>ERZ1645187.4085-NODE-4085-length-11937-cov-21.299950_pt1 | contig 11937 bp, 12 predicted proteins | sample MGYA00575352_ERZ1645187 | MGnify/ENA primary metagenome ERZ1645187 (study PRJEB40837, sample SAMN11349314) | freshwater sediment metagenome | isolation source: river sediment | host: Sediment | place: India: Wazaribad , New Delhi | collected 2017-02-21 ... | reverse complement strand
AAATTTGCTTTGCATTCACAATAAAAAACAGGACATATGTCATTTATAAAACTGATTTTTATCAGGCTACAGTAAATGACAGTTTTCCATTAGCAAGTTACTAATCCACCAAAAAAACGCACTTATACACTTCATATTCACATACTTATACACTAAAAACGGGCACTTACCGACACACTTTGCTTAGTCATCCACAAGTCTGTACACATCAATTCTGCAACCAATTAATAATCAATGCAGAAACAGGTCGTTTCACGGAAATGAATTTATTAACATGTTAAAGTTGACTCTTTCTGAAAGCACATCGGACATAAAAGCGTATTTTCGTTACCCCATGGAAGAAAAACCTACCACTAAAAAAATCAATACGCGTTTTGGCCGAACCAAGTCAGAAGATATATCCTCTATGCTTTACGGTAAGATTCCGCCGCAAGCCAGAGAATTGGAAGAAGCGGTGTTGGGTGCCATATTGATTGAAAAAGACGCCATCATCGAGGCCTCCGACATCCTGAAACCGGAGAGTTTCTACGTGGATGCGCATGCCACCATCTACAAGGCCATCCAGGCCCTGTACGGAAAATCGCAGCCGATAGATTTATTAACGGTTACGGAAGAATTGCGCCGCAACGGAAGACTGGAAGAAGTGGGCGGCGCTTACTATCTGAGTGAGCTGACCAATAAAATCGCCTCTTCCGCCAATATTGAATTTCACGCACGCATCATTGTACAGAAGTTTATTCAGCGGGAACTTATCCGCATCTCCAATGATATTATCAAGGATGCCTACGAGGACACCACGGACGTACTGGATTTGCTGGACACCGCAGAAAAGCGCATCTACGAGATTACGGAAAAAAATATGCGCAATTCGACGCAGGGCATCGGACAACTGGTATCGAAATCCATTATGCAAATCGACGGTCTCATTAACCGCGCGGACGGATTACTGGAAGATTCGGTACCATCCGGTTATATTGAACTGGATAAAATGACCTCCGGATGGAAAGCCACCGATCTGGTAATTGTAGCAGCACGCCCTTCTATGGGTAAAACTGCCTTTGTATTGAATCTTGCACGCAATGCCGCGGTAGAAAACAAAATGGCGGTCGCCATCTTCTCTCTGGAGATGGGTGCCGTACAGCTGGCCAAACGTCTCATATCACTGGAATGCGAAATAGATGCGCAGAAAGTATCGAACGGCCGTATGACCGACGAGGAATATGCCGTATTGCGCGATAAAGTGGAGAACCTGTCGCAAGCACCGATTTTCATCAACGATCAGCCTGCCATCAATGTATATGAGTTGAGAGCACAATGCCGCCGTCTGCAGAATGCACACAATATCCGTATGGTCATCATCGACTACCTGCAGCTGATGAGCGGCGGGGGCGACAAAGGCATGAACCGCGAGCAGGAAATCTCGAATATTTCCCGCTCTCTGAAAGGGTTGGCCAAAGAATTAAATATTCCGGTAATTGCACTCTCTCAGTTAAACCGAAGTGTGGAAACCCGTGGCGGCGACAAGAAACCACAATTGTCTGACTTACGGGAATCAGGCTCCATTGAGCAGGATGCGGATATGGTAATGTTCCTCTATCGTCCGGAATATTACAACTTGGATCAAAACGCAGAAGGTGAATCAACGAAAGGAGTCGCGGAAGTGATTATCGCGAAGCACAGAAATGGCCCGACCGGTGCCGTGCCACTGCGCTTCAATAAAAACTTCGGTAGATTCTACGATGCCGCTGGGTTATATGATGAAATACAGGAAATGACCAACAGCTATAAAACAGTACCATCCAGAGGGAATTTCATGCAGGATGAGGAACAAAAAGGAAGTGAAAATTTTGATATTTTCTGAACAGACACACTTTAATTAATTGATTAATATCAAAACCTACTTTGGAAAATATCCCTATCTTTGTCTTACAATATAGAACATAGAAACATAAAAATCCCCCCTAAGTCGCCAGCAATGGCGACTTTTTTATTGCTTTAAAGTAGGTAATCTGGTGATATGCGCGGGATTCTCTTTTACATCGCGGAAATAATTACTGAGTTCATCTTTCAGTTGCTGCAGATTAGTAATTCCCGCTTTTGCTAATATCTCATCTACTTTATGCTGCACATTACCATGCACCATATCCACCTGCGCCCGCAGGTCCATCAGAAAAGTATCGACAATACGCTTGCCCTCTTCTTCCGTATAGTGGTCATTCTGGATCAAATCCTCCACCAACTCCTTTAATTTATCTTGTGCCACAGACGCCACACCCAAAGAGGTGTAAATAACTTTTTTCAAAATTGCAGACATCTTCTGAGATTTATAATGTAAAGATACAAAGTCTGTACCACTTATCTCCATCTAGATATGCACAACGTGGATAGCTGCTGACTTACATACTGAATCTTCGTATAAAATATGGAATAGTTTTTCTGCCAAAAATTAGAGAAAACGACAACAATTCAATAAATTTGGATTTTTAGTCAGAAATTATGTTGTCACAAAAACGTTGGAATTTTTTAGAAGCAGATGAGGCTATCGTGGAAGCGTTGCAGAAACAACTCAATATTCATCCTGTATTGTGTAAGTTATTGGTATTAAGAGGCATAACCACCTTCGAAGAAGCCAAAGATTTCTTCCGGCCTAATCTTTCTCAATTGCACGATCCCTTTCTAATGAAAGATATGGATAAAGCCATTACCAGAATTGAACAAGCCATACAAAACAACGAAAACATCCTCATCTACGGAGATTACGATGTGGACGGCACTACCTCTGTTTCACTGGTATATTCATTTTTCAAGCAAATTCATACCGGATTACACTTCTACATACCAGACAGATATACAGAAGGTTATGGCGTTTCTTATCAGGGAATAGATTATGCAGCTGAAAATGATGTCAGCCTGATAATAGCGCTGGACTGCGGCATAAAAGCCAACGACAAAGTGGCGTATGCCAAAAGTAAAAATATCGACTTTATCATCTGCGACCACCACCTTCCGGGAGAAATACTGCCGGATGCTGTTGCCATTTTAGATCCTAAAAGAAGCGACTGCGCCTACCCGTACAAAGAGCTCAGCGGATGTGGAATTGGATTCAAACTGATACAGGCGTATGCCCTGAAAAACGACATTGATGTAAATGCTGTATACCAGCATCTCGATCTGGTCGCCATTAGTATTGCCTCCGACCTGGTGCCGGTAACCGGTGAAAACCGTATACTGGCAAAGTTTGGGATAGAACAACTGAATCAGCAGCCGCGTGCAGGCATACAAGCGCTGATGAGTGAACTCAAACTCAGCCGGCAACTGGAAATCAGCGATCTTGTATTTGTTATCGGACCGAGAATAAATGCGGCAGGCCGGATTGCACATGGCTCCGAAGCCGTAGGACTGCTGATTGAAGAAGATTATAACACGGCGATAGAGAAGACCGTGAAAGTACAGCAAAACAATACGGACAGAAAGACACTGGACCGCGACATCACAGAAGAAGCATTGAGCCTTATTGACAATAACAACGGATTAATCAGCCGCAAATCTACCGTGCTGTTCCAGGAACACTGGCACAAAGGTGTAATTGGCATTGTAGCTTCCCGACTCATCGAGCGCTATCACCGCCCCACTATTGTATTGGCCGCCTCCAACGGGAAAGCCGTAGGGTCCGGGCGCTCCGTACCCGGCTTCGACCTTCATGAAGCCATAGAAGCATGTAGCGAACATCTGGTGCAATTCGGCGGACATAAATATGCAGCCGGTCTCACCATCGAACTCGACAAAATTGATGCCTTTTCCGACGCATTCGAGAAAGCTGTTGCCGAACGCATTACGGAAGAACAACTGACCGCCCAAATTGAAGTGGATGCTGTTATTGAATTAAACGACATCAACGAAAAATTCTTCAATATCATCGAACAGATGAATCCATTTGGTCCGGGAAATATGCGTCCCAATTTTGTTACAAAAGATGTTTACGACACCGGATACAGCAAGATACTGAAGGATAATCACCTGAAATTGAATATCCTAAAAGACGGGCAGGATCCTAAAAATGGTATCGGATTCGGCATGGCGGAGTATATGGATATCATGGAATCAAAAGAAACCGTCGACATTTGCTATCAACTGTATGCGAATGTATGGAACGGACAGACCAAAATTGAATTCAGATTAAAAGATTTACATTAAATGGTACTCAGAGCGGAACATCTTGTAAAAACATATAGCAAACGAAAGGTCGTTGACAATGTTTCCATTGAAGTAAATCAGGGTGAAATTGTCGGATTACTCGGCCCCAACGGCGCCGGCAAGACAACAACTTTCTATATGACAGTTGGATTGGTGACACCCAACGAAGGGCATGTTTATCTTGACAACAAAGATATTTCCAACGTGGCCATGTACCAGCGCGCAAAACTCGGTGTTGGCTACCTGCCACAGGAAAATTCGGTTTTCCGAACACTCAGTGTGGAAGACAATGTCAGAGCCATTTTAGAATTCACACCACTCAGCAAGGCCGAACAAAAAGACAAACTGGAGTCATTACTGCAGGAATTCGGACTTGTACATATCCGCAAAACAAAAGGAAAACTACTCTCCGGTGGTGAGCGGCGCAGAACAGAAATCGCACGGGCACTGGCATCTGACCCAAAATTTATCCTGCTGGATGAGCCTTTTGCCGGAATCGATCCTATTGCCGTGGAAGATATACAACATATTGTAGAGAAGCTTAAATACAAAAATATCGGCATCCTCATCACTGACCATAATGTGCAGGAAACACTCAGCATTACAGACAGAGCATACTTGCTATTTGAAGGCAAAATACTAAAACAAGGAAGTGCGGAAGAACTCGCTTCAGACGAGCAAGTCAGGAAAGTATATCTGGGACAAAGTTTTGAGTTGAAGAGGAAATAGACTAACGCAGCATCAGCCTTTTATCAAATTCAAAGGTACGGTTGGCAATTATACTAACCTTGATAGCATTTGTGTGCAACGGATTTATCAAGTAATTGTGTTCTTCTGGAATAATGACAGACGGCACTTTCAGCACCAACGAACGTCGGGATTTTACCCAATCATCTCCCATCTGTTGAAAATCTGCTGCAATACCTTTCTTTTTCACACCGGCATTCAGTACATCGGCACCAATGGTTTCAATAATTGTATTTTCTGGTATTTGAATCGTAATTAAATACAAATCATCCGGCACATATTGATGGCTGGTGTGCACCAGCAATTCAAGGGCAGCCAAAGAACGACTGGAGGCAGTATACAACACAGGAACACCGGGCGAATTCCAGCGACCACCATACAACCGCGCACCATTCCCTGACAAATCAGCCATAAAAGTACTCTTTACTATTCTGTATACCTGCATTGGAATAGTAGTAGATTATGCAAAAATACCGTGCTCTATCCGACCAAGCTCCTGCTCTATAATCTCGAAGCCAAAGATGGTATCAAGATAGGACAACGGACGTTCATTGCTGAATACCAGTGCGGGTTCATTCATCCAGCCGGTAAATTTATCCAAGCTTCCGAATACAGATGCCCCTCGTTGGAAAAGACGCTGCAAGTGCAGGGCTCGTTCTGAAGCATCTTTACTGAGAATATCCTCATCTGTGTAGCGCTGCAAAGTACGTTCAGAAACATTGAGAATGGCCGCCATTTCTTTAAGAGAAAGGTGATATTTATCCAGGAGCTGCAGAATAAAATGCATTGTCACCCCATTGCGGGAACGTCGAATCAGATGGCGGGCGTCTGGCTGTGGTGATAGCAATGTGGATTCAAGGCCATAAAATATGGACATGTCTTTTTCCATGAGCATTTGTGGAGATTGCTCTGTTTGTTTTTTCTTTACTCTGCTTTTCATCTACGACATTTGTCACAAATTTAATGCATTTTGTCTGGTTTCACAAGTTTATTTTTACTTATCTATGCCGTGTTTGGCATTTTTTAACACATTTTCCATGGTCCAGATAATCTTTTCTTCAAAAGAATGCACCCTTACAGGACAATTTATACTACACACTTTGCAGGATGCCGGCAGACAGGGGTCTGCGTGTATAAATGTTTCCAGATTATTGGGAATGATATCCGAGATGGTTTCTTCCACCTTCTTTAATTCGTCATGTACTTCCAACGCATTAAAATACCAGGGAATAGTGGTATGACAATCGATGTGAATTTTTTCGCCGAATTTAATAATACGGAGGTTATGAATATCAATCCAGTTTTCGCGGCGACATTCATTAATGTGTTCTACCACTCGCTTCAGTAAAACAAAATCTGCAGCATCCATGATGCCACCAACCGATTTTTTCAAAATAGAATACCCACTGAATACAATATAGCATCCCATCAGGATAGCCACAACATTATCCAACCAGTAAAAATTGGTAAGTATAATTAACCCCAACCCTATCAGCAAACCTACAGTAGAATAAGCATCCGATTTCAAATGTTCTCCACTGGCAATCAATGTGAGAGAACTGTTTTGCGCTCCTTTGCGAACTGCAATATGTCCCATGGCATAATTGACAATTCCTGTAACAACAATCAGCACAAGTGCCAAATCAAGACTCGCAATATGCACAGGAAAAAAGAAATTGTAGATGGCCTTTATCACCATTGTGATACCGGCCAGTGCAATCAGCACACCTTCAATACTCGCGGAAATAAATTCTATTTTCCCGTGTCCGTAGGGATGGTCTTCGTCGTGTGGTTTTGCCGCAATAAAAAGGCTATACAACCCGAATCCACCTGCAACAATATTAATGATAGACTCCAGCGCATCGGTAAGTACCGCATTGGAATGTGTTCTGTAAAAGGCATAAAATTTCAGTCCGAGCAACAACAATCCTACTGATAAGATAAGCGCTTGCACGGACAACTTTTCTTTATGATTCGGAGTCTGCTGAGCAATAGACATGGTTAATAATTTCTTTCTGTAATATAATCCACCAGTTCTACCATACCTGCTTTGGCGGCTGAATCCGGAATCGTATCTATAATATCAAACGCCTTTTGCTTGTATACATACATTTGTTGCCGTGTGTATTCTATCCCGCCCTTCTGATGAATAAAACGTATCAGTTCATCCACCCTTTCTTTGTCCTCATTGTGATTTTTCACTGTATTTATAATCCACTTCTTTTCGGAAGACGAACAATTATTCAATGTGTAAATCAACGGTAAAGTCATCTTTCTTTCCTTGATATCAATGCCACGTGGCTTCCCGACATCTGCTTCTCCATAATCAAACAAATCATCCTTTATCTGAAAGGCTATTCCGATATACTCGCCCACCTGCCGCATTTTCTCAATTAAATCTGTATCTGTTGTTGTTGACGCAGCACCGACTTCACAGGCAGCGGCAATTAAAGAGGCGGTCTTATTGCGGATAATTTCAAAATATACAGCTTCATCAATATCCAGTCTGCGGGCTTTTTCCATTTGCAGCAACTCACCTTCACTCATGCGCTTTACAGCAGCGGATACGATATGCAGCAACTGATACTGATGAGCCTCCAGTGCCAGCAGCAATCCCTTTGACAGAAAATAATCACCCACCAGTACCGCGATTTTATTCTTCCACAGTGCATTGATAGAAAAGAACCCACGACGTTCATACGAGTCATCCACCACATCATCGTGAACAAGCGTAGCAGTGTGCAGCAATTCCACCAAAGAAGCGCCCGTATAAGTAGCCTCCGTAACTTCACCGCACATCTTTGCAGCCAGAAAAATAAACATAGGACGCACCTGTTTTCCTTTGCGCTGATAGATATAGTAATTCACCTTATCCAGCAATGCCACATGGCTTCGCATCACATCGCGAAACTTCTGCTCAAACAATTCCAATTCTTTTTCAATCGGAGCTTTCAGGTCGTCTACCTTATTGCTCATAAGTTGTTTATTTTTGATAAAGGTAAATGTTTATTTTTAATCTCTGAAGAAAGTAGCCACAAATGATAAAACGACTCAATTTTGATATACCAAATTTAACGCAGCATGCCATAGGTATTGATATTAGCTATCCTTCTACCGGAGTATCTTTACCTGTAGTCATATTCTGCCACGGGTTCAAAGGATTTAAAAACTGGGGACACTTTGACGCCATTGCCACCGCATTTGCGGAAGCGGGATTTGCCTTTGTAAAATTCAACTATTCGCACAACGGCACCACGCTGCAATCGCCTACAGAATTTGAAGACCTGGAGGCATTTGGCAAGAATACCTACTCGCTGGAATTATCAGACACCCGCTGCGTGATAGATTTCGTTGAAAGAGAAGCGGTCACTTTTCATGCCGATCCGAATCGGATTTTCTTAATCGGTCACAGCCGGGGTGGCGGCATTGCCCTGCTCACCGCATGCGAAGACAAGCGCATCCGCAAACTCGCGACCTGGGCCGGCATCAAAGATATCCGCGATTTTATGGAGCATATGCCCATTGAAAAATGGGAAAAAGACGGCGTACTCTACACCTTCAACAGCCGAACACAGCAAAATATGCCATTGTATTACAGTCTGTATGAAGATTTCGCCAAACACCGGGAGAAACTGGATATTCCTGCGGCGGCAGCCCGTATACAACAACCCTGGCTGATTGCACACGGCAGTGCCGATGAGGCTGTTCCCCATTCCGCGGCATTACAGCTGCATCAGTGGAATACGCAAAGCAAACTGCATATCCTCAAAGATGCCGGACACACCTTCGGAGGCGCACATCCGTGGTATGACAAGGAACTGCCGGTGGACACCCGAACACTCGTGCAGGTGACCATTGAATTTTTCCTCGAACAATAACCTATTGCTTATCTTTCGGCGGACCAGATGGACGGTTTCTGTTATTGGACCTTCTGTTGCCGCCTGGTCTGTTGCCTTGCGGTTTATTGGCTTGCGGTGCCTGCCCGCCCGGCGCTTGTCCCTGTCCTTGTTGTGGTTTCTCCGCGGAAGGCTTCTGACCTGTATGGGCCGGCTTATTACCGCCCGGTCTGTTACCACCCTGACGCTGACCACCGCCCTGCGATTTATTTCTGTGGTGTTTTTTCTTATCTTTTCTATCCAGGCTCGCCAATGAAATTTGACCCACTACATCCGCGAACTCAATAGCTTCTTCTTCCGTTTTCTCTTCCACTTCGGCCAGATCAGTGATATCGGCAGGTTTTTTGCCTTGCGCATTCATTTCCAATACAGCCCTGACATTCTCCAGCGTAATCGGATAGAAAGTTCCTGACCCTTTCACGGTATAAAACATCAATCCTTTCAGCACATCTGTTTTCATCAAACGAGCATCGCCTGTTTCGAGTTGTAATATCTCTGCTTTTTCCGGCACGTCGCGCAACGCATCCAGATAGGTATCCAACTCGTAGTTCAGACAACATTTGAGTCGACCGCACTGACCGCTCAGTTTCGTCTGATTAATCGACAAATTCTGATAACGGGCGGCGGTGGTATTGACCGATTTAAAACTGGTCAGCCATGTAGAACAACACAATTCGCGGCCACATGAACCGATACCGCCCACAATGCCGGCTTCCTGACGGGCGCCAATCTGCCGCATTTCAATCTTTACTTTAAACTCCGCTGCTAACACCTTGATTAACTCACGGAAATCAACACGACCATCAGCGGTATAATAGAAAGTTGCCTTTCTTCCGTCGGCCTGATATTGCACATCGCCGAGTTTCATATCCAGTCCCAGATTGCGGGCCAGCACACGCGCTTTCAGCATGGTTTCCTTTTCCTTGGCACGCGCCTGTTCCATCAGGTGCATTTCGCTTTCCTTCGCGATACGCAGGATGCCCGGAATATTTTCCGAATCTTCTTTCACGCGCTTTTTCTTCATCTGCAAACGCACAAGCTCGCCGCTCAGCGTAATTTGCCCCAGATCATAACCTGCAGCCGCTTCGACAATCACATAATCGCCGGTATACAAATCGAAATGCTTGTTGTTACGATAAAATCCTTTTCTTGAACCGTTTTTAAAACTTACTTCAAAAATCGGATATCGGGCAAAAGGATCTGCCGTAATATCACTCAACCAATCGTGTACTTCCAGTTTAGAACAACCTCCGGTAGCACAATGTCCGTTATTTTTACAACCTGTAGGCATTCCGCCCACGGTACCACAACTGTTACAACTCATTTTATTCTGTTGATGTAGTCATTCAGGAATTAAAGACCTGAAAAGGCTACAGTTTAACCATTATTTCATTCCCCAACATATGGGTAATGACAAAAATACGGTAAAAAATGAGATTCTCACGCAGGATTTATGCGCAAATGTTAATCTTTTGTCCGCATGATGCGGTTCATTTTCAAAGACATATCCATCAGCACCATCTTAGGGCTCACATTTCGCTCTATTTCATAGTGCTTGCGACTGATCAGTTGAAGTACTTTTTCCAGTTTGCCGTAAGTCAGCATGCGCTGCAGACGGACCGCCAGCTGCCGTTCGTCTTCGGCCAGCCGCGGCTGATATCCCGCGACATATTTTCCCATCAGTGCTTCTCTGAACAAATGAACGGCATATTCCAGGAAAGACTTCAGGTTCTCGCGCCCCATCTTGCCGTTTTCCTCTGTCCATCGGTATAACAAGCCCGGTTTAAAATTCAGGGCACTGTCCAGCCAGGTGGTCATCAGCGTCACTTCTTCGTGGGTTTCACTGTGCATCAGGCGCTGCGCTTCCTCAAAATTACCGTCGGAAATATAAGCGATATGCTGTGTGCGGGATTGCGGCACGCCGTAGCGCAGCAGGGCTTGTGCCATGGCATCGTCGTCAATCTTATTAATCTTCAGCAACTGACAGCGGGACAATATGGTCGGCAGAATCTCTTCCTGATTTTCGGCAATCAGAATCAACACCGTATTGGAAGGCGGCTCTTCGAGCAACTTCAACAGGATATTCCCTTCCTTCGACAAGGCCTCCGCTTTCCAGATAATCTGCACTTTATAAGGCGCTTCAAACGGATGCAGGTTCATCGTACGGATAATGCTGCGGGCTTCTTCCGCGGAAATATTCCCCTGTTTATTCTCCGCATCTATGGCCTGCAACCAGTCGAGTTCATTGATATATGGCTGTTCTGTTATGACTTTCCGCCATTGCTGGATATAATCGACACTGAGGCTCGGATGCGGGGAAGGTTTTTTCGCAATGATCGGATAAGTATAATGTATATCCGGATGGATGAGCTTTTGCGCCTTTATGCAAGCGGGACAAACACCGCAACTGTCGTCGGGCTGCCTGTTTTCACAAACGAGATATTGCGTAAATGCCAATGCCAGCGGCAGCGCACCGGCACCGGGCTGCGACAAAAACAACTGCGCGTGTGCTACGGTATTTTGCTGCACCATTTCGATTAAATGCTGTTTAACCGCGCTTTGTCCGATGACGTCCCTGAAAAGCATGTGCGAATATAAGCCTATCGCTTTTTAAAAAACAAAATCAGCCGGCAATTTTATGAACTTTGAAACCGGATAATTGTTTATAAATTTACAGTATGAGTAAGAAAGTAGCCGTTATACGAAAAGCAAATTTCAACGCCGCCCATCAATTGTGGAATCCGGACTGGAGCAAAGAGAAAAACAAAGCTGTATTTGGATTATGCGCCAATGAAAATTACCACGGGCACAATTATACATTGGAGGTGAAAGTGATGGGAGAGATAGATGCGGAAACGGGCTACGTGATAGACCTGAAAATTATCAAGGACATTATAAAAAATGAGATTGAGGAAAGATTCGACCACAGAAACCTCAATCTGGATACGGAAGAATTCAAACACCTCAACCCTACCGCGGAAAACATTGCGGTGGTCATCTACGATTTGATACGGGCGAAACTGGATGCGAAATACGACCTGCACATCAAACTCTGGGAAACCGAAAAGAACATCGTGGAATATCCGTGTTGAGGGAAAAG
>ERZ1645187.4084-NODE-4084-length-11938-cov-6.966507_pt1 | contig 11938 bp, 12 predicted proteins | sample MGYA00575352_ERZ1645187 | MGnify/ENA primary metagenome ERZ1645187 (study PRJEB40837, sample SAMN11349314) | freshwater sediment metagenome | isolation source: river sediment | host: Sediment | place: India: Wazaribad , New Delhi | collected 2017-02-21 ... | reverse complement strand
GTGCCGGAGGTGGTGTTCTTGAACACCTCGGGCGGGCTGACCTCGGGCGATACGCTGTCTTATCGGCTCGATCTTGCGCCAGGTGTGCGGGCCGTCGCGACGACGCAGGCGGCGGAGCGGGCCTATCGCGCCGATGAGGGCGCGGCGCGGGTGCGGGTGGCGCATCGCGTCGGGGCCGGGGGCTGGCTCGATTGGCTCCCGCAGGAGACGATCCTGTTTGACCGCGCAAATTTGCACCGCGAGACCCGGATCGATCTCGCGGAGGGGGCGGGGTGTCTCTTGCTCGAAGCGGTCGTCCTGGGCCGGGCGGCGATGGGCGAGACGGTTCGTGACTTGCACTTTTACGACAATCGACAGGTATTTCGGGGCGAAAAGCCCGTTTTTCTTGAGCCTTTGGTGCTGAATTCGAACATTTTGGCCACGGGGCCGCGCGGGGCTCTGCTGGGCGATGCGCGGGCCTTCGCGACGCTTGCCTTGATCGCGCCGGGTGCCGAGGATGCGGTAGGTGTGGCGCGTGGGGCGCTCGGCGTCCCCGGTGTCGAGGCGGCGGCTTCGGGCTATGACGGAAAATGTGTGGTGCGGATGCTGGCGGCCGATGGCTGGCCGCTCCGGCGCCAGATCCTGAGGCTGATGGAGGCGCTGCGGCGCGGGGCAGTCCCGCCGCGCGTTTGGCAACTTTGAGAGGATGAGATGAATCTGACGCCGCGTGAGAAGGACAAGCTGTTGATCAGCCTCGCCGCGATGGTCGCGCGCAACCGGTTGGCGCGGGGGGTGAAGCTCAATCACCCCGAGGCGATCGCGATCATCAGCGATTTCGTCGTCGAGGGCGCGCGCGAGGGGCGTACCGTCGCCGATCTGATGGAGGCGGGCGCCGAGGTGATCACCGCCGAGCAATGCATGGTGGGCATCCCCGAGATGATCCATTCGATCCAGGTCGAGGCGACCTTCCCCGACGGCACCAAACTCGTCACCGTCCACAACCCGATCCGCTGAGGTAAGCCCATGATTCCCGGAGAGATTTTCCCTGCCGAGGGCGATATCACCCTCAATGAAGGCGCCGCGGCGATCACGCTGATGGTGGCCAATGCCGGCGATCGTCCGATCCAGGTCGGCTCGCATTATCATTTCGCCGAGACCAACCCCGGATTGCAGTTCGATCGCGCGGCGGCGCGTGGCTACCGGCTCGACATCGCGGCGGGGACGGCGGTGCGCTTTGAGCCGGGGCAAAGCCGCGAGGTGCGGCTCGTGCCCTATCGCGGGGCGCGCAAGGTCTTCGGATTCAACCAAAAAGTGATGGGAGAGCTCTGATGCCCGCCACGATTTTGCGTGCGACTTATGCCGATATGTTCGGGCCGACGACCGGCGACCGGGTGCGGCTCGCCGATACCGATCTGATCATCGAGGTCGAGAAGGATCTCACGATTTATGGTGAGGAGGTCAAGTTCGGCGGCGGCAAGGTGATCCGCGACGGGATGGGCCAGAGCCAGGTGAGCCGGGCGGGCGGCGCGATGGATACGGTGATCACCAATGCGCTGATCGTCGACCATGCCGGGATCTACAAGGCCGATGTGGGTCTGCGCGACGGGCGGATCGCGGGGATCGGCAAGGCCGGCAACCCCGATACCCAGCCGGGCGTCACGCTGATCATCGGGCCGGGGACGGAGATTTTGGCGGGCGAGGGCAAGATCCTGACGGCGGGGGGGATGGATGCGCATATCCATTTCATCTGTCCGCAGCAGATCGAGGATGCTCTGGCCTCCGGGATCACGACGATGCTGGGCGGGGGCACCGGGCCCGCGCATGGCACGCTCGCCACCACCTGCACGCCGGGGCCCTGGCATATCAGCCGGATGTTGCAGGCCTTCGAGGCCTTTCCGATGAACCTCGCTTTGGCGGGCAAGGGCAATGCGAGCCTGCCCGAGGGGCTTGAGGAGATGGTCAAGGCGGGGGCCAGTTCCTTGAAATTGCACGAAGATTGGGGGACGACGCCGGCGGCGATCGATTGTTGCCTCTCGGTGGCCGATGCGATGGATGTTCAGGTGATGATCCACACCGATACGCTCAACGAGAGCGGGTTCGTGGAAAATACCCTCGCCGCGATCAAGGGGCGGACGATCCACGCCTTCCATACCGAGGGCGCGGGGGGCGGGCATGCGCCCGATATCTTGCGCGTGGTCTCCGCGCCGAATGTGATCCCGTCCTCGACCAACCCGACGCGGCCCTATACCAAGAACACGGTCGAGGAGCATCTCGACATGCTCATGGTCTGCCACCACCTCGACAACAAGGTGCCTGAGGATGTGGCCTTTGCCGAGAGCCGGATCCGCAAGGAGACGATCGCGGCGGAGGATATCCTGCATGACATGGGGGCGATGTCGATCATCAGCTCGGACAGTCAGGCGATGGGGCGGGTCGGCGAGGTGATCATCCGCTGCTGGCAGACGGCCGACAAGATGAAGAAGGGGCGCGGGCGGCTCGCCGAGGAGACCGGCGCGAACGACAACATGCGGGTGCGCCGCTATATCGCGAAATACACGATCAACCCGGCGATCTGTCACGGGCTTTCGGCGCATATCGGGTCGATCGAGGTGGGCAAGCGGGCGGATCTGGTGCTCTGGCATCCGGCGTTTTTCGGGGCGAAGCCGGAGATGGTGCTGATGGGCGGGATGATCGTCTCGAGCCAGATGGGCGACCCGAACGGCTCGATCCCGGCGCAGCCGTTCTACACGCGCAACATGTTCGGCGCCTATGGCAAGGCCTTGCCGGCGGTCTCGGCGACCTTCGTTTCGGCGGCGGCCGAGGCGGACGGGGTGGCGGCGCGGCTCGGGCTCGAGAAGCAGGTGCTTGCCGTGCAGGGCACCCGCGGAATCGGCAAGGCGGATATGAAGCTCAACGCCGCGACGCCGCAGATCGAGGTCAACCCGGAGACATACGAGGTGCGCGCCGATGGCGAGTTGCTGGTCTGCGAGCCGGCGGAGAGCCTTCCGCTTGCGCAGCGTTATTTCCTGTTCTGATCGGGAAAAGCCCGGGCGCGACGGTTCTGGGCGCGATGGGGGGCCGGCTTTGCCCGCCCCCCGATCCGGCTCAGGAGCCGCGAAGCGCTCTGACCAGGGGCGAACGCGGCCGCGCGCGGGGGCGGAAGACCGACAGGCCCTCCGCTTCGGCCACCAGTTCCGGGAAGGCCGGGCGGGCACCTATGCGCGTCGAGCGCAGGATATGCGTCACACGCTCGCGCCGATAGGCGGGGTCGTTACGGATCTCCTCCGGCAACAGCCGGGGATCGAAGATGTTCGCACGCTGGGTCAGGACTTCGACCCGATGCCATCGGCCGATTTTCGGCAACTCGGTATCGGTGAGATAAGCGGCGCGCAATTCGGCTTCGCGCCGCTTCAACCGCGCGATTTCCGCGCGAATGCTGGCGAGTTCGTCCGCCGGGCTGAGATTGAACATCTGGAGCCTCCCGTTCTGGGTATGTTCATGTTCACTCTCGCGCGACAAGGTTAAGAAAATGACAAGAACAAAGGGAAAACAATGAGCGATCTTCCGAAGGCGGTGGCGGTGGCGCCGAAGGGGAAATGGGCGGGGGCGGCGGATGTCGTGGCGCTCGATTACGAGGGGCGGTTTCTGCGCCGCAAGCGGCTCGTCGCGGCGAGTGGGGCGGGGTTTCTCGTCGATCTGCCGGAGGTGACGAACCTGACCGGCGGCGAGGCCTTCGTGCTGGCCGATGGGCGGTTTGTCGAGGTGCGCCCGGCGCTGGAGCCGGTGCTGGTGATCACCGGCGATCTGGCGCGGCTCGCCTGGCATATCGGCAACCGCCACACGCCCTGTCAGATCGAGCCCACGCGGCTCGTGATCCGGGCCGATCATGTGCTCGAGGGGATGGTGCGGGGCCTTGGCGGCAAGGTTGTCGCCGCGGTCGAGCCGTTCCAGCCCGAGGGGGGCGCCTATGGGATGGGCCGGACGATGGGGCATGATCACGGCTTTGGCGGGCATAGCCACGGGCCGGGGCAGTTTCATGTCCACCCCTGAGGCGGCACGGGCGCTTTTGAGCCTCGTGCAATGGCTCTCGCCGGCCTTCCCGACCGGGGCCTTCGCCTATAGCCATGGGCTCGAGCAGGCGGTGGCGGCGGGCGAGATCGGGGATGCGTCGGGGCTTGCGCTCTGGCTCGAGGATATTCTCGCTCATGGCGCGGGGTGGAATGATGCGGTGCTGCTCGGCTGCGGTTTGCGGGGCGAGGATCTGGGCGAGCTGGCCGATCTGGCGCGGGCGCTGGCGGGCTCGGCGGAGCGGTTGCGCGAGACAGAGGAGCAGGGCGCGGCCTTCTCGCGCGCGCAGGGAGAGATGCGCGGCGAGCGGCTCGCGCCGCTGCCCCTGCCGCTCGCCGTGGCCCGCGCCGGGCGGGATCTGGCTTTGCCGGCGGAGCAGGTGATTGCACTTTTCCAACATTCCTTCGCCTCAAACCTGGTCTCTGCGGGAGTCAGATTTATACCTTTGGGACAATCGGCCGGGCAGAAGGTGCTCTCGGGCCTGCATGAGCTGATTGCCGATCTGTCTGTGCGGGCGGCCGGCGCCGCGCGCGCCGATCTGGCGCAATCGGCTTTCCGGGCGGAGCTCGGGGCGATGGCGCATGAAACGCTGGATGTGAGGATTTTCAAGACATGACGACGGGACCTTTGCGCGTGGGGATCGGTGGGCCGGTGGGGGTGGGCAAGACCACGCTGACCGAGCAGCTCTGCCGCGCGCTCGCGCATCGCTGCTCGATGGCGGTGGTGACGAATGACATCTACACCCGCGAGGATGCCGAGGCGCTGATGCGGGCGCAGGTTTTGCCGGCCGAGCGGATCCGGGGGGTGGAGACAGGCGGCTGCCCGCATACCGCGATCCGGGAGGATGCCTCGATCAACCTCGCCGCGATCGCCGAGTTGAGCGGGGCTTTCCCGGACCTCGATCTGGTGTTGATCGAATCGGGGGGCGATAACCTCGCGGCGACCTTCTCGCCCGAGCTTGCGGACCTGACGATCTATGTGATCGACACCGCGGCGGGGCAGGATATCCCGCGCAAACGCGGCCCCGGGGTGACGCGCTCGGATCTTCTGGTGGTCAACAAGACCGATCTTGCGCCTTATGTCGGCGTCGATGTCACGCTGCTCGAGGCCGATACGCAGCGGGCGCGGGGCGCGCGGCCCTATGTGCTCGCGCAGCTGCGGCAGGGGCGGGGCGTCGCGGAGATCGTTGCCTTTCTCGCCCGGGAGGGAGGGCTCGAATTGGCGGCCGAATCCGACGTTTTGTAAACGAATCGCGGCTTTCTGATCGTTTTGGCGCCCATAAATTCGGCAAATGCGCATTTTTTGCCCAAGCTGTATACGATCCGCCCCCTCTCTTGCATCCCCGCGATGCCGCGCCGCGGCAAGATCTTGCTGGCGCGGCACGCCCTGGCCCAAGCTGGGGCGCGGCCGACCGAGGCCCGTGAAAACAAGAACAGCCAGGCGACAGCGCCGGCATTCACCAAGAGGGACATAATGACTGGCATCAAGAAGTTCATGCTGAGCGCCGCGCTCGCGACCCTGTTCACCTCGGGGGGCGCTTTTGCCGCCGAGGACACGATCAAGATCGGCGTGCTGCACTCGCTGACCGGCACGATGGCGATCTCGGAAACCACGCTCAAGGACACCGTTCTGATGCTCGTCGACGAGCAGAACAAGAAGGGCGGCGTTCTGGGCAAGAAGCTCGAGGCGGTGGTCGTCGACCCGGCGTCGGATTGGCCGCTCTTTGCCGAGAAGGCGCGTGAGCTGCTGACCGTCAACGATGTCGATGTGATCTTCGGCTGCTGGACCTCGGTGAGCCGCAAATCGGTGCTGCCGGTGATCGAAGAGCTCAACGGGCTGATGTTCTACCCGGTGCAATACGAGGGCGAGGAGAGCTCGAAGAACGTGTTCTACACCGGCGCCGCGCCGAACCAGCAGGCGATCCCGGCGGTGGATTACTTCCTCAACGAGCTCGGCGTCGAGAAATTCGCGCTCCTGGGCACCGATTATGTCTACCCGCGCACGACCAACAACATCCTCGAGGCCTATCTGACCTCGAAGGGCATCGCCAAGGACGACATCTTCGTCAACTACACCCCGTTTGGCCATTCGGACTGGTCGAAGATCGTGGCCGATGTGAAGGCGCTGGGCGCCGATGGCAAGAAGGTCGGCGTGATCTCGACGATCAACGGCGATGCGAATATCGGCTTCTACAAGGAGCTCGCGGCCTCGGGGATCACCGCGGAGGATATCCCGGTCGTGGCCTTCTCGGTGGGCGAGGAGGAGCTCTCGGGGCTTGGCGAGGGGGATCTGAAGAACCTCGTCGGCCAGCTCGCCGCCTGGAACTATTTCGAAAGCGCCGACACCCCGGAAAACAAGGCCTTCATCGAGGGCTGGCACGCCTTCACCGGCAATGACAAGCGCACCACCAACGACCCGATGGAGGCCACCTATATCGGCTTCAACATGTGGGTGAATGCGGTGACCGAGGCCGGCACGACCGAGGTCGACAAGGTCGAGGAAGCGATGATCGGTCAGAAATTCCCGAACCTGACCGGCTCGACCGCCGAGATGCTGCCCAACCACCATCTGACCAAGCCGGTGCTGATCGGCGAGATCCGGGCCGATGGCCAGTTCGACATCATCTCGCAGACCGACCCGGTGCCGGGCGATGCCTGGACCGATTTCCTGCCCGAATCGGCGGTGCTCGACTCGGATTGGAAAGATCTCGACTGCGGGATGTACAACACCGAGACCAAGACCTGCGTTCAGCTGAAGTCGAACTACTGATCTGACATGCGGGAGGGGGGCGCCCCCCTCCCGGTTCTCTGACCGGAGGCAGGAATGCGCATCCCTCTCTTGGCGCTGACGGCGGTGATCTGCCTCGCGCTCCCGTCCTTCGCGCAGGAGGCTGCGCCTCTGGATCCCCAAGAAATTCAAACAGTTACGCCAGAGCTCTCGGGGCTTGCGAAGGTGCTGGCCGAGAATGCCGCGGCGATCGCGAGACCCTCGCGCCAGACGATCGGGCCGGTGATCGAAGCGATCGGCGCCTCGGGGCCGGGGGCGGCGGCGTTCCTCGAGGCCTGGGCCGAGAAGCGCGTCGGCCAGCGCAAGGATGGCGCGTTTTTCCTGATCGAGAAGACGGCGGCGGGCTGGGCGCTCAGCGATCCGGTGACGGGGGCGGCGGCGGGCGAGGCGGCCAAGGCCGAGATCACTGAGCTCAAACCGAATTCCGGCGTGCGCGGGCTGATTTCCTCGGCGCTGGTGGCGTTTCAGCTCAACGACCCCGATCCGGCCAAGCGCCGCGCCGCGCTCGAGGCGCTCGCACGGGTCGGTGCGGCCGAGCATCTCGAACCGCTGCGCGCCTCGATCGCGGGCGAGACCGACCCCGCGCTGCGCGCCCAGAAGGACCGGCTCGAGCGGCTGATCACCATCCGTTACGGCAGCTCGACCGAGAAACGCGTCGCCGCGATCGAGAGCTTTGGCGCCGATCTCGGGCTCGATCTGCGCGCCGCGCTGAACCCCTTGGTGGCCACGACGCGCAAGGCTTTCGCCGCCGCGCCGGAGGGCAATGTCGCGCAAACCCTGCGGCCCGGGCGCGAGATTTCCGCCGATGAAGCCTATCAATTGCTGGTCGATCAAGGGCTTGCGCCCGCGCGGCTGACGCGGGCCGAGCTGCGCGCGGCGCTCGAGGCGCATGTGGTCGAGGGCTCGGTGGGCGGGGTTGCGCTGGCCGAGCTCGCCGACCCCGCGCGGCGCGATGCGGCCTATACCGCGCTCGAGGCCGCGGGCACGGTGCCCGCCGCCGCGACCGATGACGAGGTTGCCGCCGCGGTCGCCGCGCATCGCTACGCCGATCTCTACGCCGAGCCCGACCGCGCCGTCACCGCCGCCGCCGCCGCCGCCCTCAAGCGCATCACCCTCAAGGTCGATGCGATGCAGGCCGCCGATCTCGGCCTCGACGCGCTCTCGCTCGCCTCGATCTACTTCCTCGCCGCGATCGGCCTAGCGATCACCTTCGGGGTGATGGGGGTGATCAACATGGCGCATGGCGAGTTTATCACCCTGGGCGCCTATACCGGCTATGTTGTGCAGCAATATATCTCCGACTACACGATCTCGATCCTGGTCGCGCTGCCGCTCGCCTTCCTGGTGACCTTCGCCGCCGGCGTCGCGATGGAGAGGCTGGTGATCCGCCATCTCTACAAACGCCCGCTCGAGACGTTGCTCGCGACCTTCGGGATCTCGATCGCGCTGCAACAGATCTTCAAGAACATCTTCGGCACCCAGGCCCGCCCGCTCACCTCGCCGCCCTGGCTTGACGGCGCCTGGGCGCTCAACGATGTCGTCTCGATCTCCTATATCCGCATCGCGATCTTCGTCCTTGCGCTTGTTTTCCTTGGGGTTTTTCTCTTCGTGATGAAGCGCACCCGGCTCGGGCTCGAGGTCCGCGCGGTGACGCAAAACCCCTCGATGGCGGCCTCGATGGGCATCAACCCGGACCGCATCAACATGCTTACCTTCGGGCTCGGCTCGGGCATCGCCGGGGTTGCGGGCGTCGCGATCGGGCTCTTCGCCAAGGTCACCTCCGAGCTCGGCGCCGATTACATCGTGCAGAGCTTCATGACCGTCGTGGTCGGCGGCGTCGGCAACATCTGGGGCACGCTCGCGGGCGCCGGGCTGATCGGCACGCTGCAAAAGGGCATCGAGTGGCTCAACCCCTCGAATACGCTCGCCGCCCAGACCTACATGATCCTGTTCATCATTGTTTTCATCCAGTTCCGGCCGCGCGGGATCATCGCGCTCAAGGGCCGCGCGGCGGGGGATTGATCCATGAAACCCGGCTTTCTCGCCAAGAACCCCTCGGTTCTGACCTTCCTTCTGGTGCTGGCGGTGGTCACGCTCGGCGTGACCTTCCTCTCCGAGGCCTATGGCTCGGGCGTGATCTCGACCTCGATGGTCAAGACGCTGGGCAAGACGCTGTGCCTGTGTCTGATCGCGATCGCGATGGATCTGATCTGGGGCTATACCGGCATCCTCTCGCTCGGCCATTTCGCGTTTTTCGGGCTTGGCGGCTATATGGTCGGCATGTGGCTGATGTATGCGCGCACCCGCGAGATCGTGCTCTCCTCGGCCGCGGGCGTGCTGCCGATGACGCCGCAGGAGCTGCAAGACGCGATCGCGACGCAGATTTTCGGGGTCGTGGGCTCCTCCGATCTGCCGCTGGTGTGGAGCTTCGCGGGCTCGCTGCCGATGCAGCTTCTGCTGGTGGTGCTGGTGCCCGGGGTGCTCGCGTTTCTCTTCGGCTGGTTCGCGTTCAAGTCGCGGGTGACGGGGGTGTATCTCTCGATCCTGACCCAGGCGATGACGCTCGCGCTCTCGCTCTACCTCTTCCAGAACGACTCCGGCCTGCGCGGCAACAACGGGCTCTCGGGGCTGCAAAACATCCCCGGTCTCGAGGCCGCGGGCCAGGATGCGGTCTCGGTGTGGTTCCTCTGGGCCTCGGCGGGCGCGCTGGCGCTGGGCTATCTGGCGGTGGCCTTCGTCGTCTCGGGCAAGTTCGGCTCGGTGATCCGCGGCATCCGCGATGATGAGGCGCGCGTGAGGTTCCTTGGCTACTCCGTTGAAACCTATAAACTCTTTGTCTTCACCCTGACCGCGGTCATCGCCGCGATCGCGGGCGCGCTCTATTACCCGCAGGCCGGCATCATCAACCCCGCCGAGATCGCGCCGATCGCTTCGATCTATCTCGCGGTCTGGGTCGCGATCGGTGGGCGCGGGCGGATCTATGGCGCGGTGGTGGGCGCGGCTTTCGTGTCGCTCGTCTCGACCTGGTTCACCGGCGGGCGCGCGCCGGACCTGCCGCTCGGCTTCTACACCGTCAAATGGGTCGATTGGTGGTCGGTGCTCTTGGGGCTGAGCTTCGTGCTGGTCACGCTGTTCGCGCCGAAGGGGCTGGCAGGGCTCGTCGATCTTCTCGAGGGCCTGCGCCCGCCCAAACGCGGCGGCACACCGCTCGGCCCAAGCGAAGGCAGCCTGCGCGAAGAGGAGGCGGTAGAATGAGCCAACTGCTTGAAGTTTCTGGCGTTTCCGTCACCTTCGACGGGTTCCGCGCGATCAACAACCTGTCCTTCTCGATCGGCGAGGCCGAGCTGCGCGCGATCATCGGGCCCAATGGCGCCGGCAAGACGACCTTCATGGATATCGTCACCGGCAAGACCAAACCCGATGAGGGCCGCGTGCTCTGGGGCGAGAAATCGCAAAATCTGCTGCGCATGAACGAGGCGCAGATCGCCCGGATCGGCATCGGCCGCAAATTCCAGCGCCCCACCGTCTTCGAGGATCAATCGGTCGCCGAGAACCTGATGATGGCGCTCAGGGCCGATCGCGGCCCGTGGTCGGTGCTCTTCTGGCGGCCCTCGCGCGGCGATCATTTCAAGGTCGAGGCGCTGGCGAGCCAGGTGGGCCTCGGCGATCAGCTCGCGCGGAAATCCGGGGAATTGTCGCATGGGCAGAAACAATGGCTCGAGATCGGCATGTTGCTCGCGCAGGAGCCGAAGCTGCTCCTCGTCGATGAACCCGCCGCCGGCATGACGCTCGCCGAGCGCGAACAGACCACGGCGCTGCTCGTTGAGCTCGCGAAAACCCGCGCGGTGGTGGTGGTCGAGCATGACATGGACTTCGTGCGCCGCCTTGGCTGCAAGGTCACCGTGCTGCATGAGGGCTCGGTGCTGGCCGAGGGCTCGCTCGATCATGTCACCACCAACCGGCAGGTTATCGAAGTTTATCTGGGGCGCTGAAAATGCTGCAAACAAAAGGTCTTACGCTCCATTATGGCGGGTCGCAGATCCTCCATGGCATCGATATGGAGGCGCGCGCGGGCGAGGTGACCTGCATCATGGGCACCAATGGCGTCGGCAAGACCTCGCTTCTGAAGGCGATCTCGGGCACCCATCCGCGCTCGGGGGGCGAGCTTGTGCTCGACGGCGCGTCAGTCGGCCGGGTGCCGCCGCAGGCGATGGCGCGGCGCGGGGTCGGCTATGTGCCGCAGGGGCGGATGATCTTTCCGCTGCTCACCGTGCGGGAAAACATGGAGACCGCCTTCGCCTGCCTGCCGCGTTCGGAGCATTTCATCCCCGATGAGATCTATGAATTGTTTCCGATTTTGAAGGAGTTCCTGCATCGCCGCGGCGGCGATCTGTCGGGTGGCCAGCAACAGCAACTCGCCATTGCGCGCGCGATGCTGACCAAGCCGAAGCTGCTGCTCCTCGACGAACCGACCGAGGGGATCCAGCCCAATATCATCCAGCAGATCGGCCGCGTGATCGAATATCTGCGCGACAAGGGCGATATGGCGATCGTCCTCGTCGAGCAATATTTCGATTTCGCCCATGCGCTCGGGGACCGGTTTTATGTTCTCAAACGCGGTGCGGTGGCCATGGAGGGCACCAAGGCAACGCTCACCCGCGAGGCCTTGCGCGAGGTCGTCAGCGTCTGAAAGGGGCGCTGCCCCTCGCCCCTGCGGGGCTCACCCCGAGATATTTATGGCAAGATGAAGGGATCTCCTTTCGCCTTGCTTCAAATATCCCGGGGGTCCGGGGGCAGCGCCCCCGGCGCGGTCAACGCACGCCGAGACCGGCCTTCATGAGCGTCTTGCGCACCGGCTTGAGCGAGTAAAGCGCGCCGAGCACGCCCGCGCGCAGGTCACGCAGCGGTCGCGGTGCCATCATCGAGGCGCGGTTGAGCAGGTCGATGCCGACCTCGCGCGCCTTCACCTCGGGCCAGCGGCGCCGGTTGTAGGCCGCGAGCATCGGCGCCTCGCCGATATGGGCGGGGTCTTTCTCGCACAGGCGCAAGAGGCAGGTCAGATCGGCGAGCGACATGTTCAGGCCCTGCGCCCCGATCGGCGGGA
>ERZ1645187.4083-NODE-4083-length-11938-cov-51.428932_pt1 | contig 11938 bp, 13 predicted proteins | sample MGYA00575352_ERZ1645187 | MGnify/ENA primary metagenome ERZ1645187 (study PRJEB40837, sample SAMN11349314) | freshwater sediment metagenome | isolation source: river sediment | host: Sediment | place: India: Wazaribad , New Delhi | collected 2017-02-21 ... | reverse complement strand
AAGTATCCCGGCGTCGAGGCGCTGAACGTCGCGGTGATGGGCTGCATCGTCAACGGACCGGGGGAATCCAAGCACGCCGACATCGGCATCTCCCTGCCCGGCACCGGCGAACAGCCCTCCGCCCCGGTCTTCGTCGACGGAAAGAAGGTCGCGACCCTCAAGGGACCCGCCATCGCCGAGGATTTCGAGAAGATGGTCGCCGACTACATCGAGACCCGCTTCGGCGCCGGCCGGGCGGCCGAGTGACCATGACCGCGCCCCGCCTCTTCGATCGCCCGCTCCTCGCCGCCCGCCGCACCCGCGCCCGCGCGCGGCCACGCCCCGGCGCCGATTTCCTCCTCGTCCGCGCCGTCGACGATCTCGCCGACCGGCTGATGCCGGTCCTGCGCACCTTCGCCGAGGCGGTCGACTTCGGCCTCGCCGCCGGCCCCGCCGCCGCCGTGCTGAAGGAGCTGGGCAAGGCGACCCGGGTCCGCATCGCCGCCCCCGACGCCGATCACCCCGGCGCCGACATGGTCGCCGACGAGGAGACCCTGCCCTTCGAGCCCGAGAGCCTCGATTGCGTCGTCTCGCTCCTGTCGTTGCAGTTCGTCGACGATCTGCCCGGCACGCTGGTGCAGATCCGCCGGGCGCTGCGCCCCGACGGCCTGTTCCTCGCCGCCCTGATCGGCGGCACCAGCCTGAACGAGCTGCGCGATGCCTTCACCACCGCCGAGCTGGAACTTTCCGGCGGCGTCAGCCCGCGCGTCGCGCCCTTCGTCGACCTGCGCGATCTCGGCGGCCTGCTGCAGCGCGCCGGCTTCGCCCTACCCGTCGTCGACAGCGACCGTTTCACCGTGCGCTACGGCTCCATGTTCGATCTGGTCGCCGACCTGCGCGCCATGGGCGCCACCAATCCGCTGATCGATCGTCTGAGAAAGCCCACGTCGCGCCGCCTACTGCTGCGCGCTGCCGAGATCTACGCCGAGCGCCATGCCGACCCCGACGGCCGCCTGCGCGCCACCTTCGAGATCGTCTGGGCCTCCGGCTGGAGCCCGCACGAGAGCCAGCAGAAGCCGCTGCCCCCCGGCAGCGCGAAGGCGAGCCTCGCCTCGGTACTGAAGGTGAAGGACTACGGCGAGGACTGAGGGGCCTTCAGCCCTTCTTCGGCCCGCGCCCGAAGTCCGGCGCGGCTGTGTCCTGGCCGGTCTGGACGATCGAGCGGCGAATCGCCCGCGTCCGGGTGAAGTGGTCGTAGAGCTTGTCGCCGTCGCCGAAGCGCACCGCCCGCTGCAACACGAACAGGTCCTCGATGAAGCGGCCGAGCATCTCGATCACCGCTTCGCGATTGTGCAGAAACACGTCGCGCCACATGGTCGGATCGGACGATGCGATACGCGTGAAGTCGCGGAAACCACCGGCCGAGAACTTGATCACTTCCGATTCCGACACCTTTTCGAGATCGGCGGCGGTGCCGACGATGTTGTAGGCGATGAGATGCGGAATGTGCGAGGTGATCGCCAGCACCATGTCGTGGTGCTCCGGCGTCATCGTCTCGACCTTGGCGCCCATGCCGGCCCAGAAGGCCACCACCTTGTCGGCCGCCGTCGCATCCGCCCCTTCCGGCGGCGTGACGATGGTCCAACGATCGACGAAGAGCTCGGCGAAGCCCGCCGCCGGCCCCGAATGCTCGGTGCCCGCCACCGGATGGGCCGGGATGAAGTGGACGTGTCCCGGCAGATGCGGCGCCATCTGCTTGACCACGTCCGCCTTGACCGAGCCGACGTCGGAGACGATCGCCCCCGGTTCGAGATGCGCCCCGATCGCCGCCGCCACCGCCCCCGACGAGCCGACCGGCACCGAGACGATCACCAGATCGGCTCCGGCGACCGCTTCGGCCGGGTCGAGCGTGTAATGGTCGCCGAGCCCGAGTTCGCGCGCCGCGTCCAGCGTCTCGGCCCGCCGGGTCGAGACGACGATCTCGCGCGCGAGCCCGTTCGCCCGGGCCGCCCGCGCGATCGACGAGCCGATCAGGCCGATGCCGATCAGCGTCAGCCGGTCGAACAGCGGCGCCCCGGCGCCCGTCACGGTCGTCGTCTCGGCGCTCATCGCCTCACCCCTTCAGGAAGTCGGCGAGCGCCGCGAGCGTCGCCTCGTTGGCCTCGGCCGAGCCGATGGTCATGCGCAGCGCATTGGGCAGCCCATAGGCATCCATCCGCCGCACGATCACCCCGCGCGACTGCAGGAAGGCATCGGCGTCCGGCGCCCGCTTGCCCGCAACGTCCGGAAACAGGATCAGCACGAAGTTGCCGACCGAGGCCGGAACCGTCAGTCCCAGCGCCTCCAGCCCCTTGGTGACCTTCGGCAGCCAGTCCTCGTTGTGCGCCACCGCGCGGCCCATGTGCTCGCGATCCTCGATCGCCGCCGTCCCCGCCGCGATCGCCGCCGCGTTGAGGTTGAATGGCCCGCGGATGCGGTTGACCGCGTCGACGACGTGATCGGGACCGTACATCCAGCCGATGCGCAGACCGGCCAGCCCATGGATCTTGGAGAAGGTGCGGCACATCACGACATTGTCGGAGGTCGCCACCAGCTCGATCCCGGCCTCGTAGTCGTTGCGCGTCACGTATTCGGCATAGGCCGCGTCGAGCACCAGCAGAACCGTCTTCGGCAGCCCCGCCGCCAGCCGCTTCACCTCGTCGAACGGGATGTAGGTGCCGGTCGGATTGTTGGGATTGGCCAGGAAGACGATCTTGGTCTTCGCCGTCACCCGCGCCAGGATCGCATCGACGTCGGTGCGGAAATCGGTCTCCGGCGCCACGACGCACTTGCCCCCCGCCGCCGTGATGGCGATCGGGTAGACCAGGAACCCATACTGCGAATAGAGCCCCTCGTCGCCCGGCCCGACATAGGCGAGCGTCAGGAGGTGCAGGAGATCGTCCGAGCCGTTGCCGCAGACGATGCGGGCCGGATCGAGGCCGTAGACCCGGCCGATCGCCTCGCGGATGTCGTAGGCCGCCCCGTCGGGATAGAGCTCCAGCCTGTCGGCGACCGAGCGATAGGCCTCGATCGCCTTGGGGCTCGCCCCCAGCGGCGTCTCGTTGGAGGAGAGCTTGAAGAGCTTGGCACCGCCGGCGGCCTTGGACTTGCCCGGCACGTAGGCGGCGATGTCGAGGATGCCGGCGCGCGGCACCGGGCGGAGAGCGGTCTGTTCGGTCATGACGAAATCTCGTGAAGGGAACTGGAAATCGGGGCTCAGCGGTTCGCCGGATCGCCGCCGTCGACCGAAGTCGCGGCCGGCGCCTCCGGCCCGCCGTGTCGGATCGGCGCCGGATAGCCACCGACGACACGCGGCTCGCGCACCTCGACGCCCGCCGTCGCGAAGGCCGCCATCACCGCCTCGACCGCCACCTCGGCCGGCGCGGCCGCCAGGAACTCGGTCCGCGGCCCGACGTCGTGACGGGCGATCAGCTCGAACCCGGCCGCCTCGAGCGCCTCCGACGGATCGCGGTCCCCCACCCCGACGAAGGCATGGATCAGCCATTCCGGCCCGACCGGCTCGGAGATCGGGTTGGAGATCACCAGCGCCGGCAGGTCCGCCACCCGGCCCGGGAACAGGATGTAGGGCAACCGCGCGATGATCCGCGGCCCCCCGTCGTGGCCGAGCCGGTTCCACCACGCCCCCACCCAGGAGGGCTGCGACAGGCGCACGATGCCGAGATCGGAGATCGAGCGGGCGACCGCGTCGATCACCTCCTCCGGCCCGGCGACCAGATGCGCCGGCACGGTGAAGCCGAAATAGAACCGCGCCAGATCGCGCATGGCGACGGGATCGCGCCCGCCGTCCATGTAGACCTCGTAGTGCGCCTGCAGGAAGGTGAAGGTCGAGACGATCTCGCGCCAGATGTGCTCGATGGTGGCCACCGGCAGGATGCCGCGATGGCGCTCCATCAGCCGGCGCATCATGTCGGCCTCGCGCGCCGGCCGGAACGCCGCCCCGGTCACCGCCGTGCCCTTGACCTTGATGAGTTCGTCGATGATGGCCGACCGCGCCACCAGGAGACGATGGATCTCCTCGTCGATCGTATCGATTTCGCGACGGAGCCCGGCGAGACGCTGCGCCGGATCGAGGACCTCGGTCATGGAACCACGAACCTTCTGATCGGAAGCGCCCTTCTTAGGCTCGCGAGGCGGCGAAATCAAAGAAAACATCGAACCATCGCCGAGGGATGGCCCGACCGCCGAGTTGGCAGTTGACAGAGCCGGCCTGCGCCCCCATCCCTGATCGCCCCGAAACCCACGCGGGTGACGCCCGAGATGGAACCGACCGAGACGACCGGACCCGACGAGACCGACATCGCGGCGCGCCTCACCCAGGCCGATCGCCCGTCGAGCCGTGTCGCCGTCTTCGGTGAGGATGCCCCGCTCCGCCTCGACGCCGGCATCACCCTCGCCCCGTGGCAGATCGCCTACGAGACCTACGGCGAGCTGAATGCGTCGAAGTCCAACGCCGTCCTGGTCTGCCACGCCCTGACCGGCGATCAGTACGTCGCCTCGCGCAACCCCGTCACCGGCAAGCCCGGCTGGTGGGAACTGGTGGTCGGCCCCGGCCTGCCGATCGACACCGACCGCTATTTCGTGATCTGCGCCAACGTGCTCGGCGGCTGCATGGGCACCACCGGTCCGGCCTCGACCAATCCGGCGACGGGCAAGGCCTGGGGCCTCGACCTGCCGGTCGTCACCATTCCCGACATGGTGCGCGCCCAGGCGGCGCTGATCGACCATCTCGACATCCCCGATCTCTTCCTGGTCGCCGGCGGCTCCATGGGCGGCATGCAGGTGCTGCAGTGGGCCTCCGCCTACAAGGACCGCGTCTTCGCCGCCGTGCCGCTCGCCACCGCCGCCACCCACTCGGCCCAGAACATCGCCTTCTACGAGGTCGGCCGACAGGCGATCATGGCCGATCCGGATTGGCGCGCCGGCCGCTATCTCGATTTCGCCGTCTCGCCGCGCAAGGGCCTCGCCGTCGCGCGCATGGCGGCGCACATCACCTACATGTCGGAAGTGTCGCTGCACCAGAAGTTCGGCCGCCGCCTCCAGGATCGCGAGAGCCTCGGCTACGGCTTCGACGGCGACTTCCAGATCGAGAGCTACCTGCGCCACCAGGGCTCGACCTTCGTCGATCGCTTCGACGCCAACAGCTATCTCTACGTGTCGCGGGCGATGGACTATTTCGACCTCGCCGCCGAACACGGCGGCGTGCTCGCCAACGCCTTCCGCGGCACCAAGACCCGCTTCTGCGTCATGAGCTTCACCACCGACTGGGCATTTCCGACCCGCGACAGCCGGGTGATCGTCCATGCGCTGGCCGGCGCCGGGGCACGGGTGTCCTACGCCGAGATCGAGACCGACCGCGGCCACGACGCCTTCCTGCTCGACGAGCCGGAGATGCACCAGATCCTCGGCGGCTTCATCGACGCCGCCGCCCGCGCCCGTGGGATCTGAGGAGAGCTCCATGGTCGACCTGAACGGCAACTCCAAGATCCCGACCGTCCCCGAGGCCCGTGTCGACCTCGAGGTGATCGCCTCGCTGGTTCCCACCGGCGTACGCCTGCTCGACGTCGGCTGCGGCGACGGTTCGCTGCTCGAGTATCTCGGCGCGGTGAAGGGCGTCGAGGGCCACGGCATCGAACTGTCGCAGAAGGGCGTCAACGCCGGTGTCGCGCGCGGCCTGTCGGTGATCCAGGGCGACGCCGACACCGACCTCTCCACCTGGCCCGACCACGCCTTCGACGTGGCGGTGCTGTCGCAGACCCTGCAGGCGACCCAGCACCCGCGCCGCGTGCTCGAACAGCTCCTGCGCATCGGCGAGCGGGCGATCGTCTCCATCCCCAACTTCGGCCACTGGCGCATCCGCTGGCAGTTCCTGGTGTGGGGCCGCATGCCGGTCACCGAGGACCTGCCGTGGTCCTGGTACGACACGCCCAACATCCACTTCTGCACCATCCGCGACTTCGTCGAACTGGCCAACGAGGTCGACGCCGAGATCGAGAGCGCCTACGCCCTCGACGCCAAGGGTCGCCGCCTCACCTTCAAGGCGCCGTGGTGGTTCTGGAACCTGTTCGGCGAACAGGCGATCTTCGTGCTCAGGAAGAAGCCGGGCCGCGCGGGCTGAGGCCCACCGCCCCCGGCAGCCGCCCCGCCCACGCCGGCCGGAACACCGGCTCCAGCCGCATCCGGTTGCCGTAGCGCTGCGGAATGCCTTGATAGAGCTGCTTGGTCGCCTCCACCACGATCACGCCGGCGAAGGTCGGCCACGTCTTGACGCCGAAGCGCTCGACCGAACGCGCGGCCCTCAGCCACGTCGGCTTCCCCGACGGGAACATGTAGAGCGCCCCGCGCCATTCGATCGGCGAAAACAGCGCATCCTTGAGCGCCGCATCGAGTTGCCCCTGGCTGAACGGCCGGCCGTAGCCGAACGGCGTCGTTTCGATGCGCGCCCACAGCCCCGTCCGGTTCGGCACCACCGCGATCAACCGCCCGCCCGGCGCCAGCACCCGCCACGCCTCGCGCAGGAGCGCATCCGCATCGTCGGCCATCTCGAGCGCATGCACCAGCAACAGCCGATCGACCGCGGAATCCGGTAGCGGCAATGCCGTCTCGTCGACCAGCGCCGTCGCCGACGGCCCCTCCGCCGGCCAGTTCACCACGCCCTGCCGCGCCGGCATGAAGCCGATCACCCGCTCCGCCTGACCGAGCAACGGCCGCATGAACGGCGTCGCATAGCCGAGCCCGAGCACCCGGTCGCCGGCCACCCGCGGCCACATCTCCTGCAGCTTGGCGCGCAGCACCTGCCGCACGAAGCCGCCGAGCGCCCCGCCGTAGAAGTTCCTGAGATCGACGACGTCGAGATACATGCGCCCTGCCGAACGAGAACACCCGAGCGCCGCGACGCCCGATCGGTCGCCATCTTGCCCGAGGAGTGTTAGTCAAAGGCAAAGCCCGAGACGACGCAAGTCGCCCTGACCTCTTCCGAGGACGCCGTCGATGATCGACATCCGCCAGATTCCCGCCCGCGACGACAATTACGCCCTGCTCCTCCACGACACGGCCACCGGCGCCACCGCCGCCATCGATGCGCCCGAGGTCGACGCCATCGAGGACGCACTCGACGAGACCGGCTGGCGCCTCACCGACATCCTGGTGACCCATCACCACTACGACCACGTCGAGGGCATCCCCGCCCTGAAGGCGAAATGGGGCGCCCGCGTCGTCTGCTCGAGCCACGATCGCGACCGCGTGCCCGGCGTCGACCTCACCGTCGACGACGGCGACACCATCCTGGTCGGATCGATCCCGGTGATCGCGCTCGCCATGCCCGGCCACACGCTGGGCCATCTCGCCTGGCACGTCCCCTCGGCCCAGGCGGTGTTCGTCGGCGATACGCTGTTCTCGCTCGGCTGCGGCCGCCTGTTCGAGGGCACGGCGGCCGGCATGTGGGGATCGCTCGTCCGCCTGCGCGCGCTCTCGCCCGGCACCCTGATCTATTGTGGCCACGAATATACGGAATCGAACGGCCGCTTCGCCGCCACCATCGAACCCGGCAATCCCGCCCTCGTCGCCCGCCTCGCCGAGGTCCGCGACCTCCGCCTCGACGGCCGCCCGACGGTGCCGACCACCATCGAACGCGAGATCGCCACCAATCCCTTCCTGCGCGCCGACGTCGCGAGCGTGAAGGCCGCCCTCGGCATGGCAGATCGCCCCGATGCCGAGGTCTTCGCCGAGATCCGTGGTCGCAAGGACCGCTTCTGAGGAGCCACCGTTGACCGATCCGACCGAAGTCGTCGCCCTCTCCGCGACGGAAGTGATCCGTCTGCTCGATCTGAAGCCGCACCCCGAGGGCGGCCACTACCGCGAGACCTTCCGCGACACCCCCGGCCCCGACGGCCGCGCCCGCTCCACCGCCATCTATTTCCTGCTCGCCGCCGACGAGGTCTCGCACTGGCACCGCGTCGACGCGGTCGAGACCTGGCACTGGTACGCCGGCGGCCCGCTCGCCCTGACGGTGTCGGAGAACGGCCACGACGCGTGGTCGCTGCATCTCGGCCCGGCTCTCGGGCTCGGGCAGCGGCCGCAGGCGATCGTCCCCGCCCACGCATGGCAGACGGCCGTGAGCCTCGGCCGCTGGACCCTGGTCGGCTGCACCGTCGCTCCCGGCTTCGAGTTCGCCGGCTTCGAACTCGCTCCGCCCGATTGGCATCCCTCGCCCCGCCCCTCCCGCCGCGAACGGTGAGAGCGGGGCGTCGGACGCGGATCTTCACGCCGTCTGCGGCTTGCGCGTCTCGCGCACCTCGATGCCGGCATTGGCCCAGTTCTTCAGCGACATCCAGATCGACCGCTCCAGCCGGAACCGATCGATCGGCACCATGCCGCGGAAATAGAGCGACGGCCCCATGCCCTGCCCCGCATACTGGAAGCCGCACTTCTCGAGCACCCGCCGCGAAGCCCCGTTGGTGACCCGCGCCGTGGCCGCGACCGCCTCCGCACCGAGCACCGAAAAGGCGTAGTCGACCAACGCCTGCGCCGCCTCGGTGGTCAGCCCCTTGCTCCAATGGGGCCGGCCGACCCAATAGCCCAGGACGAAGCGCTCGCCGTCGCGCGGCATCAGGCTCACCGTGCCGATGAACTCCGACGCCTCCGCCGTCTTGAGATGGATGCCGAGGTTCCAGCGCGCCGGTCCGACCTCGGTGTTGTCGATGTAGGAGATCGCGTCGTCGAGACCGTAGGGGTGCGGCAGCGTGGAGAGATTCTCGGCCACGCCGGCATCGTTGGCCAGTTCCGCCAACCGCTGCGCATCGGCCCGGACCGGCCGGCGCAGGATCAGACGCGGGGTCTCGATCACCAGCCCCTCGGGCCGGCTGTCGGGAGAAATATCGTCGCTGGGACTCATCGCGGAGGTCCTCCGATTGAACCGCCGGCATCTCTTGCCGGCAGAAGGGGGCGGAAAAGCGAAAGAGGGGACGATGGTGTCTCCATCTCCCCTCTCGCCTTCCCCCTGTTCGGGGACCCGAGCTTTCAGCGAACCTCACGTCCGCCGGGTCGATGGGACACCGGCGGATGGAAGATCATCTTGCCGGTTTACTCCGCTGCCGCCGCCGTATTGGCGACGACCGAGATGTAGATGCGACCATTGGCTTTGGTATCGAAACGTACGCGACCCGGGACGGTGGCGAAGATGGTATGGTCGGTGCCCATACCCACGCCCGTACCCGGATGCCACTTCGTACCGCGCTGGCGCGCGATGATGTTGCCCGGGATCACGGCCTGATCACCGAACTTCTTGATACCGAGGCGCTTCGACTCCGAATCGCGCCCGTTGCGGGACGAACCGCCGGCCTTTTTGTGAGCCATCGTGGTGCTCCTTCGTCTTCTCTTCGCGGTTCCGCCTCGGACTGGCCGGGGGATCACGCGGGAATTTCACTTCGGGGTGACCGGCGAACCGGCCCGGCGAAAATCAGGCGTTGATCGCGGTGATCTTCACCGTGGTCTGCTCCTGGCGGTGACCTTCCTTGCGGCGCCAGCTCTTGCGGCGGCGCTTCTTGAAGATGATCACCTTCTTGGCGCGGCCCTGCTCGACCACGGTGCCGGAAACGGAAGCGCCGGCCACGGTGGGAGCGCCGATGACGGTCTTGTCACCGCCGACCAGAAGGACTTCATCGAACGTGACCGCATCGCCCGCCTCGCCGGCGACCTTCTCGATGGTGATCACGTCGTCGGCGGCGACCTTGTACTGCTTGCCGCCCGTCTTGATGACCGCGAACATGTCTTTCTCTCTCTTCACTTCTCGTCACGCGCCCTTCGGCGCCGTGCGGTCGCCGGAAGCCCCCGTTGCCGGGAACCCACCGGTTCCGTCGCCGGCCCTCCCTTCGGAGGAACACCACGACCGCGGCCTCGGGCCGAAGATCGGGCGACGTCGCACGGGCTTGGAAAACGAACCGAACCGACACCGATCTCGATCGCCTCCTCACGAGGGGACCGGGACGGGCGCCGGGGACGTTGCGAGCCTCGGGCAGCGCTGGAGCCGGAAATTGGTTCCCGGCCCGTCGCGAATGGCGGGGACCATACGGACGACGGTCCCCGATGTCAACGAAAGCGAGGTGCGAAAATCGTGCCGATCCGCGCGAAACCGCCGCTTTCTCGAGCGCTCCGGCTCAGCTCTTGGAGCCGGCCAGCGCGTCGAGCTTCTTCTGCATCTCTTCCATCTGCTGCTTGAGCCGATCGAGATCACTGGGCTGAGCCGGTGCCGCGGCGGCGGCGGCCGGCTTCTCCTCGGCCTTGGCGGCGTGCATGCCCGGCATGCCCGGGATCTCCGGCATGATCGCGCCGAACGGCGAGAACATCCGCATGGCGCGCTCGAACATTTCGGTGTTGCGACGCACCTGCTCCTCCATCGCCTCGAAGGCGTTGTTGGGGAAGGCGGCATGCATCTGTTCGCGGAACTTGCCCTGTTCGCGCGTCAGGCTGTCGATGGAGAATTCCAGATAGCTGGGCACCAGATTCTGCATGCTGTCGCCGTAGAAGCGGATCAGCTGGCGCAGGAAGGCGATCGGCAGCAGGTTCTGCCCCTTGTTCTCCTGCTCGAAGATGATCTGGGTCAGCACCGAGCGGGTGATCTCGTCGCCGCTCTTGGCGTCGTAGACCACGAAGAGCTCCTCGTTCTTGACCATCTCGGCCAGGTCCTCGAGCGTCACGTAGGACGAGGTGCCGGTGTTGTAGAGTCGCCGATTGGCGTACTTCTTGATGATCGTGGGCTCTTCGGTCTTGGCCATGTTTCTTCTACCGATCCCATACTGCGACGCGTCGCCCGCAACCCCTCGTCGGCGCTCGGCGGCCTTCGGCGTCCTCCCGGTGAGCGAGATTAGGTAGTTTCGCACCGCGAGGCCACTGATTTCGTGCACTGCGCGCGCTGCACCGCGAAGATCGCCGAAAGTCTTATGCGAAAACCCGCTTCGCAGTGCCCCAATCCGACGGATTGCCGAGACCGCGGGGCCTGACATCTCATTGACAGCCGTCGGGCGGACGTCTCTATTCGGTGCCGACGGTTCCGCGCACACGTTGCGAAACGGGGTCGGGGGCGGCTGCTCGAATCGATTCGAATCCGCTCCGAGGGGACACCCGTTCGGGAACCATATTCGGAGGAAAAGTGGAATGGCCATCGACGTCGTCATCGTCGGCGCGGCGCGCACGCCCGTCGGCAGCTTCTCCGGCGCTCTTTCCGGTCTCTCGGCCCAGCAGCTCGGCACCATCGCCATCAAGGCGGCGCTCGAGCGTGCCGGCGTCGACGGCAAGGACGTCGACGAAGTGATCCTCGGCCAGATCCTGTCCGCCAACGGCGGTCAGAACCCGGCCCGTCAGGCCGCCATGGCCGCCGGCATCCCGCAGGAGGCGACCGCCTGGGGTCTCAACCAGCTCTGCGGCTCGGGCCTGCGCTCGGTCGCCCTCGGCCTGCAGCAGATCGCCAACGGCGACGCGAACGTCATCGTCGCCGGCGGCATGGAGTCGATGTCGAACTCGCCGCACGTCGCCCACCTGCGCAACGGCACCAAGATGGGCTCGCTCGAGCTCCTCGACACCATGCTGCGCGACGCGCTGACCGACGCCTTCCAGGGCTATCACATGGGCGTCACCGCCGAGAACATCGCCCAGAAGTGGCAGATCTCGCGCGAAGAGCAGGACGCCTTCGCCACCGCCTCGCAGAACAAGGCCGAAGCCGCCAAGAAGTCCGGCCGCTTCAAGGACGAGATCGTCCCGGTCGTGATCAAGTCCAAGAAGGGCGACGTGGTCGTCGACACCGACGAGTACATCCGTGACGGCGCCACTCTCGACGGCATGGCCAAGCTGCGTCCGGCCTTCAACAAGGAAGGCACCGTGACCGCCGGCAACGCCTCCGGCATCAACG
>ERZ1645187.4082-NODE-4082-length-11939-cov-7.303433_pt1 | contig 11939 bp, 6 predicted proteins | sample MGYA00575352_ERZ1645187 | MGnify/ENA primary metagenome ERZ1645187 (study PRJEB40837, sample SAMN11349314) | freshwater sediment metagenome | isolation source: river sediment | host: Sediment | place: India: Wazaribad , New Delhi | collected 2017-02-21 ... | reverse complement strand
ACGTCAAACTGTTTCGGCGCGCGCACCAGCTGCATGGCCGCGTTATCGACATACATGTGCGACAACTGCACATCCGGGTAGTCCTTGCCGATCCGCTCCATGACCTCACGCCACAACACGGTCACTTCCAGTACGTTGGCCTTGTCGATCGAACACAGTTTTTTATGGCGCTTGCGTGCCAGCTCGAAGGCCAGGCGGCCGATGCGCTCGATCTCGCTCTCGCGATACACGGCGGTGTTGAACCCTTCGCGCTCGCCATTCTCCAGCACCCGCACACCGCGCGGCCCGCCGAAGTAGAGGCCACCGGTCAGTTCGCGCACGATGAGGATATCGAGTCCCGCGACGATCTCCGGCTTCAGCGACGAGGCCGCCGCGAGCTGTGGGTACAGGATCGCCGGGCGCAGGTTGCCGAAAAGCCCCAGTTTCGAGCGGATTGCCAGCAGGCCTTTTTCCGGGCGGATGGCGGTGTCGAGCGCGTCCCATTTCGGGCCACCGACGGCACCCAGCAGGATCGCATGGGCTTTTGTCGCCTGCTCGTGGGTGACATCTGGATAGGGTACACCGTGCGCATCGATGGCGGCACCGCCGAGCAGGCCGTGTTCCAGCTGCAAACCCAGCGAAAACTGGCTGTTGACCTGCTCCAGCACGGCAACAGCCTGCTCGACGATTTCCGGGCCGATGCCGTCACCCGGCAGGATCAGTATTGTCTTGCTCATCATGTTCTCTCTGTTTACCAGCGGCCAAACAGCCACGGCGCTGCAGCCTTGTGTTTCTCTTCAAAAGCGCGGATGGCATCTGCCTGTTGCAAGGTCAGGCCGATATCATCCAGGCCATTCAGCAGGCAGTGCTTGCGGAAGGCATCGACGGCAAAATCGAAACGCTGGCCAGACGGCGTCACCACCTGTTGTGAAGGCAGGTCAATGGTCAGGCGATAGCCTTCTTGCGCATACATTTCGCTGAACAGCTGGTCGACAACCTCATGCGGCAGCACAATCGGCAGCATGCCGTTCTTGAAACAGTTGTTGAAGAAGATATCGGCAAAGCTTGGCGCGATGATGGCGCGGAAACCGTAGTCGTCCAGCGCCCAAGGTGCATGTTCGCGCGATGAACCACAACCGAAGTTCTCGCGCGCCAGCAGGATCGACGCACCCTGGTAGCGCGGCTGGTTCAGCGCAAAATCCGGGTTCAGCGGGCGCCGGCTGTTGTCCATGCCAGGCTGGCCGACATCAAGGTAGCGCAACTCGTCGAACAGGTTGGGGCCGAAACCGGTGCGATGGATCGACTTCAGGAACTGCTTCGGGATGATCATGTCGGTATCGACATTGGCGCGATCCATCGGCGCGGCGATACCTTCGTGGGTCTGGAACGGTTTCATGCAGCACCTCCGGCCATCAGCTCGCGCACATCGACAAAATGGCCGGCCACCGCTGCAGCCGCGGCCATAGCCGGGCTGACAAGGTGTGTGCGGCCACCAAAGCCCTGGCGACCTTCAAAGTTGCGGTTTGACGTTGACGCACAATGCTCGCCATTGCCGAGACGGTCGGCGTTCATCGCCAGGCACATTGAACAGCCAGGCTCGCGCCATTCCATGCCGGCAGCAAGGAAAATCCTGTCGAGGCCTTCCGCTTCCGCCTGTTTTTTCACCTGCTGTGAACCGGGCACTACCAGCACCTGTTTCACGTTGGCAGCGACCTTGCGGCCTTGCGCCACACGCGCGGCTTCACGCAGGTCCTCGATGCGGGAATTGGTGCAGGAGCCGATGAACACGCGATCGACTTTGATTGAGGTGATCGGCTGGTTAGGCTGCAAGCCCATGTACTGCAATGCGCGCTGGATGCCGTCACGTTTCACCGGGTCACTTTCCTGCGCCGGGTCCGGCACCTGTGCATCGACCGGCAACACCATTTCGGGCGACGTGCCCCAACTGACCTGCGGTTTGATGTCCTCGCCGCGCAATTCGACCACGGCATCGAAATGCGCACCGTCGTCGCTTGTCAGGTCGCGCCACGCCGCAACTGCCAGGTCCCACTGCTCGACTTTGGGGGCATAGGTGCGGCCGCGCACGTAATCGATCGTGATGTCATCCACTGCCACCATGCCGGCGCGCGCGCCGGCCTCGATCGCCATGTTGCACACCGTCATGCGCCCTTCCATCGACATCGCGCGCATCACGTCGCCACCGAATTCGATCGCGTAACCGGTGCCACCGGCCGTGCCGATCTTGCCGATGATGGCGAGCACCACGTCTTTCGCTGTGACGCCGGGGCCCAGCTGGCCGTCGATGCGCACCAGCATGTTCTTCATCTTTTTCTGGATCAGGCACTGGGTGGCAAGCACATGCTCGACTTCCGATGTGCCGATGCCGTGTGCCAACGCGCCAAGCGCGCCGTGCGTGGAGGTATGTGAATCGCCACAGACAATGGTCATGCCGGGCAGCGTGGCACCGGTTTCCGGGCCGACAACATGCACGATACCTTGCCGGGCATCATTGATCTTGAATTCGGTGATGCCGAAGCTGTCACAGTTGCTGTCCAGCGTCTGCACCTGGATGCGCGAGGTCTCGTCCTCGATACCGGCGACACCCGCCGCGCGCTCTTTCAGTGTGGTCGGCACGTTGTGGTCGGGCGTGGCGATATTCCCGTCCAGCCGCCAGGGCTGGCGACCGGCCAGGCGCAGGCCGTCGAACGCCTGCGGCGACGTCACCTCATGCAGCAACTGGCAGTCGATATAGATCAGGGCTGTGCCATCGTCGCGCTGTTGCACGAGATGGGCATCCCAGAGTTTGTCGTACAGGGTCCTGGCCACTGCGGCACCTCTACACAGGAAAAAGCAGGGTGCGCAGTTTACTCGGGCTGGCTGGCTGCGTCAGCTTCGGCTATTGCCCGCCCCCTGCAGCTCACGGATCAGGCGGGCCACCCGGCCGGGGGAGCCGGTATTGCGCGCCAGCATCGCGTACATGGCCGGCACGATGAACAGCGTCATGACTGTCGACAGCACGACCCCGGCGAAGACCACCACACCGACAATCATCCGGCTGTTGGCGCCGGCACCACCGCCGAAGACCAGCGGCAGGGCCCCGATAGCTGCCGTCAGCGAGGTCATCACGATCGGCCGCAGGCGCTGCACGGCCGCCGTCTGGATGGCCTCGTGGAAAGCCATACCCCGGTCGCGCAGCTGGTTGGCGAATTCGACCATCAGGATGCCATTCTTGGCCGCCAGGCCGATGAGCATGATCATGGCAATCTGGCTGTAGACGTTGATCGTCATGCCCATGGCATCCAGGCCGGCGAGTGCACCGAGCAGGGCAAACGGCACGGTGAGCAGGATGATGAACGGATGGATGAAGCTCTCGAACTGCGCCGCCAGCACCAGATAGACCATCAGCAGGGCAATCGCCACGACCAGCCACAGTGAACCGCTCGAACGCACATATTCCAGCGTGAGGCCCTTGTAATCGACCCGCGCCTGCGGCGGCAGGTCACGCGCCACCACCTCATGGAAATACGCCAGTGCATCGCTGGTGGCATAACCCGGCGCCAGGCCGGCGCTCAGGGTAAACGAACGCATGCGGTTGAAACGCGTCAACGCCCGCGCACCGGAACTCTCCTCCACCGTCACCAGGTTGGCCAGTGGCACCAGCTCGCCAGAGCGATCCGAGCGGACGTAGATGTTCTGCAGGTCGGCCTTGCTGGCAAACTGCTGTTCATCGCCGCGCAACAGCACATCGTATTCCTCGCCACGCTGGAAGAAGGTTGTCACTTCACGCTCACCGAGCAGTGTTTCCAGTGTGCGGCCGATATTGCCGACCGCCACGCCGAGGTCGGCCGCGCGCTGGCGGTCGATACGCACCTGCAACTGCGGCTGGGTTTCCTTGAGGTCGATGACCGGACGCAGGATTTTCGGGTTCTCGTAAGCCGCTTTCAGCAACAGCGCGGACCAGCGCGACAACTCCTCGTAAGTATCACCGCCGATGACGATTTCCAGCGGCTGGCCACTGGCTGCCGCCAGCGGCTTGCGCATGAAACTGTAGATCTGCATGCCGGGAATATCGGCCAGCAGCGCCTGCACATCCGCCATGACCTGATCACCCGCCTTCTCGCGCAGTTCCCACGGCTTCAGCACGACCAGGCCAAGGCCGGAATTGACCCCGCCGAAGAAACCCGGCACACGCAGCAACACGCTGTCCAGGCTTTCACCGCCGATCTGCGGTTGCAAGCGGCGCTCGATTTCCTGCATCACGGATTGCGTGTGTTCGAAGCTGGCACCCTCGGGCCCCTGCACAACGAGGATGAAGATGCCGCGATCTTCACCGGGATCGAACTCGCGCGGCAGCTTGCCGAAATAGAGCCAGACCAGTACTGAAGAGAGCAGCAGGATAAGCACCGCAAACCAGGGCTTGTGGATCGAGACCTGCACATTGCGGCTGTAAGCCTGCTCGAAACGCGCGAACAGGTTTTCCGACCAACGGGCCACAACACCGGTTCCGCCGTGGCTATGCGGCATCAGCCATTTGGAACACAGCATGGCGCACAAGGTCAGCGCCACAAACGCGGAGACGGCAACTGCAGCAGCCAGCGTCAGGGCAAACTCACCGAACAAACGGCTGATATTGCCCTCCATGAAGACGATCGGCACAAACACCGCCACCAGCACCAGCGTGGTGGCAATGATGGCGAAGGCCACTTCACGGCTACCATGCACAGCGGCCAGCAGTGGCGGTTCGGCGCGCTCGATACGGCGGTGCACGTTTTCCAGCACGACAATGGCATCATCCACCACCAGGCCGATAGCCAGCACGCAAGCCATCAGCGTGAGGATATTGATCGAGAAACCGAACAGCCAGGCAAAGATACAGGCGCCGATGACCGATACCGGTACGGTGAGCGCCGGGATCAGGGTGGCACGCCAGCTGCCAAGGAACAGGTAGATGACGATCACCACCAGTGCCATCGACACCGCCAGCGTGATGTACACCTCTTCCACCGAACGTTCGAGAAACACCGCCGTATCGAAGGTGACAGCCAGTTTCATGTGGTCCGGCAGCGTCGGGCGGATCTCGTCGGCCACCGCGCGGGCCTGCCGCGTCACATCGACGGTATTGGCTTTCGACTGCTTGATGATGCCGACACCGACCATGTTCTCGCCAGGCGCGCCCGGCTCGAGCAGGCCGCGGAACAGGGTTTTCTCGTCGCGCGCAGCCAGCTCCACAGCCGCGACTTCACCGAGCCGCACGAGGTGGCCGCCACTTGCCTGGTCACCACGGCGCAGCACCAGCTGGCGGAATTCATCTTCATTGTTGAAGGAGCGCGCCACACGAATGGTGAATTCACGGTCAACCGATTCGATCTTGCCGGCCGGCAATTCGACGTTTTCGGCCCGCAGCGCATTCTCGACATCGTTGGCCGTGATACCGCGCGCCGCCATCGCGGCGCGATCCAGCGTGATGCGCATGACGTAGCGCCGCTCACCCCAGACCTGCACCCTTGCCACACCATCGACCACCTTGAAACGGTCGACGATGTAGCGGTCGACATAATCACTGAGTTCCAGCTGGGTCATCTGCGTTGACGAGATGGCAAACCAGACGATGACCGAGGAATCCGCATCCGACTTGTTGACCTGCGGTGTTTTCGCTTCTTCCGGCAGGCGATCCAGCACGCGTGTCACGGCTTCGCGCACGTCATTGGCCGCCGCGTCGATGTTGCGGGCCAGGGTGAATTCCATGTTGATCTGCGACTTGCCTTCGCGCGACTCCGACGTCAGCACGCGCAAGCCCTCGATGCCGGCCAGCTGGTCCTCGAGCAGCTGGGTGATCTTGGATTCGACCACATTGGCTGACGCGCCGGGATAGACCGTCTCGACCGACACTACCGGCGGGTCAATGTCCGGGTAACCGCGCAGCGGCAACTCGCGGAACGCGATGATGCCGAAAATCACCAGCACAATATTGATGACAGTCGCAAAGACCGGGCGCTTGATCGAGATATCGGACAGGATCACGGCTTACTGCCCGCCTGCGGCCGCTGCGGCATCCTTGATGGTGACGATCATGCCATCCTGCACGGACATGCTGCCGTCCACGACCACGTTTTCCCCGGCGGAGAGCCCTGCAGTGATCTCGACCTTGCCGGCGACACGCTGGCCCAGCTGCACGGCGCGACGGTGGGCCACCGGCTTGCCGTCGGGGTTCTTGTCGGATACGGCATGGTCAACCACGTAGACAAACTGCTCGCCACGCAATGGCGCAATACTGCGTTCCGGCACCATCAGTGCCTGGCGGGACGGCTGGCGGATCTGCACTTGCAGCAACATGCCCGGGCGCAACAGCTGCTCGCGGTTGTCGAGCTGGGCACGCAGGGCCACTGCGCGGGTCACCGGATCAATGCGGCTGTCGACAAAGCTGACCGCGCCTGCAAAGACTTTGTCGGGATAGGCCTGCGAACGCGTCTCCACCGCGAGCCCGGGATGGAGCAGCGGCAGGTGGATTTCCGGCACGGTGAAATCGACTTTGACCTGTGACAGGTCATCGAGCGAAGCGATGACGCTACCGGGCGATACTAGCGCACCGACACTGACACGGCGCACGCCGAGCACGCCGGCAAACGGCGCACGGATGGTGTAGTCCTGTAGCTTGGCGCGGTTGGCTTCGAGCTGCGCACGCGCGGCGTTGACGACGGATTGCTGTTTCTCGACATCGGTCTGCGACACTGCCTTGCGCTCGATCAGCAGGGTCAGGTGACGCAGCTGGCGTTCTTCCTCGGCGAGGTTCACGCGCGCTTCCTCGACATCCGCACTGGCCTCGTCCGCATCCAGTTCCACCAGCACGGCGCCCTTCTCCACTGCAGTGCCGTCCTCGAAATGCACTGCCCGAACCGTCGCCGTCACCGTCGCGCTGAGCTCGACGGATTCATTGGCGGCCGTGGTGCCCAATGCCTCGACCGTATCGTGCACTTCCTGCAGCGCGGCCGGCTGCACCGTCACCAGCAACTGGTAAGCGCCCTTCGCTTTCTGCGCCGGCCCCATGCCGAAATGCCCGGTTGCCACATACAGCAGCAACAACACCAGCGCTGCAATGATGACCACCAGCGAATTGACACGACGCATCAGCGTCCTCCTGAAAGATAACCGGCCAGCACTCCAGCCACAACGGCATTGCCATCCGGTGTCCAGTGCTGGTCATAGGTGAAATAGACCTGGCGTCCGCCAGCGGCTGCCTCGCGCAGCGGCCGCGTGGTGCTGACACATTCCACGCCACGCTCGCGGCACCACGCCATCCACACATTCTCCTGACTATCCAGCCGCGCCAACACCTGCTGCTTGTACGTATCGGCGTCATCCGGCAAACCTTTGCCCTGCATGCGGGCAAAATTGAGCAACTGTTGTGCCGGTATCTGCCCGGCTGCCAACGGCAAAACGACATGCGGCGCACTCGGCGCATAGGCAATCACCAGCCTGAAGCCATCGCGTTGCGACAACATGACAAACTGCTCCAGCACATCGCGCACGTTCTGCCAGTCACTGGATGCCGCAAATGCCTGCTCGCTGTCACCGAGATAGAGCAGCCGCTTGGGTTCGAAACTGTAGGCCTGCACGCCGGCGGGTGTCGCAATGCGCAGTGGCATGAAACCGACGGTGTCCGCATAACCCGGCACCGGCGCATCAGCACCCACTTGTGCCAGCACGTCCTCAGTCAGGCGCCGCAAGCCCTGCGTCACCGGCGACGCCTTGGTGAGGAAACCGATGCTCAGTGTAGGATCCTTGATCGCCGCCCGTTTCATGCCGGCCGCAGCCTTCGGCACCGGCGGCGCATCGCGGAAATCATTGCCTTCATACAGCATCAACAAGACGGTTTCCGGTTTGAGTTTGCGGCCGACCGTGACGAAATTGTTCAGGTAGACCAGCGGATCCGTACCCGACACGCCGAGGTTGTAGATCGACTGGCCCGTGCGTTGGCGCAGCAGGTCGACCCAGGCATGTTCGTCGGACACATGCGAGCCGGCGACAAACGAATCCCCCACCGCCACGATGTCGTACTGTTCGCGCTGCTCGGGGTTGCGGAAACCGTGCGCATCACTGGTCAGCACCAAAGGGAAAGCAGGGTAACCGGCCGGCGCATCCGGGTAGGAGCGCAGCTGCTCAGGCTTGTCTTCCTGCAGCAGCTCATGGCGCTGGTTCGGGATCCAGTGCCGCACGGTGCCACTGAGCACGATGCCGGTGTCCGGGTCTACGCCGCTGACCGGCTGTTCGATGAAGCGCGGTTTGTTGACCAGGCCGGAACCCACCACGAGGACAAAGGCGCTGAGGCCTGTCGACAGGTAGACCATCAACAGCGCAAACACCGTCTCGGCGACTGGTTTGCGGCGCGTGAAAAACATCACCGCCGCGGCCGTCAACAGGACCAGCGTCAGCAATAGCAGTGCGCCAAAATGGCCAGAGGAATAACGGCCGAGGATGACCGGATCGTTCTCGATGATCAGCTTGGTCACATGGCTGCCCGGCAACCAGGCCAGCAGGCTGGAGACGAACAACAACAGGGATAACAGGTGGCGTCTGTTCCGGATCATGGTCATCAGGCAAGGAGCATCAAGGGGAATGGTGAACGGGATCCACAGCTGGCAGGCCAGGCAATGGCCAGGGTTGGCAGCGCCGGTACCGGTCAAAGGCTATGACCGACACGTCTCGCGTGAGTTCTTGCGACAACACCAGCTGCCCGCCAAACAACCAGGGCTGCCGCCACTGTTGCCACAGTATATCCGATGGCATCTGGGCGGCAGCCCAGCCGACATTGTGCCCGTCCTGCTGCAACACGGCCTGCGTAAGGTAACTGCCGTCGGCAGCCCGAGCCTCGGCCTGTACGACAAAGGCGCGCGGGTCCGGCGCGTGTTGCAGCAAGGCATGCAGCCGGTATTCACAGGTCACTTCGACAGATGGCAGGGGAATTTCCCCGAGGTAGGTCGCATACTCGCGCGTGCCATACACCCCGACACGCTGCTCGCGGAAAACCCGGCGGCTGTTCGCGACGGCTTCGGGGTTGGCGGGATCATCTTTCCACACCGGCGCGAACTTGGCCGGATCCCGGATGCCCAGCGCATCGCCGATCTGCAGCAAGCGGGTGATATTGCGCCCCTCCCAGGCCCAGTAGCCCGCTTCATCAATGATCGCCCAGGCAAACTGGCAGCCATAGGCAGACAACACGAGCGCCAGCGCCGCTGCCTTGTGCCGCCAGCGGGCGTTGCCGTACACCAGCAACAGCGAGGACAGCAACAGCAGCAGGCCCATATTGGCGTGCCGGTAGTTGTACAGCGTGAAGAAACGCATCCAGCCGGCAGCCAGCGCCAACAACAGTGGAAACAGCAGCAGATAGACAAAAAACCGCTGGCCGGCATGCCAGTGCAAGACGCTGCGCTGCACAGCCAGCAACCAGATGAACAGGGGCAAGCCCACCAGCCATGGCCAGGGCCACGCATGCCCGGCTGGCACCAGCACAAAACGCCCGACAAACGACACCGCATCGCCCAGCCAACGGGCATACATGGCAGGATCCTCACGCAAGTACGCTTCCATGCCTGCCCAGTCACTGGCCGCAACCAGCGGCCGGTAAAGATGTGACAGCAGCAGTGGCCAGCCTTGCCGCAACGCCAGCCACTCGCGGCCAGCGAGCAACAGGAAGATACCAAGCAGGCACGGCAACACCGCAGGGGCCGAGAGCCAGCGATTGGGCTGGCGGTGTTGCCGGCCGGTCAGGCCGTAAACCAGCAACAGTGCCAACAGCATCAGCGGCAGCGGCCCGCTGCTGAGCCACGAGATGGCCAGCCCCGCCAGCCACCAGGGCCATGACGCGCGCCAAGGCTGCATCAAGCCACGCGCCACCAGCGCCGTGCCCAGCGCCAGCAATGACCACTGGATGTCGATCGGGTTCACCAGGCTTTCGGCCAGCAACACGCTGCCGAGCATCAGGCTGGCCAGCAGGGCAAACAGTGATTGCTCGTGTGCTGTGAGGCCATCGAACTGCTGTATCTGCTGCAACACAAGCAGCAAGGTGGCGGCAATCGCCAGCGCCGACACCGCGGTCACCAGCCAGCCCTGCCCTGCCAGCCAGTACACGTCCAGCCAGAACACCAGCTTCGGCAATACAATCAGGTGTACGCCGTTGTGGCGCTCCCAGAGACCGGCCCAGTCCAGCTCACCGAGGGCTGCTGCAGCGAGGAACGCGTGATGGTCCACAACATCGTAGGTGGGCAATGCCACGCGCCACATCGCGACAACGTACAGTGTCAACAGCAGCGATAGTGGCAACAACACGCGGTACAGCGCGACCGGCAGCAATAACAGGCGTTGCTGGTCGGCTGCGTTGGCCATTCAGAGAAATGCCTTCTCGCGGATGCGGGCAATCTCGTCGCGGATCGCCGCCGCCTGTTCGAACTCCAGGTTCTTCGCATGCTCGAGCATCTGCTTTTCCAGCTTGCGGATCGCCCTCGTCATGTCTTCCAGTGACATCTCGTCCAGGTTCATACGGTACTTGCCGCGGCTCTCGGCCACTTTCTGCTCACGCTTGCGGCCCTTGCCGCGCGAACCGGGCACCGCACCTTCCATGATGTCGACCACCGACTTCTGCACCCCGCGCGGCACGATGCCATGCTCGGTGTTGAAAGCCAGCTGCTTCGCGCGACGGCGTTCCGTCTCGTCCATCGCGCGCTGCATCGAGCCGGTAATTTGGTCGGCGTATAGGATCGCCTTGCCCTTCAGGTTGCGCGCGGCACGGCCGATAGTCTGGATCAGCGAACGCTCGGAGCGCAGGAAGCCCTCCTTGTCGGCATCGAGGATCGCCACCAGCGACACTTCCGGCATATCGAGCCCCTCGCGCAGCAGGTTGATGCCGACCAGCACATCGAATTCGCCGAGACGCAAGTCGCGGATAATTTCCACCCGCTCGACGGTATCGATATCCGAATGCAGGTAGCGCACCCGCACACCGTGGTCCGTGAGGTATTCCGTCAGGTCCTCGGCCATGCGCTTGGTCAGTGTCGTGACCAGCACCCGGTCGCCATCCGCCACGCGCAGGCCAATTTCCGACAACAGGTCATCCACCTGCGTCGATGCCGGCCGCACCTCGATTTGCGGGTCGACCAGGCCGGTCGGGCGCACCACCTGTTCCACCACCTGGCCGGCATGGGTCTCCTCATAAGGCCCTGGTGTTGCCGAGACAAAAATCATCTGCGGCGCGATGCGCTCCCACTCGTCAAAGCGCATCGGCCGGTTGTCCAACGCTGACGGCAGGCGGAAACCGTACTCGACCAGCGTTTCCTTGCGCGAACGGTCGCCGCGGTACATGCCGCCCAGCTGCGGGATCGTCACGTGTGATTCGTCGATCACCAGCAGCGCATTGTCCGGCAGGTAATCGAACAACGTCGGCGGCGGCTGGCCAGGCGCACGGCCAGACAGGTAGCGCGAATAGTTCTCGATGCCGTTGCAGTAACCCAGCTCGGTGATCATCTCGATATCGTACTGCGTGCGTTGCTCCAGCCGCTGGTACTCCACATGTTTTTCCATCGCGCGGAACTGGTCGAGCCGTTCGCGCAATTCCTGCTTGATGGCATCGATCTGCGACAGCACCTGCTCACGCGGCGTGACGTAATGGCTCTTCGGGAAAATCGTCACGCGCGGCAACTTGCGTAACATCTGGCCGGTCAACGGGTCAAACGCATGGATCTGCTCGATCTCGTCATCAAACAGCGCAATGCGGATCGCTTCCATGTCGGAATCGGCCGGGTAGATATCGATGACATCGCCACGGCAGCGGTAGGTGGCGCGATGGAAATCCAGGTCATTGCGCGTGTATTGCAACTCGGCGAGGCGGCGCAACAGTTCGCGCTGGGCGATGCGGTCTCCGCGACTGAGGTGCAGCACCATCCTCAGGTACAGGTCCGGGTCACCGAGGC
>ERZ1645187.4080-NODE-4080-length-11943-cov-5.145273_pt1 | contig 11943 bp, 9 predicted proteins | sample MGYA00575352_ERZ1645187 | MGnify/ENA primary metagenome ERZ1645187 (study PRJEB40837, sample SAMN11349314) | freshwater sediment metagenome | isolation source: river sediment | host: Sediment | place: India: Wazaribad , New Delhi | collected 2017-02-21 ... | reverse complement strand
TGAATTTTGGTTAAAAATAATTATTCATGAGATTTTGATTTAAAGTTTAGTGAAGAAATAACTTCTAAATCAAATGCTTCAGATTCAAAAACAGTTACTCCAAAAGGTTTGTCACAAGAAATTTTAGCAGAATATGAAAGAAGAAAAAATGAAAATAAACTTAAAAATGTACAAAAGGAAACAAAAGATTGGATAGACACTTTGTTATCTAAATTATGATTAAGTGAAAAAGAAAAAGTAGAAAAAAGAGAGAGAATAGATTTATATTTATTATCTAAAATATCAAAAGAATATTTAGATGAACATAAAGTTTCAATAGTTTGAAATAATGCATGAAAAGCATTTTTGATTACATATCATCAAAAAATAAATTGATCAAACTGAAAAATAGTATATCTACCTATTCCTTCAAAAAATCCAGATAGTACATCAATAGAATTAACTAAATCGGGGATTAATTATTCACTTACACCAACTCCAAAATCAAATTGATATAATACAGAATACAATATTTCAAGTAGTGATTGATGAAGTAATTATCAATTATCAATTTTATATCCAATAGAAAATCCAGATTATACAAAAATTTCAACTAAAAAATCAAGTTTAGAGTCAAAAAAACAAGAATTAGAGAAGCAAGAGTCTGATTTAAAAGCAGTTGAGAAAGCAAAAAAGAAAAAAGATTTATCTAAACATAAAATATTACATACACAAATTACAGAAGTAGTAACTACTATAAAAGAATTGGAAAAGACTTTATGAGTTACAAAAAGATATAGTTATTTTTCTTATATTCCATATACAAAATTACAAGATAATGAAAAAACAAGACAAATATGATTTTCATATTTGTTTCAAACAATGAAAGAATCTTATAATTCTAAATTTTGAAAAAAAGTATCAGCTTACAATAGTGCAATACCTTGATTATCTATTTGAGATGCAATTCCTGAAAGTTTTCCTCTTGTTTTAAATATAATTGAAAGAATGGATTATATGGAATATTTTGAAAAAGATTGAATAACTTTGAAAGATAAAAAACTTATTAAAGATTTAATGTTAGCACAAATTAATCGTGCACTTACTACTTTGTGATTAAATTGAAAAGATTCATTTAACTGGCAAAAAAGTCCTGTTTGAGCTATATGAATATGACAAATTATGCCTTGAACTTATAATCTTTTTAAAAGTCATGAAAAATATAAACCATTTTTCCCAGAAGAAAATTTTTCAAAAGCCGCAAGAGATCATAAAACAACATTTCGTTTGCAAGTTGCTCATTTTGATGACCAAATATATCAATTACCTCAACAAATTAGAGATAATTGGACAACACTTTTATCTTCAAAAAATACCAAAATTTGATTAAATTCTATATTAGCAGCTTGATATAATTGAAGTATGAAAAGAGTTGTATGAGAAGTTTTTTGAGATATATCTAGTGAGACTTCTTTAGATCAATATAAAAATTTATTAAATCCATGAGTTATAATGTGAAATATGAGAAAACAAAAAGATTTAAAGGTTGCAAAAATAGAAAAACAAATAATTATTTTAAATGAACAATTGAAAAATAAAAAAACAAAAAAATCTCAAATAGCTGATATAAATTTAAAAATTAAAGAATATCAAAATTTAATTATTTCAATTAATAATACATATAAAGAATCTGTAACTTATGTTTTAAAAACAGAGTTTGTTATTCATTTTTTAGAGTCAAATTATCCTAAAATGATGTCAGAAATATAGTAAGAAATTTTCTTACTATATTTTTTTCTTGCAAAATAATCTAAACTTATAAAATAAAACAGATATATATTTTAAAAAATAAAAATAATGGAAAATACAAATGAAAATAATTTAGAAGAAAATATAGAAATTGAAGAACAAGAGGTAAACAATTTTGTACCAGAAGTTGATTATATAAAAGAAATTGCAATAGCTTTAAATTTTAAAGATTTTCAAGTAAAAGTTGTTTTAGATTTGGTTAAAGAGTGATCAACTGTTCCATTTATAGCTCGTTATAAAAAAGAAGTTACTTGAAATCTAGATGAAGACCAAATTAGAGAAATTATAGCACTACAAAAGAAACTAGAAAATCTATTTAAAGCAAAAGTAACTGCAACAAATGGTATAAATGCACTTGGAAAACTGACTCCAGAATTACTTGAAAATATATTGAAAGCAAAAACTCTAAAAGAAGTTGAAGAAATATATAAACCATACAAAAGTAAGAAAAAAACAAAAGCAATGATAGCAATTGAAAAAGGTTTTCAAGTTGTTGCTGATGAAATAAAGAAAAATAAAGATGGTTTTATTATCCCTGAAAATCTACTAAAAGATTATTCTAGAGAAGAAATAATAGAATGAAGTATAAATATAATCTGAGCAGAAGTTTCTGCTAATAGTGATTTAAGAGCAGATTTAATTGATACTTTGACTAAGTACAATGAAATAACTTCAAAGATAAAAACTGAAAAATCATTAGAAAAATTAAACGAAAAAGATAGAAATCAAATACCAAAATTTGATATTTATAAAGACTATACTATCAAAATCTCATATATAAAACCATATCAAGTTTTAGCTTTAAATAGGTGAGAAAATTTATGAATACTAAATGTAAAAATTCAAGATTCTCCTAAAACTTATGAATGAATTGCATTTCATTATGCTAGAATATTAAAAACAAAATATCCTTTTATAAGTGAATTAGAAGCTTGATTTAAAGAAGGGTATGATGCACTTTTTACATCTGTTGAAAATGAAGTGAGATGAAATCTATCTGAAATAGCAGAAGATGAAGCAATAGAAACATTTAAAAGTAATCTTTCTAAATTGCTTATGACAAAACCAGAATATGGTAAAAAAATACTTGCTATAGATCCATGATTCAATGCTGGTTGTAAGATGGCTATTTTAGATGAATTTGGTAATCCACTATCATTTGAAAAGATATTTTTACACAAAAAACTAGAAGCAAAAGCTATTTTGAAACTTATTTTAGAAAAACAAGATCCAAAAGTAATAGTTGTTTGAAATGGTACTTGAGTAAATGAAACAATTGATTTATTAAATGAAATCACAAAAGTAGACATATATATAGTAAATGAAAGTGGAGCTTCTGTTTATAGTGCTAGTAAAACAGCAGCTGAAGAATTTCCAGAACTTGATAGTTTGGATAGATGAACTGTTTCAATTGGTAGAAGATTTATAGATCCACTAAGTGAACTTGTTAAAGTACCAGTTTGAAGTATAGGAGTTGGTATGTATCAACATGATGTACCAGAAAAGAAACTAGAAGAAAAATTGTGATTTGTAGTTGAAGATACTGTAAACGATATAGGTATAAATGTAAATACTGCATCAAGTTATGTATTGAATTATATTTCTGGAATAGATAAAAAAACTGCAAAAAAAATCTATAATAATAGACCATACAAATCAAGAATTGAGCTTAAAAAACAATTGAGTGCAAAGGCTTATGAACAAGCAATCTGATTTTTGAGAGTACCAGAAAGTAATGAAAAATTTGATAATAGTGATATACATCCAGATCAATATGAATTAGCAAAATATATAGTAGAAAATGATTTAAAAGTTTCTGATTTTACTAAACACAAAGATACTATTTTGAGTCTTTATAAAGATGCAAATGAAACAACTATTGAATTTATAATTAAAAGTTATAAAGAAATAGGTGCTGAAAAAAGAGTAAATTCTGCACACCAAAAAGCTACATCAAAAGTAGATGTGAAAGAAATAAAAGAAGGTACTATTTTGAAATGAGTAGTTAGAAATGTACTTGCGTTTTGAGCTTTTATTGATATAGGTACAAAAAATGATGGACTTGTTCACATATCTCAAATCACAGATAGATTTATAAAAGATCCAAAAGAAGTGCTTGAAGTTGGTCAAAGTGTAGTTGTAAAAGTACTAAATATCGATGAAAAGACGCTTAAGATTCAGTTGAGTATGAAGGGGTTGAATTAAAAAAAGATAAATATTGTTAAAAGCTCTCCAAATTTAGTTTTTAATAAATAAATATGGAGAATGAAATTTTTGATTTATGGAATGATTTAAAAAAATATATAGATTCTAAAGGTAAAAATGTTTATCCAAAACATAGAGAAGTTTGGTACATTTCATTATGAAAAAATATTTGATTTGAAAGTAATTGAAAATGAGAAGAATTTAAAAGACCAGTTTTGGTACTTAATAGAATTTGAGCTGTTTATTTAATAGTTTCTATGACTACAAAATGAAAAGATTCAGAGTTTTATTATAAACTTGATGAAAGATATTTTAATAAAATATCTTTTGTAACATTATCCCAATTTAAAACTATAGATAAAAAAAGATTTATTAAAAAAATATGAAAAATTAATGAAATTGATTTTATAGAAATAAAAAGAAGAATTAAACATTTGTTTTAATTCTTCTTTTTTAATTGCCCTACAATTAAGTAGGGAGGATCTAGGATTTATTTTATAACCTAGACTTTGTGCTTAAATTATATCTAATTTGATAGAAAAAGTCAAATTTATTTTGTAAGTAAAAATCGTTATAATTGATTAAAATATAAGTAAAATCAAATTTAGTAGGAAAGTTTTTTATATTTATTTATATTTATTTTAATAAATTACTTATTTTTCACTTGCTTTTCTCATCAATTTAACTCTGGATAAGCATTATTAATTTCATCAATAGTTGCACCATTTTTAATATCATATATTAATTCATTTACTAATTGAATATTTCATTCTACTTCTGGATAAGCATTTAATATTTCATCAACTGTTGCACCATTTTTTATATCATAATCAAGCTCATTAATAAAATTATTAGTAGGAGTTATATTATTTGTCTTTTTAAAATTATTACTTAATGAAACTAGTGTAATTAAAGTAATTCATAAAATTAATATAATTATTATGAAAAATCTTTTTAATATTTTAATATAGGGAATAAATCAATTAAAAGTTCAATTATTTATATATGAAATTACTCTTCTAATAAAATCAGTTGATAAAATATATGATATTAGAAATAAAATCATATATAAACTTCATATGTAATAATCATTAATCCAAATACCTCAATTATATGTTTCTTGTGAAGATAAAATTGTTCAAGCTCATAATAAGACTAAAGGTAATGTAATTATGAAGTATAAAACTTTTGTTAATCTCCAAATTTTTCAATTTGATTTTTTGTTTTCCATAATAAAAAAATTAAATTATAAATTCATCTCATTATATCAATTTTTATCTCATAAACAAGACATTAAATCCGTATTAAATTTCTAAAATTTTTTTACAAAAATTTATATTTAGTTATATTATTATGAATTAAAAGCTCTCCTAAAATTAGCTTTTAAATATAAAGAATGGAAATAGAAATTTTTGATAAATGGAATGAATTAAAAAAAGAAATTCATGATAAAAATACTGATAATATTTATTTTAAAGAATCAGAGATATGGTGGGCTTCAATATGAAAAAATATTAAAAGTGAATCTTTTTGAAAGTGAGAAAGTTTTAGAAGACCAGTTTTGGTACTTAATAGAATTTGAGCTGTTTATTTAATAGTTTCTATGACTACAAAATGAAAAGATTCAGAGTTTTATTATAAACTTGATGAAAGATATTTTAATAAAATATCTTTTGTAACATTATCCCAATTTAAAACTATAGATAAAAAAAGATTTATTAAAAAAATATGAAAAATTAATGAAATTGATTTTATAGAAATAAAAAGAAGAATTAAACATTTGTTTTAATTCTTCTTTTTTAATTGCCCTACAATTAAGTAGGGAGGATCTAGGATTTATTTTATAACCTAGACTTTGTGCTTAAATTATATCTAATTTGATAGAAAAAGTCAAATTTATTTTGTAAGTAAAAATCGTTATAATTGATTAAAATATAAGTAAAATCAAATTTAGTAGGAAAGTTTTTTATATTTATTTATATTTATTTTAATAAATTACTTATTTTTCACTTGCTTTTCTCATCAATTTAACTCTGGATAAGCATTATTAATTTCATCAATAGTTGCACCATTTTTAATATCATATATTAATTCATTTACTAATTGAATATTTCATTCTACTTCTGGATAAGCATTTAATATTTCATCAACTGTTGCACCATTTTTTATATCATAATCAAGCTCATTAATAAAATTATTAGTAGGAGTTATATTATTTGTCTTTTTAAAATTATTACTTAATGAAACTAGTGTAATTAAAGTAATTCATAAAATTAATATAATTATTATGAAAAATCTTTTTAATATTTTAATATAGGGAATAAATCAATTAAAAGTTCAATTATTTATATATGAAATTACTCTTCTAATAAAATCAGTTGATAAAATATATGATATTAGAAATAAAATCATATATAAACTTCATATGTAATAATCATTAATCCAAATACCTCAATTATATGTTTCTTGTGAAGATAAAATTGTTCAAGCTCATAATAAGACTAAAGGTAATGTAATTATGAAGTATAAAACTTTTGTTAATCTCCAAATTTTTCAATTTGATTTTTTGTTTTCCATAATAAAAAAATTAAATTATAAATTCATCTCATTATATCAATTTTTATCTCATAAACAAGACATTAAATCCGTATTAAATTTCTAAAATTTTTTTACAAAAATTTATATTTAGTTATATTATTATGAATTAAAAGCTCTCCTAAAATTAGCTTTTAAATATAAAGAATGGAAATAGAAATTTTTGATAAATGGAATGAATTAAAAAAAGAAATTCATGATAAAAATACTGATAATATTTATTTTAAAGAATCAGAGATATGGTGGGCTTCAATATGAAAAAATATTAAAAGTGAATCTTTTTGAAAGTGAGAAAGTTTTAGAAGACCAGTTTTAATTTTTAAAAAATTATCAAGTGATATTTGTATAGTTATTCCACTAAGTTCTAAAAATAAAACTTGAACTTGGTTTTGTGATTGTGATTTGCAATGAATTAGAAGGACTGCACTTTTATATCAAATTAAAATGATACATAAAAATAGATTTCAAAGGAAAATTTGAGAACTTGATGAACTAGATTTTGAAACAATAAAAAAGAAGTTAGGTAAATTACTTAACTTCTAAAATCATCATCCCACAATTAAGTGGGAATCGATGGGAAATCCCCAAAAGTAAATATATTATATTAAAAAATGTGTAAAAAGTCAAAAATATTTTATATTACTATTATTTTAAATATAATTTATTATATTAATTTAAAATAATTTTATGTATAAAGATTTTCAAAAATTTTGGGATAAAAAATGGAACAATGTAGGACTTATAGAAAACAATAATTTTTCTTTAAAAGTTACTAAATTTATTAATGAAAAATGACTTAAGTTAATAGATATATGAGCTTGAAATGGTAGGGATAGCTTGTATTTTGCTTCTTTATGATTTTCTGTTGATTCATTTGATTTTAGTATAAATGCTTTAAATAATCTTTCTAATATTTCAAAAGAAAAATGATTAAATATAAATACTATATTATGAAATACTATTGATTTTGATTTTAAAATAGATTGCTATGATATAGTTTATGCTTGTAATTCTTTGCACTATTTTTCAAAAGAAGACACTATAAAAATATGCAAAAAAATAAAAAAATCTTTGAAAAAATGATGATATATATTTGTAAGAGTTAAAAGTATAGACGATACTGATTTTTGAAAATGAGAAAAATTATGAGAAAATTTTTATAAAAATGGAGATGATATAAAACATTATTTTACACTAGATTTTATTAAAGAATTGTTTTTTGACTTTGAAATATTGGAAATACAAGAACTTCAAGATATTCACAATAAAATAGAGGGAACAACTAGTATAAATTGATTTATAGATTTAGTTGCTAGAAAAAGATAAAATTTCTCTGATTTTCTTCACTTTTCAACAAAAATATGTTAGACTTATATTAATTAATATATAAGTCTTTTTTTATGAAAACTTCAGGGATACTAAAATTTGAAAAGTATTGATTTGATGGAGAAAAATACATAAATATGCAAAAAAATGCTATTCTAGATAGAATTTCAAAATTTAAACATAGACTTTATCTAGAAATATGAGGTAAATTTTTGTATGACCCACATGCAGCTCGTGTATTGCCTGGATTTTTTCCTGATAGTAAAAAACAAATTTTTTCTTCTCTGAGAGATAAAGCTGAAATTATTTTTTGTTTAAATGCTAAGGATTTATATAAAAATAGACAATTATCAAATGAAGATATGGATTATGGAGATTATTGTTTACAAATGATTTATGATATAGAAAAAGAAGTTTGAATAAAACCAAAGATTTCTATAAATCGTGTAAGTGAAAAAAATAAAGAAGTTTCTGTTTCTTTTAAAAATATTCTTTTACAAAAATGATATATTGCAGCACTTAGATATGAAATACCAGGTTATCCAAACGATACAGAAAAAGTATTATCAAAAGATGGTTATGGAGCAGACGAATATATAAAAGTAGAAAAAGATTTGATTTTGGTTACTTGAGCAGCTAGTTCTAGTGGTAAAATGTCTACATGTTTATGACAAATATATCATGAAGTTGTTTTATGACAAGATTCAGGTTATGCAAAATATGAAACATTTCCTATATGGAATCTACCTCTAGAACATCCTGTAAATTTGGCTTATGAGGCAGCAACTGCAGATATAGGGGATTATAATACTATAGATACATATCATCAAAAAGCATATAGTATGAATAGTGTAAATTATAACAGAGATGTAGAAGCTTTTGAAATAGTTTCAAGATTATCAAACTCACTTTTACCAATTTGAAATTTTACAAGAGAATACAAATCACCAACAGATATGGGTATAAATACTGCTTGATTTTGTATCACCGATGATGAAGTAGTTAGAAATGCATCTATACAAGAGATAGATAGAAGAATAAATTGGTACAATGAAGTAATACAAAGATGAGAAGGGGATTTAATTTGGATTGAAAGATGTAACAAAATAAAAGAAAGACTTTAGTCTTTCTTTTATTTTGTTCTAAATATATTGTCTATAATTATTCCAGTTGCTACTCATGCATTTAGACTTTCTGCAAATCAAAAAGAGGGAATAGTTATTTTTTTTGTTACAAATTTTTCTATGTTTTTACTTATTCCATGAGATTCATTTCATATAACTATAAATCATCAATCTTGTTTTTCAAAATCTATTTTGTGAATATTTTCTCAATTTAAAAATGCTCCAAATATATCATATTTAGAAGAGTTTTTTTCAAAATATTTTTCTAAATCAGTATAAAAAATACTTGTTCTAGAAATAGATCACATACTTGAAGAAACAACTTTTGGATTTGTTAATTCAACAGTATCACTACTTGCAATTATCTTTTTTATACCATACCAATCACAGATTCTTATGATAGTTCATAGATTTCCAGGGTCATTTATAGTATCTAAAACTACTATAAATTCTCCTGATTTTATTTCTAAAAAATCATTTTTTGGAGAAACTACAACAGCTATTCAAGCATTGTTTGATTTTGAAATAGATATTTTTTCTATAGTTTCACTATCACTAATTTCATAATTTATATCTCTTAAAACATCACTATGTTTTTCTTCAAACTTTTTAGTTATATATAGATTTTTTATCTCAAAACTAGAGTTTATTAGTTCCAAAATAGACTTTTCTCATTCTACCAAAAAAAGTCATTCTTCTATCCTTGTTTTTTTATCTCACAAGCTTCTTATAAATTTTTGTTTTTCTTTGCTTATCATTTTTAAAATTGACATTATTAAAAATATATTTAATATATTTATAGGTAAGCGTTAAATTATGCAACATTTGCAACAATTTTGACACTTAGTTTCTTGTTTTGTCCCTTGCTCCGGCGCCTCCCTGGAGCTTTTGCCCCCGTGAGTTATCCGGGGGCTTTTTTTATTCATAATGTTTTAATACAAATTCGTTTATAGATTCTTTATTTTTCGCTCTAGTAAAATGTAGTTCAAATTTTTTATATAGTAAATCATTATTCAAAAAATTTGATCATAAAAATGTCCATAATCTATAACTTTTTTTCTCATCAAGTTTATGTAAAAAGTTTGAATATAATTCTTGAGTTCAGTTGTAAAAATCTTCTAAATCGTTTGCCCAATAATCTTCATTGAAATAATCATCTTCTAAGTTTTCTATTTCAAATTTTAATTTACCAAAATCAAAAACATAATATATATTTTCAAAGTCATCTTTTGTTCCGTATCTGATTTTTATACAATATTTTTTTCTACTACTTTCTAATATAGCATCTTTTAAAGGTATTTCTAAATTAGCTAGTGCATAAGGAAAAAATCTATTATTTATCAAGTCTAGAATTATTTCTTTTTGTTTTCTTATCTCTCTTTTTTCGTTATTTAATGGAGCGAAATTTAGTTTTCTAAAAAAATCTAAAGTTAAATCTTGTTTTACATCTATAAGATCAATTTCACTTAAATAATCTATATTTCAGATATTTTTAATAACATTGTTTTCTATGATATAACTTTGTCATCATTTAAAATATGAAAAATTTGTTTTATATCCAAATTTTCTAGCAGTTTTTTCTTCTATATCTTTTACTTGTTCAAGTTTCATAGTATTTAGACAAAATACTTCTGAATTTATTTCCTTTGGAAAAACTATTCATTGTCATATAAATATCTTGCTTAAGTTTTTTGTTTCATAAAAACTATTTATTCATTCAACTTCAAATTTTTCATATTCCCGTACTATTTCTTCTTTTCTAAAAGCTCTATATTCACTATCAATTTTTTGTCTTTCTTTTATATTTTTTGCATCAACTAATTTTAGGTTTCATTCTAATTCATTTCTAGTTGCTAGGTATATAACTTGAGAATAATTTTTTTTATTAAAAAATTCATACATGTATTCAAGTACTTCAAAATTGCTACCAGGTTCTGTATCTACATCTGAGTAAATTAGTTCATCTTCGTTTTCTATAAACAAAGTCATAACATCATCTTCATTTGTTATAAAACTATTTTTATAAATTAATCATGTTATTTTTAATCATTTGTAATCAATAGTTTTTTTGTTTTCTAGTATTATTATATTTACATTTTTTAGATTTTTTACAAAAAGTGGTTCTAAAAATGCCAGAGTTTCTGCTAGAAAAATATCTGGTTTTTTTTCTAGATTTTCAAATAAATCTATAAGAGTATAAGGGTCAATATGGTCTAGGTGAGAGTGACTTAAAAAAATAGCATCTATAGATTTAAGTTTTTCATAATCTAGTTTTATTCTTGGATTTCTCGCCATCATATCTCATGCTACAAAATCTGATAACCAAGAATCAGACATTATTTTTATATAATCGCCAGATTTATTTTTTATGTGAATCATAAATTCACTATGTCATAGATAATCAATTCTCATAACTTTTAATTATTTTTAAATTGTTTTAATTGTAACTTTATTTTTTGTTTTTCAAAATTTATAAATTAAGAAAGCCCCAATAGGGGGCCTTAAAACTACTCCTCCATGAATAAATCAATTATCAATTGATCACCAGGAGTTATTTTGGGATTTTTCATTTCATCTTCAGGGACATATGTCACTGTGCAAAATAAAAAAATTAACATTATCGATATCAATAATCGATAAGCTATTTCAGCTGCAAAATTCATCTTTTTTTCCTCAACAAGGTTAGAAAATTTAAGCAAGCAAATTATATAAAACTTTGATTCTAAATCAATTTATATTTGAAAAAAATCGCTTATTGATATATACTTAAATTATTAATAAATAATTTTTAATTTATGAAAAAAATAATATATATTTTTCTTGTTATAGTTCTACTTTTTTTACTAACTATATTCCCATATTTAATTATTGTTTCATTTTTTCCTCAACTAGATCCTTATATACT
>ERZ1645187.4077-NODE-4077-length-11951-cov-202.214946_pt1 | contig 11951 bp, 12 predicted proteins | sample MGYA00575352_ERZ1645187 | MGnify/ENA primary metagenome ERZ1645187 (study PRJEB40837, sample SAMN11349314) | freshwater sediment metagenome | isolation source: river sediment | host: Sediment | place: India: Wazaribad , New Delhi | collected 2017-02-21 ... | reverse complement strand
CCATCCAGATGGCACTCTCCGGGCAGATTTATGCGGAGGGGAGCGAGTAGTTACAACCCCTGCATCCGTCCCAAGCCAGCCCTCTCCAGAGGCTTGGAAATCATCAAGAATCCCCTTTACCGCCATCCAGTCATCCTTGTGGAGAAGATTCGCATGAAGACATTTTCGGTGACCTTGCTGGTCGCCCTGGGTCTTGTCGCTGGCATCAGCCAGGCGGCCGACCCAGGGCCGGGCCATGTCCCTTCGGGCTCACCCAACGCGACGACAACCATCAGCGGCAGGCAACTGCCCGCGCCCGAGCCCGCCTTCGGCGGCGTGATCAAGTCCGATGCCCTCCAATCGAAACCCTGGTGGGCCCCGCGCATCGTGCCGCCCAAGGAGGCGCCCAACGTCCTGCTGATCATCACGGATGACGCCGGATTCGGCGTGCCCAGCACCTTCGGCGGCGTCATTCCGACGCCCACGATGGACAACATCGCCCAGAATGGTCTGCGCTACAACAACATCCACTCCACCGCCCTCTGTTCGCCGACCCGCGCCGCCCTCATCACCGGGCGCAACCATCATTCGGTCGGTTTCGGCGTCATCGCCGAGCAGTCCACCGGCTTCCCCGGCTACAACAGCATCATCGCCGAGGACAAGGCCACCATCGGGCGCATTCTGCTTGAAAACGGCTATGCCACCTCCTGGTTTGGCAAGGATCACAACACCCCGGCCTTTGCCGCCAGCCAGGCCGGGCCCTTCGACCAATGGCCGACCGGCATGGGCTTCGAATATTTTTACGGCTTCGTCGGCGGTGATGCGAACCAGTGGCAGCCGAACCTGTTCCGCAACACTACCCAGATATTTCCCTTCGCGGGCAAGCCGGAGTGGAACCTCATTACCGGCATGGCCGACGACGCCATCGATTACCTCAATCGCCTCAACCAGACGATGCCGGACAAGCCCTTCTTCGTCAAATACGCCCCCGGCGCCACCCACGCACCGCACCATCCGACCCAGGAATGGGTGGACAGGATCAGCGCCATGCACCTGTTCGACGACGGCTATGAGAAGTTGCGCGAGCGGATCTTCGAGAATCAGAAACGCCTTGGGGTGATCCCAGCCAATACCCAGTTGGAGCCCTGGCCGAAAGACGTCCTCAAGCCCTGGGATCAACTCAGCCCAGAGGAGCAAAAGCTCTTCATCAAACAGGTGGAGGTCTTTGCGGCCTATGCCGCCTACAACGACCACGAGATCGGGCGCGTTATCCAGACCATCGCGGACATGGGCAAGCTCGACAATACCCTCGTCATCTATATCAACGGCGACAACGGCACCAGTGCCGAGGGTGGCCCGCTCGGCACCCCCAACGAGGTTGCCTTCTTCAACGGCGTCAACCAGATGCCCGTCGCCGACCAGATGAAGTGGTATGACGTCTGGGGCACCGAGCAGACCTACAACCACATGTCCGCCGGCTGGTCCTGGGCCTTCGACACCCCCTTCACCTGGTTCAAGCAGAACGCCTCCAAGCTCGGTGGCATCCGCCAGAACATGGCCGTCTCCTGGCCAGCCCGCATCCTGGACAAGGGCGGCCTGCGCGATCAGTTCATGCACATCATTGACGTGGTGCCCACCCTCCTCGAGGTGACCGGCATCCCCGCGCCTGAAACGGTGGACGGCATCAAGCAGGCGCCGATCGAGGGCACCAGTTTCGCCTACACCTTTGACGAGCAGAACGCCAAGGCGCCGTCACGCCACAAGACCCAGTATTTCGAGATGATGGGCCAGTGGGCCCTGTACCACGAGGGCTGGCTCCTCGGCACCAAGGTCAACCGCGCGCCCTGGGAGGCCTTCGGCATCGCCAATCCCGACCCGCTCAACAACCAGGTGCTTGAGCTCTATGACTTGAACAAGGACTTCAGTCAGTCCCGGAACATCGCCGAGCAGCATCCGGACAAGGTCAAGGCGATGAAGGCGCTGTTCATCGAGGAGGCGAAGAAATATCAGGTCTTCCCGCTGGATGCCTCGGTGGCCGCGCGTATCGTCGCCCCGCGGCCGAACATCACGGCTGGCCGCACGGAGTTCGTCTATACGCACCCCATGGTCGGTCTGCCCCAGGGCGATTCCCCCTTCCTGCTTAACAGTTCCTACACCATCACCGCGGACATCGAGGTGCCGGCGGGCGGCGCGGAAGGCATGATCCTGACCTCGGGTGGGCGTTTCGCCGGCTATGGCTTCTATCTGCTCAAGGGCAAGCCGGTGTTCCTCTGGAACCTCATCGACCTCAAGCGGGTGAAATGGGAGGGTCCCGAGGTGCTTACGCCCGGCAAGCACACTCTCGAGTTCGACTTCAAATACGACGGACTCGGGGTCGGCACCCTCGCCTTCAACAACATGAGTGGCCTGGGTCGCCCCGGCACGGGCACCCTCAAGGTGGACGGCCAGGCAGTCCAGACCATCACCCTGCCGCATACCCTGCCCATGATCCTGCAATGGGATGAGAGCTTCGACATCGGCTCCGACACCCTCACTGGCGTGAACGATGCCGACTACCAGCCGCCCTTCCCGCTGACCGCCAAGCTGAACAAATTGACGATCAAGGTGGACCGACCGGAGTTGTCGCCTCAGGACATCAAGAAGCTGGCAGAGGCCGATCGCAATAACAAGGCGAGCGAGTAGCCTCGGGATAATCGTTGAACGCGCTGGTCATCCCGTATTCCCGGAATGCCCAGCGCCTTGCCACCTAACGACAGACAAAATAAGAGATTGATTATGAAACGTATTTTGTTAGGTATGGCCTTGGTTGCCGCCCTAGTGGCTTCAGTCATGGCCAAGGAATACAAGATGACCACGCCGATCGCACCGGGCGTGGCCACCCCGGACCAGCTCGAAACCTCCATTGGTACGCTCCATTCGATGGACGGCGTTCCCCGGCACGACACCGTCGAGAAGATCTACGACAACCTGGATCGGTCCCGCGCCCTGCAGGCCTATCTGCTCGCGATCCCGATCGTGAATCAGGCCGGGATGCGCGACTCCATGCGCCAGTTCGGGCCTGACAACCAGACGGACGTCATCTGGGAGACCCTGGTCGACCCCAAGACCGTCGAGCTGACGGCGAACAACAACACCATCTATAACTTCATCTGGATCGATACGCGCCAGGGACCGGTGGTGGTGGAGATCCCGCCCATGTCCCTGGGTCTTATTGACGACTTCTGGTATCGCTGGGTTGCCGATGTCGGCATCACCGGGGCCGACCAGGGCAAGGGCGGCAAGTACCTGATCCTGCCCCCCGGCTACACCGGCGAGGTCCCCGAAGGTTACTTCGTCGTGCGCCCCAGCACTTACGGGAACTGGGTACCTTTTCGGACCTTTCTCGTGGATGGATCGCCCAAGCCCGGCGTCGAGTCGGTCAAGCAGCACCTGAAGATCTATCCGCTGGCCGATGCAGCCAATCCCACCCCTGTGAAGTTCGCCAACGCCTCGGGCGTCCCCGCCAACTTCGTCGCCCCTGGCGACTACTCGTTCTGGGAGCTGCTCGATAAGGTCATCCAGGAGGAGCCGAGCGAGGGCTCGGACCCAACTACCTTGGGTCTATTCGCCTCGATCGGCATCCAGAAGGGCAAGCCGTTCGCCCCGGACGAGCGGATGAAGAAGATCTTGGCGGATGCGGCCAACATCGGCGCGGTCACCGCCCGCACCCTGGCCTTCAAGATCCGCGAGAAGGATGCCTTCTTCTATCCGGACAGCCACTGGCGCCTGCCATTTTTCGGCGGCTATAAGTTTGAGGTATCGCCGGGGGTCGCCAACCTCGATGGCGCGGCCTTTTTCTACTATTTCGCGACCGGGGTAACGCCTGCCATGGAGGAGAAGATGGTCGGCAAAGGGTCTCAATACCCCTGGACCGCGCTGGATTCCCACGGTCATCCATTCGAAGGCGCCAAGACCTATAAGCTGCACCTGCCACCCCACATCCCGGTGAAGGACTTCTGGTCGGTCATCGTCTACGACACCCAGACCCGCTCGATGCTCCAGACCGACCAGCCGGCCCCGAGCGTCAGCAGCCAGAACAAGGCCATGAAGGTCAATGCCGACGGCTCGGTGGATGTCTGGTTCGGCCCCAAGGCACCCGAGGGCAAGGATAACAACTGGATCCAGACCATCCCGGGCAAGGGCTGGTTCATGATCCTGCGCCTCTATGGCCCCCTGGAGCCCTGGTTCAACAAGACCTGGCGGCCAGGCGAGATCGAGCTCCAGCCTTGAGCAGGTCTTGATCCCCTAGTTCTTCAGTCGGGTGAGCACAGCGAAGCCCGACCCTATAGCACCGGATCGTGGAATTTACCCGGTCCGGATTATTGACCCTGCAATGAGGTTAACCCTAAACCCTATGAACAAAAAGTTGTTGAGAATGACCCGCATATCCCTCCTGGCGGCGGCCCTGCCCCTGTTCACGGCCTGTAGCACCATGGGGACGGAGGACAAGACGGAGCCAGGTGCCATTGCGGTCGAGACCATCCGCATGACCGCTACCGTCAAGGCGGTGGATCAGCGCAATCGCACGGTTACCCTGGCCGGTCAGAACGGCAAGCGGACAACCTATAAGGTGGGCAAGGGGGCCGTCAATTTCGACCAGATCAAGGTGGGCGACCACGTGAACGTCACGCTGACCGAGGCGCTGGCCGTGTTCCTGCGGCCTCAGGGTACCCCACCCAGCGTCGGCGAAGGGGCTGCGATCGCGTTGGCGCCGAAGGGGGCGATGCCGGGCGGCATGATAGCGACAACGACGGAGGTGACGGCCAGCGTGGTTGCCGTGGACGCTCCCAGCCGCCACGTAACCCTTAAGCTCCCCGATGGACGCAAGCGTACGGTGAGTGTGAACCCGAGCATCGACCTGACGCAGATTACACCGGGTAGCGCCGTGACGGTGCAGGTCGCCGACGAATTGGCCATTGCGGTGGAAAGACCCTAGGACTGGACAACACAGCAGCCCAGACCGGCTTGCGCCAGGGCTGATACGGTATCCCGCTCCCACGGACCCCTGACACGCTGGATCGCCCCATCCTGGCAGTCAGGGGAGAGCGGGCGGCGGCAATGTAACCCCCCTGGCACCCACTCCAACTGACTCCACGCCCAACCGGGAGCCCTCCCGGTTGGGCGTAACTCAAGGCAACATCGGAGAACCTCATGACCACTCGACGCAACCTGATTGCTGGCGCGGCCCTGCTCGCACCGCTGGCGCTCACTCTGAAGACGGTCCAGGCCACGGAGCACAAGGAGGGCGAGGCCCACGCGAAGCCCCAGTTCCTCTTCGTGCAAAGTGCCGAGGGCGTGACCTACGCCGACGGACGGCTCACCCTTACCGGCATCAGCCCCATCACCATTCTGTTTTCGGATCGCCCGGACCGGCTTGCCGGCCACATGGCCACTGCAAACTTCGTCCCCTTCTGGAGCGAGGGCGCGGACAGCTTCAAGTCCGACCCGCCCAATGCCATCCTCGCCGTGGTGGAGGGCGCGACCATGGACAACGTCGTCATGACCCTGCGCAACCCGCGGCTGGCAGGGCGGGATCTGAGCTACGAGGTTGAGGTGCTGGAAGGCAAGCCTCCGGCCAGCGGGGGCGCGGCCTCCTTGTTTATTGACATCATCGGCAGGCCGCTCACCCCGATCTCCTTTGCCGGGGCAGACCGGCGTATGTGGCGCCGGTCTCTCTACTGATAAGCTCAAGGCGGGACCGACCTCCCCGGCGGCGGTCCCGCCAGGGGCGGAGGACCAATCCACCGAGAGCCCTGGCGCGGCAGGCCAGGCACCAAAAATAGGATCTTGGTCCCCCACCTTGAACAACCCTTAGAAAGGCAAACCAAGATGAATAAGCCGTTATTGCAAGCGGTAGCCTGGATGGCGATGACTGGCTTCAGTCTCCTGGCGTCAACCGGTTCCGCCCTGGCCGCCAAGGTGGATATTTACGACGGGCAATGGCATTACAACTTCACGCCCTATCTGTGGTTTCCGAATATCGAACAGCGGCTCCAGCAAACGAACCCCTGGGGTGGCGGCCAGAGCGTCGAGGTGGAGGTCAAGCCAGACAGCTACCTCAGCAACCTCAAATTCGGCCTGATGGGCACCCTGGAGGCGCGCAAGGGGAACTGGTCCCTGATCACGGATCTGATCTACACCGACTTTGGCCATCAGGATGGGCGCATCAAGCAGGTGCAAGGGCCCTTGGGCGCCGAACCTGTTGCGATCGACCGGGATATCGATGTCAAGGTTCAAGCCCTGATCTGGCAAGGCGCCGCCGGCTACACCCTTGCCCGGGGTGTCGCGGGGACGCTGGACCTCTTGGGCGGTATCCGCTACCTGGGCCTGGACACCGAAACTGGCCTGGGTTTCTCCGGTCCCGATGGCCTCCTGTCACCCTCCATCAGCCGTTCTCAACGGCTGGACGTCTGGGATGGCTTTGTCGGGGTACGGGGGGAGTTGTTCCTGGGCGATGCGCATCAGTGGTTTCTGCCCTACTATCTCGATGTCGGTGTAGGCAATTACTCAAATTGGAGCTGGCAAGGCCTGGTTGGGGTCGGCTATCGCCTGGACTGGGGCGATCTGCTGCTGGCCTGGCGCACCCTCAACTACGCGACGACCGGTGATGAGGCCTTGCAAAAGGTGAGCATGACCGGCCCGGCCCTGGGGGTCACCTTCCATTGGTAAGGCTTGCCCCTACCGTGGATCCCGGCGACAGGCCCGCCGCGGCCTGTCGCGAAAGGTCAGACATCCAGGCCTCTAAGCGGTAATTATTCTGGACGATTGCCGGTTATAACGCCCTTAACTGCTATCCGAGGTAGTCACGTGTTCAACAAAATGTCTCAAGCCATCCTCCTCGCGACCCTGGCGCTGTTCTCGGTCCTGGCCGTGGAGGTCGCCCTCGATGCTGGGCTGGTCGTCCCCCAGGCGCAGGCCGTGATTGGCCGGCCCCTGACCCCCATGAGCTATGCCGGCGTGGCCCGCCGCACCAGCCGCCGCATGATCTATGCGACCTCCGTCTATGCGGCGACCCTGCCTGCGGGCTGTCGGACGGTCATCATCGAAGGGACTTCCCTGTATCAATGCGGGGGAACCTACTATCAGACCAGTGGCAGCCGCTACGTGGTGGTGACGGTGGATTAACCACCCCAGTTTTCCAACCAATCTTCAACCAACATCCTTGGCCCCACGCCATCTAGAACCCACCCCAGGAGTCGATCCCCATATGCAAGCAAGTCACCTCGGACTCATCCCCAACCGCCTCCGCCTGGCTAGCTGTGGCCTGATTCTGGCGGGGGCGCTGATCTCGGCCTCCTGCGGCGCCCAGGCCGAGGCGGGCGACGATGCCAAGGCCATTCTCAAGGCCATGTCGGACTTTATGGGCAGCCAGCAAACCATCGAACTGACCTTTGACAGCGATATCGAGGTCATCACCCCGGAATTGGAGAAACTCCAGTTCACCAATTCCGGCGAGGTGCTCTTGAGCCGCCCGGACAAACTGCGCGCTCACCGTCAAGGCGGCTATGCCGACGTGGAGATGGTCTTCGATGGCAAGACCGTGAGCATCCTCGGCAAGAATCTCAATGGCTATGCCCAATTGGAGGCACCGGGGAGCGTGGACCAGTTGCTGGAGGCCCTGCGGGCGGGTCATGGTGTCGCCCTGCCGGGGGCGGACCTGCTCCAGTCGAAGTCCTATGACACCCTGGTGGCCGGGGTACTGGAGGCCAAGCATATTGGCCGCGGTGTCATCGACGGCGTGGAATGTGAGCATTTGGCCTTCCGCAACTTTGATACGGACTGGCAGTTATGGGTTGAGGTCGGTGACCGGCCGATGCCGCGCAAGATGGTGATCACCAGCAAAACGGTGAATAACGCCCCGCAATACACCCTGCGGGTCAAGCATTGGAAAACCGACGTGGTGCCAGCGGCCGATGCCTTCACCTTCCTGCCACCAGCCAACGCCACCCAACTGAGCCCGGATGCCCTTGCCGAACTTGACGAATTGCCCAAGTAAATTCCCCAAGGAGAAAGCTCATGACTCGCATTAACCCCAGGGTTGTACTCATGGTTGGCCTGGCTACCGCCGGCTGGCTGGCTAATGGCCACTTCGGGCCCACCCAGCCCGGTTTCCTGGTCGCCACCGCCGCGGCGGTGGTCGGTCGTCCCGCCACCCCCGTCAGCTATGCCGGGGTCGCCCGGCGGTCCACCGTTGGCGTCGGGGCGCCCGGGGTCGGCGTCAGACCTGGGGTTGGGGTCGGCGCGCCGGGCGTCGGCGTAGCGCCCGGGGTCGGGATCGGCGCGCCCGGGGTGGGGGTGCAGCCCATGAACCGTGGCGGCCCCGTGAACCGCGTGGGGGTTCGCTAAAAGGGAGGGCATCCTGCCGCGGACCTGGGCATCCGCGGCTTGCCCCCCGCTAGTCCCCAAGCGCCCGCACCCTGCCGACCAGTTCCTCGCCCAAGGCATCAAGCTCGGCGAGCCGCGCCCGCTGGCTTTTACCCTTACCGGCCTTGGCCTTTTCGACCAGTCCCGCCACCCGTGCATGAAGTCGGTGATGCCGGGCCTGCATGAGGGTGTACTGGGCCTTGCTCCCATGGCCTGGTGGGCATGATGCAGGAGGGCGTCCGGTCCACCGCTATCCGTGGGAAAGAGGGTGACGTCCATGCTGCCCGAGAGGTGCAGGCGCTGGCCCCGGGCCTCGATCGGGAGATTGACCTGGTTCAGCAGCCAATGCGCGGCCTCAAGACCCTCGAAGGGCGCCGTCGGGCCGGTGAGCAGAATGCCAAACTCATCGCCGCCGACGCGCGCCACGGAGTCGCCCTGACTCAGGCTGTTCTCGAGCCGCCGCGCCAGGGCCACCAGCAGGGCATCGCCCAGGTGATGTCCATGGTGATCATTGATCCTAAAAAGGGCAGTTGCCTCTTGCCTTAGTTGAGGCAAGCAAATGAAATAACGGCAATAGGTATCTGGCAGCGGATCAGGCCCTAAGCCGCGGCCCGCAATTCCCGTTCGCCCTCCACCTGGGGGGGCCGCTGCTCAGCGTGCCAATCCCCGTTGGTCAGCCATGGTCCATCCAGCCGGGTGGTGAGCGACACCTGTGTACCGGTCGCCACCCCCGCCCAATCCCCTTACAATCACCCCCATGCCCCAAGACGACGACGCTGGCTACAAACTGCTCTTCTCCGCCCCCGAGGTGGTGCGGGATCTGGTGCTGGGCTTCATCCCCGATGACTGGCTGCACGGGCTGGATTACACCACCCTGGAAAAGGTCCTCGCCAGTTAGCAGCAAGAACACCCTCATCATCCCCGAGATTCGTGGCTTGGAGGAACTGAAAATGACCCTGGCGGAAAAATTTGATCAGTGGGCCGAGGATTACAAGAAAAAAGGTCGACAGGAGGGTCGGCAAGAGGGCCGGCAGGAAGGCCGGCAGGAAGGTATACAGGAAGGGCAACAAAAAGGCCGCTTGGAAGGTGAGACACTGATTCTGCAACGACTGTTGTTCCGGCGCTTTGGTCCACTGTCGCAGGAGGTGCTGGCCCGTATTGCCTCAGCCTCCGAGGCGGAAATCACTGGCTGGGTAGACCGGGTGTTGGAAGCCAATTGTATTGAGGAGGTCTTTAACGTCTCCCTGCCAAGTCATTGACTAAGCTTTAGCTTTTTTTCGTGAGGTCCAGCGCGCTGATGCTGTCCCTTTCGCATCCTGGCGGCCATCAGGAGGGCTTATCCCGCCGGCAGTGGCTCAAGATGGCGGCCTCGGCGCTGCCAACGCTGGGCCTGTGGCATGGCCTCTGGCCAGTCGCGGACGCGGCACCGCCCGGGGTCGTGGCGGCGGACCCCCCGGCACCCGCCGACCCCCAGGTCGGGGAGGGGCTGATCGCCTATGTGCGGCGCGTGCGCGGTGGCTGGGACGGCGGCTACTACGCCCAACTGCTGGGGGCGGCCAATGCCTTCAAGGAGGGTGATGAGCTGGCGGGGCTCGCCGCCCGCGACGAGAACCAGCGCCAGATGGCCCGCCAACTGCTGGCCGCCACTCCGCTGCGCGACCTCGACGCCCACCCGCCCCTGGACGATGGCCTCTTTCATGCCTTGCGCGCCAGCCTCGATCCCCAGGCCCAGGCGGTCACCGCCTCCTGGACCCTGGGGGACCTCAAGGCGTTTCTCCTCACCCAGGACGAGCCCGGCATCCAGGCCCTGATGCCGGGGCTCTCCAGCGATGTGATCGGCTGTATGGTCAAGCTGATGACCAACGCTGAACTCCAGGCGCTTTCCGCCAAGATCTTCAACCCCTTGCCGGGGACCCATATCGGCGCCCGGGGCTACCTGGGGGCGCGCATCCAACCCAATTCCCCCACCGACGATCCGGAGGACATTCGCTGGCAGGTCCTCGATGGCTGGGCCTACGCAGTGGGCGATGTCGTCCTGGGGACCAACCCCGTCAGCAGCGAGCCGGAGCAGGTGGCCCGGGTCGAGCGGACCCTGCAAGACCTGCTGCGGACCTTCGGCCTGGAGGCGGTCCTGCCCCATTGCGTGCTCGCCCATGTCGACGTCCAGGCCGAGGTGGAACGGCGCTGGCCGGGCACGACCGCCCTCTGGTTTCAGAGCATCGCCGGCAGCGATGCCGCCAACCGTACCTTCGACCTGACCCTGGACAAGCTGTTGGCCTATGCCGACCAGCGCCAGGGCCCCTATGCCTTCTACTTTGAGACCGGTCAGGGGGCGGACTGCACCAACGGCCATGCCCAGGGCATGGACATGGTCCTCCACGAGGCGCGCAAATACGGCCTGGCCCGGCTTCTGTCCCAGCGGGTGGCGCTGGCCCGGGGGCGGCGTCCCTGGCTGCACCTCAACGACGTGGCGGGTTTCATCGGCCCCGAGGTGTTTCGCACCCGCGACCAGTTGGTGCGCTGCTGCCTCGAAGACCTGGTGATGGGCAAACTGCATGGCCTGTGCATCGGGTTGGACGTCTGCACCACCCTGCACATGGATGTCAGCCTGGACGATCTGGATGTCTGTCTGGCCGCCCTGGCCCCGGCGCAGCCGGCCTACCTGATGGCCCTGCCGACCAAGATCGACCCCATGCTCGGCTATCTGACCACGGGCTTCCAGGACCATGTGCGCCTGCGCCAGCATTTCGGTTGCCGCGTGGATGACCGCATGGCCGCCTTTTTCCGCGAACTGGGCGTGCTCGATGCCGCGGGGCAGCCGGGGCCCCATTTCGGGGACCCCCTCTGGGTCTATCTGCAGTACCGGCGCCGCCAGGGCGATGACCGCGCGGACGAGGCGATCCTGGCCGAGGGGCGGGCGCAAATGGCCGCGGTCCGTGGCCGGGGGGTCTTCCTCGCCGCGGGCCATGGCGCGACGGCGGGGGATCTGACCCCGGACCTGGATGCCGAGGTGCGACGCATCTACGCCGACGCCAAACTGAGTATCTGGGCGGAGTTCACGCCGGCCTTCCGCACGGCGCTGGCGGGGCAGCGCTTCCTGTCCACCCGCTCCCGGGACCGGCGGGATTACATCCTGCATCCGACCAGTGGGGAGGTCCTGGATGATGCCTCCTTAGCGGCCGTCCAGGCCCTCCACCATGACCAGGCCGGCCGCTACGACGTCCAGGTGGTCATCTCCGACGGCCTCAATGCCCTGGCCATCTGCGATCTGAGCCAGCTCCTACCCTTCCGCGACGCGCTGAGAACCCGCTTGACCCAGGCCGGCTATCGGCTCGCCCCCCAGGATTTGGTGGTCGAGCATGGCCGGGTGCGCGTGGGATACCGGATCGGCGAGGTGCTCTTCGGCGGTCTGCCCGGCCGGCGCGCCATCCTCCACCTCATTGGCGAGCGGCCCGGTACCGGACACCGCACCTTCTCCGTTTACCTCACCGCGCCCGAGGGCGAGATCTGGGCGTGTTAGCCCAAAGTAGTAATGTCCCCTTTGTGCAATATAGAAATGTCCCCTTTTG
>ERZ1645187.4076-NODE-4076-length-11954-cov-6.105891_pt1 | contig 11954 bp, 9 predicted proteins | sample MGYA00575352_ERZ1645187 | MGnify/ENA primary metagenome ERZ1645187 (study PRJEB40837, sample SAMN11349314) | freshwater sediment metagenome | isolation source: river sediment | host: Sediment | place: India: Wazaribad , New Delhi | collected 2017-02-21 ... | reverse complement strand
GCAGGCCCTGCATCAACTGCTGGTAATAATGCAGGTTGTGCCAGGTCAGCAGCATGGAGGCGATGATCTCCTGCGCGCGGAAGACGTGGTGCAGGTAGGCGCGGGAGTAGTTGCGGCAGGCCGGGCAGGTGCAGGTCTCGTCCAGCGGGCGCGGGTCGTCCATGTGGCGGGCGTTCTTGATGTTGACCTGCCCGCGCGGCGTCCAGGCCTGCCCCGTCCGCCCCGACCGGCTGGGCAGCACGCAATCCATCATGTCGATGCCGCGCTCGACCGCGCCGACGATGTCGTCGGGCTTGCCCACGCCCATCAGGTAGCGCGGCTTGTCCTCGGGCAGCATCCCCGGCGCATAGTCGAGGACGCCGAACATCGCCGCCTGCCCCTCGCCCACTGCCAGCCCGCCGACCGCGTAGCCGTCGAAGCCCACCGCCTTCAGCGCCTCGGCCGATTCCCCGCGCAATTCTTCCGTCACGCCGCCCTGCTGGATGCCGAAAAGCGCATGCCCCGGCCGGTCGCCGAAGGCGTCGCGCGAACGCTGCGCCCACCGCATCGACAGGCGCATGGATTTCGCCACCGTGGCCTCGTCGGCAGGCAGGGCCGGGCATTCGTCGAAGCACATCACGATGTCGGACCCCAGAAGCCGCTGGATCTCCATGCTGGTCTCGGGCGACAGGAAATGGCGCGAGCCGTCGACATGGCTGCGGAAGGTAACGCCTTCCTCGGTCAGCTTGCGCAGGTCGGAAAGGCTCATCACCTGAAAGCCGCCTGAATCGGTCAGGATCGGCCTGTCCCAGTTCATGAAGCGGTGCAGCCCCCCCAGCCGCGCCACCCGCTCAGCCCCCGGGCGCAGCATCAGGTGGTAGGTGTTGCCCAGGATGATGTCGGCCCCGGTGGCGCGCACGCTTTCGGGCAGCATCGCCTTGACGGTGCCGGCGGTGCCCACCGGCATGAAGGCGGGGGTGCGGATCTCGCCCCGCGGGGTGCGGATCACCCCGGTCCTTGCCATGCCATCCCGCGCCGCTATCTGGAAGCCGAAGCCCGTCGCCATGCCGCCGATCCTGCCCGTTTGGTGCCTGCCCGCCCGTTTCCGCGCCTGATTGCGCGAAAATCGGGCAGAAGCCAAGACTTTCCGGCCCGGTTGCGTCGAATGGATGCGAAACGTCTTGACCTTTTCGCCCGCCGCGTTAAGTGCGTGAATGAACGTTCACTCCGACGAACCAAAGATGAACACCATCGCCCATCTGCCGCCGCACCACGGCGATCCCGAACGCAGCGCCGAGATCCTGGGCCGCGTGCGCACCGCCTTTGCCGAAAAGGGCTTTGACGGCGCCTCGATGCAGGACCTGGCCCGCGCCGCCGGGATGAGCGTGGGAAACTTCTACCGCTACTTTCCGTCCAAGGATGCGCTGATCGAGGCCATGGTCAGCTTTGACATGGCCGCGATGGAAAGCGATTTTGCCGCCATCCGCACCTCGGCCGACCCGGTCGCCGCCCTGCGCGCCAAGATCGCCGAACGCATCGGCGCGGGCTGCGGCGAGCAGGGCCGGATGTGGGCCGAGATCACCGCCGCCTCGCACCGCAAGCCCGAGATCGCCCGCATCTGCTGTGGGATCGAGGATCTGGTGGCCGGAAACCTGGTGTCGATCCTGGCCAGCCGGTCCAACCTGCCGGCCGAGGTCGCGGCCGAACGTTTTGGCGCCAAGGCCCGCTTCGTCGTCCTGCTGGTCAAGGCCGCCGCCATGCGCCGGCGCGACCAGTCCGACCCGGGCCTGGATGCGCTGATCCTGCAGACCATCGAATCCACCCTGAACACCCTTGTTGCCGCCGCGAGAGATTGATCATGCGTCCGATGTCCGCCCTGTTGCTTGCCGTTTCGTCGGCTCTCGCCCTGGCCGCGCTGCCCGCACGGGCAGAGACCGAGCCCGCCGCCGCCGCGGCCCCGACCGAAGTGCTGCCCGCGATCAGCGTGGCCTCGGTCACCGCGCGGCCGATGATCGACCGCGTCATCGCCTCGGGCCTGGTCGGCCCGGTCGAAGAGGTGCTGGTGCAGCCCCTGATCGAGGGACAGCCGATCGAGGCGCTCCTGGCCGACGTGGGCGACCGGGTCGAAGCCGGCGCCGTGCTGGCGCGGCTGTCGAAGACCACGCTGGAATTGCAGCGCTCGCAGGCGGTGGCCTCGCTGGCCGCGGCCGAGGCCACCATCGCCCAGGCCGAAGCCCAGATGGTCGAGGCCGAGTCCTCCTCGGCCGAGGCCGCAAGGGTGGCCGAACGCACCGCCAAGCTGCGCGCGCAAGGCTCCGCCAGCCAGGCGGCCGAGGATTCGGCCAATGCCGCCGCCGTCTCGGCCACCGCCCGCGTCACCGTCGCGCGCGAAACGCTTGAGGCCGCGCGCGCCCAGCTGGCGCTGGCGCAGGCCCGGCTGGCCGATGTGGAACTGCAACTGACCCGGACCGAGGTCAAGGCCCCCGTCGCCGGCCTGATCACGGTCCGCAACGCCACCATGGGCGCCATCGCCACCGCTGCGGGCCAGCCGATGTTCGTGATGGAAAAGGACGGGGCCTTGGAACTGCGGGCCGATGTCTCGGAAAGCGACCTGATCCGGCTGCAGGTCGGGCAAAAGGCGCATCTGCGCGCCGCCGGCCTGAGCGGCAGCTTCGGCGGCGTGATCCGGCTGGTCGAACCCAGTATCGACGCGACCACGCGCCTCGGCCGGGCGCGGATCACCGTCGACGACCCCTTGTCCCTGCGCGCCGGCATGTTCGTCGAGGCCGAGATCATCGTCTCCAAGCGGGTCAGCCTGGCCGTTCCGGTGACGGCCGTCGGGTCGGACAACGGCACCGCGACTGTCATGCGGGTGCGCGACGGCGTGGTGGAACGGGTGGCGATCGAAACCGGCATCCGCGACGGCGGCTATATCGAGGTGGTGTCGGGGCTGACCGGCGGCGACCTGGTGGTGGCCAAGGCCGGCTCTTTCGTCAGCGACGGCGACCGGATCAATCCGGTCCCGGTGGCGACCAACTGAGGGGGCGGAGATGAACTTTTCCGCCTGGGCCATCCGCAACCCCGTCGCGCCGCTTCTGGCCTTCTTCATGGCGCTGGTGATCGGATGGCAGTCCTTCACCACGCTGCCGATCACCCGGTTTCCCAACATCGACGTGCCCCTGGTGGCGATCACCGTGGCCCAGCCCGGCGCCGCCCCGGCCGAACTGGAAACCCAGGTCACCAAGGAAATCGAACAGGCGGTGGCCGGTATCAACGGGGTGAAGAACGTCACCTCGACCGTCAATGACGGGCTGTCGTCGACCGCGGTCGAATTCCGCATGGAAATTCCCACCGACAAGGCGGTGCAGGACGTCAAGGATGCCATCGACGGCATCCGCGGCGACCTGCCCGGCGACATCGAGGCCCCCATCGTCGCCCGCATCGACGTCGAGGGCCAGGCGATCCTGACCTATGCCGTCTCCTCCCCCGGCAAGACGCTGGAGGAACTGTCGTGGTTCGTCGACGACACCGTGACCCGTGCGCTGCAGGGCCGCCCGGGCATCGGCCGCGTCGACCGCTACGGCGGGGTGAACCGCGAGATCCGGGTGGAACTGGACCCGGTCAAGCTGGGCAGCTACGGCATCACCGCGCTGGCGGTCAGCCAGCAACTGGCGCTGACCAATGCCGATGTCGGCTCGGGCAAGGCCGAACTGGGCATCGGCGAACAGTCGATCCGCACGCTGGGCAACCAGGACACCGCGGCCGAACTGGCCAATGCTACCATCGCCCTGCCCTCGGGCCGCCATGTGCGGCTGTCCGACCTGGGCGCGGTGATCGACAGCTTCGAAGAGCCGAAGTCTTTCGGCCGCCGCAATGGCGATCCGGTGGTACTGCTGGCGGTCTACCGCTCCAAGGGCGCCTCCGAGGTCAGCGTGGCCGAGACCACCGAAACCGTGCTGGACGAGATCGGCCAGCGCTTCCCCGAAGTGGCGATCGACCTGGTCGACGATGCCGTCTACTACACCCGCGGCAACTACGAGGCCGCGCTGCATACCCTGATCGAAGGCGCAATCCTGGCGATCCTGGTGGTGCTGCTGTTCCTGCGCAACTGGCGGGCGACGCTGATTTCCGCCGTGGCGCTGCCCCTGTCGGCGATCCCCACCTTCTTCGTGATGGACATGCTGGGGTTCTCGCTGAACCTGGTGTCCTTCCTGGCACTGACGCTGGCGACCGGCATCCTGGTCGATGACGCCATCGTGGAAATCGAGAACATCGCGCGCCACATCAAGATGGGCAAGTCGCCCTACCGCGCCGCCATCGACGCCGCCGACGAAATCGGCCTGGCGGTGATCGCCACCACCATGACCATCGTCGCCGTCTTCGTGCCGGTCAGCTTCATGCCCGGCATTCCGGGGCAGTATTTCCGCCAGTTCGGCATCACGGTGGCGGTGGCGGTGTTCTTCTCGCTTCTGGTTGCGCGGCTGATCACGCCGATGATGGCGGCCTATTTCATGACCGGCAAGGAACCGAAGGTTCCGCTTTGGCTCAAGGCCGTGATCGGGGCGGGCATGGCGGGCGTGGCCTTCCTGACGCTGCCCATGCTTGAGCCGGGCCTGCGCGCGCTGGCCGCCGCCGGCGCCTTTGCCCTGACGGTGTTCCTGCTGGGCTTCCTGATGCAGCCCCTGCATGACGAACACCGCGACGGGCTGGTGATGCGCGGCTATCTGCGGCTGGTGCGGCTGACCACCGCGATGCCGCGGCTGTTCCGCAGCCGGATGCGCTTTCCGGCCTATTACCTGACGCTGGCCGTCGCCATCGGGGTCGTCATCGTCTCGGTCCAGGCGATGCTGGCGGTGCCGGGCAACCTGTTCCCGCCCGACGACGAAAGCCGGTTCTCGATCTCGGTCGAACTGCCGCCCGGCGCCACGCTGGCGGAAACCGACCGCACCACCGAGGCGATGCGCCAGGCCATCGCCGACGTGCCGGGGATCGAGAACATCATGGTGATCGGCGGCACCTCTCCCCTGGGCGACCGCGAGGTGCGGCGGGCCAACATGGTGGTGCTGCTGGAGCGCCGCGACGTCAGCCTGGAACGCAAGCTGTTCGACCTGGCCGCCGCCTTGCCGCTCTTGCGCGACTGGGTGCCCGCCCCGGAAAGCGAAAGCCGGACCCAGCCCCAGAACGAGATCGAGGCCGAGGTGTTCCGCCGCCTGGCCGTGGTGCCCGACATCCGCGCCTTCAAGCTGGGCGGCCCCGGAGCCGGCGGCCGGCCGGTGTCCTACAACGTCCTGTCGGATGACGAGGACGACCTGAAGGCGGCCATCGGCATCATCGAGGGCGCGCTGGCGAACGAGACGGTGCTGTCCAACGTCTCGACCGAAAGCACCCTGCCCCGCCCGGAAATCCAGGTCACCCCGCGGCTGGAAGAGGCCGCGCGCCTGGGCATCACCACCCAGGCCATCGCGGCCACGCTGCGGGTGGCGACGATCGGCGACAACGACGCCGCACTGGCCAAGCTGTCGGTCGACAACCGGCTGATCCCGGTGCGGGTGCAGGTCGAAAGCACCTCGCGCGAAAGCCTGGACCGGATCGCCGCGCTGAAGCTGATGACGGCGAACGGCACCATGGTGCCGCTGTCGGCGGTGGCCGAGATCCGGGTGGCCGAAGGCCCCGCCACGGTCAAGCGGCTGAACCGCCAGCGCGTCGCGACCGTCGGCGCCGACCTGCCGGTGGGCGTTCCGCTGGACACTGCCACCCAGCGGTTCGAAGAGGTCGTCTTCGGCAACCCCGAAAAGGGCATCGCGCCCTTGGCGCTGCCGGCCAGCGTGATCGTCAAGCCCTCGGGCGATGCCGAGATCCAGGCCGAACTGGTATCCAGCTTCGGCAATGCGATGATCATGGGCCTGATGCTGGTGCTGACGGTGCTGATCCTGTTGTTCCGCTCGGTCATCCAGCCCTTCACCATCCTGTTCTCGCTGCCCCTGGCCATCGGCGGGGTGGCGGCGGCGCTGATCCTGACCAACAACCCATTCTCGATGCCGGTGATGATCGGCGTGCTGATGCTGATGGGCATCGTCACCAAGAACGCGATCCTGCTGATCGACTTTGCCATCGAGATGCGGGCCCGCGGCATGAACCGCATCCAGGCCGTGGTCGAGGCCGGGCACAAGCGGGCGCGGCCCATCGTGATGACCTCGATCGCGATGTCGGCGGGCATGCTGCCCTCGGCGCTTGGGGTGGGCGAAGGCGGCACCTTCCGCGCGCCGATGGCGACCGCGGTGATCGGCGGCATCATCGTCTCGACCGTGCTCAGCCTGGTCGTGGTGCCGGCCTTCTACCTGATCATGGACGACCTGTCGCGCGCGCTGGCCTGGGTCTTTGGCCGCTTCATCGGCAAGAAGGAGGCCGAGCCCGAGGAGCCGGCGGCGCATCTGCTGGCCGAACGGATCGACCGCGGGCAAGAGGACGTGGCACTGCTGGGGGCGCGGGTTTCGGCGCTGGAGGCGGCGCTGCCGCCGTCGCGCCGCACCACGCTGCATGTGGCCGAGTAGGCGACGCTGCCGGGATCAGCCCGGCGGCAGCTGCGACAGCTCGTCCAGCAGGGCGACCAGGGCGCGGACGCGGTCGGGGCCGAATTCGGTGTCGATCGCGTCATAGATCGCGCCGGCATGCGGCGTGACCTCGTCGATCAGCGCCCGGCCCTCGGGGGTGATGGTCAGGATCGCGCGGCGCCCGTCTCCGGCATCGCGGCCGCGGCGGATCAGCCCGCGGTCGGCCAGCGCCCGGATCATCCGCGTCAGCGACGGCGCCAGGATATTGGCCCGCCGCGCCAACTCGGTCGCGTCCAGCCCGTCATGCTCGGCCAGCACGCGGATCACCCGCCATTGCTGTTCGTTGATGCCATGCCGGTCCAGCAGCGGGCGAAAGCGGGCCATCACCGCCTCGCGCGCGCGGAGAAGCGCCATCGGCAGGGCCAGTTGGGTCGAGCGCGGGCGAGAGGAAGCGTCGGTCATCGGCAAAGCCAATCACGCGACCGCGCCCAAGGCAAGGCGATGGTTGACGCAAGCCCCCCGGACGGGCCATCTGCGACGGGCAACGGAGGGACCACCATGCCGCACCTGACCATCGAGCATTCCGCCAATCTGGGCGCCGCCGACGACCTGCCCGGCCTGTGCCTGGCGCTGCGGGCCGCGCTGCTGGACACCGGACTGTTCGAGGAAGGCGCCGTGCGGGTGCGCAGCCTGCCCTGCCCGCATTCCGCCGTGGCCGACCTGCACCCCGACAATGCCTTTGCGGCCCTGGTGCTGCGCATCGGCGCGGGCCGCAGCGCGGAGGACAAGCGCCGGCTGGGGGCGGCCGTCATGGCCGCGGCCGAGGGCCATTTCGCAGCCCGGCTGGCGCGTCCGCACTTTGCCCTGTCGCTGGACATCGTCGAGAACGACCCTGCGCTGTCTTGGAAGACGAACAGCATCCACCCCCGACTGCGGGCCGCGCGCGCCGGCTGACACCGGGGCCGGAATTCGCGCGAATTCCGGTCCGATTTCCGCGCGGAAATCGGTTGCGCCCAGGTCGCGCCGTGTCACACCCCGACATGATCCCGGAAAACGCGCGCGCCGGGTTCCAGCGCCGCCGCATCGGCCGTTTCGGCCACCCGGCCCTGCGCCATGAAGGCCACCCGGTCGGCCATCTTCAGCACCGCCTCGACCCGCTGTTCAACCAGCACCACCGCCACACCCTCGGCGCGCAGCCGCAGCACCGCCGTGCGGATCAGCGCGATCATGCTGGGCTGCAGGCCCTCGGTCGGCTCATCCAGCAGCAGCACCCTGGGCTCCAGGCACAGCGCGCGGGCAATCGCCAGCATCTGCTGTTCGCCCCCCGACAGCGTGCTGGCGGGCTGGTCCAGCCGTTCGCCCAGACGCGGGAACAGCGCCAGCACATGGTCGCGCACCTCGGCCCGGTTGCCGCGGGACAGGCCGCCGACATCCAGGTTCTCGGCCACGCTCAGCGGGCCGAACAGGCGGCGGCCCTGCGGCACCCAGGCCAGGCCGTGGCGCGGCACCTGATGCGCGGGCAGACCCTGCAGAGCCACCCCGCCCAGCCGGATCGTTCCCGCCGTTGCGGGCACCAGGCCCATGATCGTCTTCATCAGCGTGGACTTGCCGGCGCCGTTGCGGCCCATGACGCAGGTCACCTCGCCGGGTCGGGCCACGAAATCCACCCCGCGCAACACGGTGACGGGGCCGTAGCCTGCGGTGACACCGGCCAGTTCAAGCGCCAAGGTAGGCCTCCTGCACCGCCGGGTTGGCGCGGATCTCGTCCGGCGTGCCGCGGGCCAGCACCTGGCCAAAGTTCAGCACGGTGATCCACTGGGCCAGGTCCATCACCACCTCCATGTTGTGTTCGATCAGCAGGACGGCGACCTCGGGGACCAGGCCGCGCACCAGCGCCTTGAAGCCCGCGATCTCGCCCGCGGCCAGGCCCTGGGTCGGCTCGTCCAGGATCAGCACGCGCGGCGCCAGCGCCAGGCCCATCGCCACCTCCAGCAGCCGCTGGTGGCCGTAGGACAAGGTGCCCGCGGTTTCCCGCTGCATCCCCGCCATCCCCACCCGCGCCAGCGCCTGCGGCACGGCCTGGGCCAGCGCCCGGTCGGGCCTTGTGCCGCCCTGCACCGCCAGGGCCACGTTGTCAAAGACCGACAGGCCCGGGAAGACGCTGGTGATCTGGAACGTATAGGCCAGCCCGCGGCGGACGCGGTCATGGGCGGGAAGGCGGGTGATGTCTTCGCCCGCAAGCGCGATGGTGCCCGACTGCACCGGGATGCGCCCCGACAAGAGCGAGACGAAGGTGGTCTTGCCCGCCCCGTTCGGCCCGATCAGGGCATGGATCGTGCCGGCTTCCAGGTCGAAGTCGACGCCGTCGACGGCGCGCAGGCCGCCGAAATGGCGCGTCAGGCCGCGGCCCTGCAAGAGGCTCATGGCAGGTCCCTCCACAGCCGGGCGCGGACCCAGCCCAGGATGCCCCGGGGCGCGAACAAGACCAGCACGACCAGCGCCGCCCCCACCAGGAACAGCCAGGCATCGGTGACGGTCGAGGCCAGGTCGGTCAGGTAGAACATGATCCCGGCCCCCAGGATGCCGCCCAGCACGGTGCCCGCCCCGCCCATCAGGACGTAAAGCATCGGCAGGATGGAATACTGGATGCCGGCGAAACTGCCGCCGGCATAGCCGAAGAGCAGCGCATAGGCCGCCCCGCCGGCCCCCGCGTAAAGGCCCGAGATCACCAGCACCCGCAGCTTGGCGGCGAAGGGGTCGATCCCCAGCATCCGGGCGCGCTCTTCATTCTCGCGCAGCGCCACCATCACCCGGCCAAAGCGCGAGCCGACCAGCGCCAGTGCTGCGATCAGGCCTGCCGCGAAGAGCCCCCAGGCGGTGACATAGCGCGGCAGGTCCTGGCGAAGGTCGGCGCCCAGAAGCACGCGCGAGGCATCGGGGATGACAAAGCCCTCGTCGCCGCCGGTCCAGCCGTTGAAGTAAAGGATGGCCAGCGCGAAGGCCTGGGCGAACATCAGCGTCACGATCATGAAGCTGACGCCCGCGGTGCGCAGCGCCAGCAGGCCGGCAAGGCCGGCCATCGCGCCCCCCGCCAGCGTGCCCGCAACCAGCCCCGGCGCCGCCCCCCAGCCCCAGTGCCAGGCCGGCAGGCCGGCCGCATACATGCCGGCGGCAAAGAACATCGCATGGCCCAGCGACAGAAGGCCGGTGTAGCCGAAGGCCAGGTTGTAGCCGGTGGCAAAGATCGCCAGCACCATGATCCGCGCCAGGTTGGTGGCGTGATAGGCGGGCAAGAGGAAGCCCGCCGCCAGCAGCGCCACCAGCAGGCCCAGGTGCAGTGCCCAAACGCGGCTCATGTCCGGGCCCCGAACAGGCCCTGCGGGCGGAACACCAGCACCATGGCCACCAGCAGCGTCGCCAGGATCTTGGCCAGCGTGGGCGAGAAGAACATGCTGATCACCCCATCCGACAGGCCGATCACCAGCGCCGCGATCACGGTGCCGCGCAAGGAACCAAGGCCGCCGATGATCACCACGATGAACGACAGCAAGAGCGGATCGCCCCCCATCAGGTAATGCGCCTGAGAGATCGGCACCACCAGCACCGCCGCCACCGCCGCCAGCGCAGCGCCAAGCGCGAAGGTGCCCATGTAGACGCGGTCGACGTCGATCCCGAAGGCGCGGGCGACCTCGCGGTCGACCTGGGTGGCACGCATCACCAGGCCCGCCCTCGTATGGGTCATCAGCCGCCAGACCGCCAGCAGCACGGCGACGGCGGCGGCCACGACGAACAGCTTGTAGCCGGAATAGCCGAACCAGGGCAGCTGGATGCGCCATTCGAAGGGCGCCGGAACGGGGCGGGCATCGGGGCCGTAGAAGGTCAGCGCCGCCTGCTGGATCATGTAGAGCAGGCCGATGGTGGCGACGATGGTCGCCTCGGGGTCGTAGTTCAGGCGCTTGAGGATCAGCCCGTCGGCCGCGGCGGCCAAGGCGCCCACCAGCACCGGCGCGATCGCCAGCGCGGCCAGGAACCCCACCCAGGCCGGGCCGGGGACAAGGCCCGCCACGAACCAGGCGATGACGGCGCCCAGCATGAAGAACTCGCCATGCGCGACGTTGACCACGCGCATGACGCCGAAGACAAGGCTCAGGCCCACCGCCGCCAGCGACAGGACGGCGGCGGTGACAAGACCCTCCATCAGGGCCAGGAGCAGGAAGGGACCGAAGGACATGCGCGGGCGTCAAGGTAGGATGGGCAATATTGCCCATCCTACGGATCCGGTCAGAACGACATCGCGGTGTAGTCGGTGTCGTTCTCGTACAGCCCCTCGTCGATCGTGGTCTGGTGCACCCGGACCAGCTTGCCGCCTTCGATCCGGCTGATGTTCTGGCTGCCGAACACCTGGTGGGTCTTGCCGTTGAAGCGCTTGGCGCCCTGCGGCCGTTCCGGCCCCGCCGCCATGTCGCCCACCGCCTCCATCGCCTCGACCAGCTTCTGGCGGTCGGCGGGGCCGGTGTAGCCCGCGGCCTCGGCCGCCTGCTTGATGAAATGCAGCGTCTCCCAGACCGAAAACATGTGCGCATAGGTCGAGATGTCGGCCGGATCGCTGACGCTGGCGCCGTTGTCGTCCACCCCCACCGCGGCGCGGTAGGCGGTTTCCGCCTCGCCCGCATCGGCGGGTTTCACCCGGCAGTGGCCCTCCCAGAAATGCGAGCCTTCCAGGAACTCCAGCCCCGGCGTCGCGGTATCCACCGCCTCGAGGCTGTCGATGAAGCCGAAAAGCGCGGGCTTCGCCCCGGTGCCGTAGAATTCGCCCAGTTCCTTGACGAAGGTCAGCACGGCGGGCCCGACCATGACGTGATACAGCACCTCGGTTTCCGCCGGGATCTGCGGGAAGTAGCGGGTAAAGCTGGTTTCGGTCGGCGGAACCGCGATCTGGGCGATCACCTCGCCGCCCTGCGCGGCCATCGCGGCGGTAAAGAAATCGCGGTGGTCGTGGCCAAAGGCATAGTCGGGGAAGACCATCGTCACCTTCTTGCCCAGGGTCTGGCTGACCCAGGGCGCCATGGTGGAAATCTGCGCCCGCACATCGGTGATGCCGGGCTGCAGCGTCCAGCGGTTCAGCGCGCCCGAGGCGACGTGATAGCCCTCGGAGCAGACCAGGTAGGGCACCTTCAACTCGCCCGCCCGGGGCGCGGAGCCCATGACGACATGGCTGAACAGCGTCCCCATCACCAGATCGCAGCCATCCGCCTGGGTCAGCTTGTCCACCACTTCCGAGCCGCGCTTGGGATCGGTCGCGTCATCCTCGAACAGGATCTCGACCGGCCGGCCCGCGATCCCGCCGGCGTCGTTGATCGCCTTCAGCGCGGCCTGGGTGGTCCGTTCGTACCAGCGGCCATAGGCGGCGCCGATGCCGGTGCG
>ERZ1645187.4075-NODE-4075-length-11956-cov-5.714814_pt1 | contig 11956 bp, 10 predicted proteins | sample MGYA00575352_ERZ1645187 | MGnify/ENA primary metagenome ERZ1645187 (study PRJEB40837, sample SAMN11349314) | freshwater sediment metagenome | isolation source: river sediment | host: Sediment | place: India: Wazaribad , New Delhi | collected 2017-02-21 ... | reverse complement strand
AAAATAATTATACTTTTAAAATAATTAAAAGTATCTTCAAGTATGTTTTGAATATTTTTGAATTTTTTTATATTGTAAAAGCACTTTTTTTATAAAAGAATAAAAAGTTACTTTTATCTGGTGACAAGAGTATATCTATTTTTTCAAATACTGCAAAAAATTTTCTAAAGAAAATTCTATTTTTGTAATATCCCGATAATATGACTTGATTTCAGTAGTTGTTTTATAATTACTTGTTTTAAATTCATCATTTCTAAATACAAATTTTGAGAAAAAATCATACTTTTGTTTCAAAACTTCAGATCAATTAGTTTTTTCTAAAAAATCAGAATTATGAATTATATAATAAGTAAAACTTTCTGCAAAATCTTCATATTTATTTGTCATTGAATAACCGGATACAAAATCTTTTTGTTCAAGTCATGCTTTTATTGTAGTAGTATTTTCCCAAGAAATAGAGTAAAAATAATCACTTATATCAAAACTAACCTTTTTTTCTAAAATGTATAAATCTAAAAAATGTCAAAATTCATGAATAGATACAGATAAAAATTCTCACAAGCTCATATTATAAATTCAAAATAATTTTAATTTTTTATTTTGCATTTTTCATCTAACATCTGATTTCTCTTTGTATAAAAATATTTCTAAAAAACTTATCTTTTTTTCTATATTTTGATTATTTAAAAATAAATCTATTGATTCAAAATATGGTTTAGCATCATTTTCTAAAAAAAGTCACTCAGGTATAAAATTATAACTAAATTTATTAGCTGAAGTTAGATTATCAATTATCTTATCTTCTACTTTTTTATTAATTGTTTCTATATTAACAGATGAAATATTTTTATCAACAACTGGCTCAATATAATTTTCTTCTATAATCTTATTTTCAAAATCAATTTTTCATCAAAAAAAATAGTTTTTTGCTATAAAAATCAAAAAACTAAAAAAAACAGTTAAAATTAATAATTTTATTAAGTTACTATTTTTATTTGAAAACATAATATTAACTAATCGAATAAATAACTCTTACTAATACATTTATTATCAACGATGCAGTTATAAGTCATATAAAACCAATAATTGACCATTTTATAATATCTTTTGCCTTGTTAACTTTTTCATCTTCTCACGCACTAACAGTCAACATAAATGAACCATAAACAATTCATAAAACTGCTCAAATTCATAAAAATAATGAAATATTGTCTATCCATTTTTTAATTGAAGTTTTAAATCAACCAGTTATTTTTGCATCAGAATTAACTAATTTTGAATCACTTAAACACTTAGATAATTCTTCTGTTAATGGTCAAGTATTAACAGTTGGATCATAAGCACAATCTCAAGCAGAAACAGAATTAAAAGAAAATATATTAAATAAGAAAATACCTATTAATATTAAGATTTTTTTCATGTTTTTTAAAATTATATTCTTAAACTAGCTACTATTTTTACAAGTCCCCATGCCATAAATATAAAAAATATTCACAATATAGCATATATTAACTGCATCCAAGCTTTTTTAAATTCTTCTGGATTTCATCTAGCAGATGCAAATCTGATACCAATAAATATAAATACTCAAATTGCCAAAACCATTATCAAAGAAAAGATTTCAGTTTTAAACCATTTAAATAATCATCAAAGTATTGATGCTGGACTTGATCAACTTACTGCTCAAATATTTGAATTTGTAGCTCAAATTAATCAATCTTTTATTGTTGAGTCTCAAAGAGCTCAAAAACTATCTTGAAAATATCAAAATATTAATATAGATATAATTATGTATAGTATTTTTCTCATATTTTTTTAATTATTATTCTACAGCTATATATTCACTTGGAGTAACTTGTTGCCACTCAGTATATCAATCTGGTACAATTGGATAATCTCATGCAGTTTCTCTTGTATCATAAACTTCAGATCAAATTCTAAAATTTATTACTGATGCGCTAGCAGCTGATCAAGAAGCTCATCATCAATTATTTATCCTTACATTATTTAAAAAATTAATTATACCCCATGCTGAAATTGATAATAAAACTCATACAAGAGACCAAATAATCCATTTTTTTGCTTTATTTGCTTTTTCTTCATCTCAAGCAGATAATAAATACATAACTCAACTAAAAATAAGAGCGAAAACTGCAAAAACTGCAACTAATTGGATAAATTCTCAAATAACATTAGCCATAAATTTAGCTCATATATTGTTTGATAAATTTGGTGGAGATGGTTTAGTCATATCTTTATCTACACACCCAGGAATTCAAGTACAATTTATTTCAGGTGCTGCTGCAAAAGAAATATCATAACTTAAAATTGAAAATAAAAACACAAAAACTAAAAGTAATATTTTTTTCATAATTTAAATGATAAATAATAATCTTAAGAATAAAGCATAAATCTAATTATAGATATTAGATAATATGAAGTTAAAGCTATAATCATTGCATAAACTCATGACATAAAAATAGATTTACCTTTACTCAAAAGTTCATCTTGTCAATTATGGAATATAATATAACCAGATCAAATAGTCATTATTAACACTGATAATATTCACAATCAAATCATCATATTTTGAATTAATGATCACAAAACCCAATTAACTTTTTCTGAAGTAGTACTTCATTCAGCTTTAATTCATGGTGAAATACTATTAACATCTATTTGAAAACTAGTACTAGTTAAATCTCATGGTCATCAAGCTCAAGATGCTTTTCAAGCTGCTGCTTTTAAACTTTTAGCACAATTATTTCAACATTGAGTTGCATCAGTTCAAGCTGCTTCTTTTCATTTATCAGTTAAATTTCAATTTGAATCAACTAATCAAGAATCTTTTAGAGTTTGAAGCTCTTTAGAACTAAATAATGAATTATTATTTATATTATTATCAAAATATTTTGAAGATGAAGAATCTGTTGTATTTGATTTATCAACTTCAAATCAATATACATTTAAAAAACTCATAAAAAACAATACAAAAAACAATAATATTTTTTTCATAAATAAAAAATTAATTATAGATTATTTGAATTTTAATAAAAAATTCGTTTTTTTCAAAAAATAATTATTATTTAATAAATTTTTTAAAAGAAAATACAAAAAATATGAAAATTGCAATATTACATGAAATGATGATAAAACTTGGTTGAGCTGAAAAAGTAGTAGAAAATTTGTTATCTATTTTCCCAGAAGCTGATTTATACACTCTTATTTATGATGAAAAAAAAGTTGGAAAAATATTTCCTAAATCAAAAATAAATAAAGAAGTTTTTAATTTAAAATCTCAAAAGATATATAATCTTACTAAAAAACAAAGATTTTGTTTACCATTTATGGCTGGAAGTGTAGAAAGCTTAGATTTTTCAAATTATGATATAGTTTTATGTTCTAGCTCTTGATTTGCACATTGAGCAATTACAAAACCGGAAACTAAATTTATAGTTTATTATCACTCTCCCGCTCGTTATATGTGGGATTGGACAAATGAATATAAAAATGATTTATGATTAAATTATTGATGGAAAAAATATTTAATGAAACCATTAATTAATAAATTATTTTTGAATCTTAGGATATGGGATGTAATAGCTAGCAATAGAGTAGATATTGCTTTAGCAAATAGTAAAAATACTGCTAACAGAATAAAAAAATATTATAAAAAAGATTCTACTCTACTTTACCCCCCTGTTGAAACTAATAGATTTTCAAAGAAATTAGATAAAAATTTAAAATTTAAAAATATTTTTGAAAATAATAATTATTATATAATAATTTCTGCTTTAACAGAATTTAAAAAAATAGATATTGCTATAAATGCATTTAATAATTTAGAAGAAAATTTACTTATAATTTGAGCTTGAGATTTCAAAGAAAATTTAGAAAAACTCATAAAAAAACAAAACATCAAATTTGCTTGACCAAAATATAATGATGAACTTGTATATTTAGTTCAAAATTCTATGTGATTAATTTTTCCAGGTGAAGAAGATTTTGGAATTGTTCCTATAGAAGTTATGGCGGCTTGAAAACCAGTTTTTGCCTTAAGTGAGTGATGATTAACTGAAACAGTATTACCTTGAATAACTTGAGAATTTTTTCTTGATAAAAATGGTATGGATTTTATAGAAAAATTTAAAATTTTTCACAAAAATAATTTAGAAGGAAAATATAATCCTAATAATTGTAAAAAACAAGCTTCTATTTTTAGTAAAGAAGTATTTGAAGAAAAACTAAAAAAAATAATAAAACAATAAAAATTTTACATTTTTATTGTTTTATTTATTATATAAAAAATATTATTAAATAAATATTATGAATCTATTTACACTACTTACAAAATTTGCAGTTATAACACTTCCTTTTTATGTGTTTTTCGCAGTATTTTTTTGATATATAACTTGATTTGATAAAGTTTGATTTTTCTTAAAAGAATGACTTTTAGTAGCTATTTTTTTTAGTTTAATTTATGAATTTATAAAGGCAAAGAAATTACCTAAATTAGATTTTCTAGATTACCTTGTTGTATTTTATATAATTTATTGAGTTTGAATAACTTTGTATAATTGACTTGGATTAAATAGTATAATTTATGGTTGAAGATATGATTTTATGTTTTTAATCGTTATGATTATATATAAACATTGAGCTCAATTTTTAAAAATAAATACTAAACAATTAATTACATTATTTGTATATTCTTGAGCATTATCATTACTATTTTGAATACTTATTAAATTTAGATTAAAAGAAGAGTTTTTAGTTGAGTTTTGATATATAGACTATGTAAGTAATTGGGTTTTTAATTGATGAATTCCAGTATATCATTGACTTGAAAATTCAGGTATCAGAAGGTTTCAATGAATTCTTGATGGACCAAATGCAATGGCATATTTTTTAATTATTTTTTCTTCTATGTATTTATATTTACAAAAGAAAAAAAATGAATTTTATGTTTATACAAGTATTATATTTTTATTTTGGCTTGTATTATTAACTTATTCAAGAAGTGCTCTACTTTGAATATTTGCAGCATGATGATTAATATTTTTAATAAATTTAAAATACATATATAGGCATCATAAAAAATTACTTATTTGATTAACTATATTTTCAGTATCATTTTTATGATTACTTTGAATTATTTTTCAACATCAACTAACAAATATCATATTTAGAACATCATCTACAACTGGTCATTTCGATAGAATGGAAATATGAATAAATAGATTTCTAGAGAAACCATTATGAGCTTGACTTGCTGAATCTGGTCCAGCATATAGAAATATATATCCTGAAAAACAAACAAAAATTGATGAATTTAAATATATTCCTGAAAGTTGGTATATACAAGTATTAATTGAATGATGAATTATATTTTTTATCACATTTATAACTATATTATTTACTGTACTATTTAAATTATATAGTAAATCTAAAATAATGTTTGGTATGTTTTTTGCGATTATGATTATGAATATATTTTTACATATATTTGAAGCAACTTATTTATCAATGTTAATGTTTATTTTCGTTTGATTATTCATAAGTAAAAAATAAAATGAAAGGGTAAAATTTATTTTTAACCCTTTTTTTATGAAAAAAATTTTTATTATTTTAACTGCATTTTTTATTAGTTATAATTTTTTACCAATTAAGTATTCATTTGCAAATAACTCAATTAGTGAACAAATATTTTTAACTCAAAGTAAATTAGATAAAACTGTTAAATGAAAGAAATATACTGATACAATTGATGCTTTAATTGAAAAAGTTGAAGACAAAACAAAATTAAAAAATCTAGAAACAAAATTAAAAACAATTATAGATTGAAATAAAATTAAAAATAAAGACACTTTAAATAAATTAACATATCTTTACAAAAAAGTAAGTACAAAAGTAAATAAAATTGAAAAGAATTTAGAAATAACTGTTATATTTGATGAAAAAGATACTTCGAGTGATATTAATTCAATTTTAAATGAGTTAACAAAATTAAATTCTATAAAAAACTCAAAAATTGAATTAATTGAATTTTCTGATATTTGAGTAAAAGAATATTTAATAAAAAATAATATAAATGCTCTTCCTATTTTTATTTTTAATACTAATAATTTTGATGTTAGTAATGATTCTAATAATAATTTAGATTGATATCATTCTCCTAATATAAATGAATTTTTAATTGAAATTTGAAATTGAGAATATTATTTAGAAGTTGGAGCTAGTTATGATCCTTTTATTATAAGAAGCGAAAAATGATATAAAATAATAGAAAAATCTATAATTGAAGATATAAAAAATAATTCATTTATAAAATGAAATTCAAAAGCAAAATTAAGTTTAATAATATATAGTGATTTAGAATGTCCTTATTGTGCAAAATTACATAATGATTGAACTACTAAAAAATTAGAAGAAAAATATTGAAGTGACTTAAATATAATATATAATCATTTTCCTTTATATTTTCATAACAATGCACTAATTGCTGCGGAAATTTTAGAATGTAGTGCTACTCAAAAATGAAGTGATTCATTTTACAAATTAATTGAAGTTGCTTTTGAAAAACTAAATTCTGATAAAGATTTCTTAATAGACGAAGCAGTAAAATTATGAGTAAATAAAGATGAATTAAGTAAATGTTTAGAAAATTCTAAATTTGAAGAAAAAATAAATACACAAATGCAAAAATGAGCAGATATTTTTTGAATTACTTGAACTCCTGGAAGTGTTATAATAAATAATGAGACTTTGGAATATGAAATTCTATGATGAGCATATCCAATAGATAATTTTACAGAAATAATTGAAAAAATAAAATAATATAAAGTCAATAATAACATTACTTTAAACTTGATTATTTATAATCAAAAATTAAAATATAAGGGTAAAATTTATTTTTAACCCTTATTTTTATGAAAAAATTTTTTACCTCTCTCCTTTTAACAATCTTTTGTTTTAATTTATTTTCACTTAATAATACTTTTGCAAATGATGATAAAAGTCCATATATAAAAAATATGACTATATCTAAATATGAATTAAATAAAACAAACCAATGACAACAATATATAAAAGCTATTGATACTTTTATAGAAAAAAATAAAAATAATGAAGAATTACTTATAAAGCTAGAAGAAAGATTAGAAAAAGTTTTAGAAAATTCTAATTTAAAAAATAAAACAACTTTAAATACTCTAAATTATTTAAATCAAAAAACTCAAATAGCATTATTTGATATAGAAGAAAATAAAAGTTTAGAGATATTAACATCTAACATAAGCGCTGTTGATAAAAAAACTGCTGAAAATAAAATTACAAAACTTCAATTAAATTTAGTTGAATCAAGCACAAATTTTATAGAAAATTTAACAAAAGAATTTGAAGATTTAAATAATTCTGAACAAACTTGAGATTTAAAAGTAAGCTTAGAAATAAATAATGAAAATCTTTGAGAATTTAAATCAAGTTTTGAATTAAATGATTATGAATCAAAAACAAATAATTTTGATTCTCAATTAAAATGACAATTTAAAGCAATTGTTGAAGCTCTACCAAAATGAAACGATGAAGTTAGATTACAAATAAATAGTTTTGTAGACTTTATATCAAAAGACTGAAATATATATTTATTACTAAAAGAATTAAATATAACTGACGAAAAATGAGTAGAAGATTTAAAAGAATATTTAGATAAATTGGAAGAAATAGCAAAACAAAACAAATATATAAAATATGAAGACAATGCAACAAAAATGTCTTTAGAATTAATTAAAAATCTTAATCCTGCAAACATATCTAATGATTTAAATACAGTTTTTGCAAAACCAATGTTTGAAGCATATAAAAAAGAAGGTGAAAAATATTATATAAAACCTACTAAATATGCATGTGATAAGATGAAAGAATATGCAAATAAATTTGACCCTTTCTATGGTAAAGATTGTAGTGAAACTCAATATAAAGATATGCTTAAAGATTTATCAAAAACTTGAAATCTATATTTAACTATATCTTGAGAAACAACTACACTATGATTTGAATGATTAAAAGATGAGTTAATTGATAAAAATCAATGATATATAACTTTTAATGACAAAGAAGTGCTTTCATTTTTTTATGAAGTTATACCAAATCAAAAAAAATATCCAAATGAATTTTTTAAAATTGACTTTAAAAATAGAAATAGTTTAGATTTAAATTTTTATGCTGATTCTTGAGATATAGATGTAAAATTATTATCAAAATTATCAACGGCAAACAAATTCAACTTTATTGATTTAAATATAAAATCTCCTGATTTTAATTGAAATTTAGACTTAAATAATAAAGTAATAACTTGAAAATTTGATTATACAATTAAATGATATGACAATGAAACTTGGGAATATCTAGATAAAGATTATATAACTTGAACTATTTCTTGAAAAACAGATATTGATAATAAATTAAAAGAAATAAATGTTACTTATAATTGAAAGGATTTAACAACTAATAAACAATTTTTAAGCTGAAAATTTGCTATAGTTGGTTCAAAATTTAATTTTGAAAATAATTATTCTTGAGAATATTCAAAAGGTTTAATAATTGCAAATTGAGAACTTGATAATGATTTTCAATTAAGTGATTTAAATCTAAAAGCTGATTTTCAAAATAGAGAATCAACTCTAAATTATGAAACTTGGGAATATACATATGCAGATAAATTTACTCCTATTTTTGATATAGATTTAGTGATAGATGATAAAAGTGTAAATTGAAAAGCAAATTTATATAATTCTTGAAAAAATATTTTTGAAATAAAAAGTGAATGATATTATACAAGTGAAAAAGCTCAAATAAATAATACTTTTAAAGTAAATGATGAATATTTAAATAGTTATTTAGGAACTAATTTAAGTTGAAATTTAAATTTTGATATAGATTTATCAAATGATAAAAATAATTTTTATATGATTTTTGATTTAATTTCAAATACTTGAAAAATTGTAAATTTTGAAATTGAAAATAATTGAAAATCTTACAAATGAAGCTCTGAAATAAAAGCTCCAACAAACACAATTGATTATGAGGAAGTTTTTCCAACTAAAACTTATAATTATGATGATGAATATTATTATGATTATTAAAAACAAAGAAGACCTAATCTTCTTTTGTTTTTTAATAATTTATATTGACAAATATAAAAATCATTGTAATATATGAGAGTATTAATTACTAATTTAAAAAATATGAAAAAAATATTTCTAATTTTTATAAGCTTATTATTATCTTCATTAATCGTTAGTCAAACATTAGCAAATGAAGTAACAGATAAAAATAAATTATTTAAAGAATTAGCTCTATCAACTACTCAAGTAGAAAATGACTACTCAAAAAAATATAATACTACTCTTGATTTATATTTCAATAAAATTAGATACTATAAAAAAAGAAATGAGTTATTAATTTTAGAAAAAAAATTAGAACCAGTGATTTCAAAATACAACAAAAAAACATATCTTAGTTTAAATGAAAAAAAGAGATTTAACTTATTAAAAAATATTTATTATAGATCTAAAGTACTTTCTCTATATTATGTAAAATAAAAAAACCTGATTTAAATCAGGTTTTTTTATTTTATTATATAATCACTATCAACTTTGTATAAAACAGATGCAATATCCCTAGAGAAATTTTTATCATACAATTTTATAACAACATAATTTTCATAATAATCATATTTTAATGAATAATTAGAATTAATTGTATTAATTCTACCATCATTAAGTATTGTAAATAATGGTTCTTTTGTAGTATCTGCGATTCTATAAATAGATAAACTTCAAGGATTAAAAGAAATATTTTCAGGAGTTGTATAATAGTTATAATTTGTTTGATTTAAAAATTGTACATAAACTCAAGATCATTTTAATAAATCAAAATTATCTACAACTTTTACAATTTTACTACCATTTACCTTAATTGTTTCAAAAAATATTTCCTCTGAATTATCTTTTAATATTATTTTTGGATATACATTTTTATTTTTAGAATTATTTGATTCTAATACATCAATAAAATAGTTATTATTTTTAATAGTAATTTTTCATGTATTTTCATCAACATTTGCAATAAGTGATCCATTTTTTTCAATTTTTAATCAAGATTTATTATCTCAAACCAAAAATTGATAACTTCAACTATTTGATAATGATGAATTAAATCATTCATTATTTTCTATTTTAGACACCATTCATCATCTAATTCTATAAATACTTACAGGTTCATTATTTAAATTTTCATTTAAAGATCATGAAATATTATTTTCTTTATAATCATCTATTTCTGGAATTGGACTATAAATTTCAAATGGCACCTCTTTGTATCAAATATTTCAATTAGAATCAATAATAGAAATTCAAACTTTTTTATCATATAATTCTTCAAAACTTCAAACTTCTAAATTAAGAGAATCCTCTGTTTTTATAAATTTTATGTTTGACATAGATTTAGAATCATCATCATTTTTTGGATTTCAATCTCAAGAACTATCTACTGCTAAATCAAAATCCATATATATACTTTCAATTCATTCAATTCATGAATCTTCATAAACATACTTATTTAAATTGATATTTTGTTTTTGATAAACAGGAACTCTAATTGAATTCATTTCTAATTCTGGAGCGTTACTATCTGCTTGTAATTGAGGAGACAATAAAATTTGATTACTCAATGTAGAATTTATATTTTCTTTAAAAGAAGATATTTTTGAATAATAGAAATCATTATCTCTACTTACAGAAATAAGATGTCTTTCAGAGCTATATCATAAATCATATAATTCCCAATCAGATATATATTCAAAATCTAAATCGAGTTTTGATCAATCATAATATTCTAATTCTATATATGTATCATCTCTTACTTCAAAATTATTTCATACATATGATATTTTAGTTCAAGCCAATAATGGTTTTCATATAAGTGTTCTTATTTCAGTTCAAATATATGTTTTTTTAGCTCAAGTTCTAATAAATCAATTTCATGTTACTCATACAACATTAATAGTAGTTTTAACTTCTATATGTCTATTTTTAGGTAAAATTAAAGTTTTAACTTCACTATTACCATCTGTTAAATATTTTAAAGCAAGTGAAGAATCTCAAGAATATAATTTTGTACCATTAGATAATGTAACAACATTTCAATTATTTAAATTATCTTTAATATTTAACATTTCATCTGTATATATTTCTATTCATCTTAAATCTCAAACTTCAGTAATATTTACAATATCTTTTAATTCATCATAAGTATTAGATTGAGATATTAAATTTACTTCTCATATTCATGCAATAGCATCTACAATAGATTTTTTTCTAAACTTAGGAGAATAATTTGAAAATCTTTCATTTACGAATTTATCTACCATATTATAGAAACTTAATCTATAATTATTAATATTTTGCATTGATAAAAATGATATATTAATAATAGAGCTTGATGAGACATTACTTGAAGCATCATTAATTGCACTTATATAAACATCTCAATTTAAAAATTTATTATCTTCATAATCAAGAACTATTGGTCATTCATTTAAGTAAACTTTATCATCTTTTTTATCTAAATTTTCTTTTAGATATAATACATCATTAGCAAAATATAGTAAGTCTTCATCTCAATCACTATCAAAATCTATAATTGTAGTTTCTTCATTTCATAATAATTCATCTTTATAATCAAAAAGTCTATAAGATTTATTATTTTCTAATATATAAATTCATTCATATACATATCATGCATCTCATTCTTTTTTAGAATTACAAGAATTTACATTTGAAGTAGATTCTGTTGACGTAGTAGTTTGAGCTGCTAATAACTTAGAATTATCAATTTTATTTGATCAATTTGTATATTTTCATAAAGCTGTATCAACTTTTGTTAATAAATTATC
>ERZ1645187.4074-NODE-4074-length-11957-cov-67.954461_pt1 | contig 11957 bp, 13 predicted proteins | sample MGYA00575352_ERZ1645187 | MGnify/ENA primary metagenome ERZ1645187 (study PRJEB40837, sample SAMN11349314) | freshwater sediment metagenome | isolation source: river sediment | host: Sediment | place: India: Wazaribad , New Delhi | collected 2017-02-21 ... | reverse complement strand
CTCGTTCGCGTCGTCTCGGTTCCGGACGGTTCATCCCCGCGCCTGCGGGGAACACTCCGGAAACCGGTGAATTCCTTCTTTCTGAAACGGTTCATCCCCGCGCCTGCGGGGAACACGATGGAAATTCCTGAGTGACCCGCCCGGCGGCCGGTTCATCCCCGCGCCTGCGGGGAACACGTTCCCGCTCGGGTCGCCGCCCATTGGGCCTGCGGTTCATCCCCGCGCCTGCGGGGAACACTCTTCAGAGAACCGATTGATGGCTCACGTCTTTCACGTTGTCAAAGAACCCACCGGAAATTCGGCCCGTTTCCGCGCCTGTCATCGGTGTCCGTCATCCGGCCGGAAGGCGACCAGCCGAAAGCCGTCGAAGTCGACCGGAACCCGCCGGCTCGGACCGCAGGTCTCGAAGGCGAAGCCGGCGTCGGTCGGTGCCGTCCAGGCGACGACGGCGTTGCCCTCGCCGATCTCCTGGACCACCTCCTCCCAGATCCGCTCCCGCGTCCGCCGCCCATAGTCGCCGAGGTAGACGCCGGCCCGCACCTCGAGCAGTCGGACCGCGAGGCGCCCGCGAAGCCGGGGCGGCGCATTCTCGACGACCACGACCATCATGCCTTCGCCCTCGAGCCCGGATCGGCGCTTGGATCGAGATCATCGAATTGCGGCGGCTGCGCATCTTCGGGCGGTTCGGGCGGCGCGATGCCGGCCGCCGAAAGGACCTCCTCGATGGAAGGGATGATCCGCTCGAGCAACTTCGTCCGACGGAAGGCATCGCGACAGGCTCGCCGCACCGCACGCTCGGCCGGGCCGTCGAGCCGCCCCTTCGCAGCCAGCGCCGCGACCTCGAAGGCGACCGGCACCACGGTCTCGAACTTGAACAGATCGGCGATGTCGTAGACGAAGGAGAGCGGGCGCCCGACATGGAGAAAACCGACCGCCGGCGCATAGCCGGCAGCCAGGACGGCGGCCTCGGTGAGCCCGTGCAGACAGGCGGTCGCTGCAGAGAGGCAGCGGTTCGGCGTATCCGCCGCCTCCCAGGCGCCGCGATCCCAGGCCCTTCGGTTCCAGTCGACGCCGAACTTCTTCGCCAAGAGTTCGTAGGTCTTGCGGACCCTGACACCCTCGATGCCGCGCAATTGATCGACCGAGCGCCGCTCCGGCGGGTCTTCGCCGAAGCGCAGGGCGAACATCCGTCGGACGATCGCCAGCCGCGCCGTCTCGTCGAGCGCCAGACGCGCCTGATGAAGGAGCCGATCGGCTCGTGCGCCGCCCGGCTGCCCCGAAGCATAGAGCCGCACGCCCCCTTCGCCGACCCAGACGAGGAGCGTCCCGGCACGGGCGGCGAGCGCCACGGCAGCATGGCTGACGCGGGTACCCGGTTCGAGCATGATGCAGGCAAAGCCGCCGATCGGAACCACCGTCCGCGTGCCTTCGGCATCGACGACGACGAAGGCACCGTCAATCACGTCGATCCGCCCGTGCTCGACGAAGAGGAGCGACGAGCGCTCCTTCATCGGGATCGGTCGTGGCGGCGCGAGGCCGGTGAGGCCGTTCACCCCTCGTCCCTCCCACGCGCTCGACGAATGAGCATCAGGCCGTTGCCGAAGGCCCGTGCCCGGCCGAAGCCCGACGCGATGCGCGCCAGGAAGCGCTCCGGATCGGTGACCTCGAGCAGGCCCTCGAAATCGAGCCGCCCGTGCACCGCGCGCCGCCCGCCGCGCCGCCCCTCGGGATCGACCAACACGTGCTCGTAACCGTCGACCGCGACTCGCTCGGGATCCGGAAGGCGAAAGCCCGAGCCCTCTGCTTGGCGCACCAGCCAAGCGATGCCCGCCTCGCGGATCAGCCGCGGCCGCGCCTCGGCCCGCTCCCGGCCCTTGCCAATCGGGTGAAGCGCCTGCATCACCACGTCGAAACGGACGCTGCGCCGCCTCTCGTCGATCATCTCGCTGCGCTGCGCGGTGGCATTGGCGCGCAACGAGAACTCAAGCTGATCACCGGCCGCGAGCTGCGGGGCGAAGCGACGCGTCTCGATCTCGAAGAGCCCGCCGCCGTCGTTCGGCGGGAGGCTCGACAGAACGAAGATTTCGCCGCGCCCGGCCCGTCCGCCGGCCCCCGTCGGCGCCGTCTCGCGATAGAGGAACGGTCGCCTCGCGAGATCGGGCGGAAACATCGCCCACACCAGCCGATGCGCCACGGCCGAACGGCGCGAGGGATCGTCGGGGAAGAGAACCGGCCCCAGGCGTTCGATCGTGGCGGTCGGGCGGGCGCGGGTGAGATGGAGCTCGATCATCGATCACCCCCTTCGGTTCCGGCGCTGTGTGCCAGCACCTCGCGGCGCATTTCGAAGAGCCACTGGCGACGGTCGACGACGCGGTCGCGACGGCGGCCTCGCCGATCGACTGCGAGCCCGACGATTGCGTCCTGCAATGGCTGCTCCTGATCGAAGTCGCCATCGAGGGCGAAGGCGTCACGTCGTGTCGGATCGCCGACGACATGGTGCGGAAGGACGTGCCCGGCCTCAATGGCGCGGGCGCGATCGGACCGTTCGGCCGCATCCCAGGCGGCGAAGGCGTCGAGCACCGTCGCCGCTTCGATGACACGGGCCGCCAGCGGTCGCGAAGGCGGACAGGCCCGTCGTCCGACGGAGAGCGCCCAAGCCGGTCGGGCGAGCGCTCCCGCCACCTCCTCCGCGGCGGCACGGTCGCCCACTCCGTCCGCCGGCCACAGGAGCACGGTGAAGGCGGCGTCTGTCCAGTAGTCGCGCCGCGACACCACCGTCGCGAGATCGAGCCGATCGGCGAGTTCGTCGCGCCGGGTGCCGAAGGTGCGACCACGGCGCTGCGGCGGCGTCTGAGCCGTGTGGAAGTCGGCGAGCGGGGCGCCGACGCCGTCGGCGCGGGTGACGATCCGCCAAGCGGAGGCGAGATCGCCCTGCCGCAGGTCGTCGCGGCGAAGACCGAGGGCTGCTGCAACGAGGCCGAGCACGGCGGAGGCCGCCGGCCGACGATCGCTGCTGCGCCGTTCGCCGATCGCCAGATCGCCGAAGGCGGCGATCGGGGCCTCGAGGCGGAAGACGACGACGTGCGCCATGTCAGGCTCCGAAGTCGGTGGCGAAGGCGACGAGGTCGGCGAGCGATCGGGTTCCCGGGTCGTCGACCCGCATCTCGACGGCCTCAGTGTCGCCGGCGCCGTAGGCCGCGGCGAAGCCGGCCCGAAGGTCAACGAGCCGCTTCGACGACGCGGCGAGGAGCCCATTCGGATCACGCGGCGGCACACCTTGTGCGAAAGCGGCAGCGAGCGTCCGCGGTTGATCCGAGCCCTTCTCGACGACGACGTGGGAGGCACGGAGGCGCGAGGCGAAACTCGCCTGCTTACCGTTGGGCGCGACCGTGGCTGACGCCTCGACGAGGGCCGCGACGGCGGCACGCGCGAGCGCCACGTCGCCGCCGAGGTTGGACGTGAGGAGATCGGTGTCGACGCAGACGTAGAGATAGAACACGCCGGAGCCGAAGCCGGCCTCGCCGACGAAGCCCGCGCCGACGTTCTCTTCGCGGCGGTTGAGATCGTCGACGGCGGTGTAGAAGTCGTCTTCGATCTCGACCCGATGGGTGGTGAAGGCATGGGCGACCTGAACCGCCGCCTCGCGATTGAAATCGGGATGGTCGGCGAACATGCGGCCGAACATGGCGATGTCGGCGGCGGTGTCGGCCCGCTTGAGCACCCGCGCCGCTATCGTCTTGTCCTCGATCGTCTCACCGCGCGCGATGGCGAGAGCGAGCGCCACGGCCTCCGCCTTCTCCTCCTCGGACAGAAAGGCGAGTTGCTCGGTGCGCGTCGGCTTGTCGTCCTTGTCGCCCTTGGGCTTACCGAAGGCGACGATCACCCGGCGAGTGGCGGCGATAGCGCTCGCCTCGTCGATGCCCTCGGCGACGAGGCGCTCGACGATCTCCTCGCCGAAGCGCTGGGTGCGCGATCCGAGATGGCCGGCGAGCTTCTCGGCGAAGACGTCCGAGGTGCGCCACGCCCGCTTGAGACTCTGCGAGGAGAGCCGCAGCCGGGTTTCGCCGCCGACGATCGCGCTCTTCGGTGCGCCGGTGTCGTCGCGGTTGAGATTGGCCGGCGGCACGAAGGTGAGGAGGTGCAGTTGAACGAAGGTGGTCATGGCGGACCTCTGGCGGTGAAAGTCGGGGTCAGGCGAGGAGCGCTGCGGGCGACCGGCCGTCGGGGACGGCGGCTCCGGCGGCGAAATAGTCGAAGGCGAAGCGCGTCCGCGTCTCGTCGCGATCCCAACCGATGAGGACGCCGGCGAGATCGCGGACGTTCACCGGCCCGTGGAGGAGCGCCACCGCGCGGCGGAAGCGGCGGACGACGTCCTCTTCCTCGCGTGCGGCGAGGAGCGAGCGGAAACGCAGGAGTTTCAACGCGCCATCGTCGGCCCCGAGCGAAGATGGCCCGAGCGAGCGAGCGAAGCGCGGCGGGTGGGCGCCTTCGTTCCGTGCCTCGGCGCGCACGTGGGCGAGAACCGAGGCGACCCGAACTGCGAGCTGCAGATCGTCGGGATCGAACTGATCGCCGCGCCACCGCCGATAGAGACCGATGACGGCGGGATCCGCCGCGGCGAGCGGCCCGTCGAGCCGGCGCAGCCGCGCCCGTGCCGCGCGGTCCGCCCGTGGGTTGGGAGCCCCGGACGCCAGAGTATCCTGCATCTCGCGCCACCAGCTCGCCGCGATCTCGGCGCGGCTCGGAGCCGGCGTAGTCGGCGCGGCGACGGTCGTATCGGTCATCGGGCGGCTCCCTTCTTCTTGCGCTTCTCGGCATCGGCGACCTGCGGTTCGAGCCCGATGGAGCGCCACAAGCGAGCACCGGCCGGCCCCCAGCCGTGGAGCGAACCCGAGAGATTGCGACGCGCCTCGATGGCGCGATGCAGTCCGTCGACCTCGGCCGAGGCGGCGAGCGCTTCGACCGGCACCTCACGATCGAAGGTGGCGAGGGCCGTCGGCCGGAGAACTTCGACCAGCCAGTGGTCGCGCAGCAGCGCGGCGAAGCCTTCGCCGGCGCGGATCACCGCGACGCCGCGATCGAGGGCGTCCCAGAAGGCAGCGTCCGTCTCCTGCCAGAATGCTTCCTGGATCCGGTCGAGCCGACTACCGCCGTCTCGTCCGCATGCCGTGAGCAACGCGCCGCGCAGGATCGACACCGTCTCGACCGTCGAGGCGACCAGCCGATCGACGAGCCTCTCGAAGTCTTCGCGCAAGCCCACATCTTCGGGCCGGAAGGCAAAGATCGGCACCTCGGTGTCGACGAAGGCACGGGCCTTCATGTTGTCCATGTCGAACCCGGCCAGCCGAAGCCGCCCGCGCTCGAGGCCGAGATCGGCGAGCCTGGTCTCTGCAACCTCGATCACTCTGGCCGGCTTGGCCTGCCGGCCGCCGTCTTCCCCGGTCTGCTGCACGAAGCCCGGCCAATGCCGCCAGGCGATACCGCCGGGCTGCGGGTGGACCGGCAACCACTCCGCACCCGCCTTCGCCCGATAGGAGGGCGTCAGCGGATGCTCGATGCCCTGATAGTTCACACCGTAGGGGCGGGTGACGTAGTCGCGGACGATCACGTCGTCGATCCGACCGGTGAGGTCGCAAGGCAGACGATCGGCATTGTTCTCGAACCGCAGCCGGATCCGTCGCGGCATCCCCCAGAAGCACTGCGCCGGATGAATGTCCTTGGCATAGGTGGCGACACCGCTCTTGTCGGAGGCGCGCGTCGGCGCGAGCCAGGGGAAGGTGCGCTCGGGCGCCTCGCCGATCGGCGCCTCGCGGTCGCTCCCCGGCAAGGCCGACGGCACGTTCGCCCAGATCTGCCGCCACAGGCCCCCCGCCGCGCCGTCGGAAGGAACGACTAGCGTCGTCAACGGCCCACCCCCGCGCAGGCCGGTCCGATGTCCGGCACCACCGGTCGGCGCGAAGGCTTGCAGTGCATTGAGCGCCATCGCGGCACTCGTCCGGGCCAACACCCGCACCCGACCGCGTTTCTGGAAGAGATCCGTGTTGTTCTTCTCGGTGTTGGCACCCGGCTGCTCGATCAGCAGACTGGAAACCGGCGAGGCTTCGTCGCCGAGGTCTTCGAAGTCCTGTAGGAACCGCGGTCCGTTCCCATCGAAGACGAAGGCATGTGCGTAGGGCGCGAGCCGCTCGGCGAGGTCCTCCGGCCTCGGCGGATCGTTCCACCACCTGCGCCATTCGCGATGGGAGGCCGGCGGCAGGAGAGTCGAGAACAAGCCGATGACGAATTCGAACGAAGCGATCTCGAAATCCGGCCGCGGCCAATCGAAGGCGATGATCGGATCCGGTCCGACCGCCGCTATGTCGACCACTCTCGCGAGGTCACGCACCCCCGAGGCACGTCGCACCGGCAACCACGGATCGAGGAGAAGGTTGAGCGGAGGAGATGACATCTGGCGCCCTCGTCCACGGGAGGGCCGCAGCGCATTCACGGGGAAGCGAACGACAGCCCTGTTCGAGAAGAGTAGCGCACCGCGTAATCAGAGGTTGATCTTCCTCTGAGTTTTCCACCCATTTTCGCGGGTGATTCATCCGGCAGGATCGGCAGAACCAAGCTCCGCCCATCCCCCCGTTCCCGCCAGATCTCCTCGATCGCCGCGGCTGCCCGGTCGATCTCGGGCGCATAGGCGCCGCGGCCCGAAACACGCGATGCCCGGACCGACACTTCCGAGAGCGCCCAGGCGCGCGCGATGGCGAAACGGTCTGCCGGATCGACGATCGGCGCCCAGGGGGTGAGTCGCACACCGTCCCACCGCGCCAGCCGTAGGATCCGGCGCTCGTCGCCCAATCGCGTCGGGGTCAGCACGTCCGGACTCCACCCCGCATGCGCGACGTAGCCCTCTTCGAGGCGGAGCAAATTGCCTTCCGCCTGCGATGCGGCGGCCCGATCCTCTCCGTCCGCTTCTATCCACGACCGTTCGAGACCGATGGGCACGTCATCGAGGGCACCTGCGCCATAGACCGCTTCGACCAGTCCGCGTATCTCTCCCGGCGAGACGATGGCCCCCGCGGCGAACAGGACCTCGGCCGAGCGCCAGAGCAGCGCGTGGTTGCGATAGACCCAGGCCGCTTTCGGAAACACGCTGCTGAACCACTCACGCCCGGCATCTGGCGCGGGCGCGGGCGAGACCACGAGCAATCGCGGCTCACCGAGTGGCCGGGGGCGGCCGGCGTGACGCCAGACCCGGCCGGCCCGCTGGATGAGGAGATCGATCGGCGCAAGATCGGAAACCATCAGGTCGAAGTCGAGGTCGAGGCTCTGTTCGACCACCTGCGAGGCGACGATCACCCGCCCCCGCCGCATCTCCGGCGACGAGGTCTTGCCGAAGACCCGCGTCACCTCGGCCTCGATCGCCTGCCGATCGACCATGGCGAAGCGCGCATGGAAGACGATCGGCTCGAGCCCCTGCCGCGCGAGCAATGCCGCACCCTCGAGCACGTCGTCGACGGCGTTGCGGATCCAGGCGACCGCCCCTCCCCGCCCCGCTGCCTCGACGATCGCGGCGACGGCGGCTTCGGTATCCGGCAAGCGCGCGACGGCCACCCGCGCCCGCCGATCCGCGCGCGTCTCGACCGCATCGACACGAGGTTCGCTTCCCATGGCGACCAATGTCGCCGCCGGATAGACGGCCGGCCAGTCGTGTCGACGGACCGGTCCGGCTTCACCGCAACCGCGTCGGAAGGCTGCCACCAACCGATCCTTGATGCGCACCGAGAGGGTCGCAGAGAGCACGATCGTCGCCCCCCCCTGCGCCGCGTGGAAAGCGATCAATCCGGTGAGTTCTTCGCTCTCGTAGGCTCCATAACAATGCGCTTCGTCGATGATCAGAACCCGCCGTGACAGGCCGAGAAGCCGGAGGGGCGCGAACTTCGCCGGCAGCACCGCGAGGAATGCCTGATCGATGGTCCCCGCCCCGACGTCGGCAAAGAAGGCCTTGCGCCGATCGTCGGCGATCCAGGCGGCGCAGGAACTCGACGCCGTCTCGCCGTCATCGCCGGCGCCGAAGCGACGCTCGTCGGCCCCGACGTCGACGATCGACCGGCGGAAGACCTCGTCGAGCCCTGCGGCGCCATGGGCGAGCGCCAGAGACGGCCGGGCCTCCTCGGCGAACAGACGCCGGTGGATCATGGCCAAGCGCCGATACATCGCGTCCGCCGTCGCCTGGGTCGGCAGAGCGACGTAGATGCCGTCGCCGCGGCCGGCGAGCATGAGGCGGTGCGCCAGGATCACCGCCGCCTCGGTCTTACCGGCGCCGGTCGTATCTTCGACGAGGGCCAACACCGGGCCCGCCCCCGGCAATTCCACCGTCTCCGTCCACGCCTGGAGTGGGCTGGGCGGCAGCTTCAGCCCGGTTAGTGCTGCGAAACCCGTCGTCTTTGCGAGCAACGAGGGGCGTATCCCCGCGCGCTCGACCGCCCGCAAGGCCGCCGGCCGCGCGACGGTCTCCCAGTATTCGGCGCGATCCCCCGCTTCGCGATACCCGAAGACGGCTTGGTTCGAGCCGATCCAGTCGGCGAGATTGATGAAGCCGGCGAGTGGGAGCGAAAGCCGCGCCGAGCGCTTCTCATCGAGGTCGCCCGCGAACGTCGGTCCGTGAACGAGGTCACAGACCCTCCCGATCCAGGCCTTGGCCGCGGCGATGGCCGGACGGCCGATCTCGTCGGAACTCAGCTCCGACTGGCGCAGAACCGGCCGACCGTGATGTCCCACGACCGCCATGAGCAACGGCCGCCACTCGGAAAATGAGAAATCCGAGACGATCGCGCCGAAGTCCGGCCGCAAGTCTCTGCCGAGGAGTTGCAATCCGATCGCCGTGTGATCACCCGACGGTAAGGCATCGGGAAACGGCCCGAACACCGCCGGCCAGAGATCGGGAACCTTGCCCTGGAAGCCGCGGGCGTGTTTGCCGATGTCGTGGAGCGCTGCGAGCCGGACGATGAGCCGCCGCGCGTCCTCTTCCACAACACCACCCGCCTCCGCGAGGCCACGAGGGATCGCCGGAAAGAGGTCGAGAAGGATCTCGGCAATCGCGGCGACGTCGAGTGCGTGAAAATCGAGGGCATGGAAACGGGCGCCCGCGGACGCCGTATCAGGTCGCGCTTTCCCCCAGAAATCGATCGGCATCGAGAGCCTCGGATACGGACGACCTGATGGGGCGCCAGAATGGTGGGTGTGAAAGCCAGCCTCCACTGACGGACGTTGTCGCGTCAATCCCAACCGTGAGTGCGTAGAGGGCTCTTGAGCCATCCGTGCAGAGTCGCGCGCGGTGTGGGCTTCCCCGCTGGGGCGACGCACCTTCGCCCCATCAGGCCGATTCAGGAATGCAACGACGACCGGCGGTCACCCGAGTTGGGCTGCGATGATCCCGGCGACCTCAGCCCGATCGCGGGCGAGACCGAGACCACCGAAGCCGGGCGCCGGGGGCAGGGAGGCCGAGTAGAGCTTGAACGGCTCCGGGCGCACCTCGGCCGGCTCCGGTATCGCCCTCGACTCGACGGGCCGAAGGAGGTCGTCCAGACGACCGGCGGCTTCCAGGCGGGCATTCACGGCGACTACCGCCTTCTCGGCGACGTCGAGGTCGGCGACGAGTCCGGCGATCACCTTCGCCGCGCGCGCATACTCTCTGCGAACGCGCTCCGCCGTGGCCTCCGCCAGTCGCTCCGCCTCAGCCCGATCCGAGTCGAGCTTCGCCTTCGCCTCGTCGGCCTCGGCGGAAGAGAGCCGCCGGGCGATCTCTTCGCGGGCGGCGTTGAGCCGATCCACGGCCCGGCGAGCGTCCGCTTCGGCCCGTTCGATCTGCTCTATCTCCCGCTCGGTCGCCGAGAGGAGCTTCGCAGCCCGTTCGGCGGCGAGGCGCGCCGCTTCGGCTTCGGCGTCGGGGATCGCCGCGGCGACCTCCTGAAGCTTCCTGCGCAGGGCCTCCGAGCCCGTTTCGGCGGTACGAAGGAATCCGAGGACATTTTCGATGATCTTCATTTTCATCTTCCTAGATGATGGTGAAAGGTTCACAGTCGACGAGCGCTCTGATGCGCTCGTCGTTGATCTCGCCGTGCTCTAGAAGAGCGTCGGCAACTCGTTTGATCGAGCGCCAGACGTCGGGACGCTGAACGACGGCGATCGTCTGGGCTTCAATTTCACGCCATCTGGCGAAGACATGGGCCTCGTCGCGCCCTTGGTCTTCGATGACGATGTGGAACATCGCCCGACAGCTATCGCAGCCACCTAGATCCACCTCGCGAACGCGTTGGTGGAACCATCTCATCTCATCGTCGCCGGGGCGCCAGACGACGCGAGAGTGCCAACGTTCAGCGATCTCGCCCGCAAGCAACATCGCGACACGGGCCGGGACGGGCGCGTCCGTCCTGAAGAAAACCAGCGCGCTATCGGAGCCACCGACCCTCGCGCCCTGAACGTCGGCGCCGAGAGCGACACCGAGGACAGCGTGGCCCCCCTCGTGGAAGGCCAGCCTGGGCTCCCTCGCGGGCCGGGGAAGCCGCTCGCTGACCACCGGCGCATCGGCCTCGGCGAGAACCGGATCGGCCCCGGCGGGCTCGATGAAGCCGCTGGCACGCCCGTAGGCGGCAGCGCGGGCGCAGCATGCCCGCATGGTCCAGCAGTCACCGGGCATCGGGCGCGACCTCCGCCGTCTTCCGGGCGGCGCCCTCGCGGCGCCGCTCGGCGACGATCTCGTCGAGACGGTCGGCCGCGTATCGGAGTAATCGCCCGAGGGCGTCGGGATTCTTCGTCTTCGCGATCAACTCCTTAAGCTCTTCGTTCATTTGTATTCTCCTTTTCGAAGTTCATCGGCCCGCTTTGCCATTTCATTGGAAACGTCCGTTCGGATGTCGAAGACGACGCGCTCTAGTTCCGCGCGCCTGTCGCGATCTCTTGTGTAGCGAGCTGGCACGGATTCGATCGCCGCGACGAAGAGTCCGGTGATGTCCTCCATCAGGGCCATCGCCTCATCGAATTCGATCAGGCGACCTTCTTCGCGCGCGGTTCTGATCTCTTGCGCCCTCGTTCTCGCGTCCAGGGCGCGGGCGCGCGCCTTGTCGAGCGCGCTATCCGGCCTTGCGATCCGCGCCGCATCGATCACCCCGCGAACGGACTCGACGAGGCGTACTTTTCCTCTTCCTCCGGAAGTAACCACGTCTTCTGAGATGTAGTTGCGGATAGTTCTCGGCGTCACACCGATCAATTGTGCGAATTCATCGATCGACACTTCGTCGGGTATCGAAGGTTTGGTGCTCATCTCTTCCTCGTGGAACTGGAAACGAGATTTGCGTTGCACGAAGTACGGTCAACGTTGGCGCTGCGGCGGCAGGGCGGGGTGTGCTGGGTGCCCGGAAGGACCCTGGGTTTTGCCAGACATTTCATCGGGTTACGCAGCCTTCCGCTCGAACGTGAGGAACACCGCCGCCTTGCCGTCGAACCTCGCCGTGGCCTTGATCCCGAGTTCCGCCAGCGTGCCCGCAAGGTGGGGTGCCAGGATCGGGCCTTCCCGCACCCGCTTAGGGTCGAGAACGACGATCGCCTCGTCACCTTCGACCACTACGGCGGTCGGGCGATGACCGGTCAATCGGATCACCACCTCGGCCAAGGCGGTGGCGGGGGAGCGGGCGCCCTCGGGCGCGCCCGCACCGTCACGTGTCCGTCGTTCGTCGCTAGCAATACGGGGATAATTGGTCGCGACGCACTCCGGACAGTCCGCCGCCTTCGCCTTCGCCTTCCGCCGCCGCAGGGTGCGGGACGAGATGCCGAGACGGCGGGCCTCCTCCTCCGTCGAGGTAGCGATCCAGATTGATCGAGGAGTGGCGCCGGCCTCTCGGCGCTTTCTGGCTTGTCGCTGTCAATCGGCTCGGAACATTGACCCCGGATCGGCGTCCAACTTTGACCCCCTG
>ERZ1645187.4073-NODE-4073-length-11958-cov-12.770898_pt1 | contig 11958 bp, 11 predicted proteins | sample MGYA00575352_ERZ1645187 | MGnify/ENA primary metagenome ERZ1645187 (study PRJEB40837, sample SAMN11349314) | freshwater sediment metagenome | isolation source: river sediment | host: Sediment | place: India: Wazaribad , New Delhi | collected 2017-02-21 ... | reverse complement strand
CGGGGTGGCCCCCGCCGTTCGTTCACAGGGGTGTGCGCCCTCCGCGCGAACTGTGCCAGTATTCCCCTCGGGAGCCGCCAGGATCGCCGGAGCCCCCTCTCCCTCCCCCGAAAGGTCGCCGTGGCACGCAAACTTGTGATCGTCGAGTCGCCCGCGAAGGCGCGCACCATCGGTGCGTACCTGGGCAAGGACTTCGACGTCGAGGCGTCGATCGGGCACATCCGTGACCTCCCCCAACCCTCCGAACTGCCCGCGGACCTGAAGAAGGGCCCGTACGGCAAGTTCGCGGTGGACGTGGAGAACGGCTTCCAGCCGTACTACGTGGTCTACCCGGACAAGAAGAAGAAGGTCACCGAGCTGAAGCGCCTCCTGAAGGACGCGGACGAGCTCTACCTCGCCACCGACGAGGACCGCGAGGGCGAGGCCATCGCCTGGCACCTGCTGGAGGTCCTGAAGCCCAAGGTCCCCGTCAAGCGGATGGTGTTCCACGAGATCACCAAGGAGGCCATCGAGCGGGCGGTGGGGGACACCCGGGACGTGGACATCCACCTCGTCGACGCCCAGGAGACCCGTCGCATCCTCGACCGCCTGGTGGGTTACGAGGTCTCGCCGCTGCTGTGGCGCAAGATCGGCCCGGGCCTGTCCGCCGGCCGGGTGCAGTCGGTGGCCACCCGTCTGGTCGTGGAGCGGGAACGGGAGCGCATGGCGTTCCGGTCCGCCTCGTACTGGGACGTCACCGCCCGCTTCGCACGAGGCGAGGAGTCCTTCGAGGCCCGCCTCGCCGCCGTCGACGGCGCGCGCGTCGCCACAGGCCGTGACTTCGGCGACGACGGCGCGCTGCGCACGTCCGCAGCGGTGCACCTCGACGAGGCGAGCGCGACCGCGATCGCCGGTGTGGTCACGGACGGCACGGTCTCGTCGGTGGAGTCCAAGCCGTACCGCCGCAGCCCCGCCGCCCCGTTCACCACCTCCACGCTCCAGCAGGAGGCCTCCCGCAAACTTCGGCTCTCCTCCCGGGAGACGATGCGGCTCGCCCAGGCGCTGTACGAGAACGGGTACATCACCTACATGCGCACCGACTCCTCGGCCCTGTCCGCACAGGCGGTCGCCACGGCCCGCGCCCAGGCGAAGGAGCTGTACGGACCGGCGTCGGTCCCGGAGAAGCCGCGCCGCTACGGCAAGGTCGCCAAGGGGGCGCAGGAGGCCCACGAGGCGATCCGGCCCGCGGGGGAGACCTTCCGCCGTCCGGGCGAGCTCGGCCACCTGCCGCAGATGCAGGTGCGCCTCTACGACCTCATCTGGAAGCGCACCATCGCCTCCCAGATGGCCGACGCCACGGGCGAGACCGCGACGGTGCGGATCACGTCCACCGGCGAGGTGCCCGAGTGCCGGATCCCGGCGGGCCGGCACGCCTTCGAGTTCTCGGCCTCCGGCACCGTGATCACGTTCCGCGGCTTCCTCGCCGCCTACGAGGAGGGCCACGACGCCGCCCGCTACGAGGCGGAGGCGGCGGAGTCCCGCCTGCCCCAGCTCGCCGTGGGTGAGCACGTGGACGCCTCCGACGTCGCCGCGGCTGGGCACGAGACCAGCCCGCCGCCCCGGTACACCGAGGCCTCCCTGGTCAAGTCGATGGAGGAGCACGGGATCGGACGGCCCTCCACGTACGCGGCCACCATGTCCACGATCATCGACCGGGGGTACGTCACGAAGCGCGGGCAGGCGCTCGTCCCGAGTTGGCTGGCCTTCTCGGTCACCCGGCTGCTGGAGGAGAACCTCACGCGCCTCGTGGACTACGACTTCACGGCCGCCATGGAGTCCGACCTCGACCGCATCGCCACCGGCGCGCAGGACCGCGAGGAGTGGCTCACCCGGTTCTACTTCGGCGGCGGCGAGGCCGGCGGGTTGAAGGGCCTCGTCGACGGCCTCGGGGACATCGATGCCCGCGCGGTGAACTCCATCGAGCTCGGGGACGGCATCACGTTGCGCGTGGGCCGGTACGGGCCCTACCTGGAGGCGGTGGGTGCGGACGGCGAGACGTCGCGCGCGTCCATCCCGGACGACGTCGCCCCCGACGAGCTCACCCTGGAGAGGGCGAGGGAGCTGCTCGAGACGCGGACCGACGACGCCCGCGAACTCGGCACCGACCCGACCACGGGCACCACGATCGTGGCGCGGAACGGACGCTACGGCCCGTACGTCACCGAGGTCCTCCCGGAGGACGCCCCGGCCAGGGCCAAGCCCCGCACCGCGTCCCTGTTCAAGTCCATGCAGCTCGAGACCCTCCACCTCGAGGACGCGCTCCGCCTGCTGTCCCTGCCCCGCGTGGTGGGGGTGGCGGCGGACGGCACCGAGATCACCGCCCAGAACGGCCGTTACGGTCCCTACCTGAAGAAGGGCACCGACTCGCGCTCCCTCGAGACGGAGGAACAGCTCTTCGACGTCACGCTGCAACAGGCCGAGGAGATCTTCGCCCAGCCGAAGCAGCGGCGTGGCGCGGCGCGGGCGGCGGCCGCCCCCCTGAAGGAGCTGGGGACGGACCCGGCGAGCGGCGCGCCCGTCGTCGTGAAGGACGGCCGGTTCGGCCCGTACGTCACGGACGGCACCACGAACGCCACCTTGCGGAAGGGCGACGAGATCGACTCGCTCAGCCCGGAACGGGCCTACGAGCTGCTCGCGGAGAAGCGCGCGAAGGGCCCCGCACCCAAGCGGGGCGGCGCCCGCAAGCCCGCTGCCCGCACCGCGAGGGGGACGACGCGGCGCACCGGCTCGGGGTCCTGACCGCCCACTCGGGAGGGGTGATCCGTGTGCGACCTCCCGGCGGGAATGCCATGATTCCAGAATGACCGTTGCATCGACCCTCGCCGTCAGCGCCCGGGCGGACGGCTTTCTCGCCCGCCTGCAGGTGGTCTTCGCCACCCCCGTGGTGGAGATCGACGGCGTGGCCCACCCGATCGCCTGGCTCACCACCCACCGGTTCGTGGTGGCGCCCGGTCAGCACGTGGTGCGGATGTACTTCCGCCGGCACGACTCCACCGGCGGCCACTGCACGACCACGCTCACCACCGGGCCGGGGGAGAGCGTCCACCTGGACGCCACCCTCACCGGAAAGCGCTTCGTCATCGGGACGAGCCGCGCACGCACCCACCCCCTCGACGGACCACAGGCGGTATGACGATGGAACTCCAGCTCCCCGAAATCCTGGCCAATCTCGACGTCACCATCGAGGACCCTGCCGACTGCCCACCCGCCCGGTGGGGCATCATCGGGCCCGGCGGCATCGCCCGGCAGTTCCTCGCCGACGCCCGGGAGGGCACCGCGTGCGACGTCACCGCGATCGGGTCCCGTTCGCGGGAACGGGCGGAGGCGTTCGCCGCGCAGCACGGCATCGCACACGCCTATGGGAGCTACGAGGAACTGGTGGCGAGCGACGCCATCGACGCCGTCTACGTCGCCACTCCGCACTCCGAGCACCGCGACCACGCGATCCTGGCCCTCGAGGCGGGCAAGCCCGTGCTGGTCGAGAAGTCCTTCACCCGGAACGCCGCCGAGGCGCGCGACGTGTTCGACGTGGCCCGCCGCCAGGGCCTCTTCGCCATGGAGGCGATGTGGTCCCGCTTCCTGCCCCACATGGTGGTGGCGCGCGCGGTCGTCCGGTCCGGGGCACTGGGGGACGTGGTGCAGGTGGTGGGAGACCACGGGCAGTCACTGACGCACATCGAGCGGCTGCGGAACCCGGAACTCGCCGGCGGTGCCATGCTCGACCTCGGGGTGTACCCGGTCTCCTTCATCCACTCCATCCTCGGAGCCCCCGGCGAGGTCCGTGCCCTCGGGCACCGCCTCGACTCCGGTGTCGACGCCTCCTCGGCGAGCATCCTCGTCTACCCGCACGCGATCGCGGTGGCCACCACCGCGCTGACCGCCCGCACCCCCACGCGTGCCTGGATCGGGGGCACCGGAGGGCGCATCGATTTCGATCCGGACTTCTACCGGCCCGGGGGCATCACCGTGGCCATGAGGGACGCGGAGCAGGTGCGGTGGGAGCTGTCCTACCCGGCCGGCGGCTTCCAGTTCCAGATCGCCGAGGCGGCGCGCTGCATCGACGGCGGTGTCACGGAGTCCGCCACCATGCCGTGGGAGTCCACCCTCGAGGTCCTGGAGATCATGGACGAGCTGCGCCGCCAGCTCGGCGTCCACTACCCCGACGAGCCCTCCCTGCGGCCCCGTCACCCCGGGGGTGCCCCCCGCTAGACTGCAGCGGTGATCCCGACCCACCCGCGCCGCGGCCTGTTCATCGCCCTCGAGGGTGGCGACGGCGTCGGCAAGACCACCCAGCGTGCCCTCCTCGGGCGGTGGCTGGAGGATCGCGGCTTCGAGCTGGTCCTCACCCGGGAGCCGGGCGGAACCGAGCTCGGCGGCTACCTCCGGGAGGCCCTGCTGCACGGTGGCCACGTGGATCCGCGGACCGAGGCGCTGCTGTTCGCCACCGACCGCGCCCATCACGTCCACTCCCTGATCGCGCCTGCCCTCGCCAGGGGCGCCATGGTGGTGACGGACCGGTACCTCGACTCCTCGGTGGCCTACCAGGGCGCGGCCCGCGACCTCGGGATCACGGAGGTGCGCGAGCTCTCCCTCTGGGCCACCGAAGGGCTGCTGCCGGACCTCACTGTCCTCCTCGACCTCGAGCCGGGGGCCGCCGCCGCGAGGCGGCAGGAGGCCCCCGACCGTCTCGAACGCGAATCGGACGGCTTCCACCGCCGCGTGCGCGAGGTGTTCCTCGAGCTGGCAGCGGCGGAGCCCGGCCGCTACCTCGTTCTCGACGCCGCCGCCGACCCCGGCGAGCTGCACGCCGCGATCACGGCCCGGCTCGCGCCCCTGCTGGAGCGGCGATGAGCGTCTGGTCGTCCCTCGTCGGACAGGACCACGTGGTGGCCACCCTCACCCAGGCCGTCCGCGAGCCGCGGGCCATGACGCACGCGTGGCTGTTCACCGGCCCGCCCGGCTCCGGACGGTCCGTGGCCGCACGGGCGTTCGCCGCCGCCCTCCAGTGCGAGGAGGGGACCGGCTGCGGCACCTGCAAGGGCTGCCGCATGACGCTCGCGGGCACGCACCCTGACGTCACCACCGTGAGCACCGAGAAGGTGGTGATCAACATCCAGGAGGTGCGCGACCTGGTCGCCACGGCGTCCCGGTCCGCCTCCCAGGGCCGCTGGCGCATCGTCATCGTCGAGGACGCCGACCGGATGGTCGAGCGCACCTCCAACGTCCTGCTCAAGTCCATCGAGGAGCCGCCCGAGCACACCGTGTGGCTGCTGTGCGCCCCCTCGCCGGACGACGTCGTCGTCACGATCCGCTCCCGCTGCCGCCAGGTGGGCCTGCGGATCCCGCCGGCCGGCGCCGTCGCCCGCCTGCTCGTGGAGCGCGACGGCGTCGACCCCGCCACTGCTGAGATGGCGGCCCGCGCCGCCCAGTCGCACGTCGGGATGGCCCGCCGGCTCGCCACGGACCCGGACGCCCGGGAGCGCCGGCGCCGGCTGCTGGCGATCCCCTCCTCGATCCGCGGCGTCGGGGACGCCGTGCTGCAGGCGGCCGCCCTCGTCGATGGCGCCACGGCGGAGGCCAAGGCCGCCGGGGCGCAGCGGGACGAGGAGGAGCGCGCGGAACTGCTGCGCATGCTCGGGGTGGGGGACGGCCCCGTGCCACCGGCCTACCGCGGCCAGCTCCGCCAGCTCGAGGAGCAGCAGAAGCGCCGGGCCACCCGCGCCCAGCGCGACCACCTCGACCGGGCCATGGTGGACCTCCTGGCCTTCTACCGGGACGTGGTCGCGGTGCAGCTCGGCGCCGGGGTGGACCTGGTGAACGCGGATGTCGAGGAGGCGGTGCACGCACTCGCGGCGCGGTCGACGGCCGAGCAGACGCTGCGGCGCATGGACGCCATCGGGGAGGCCCGAGTGCGCCTCGCCGCCAACGTCGCCCCCCTCCTCGCCGTGGAGGCGATGCTGATCGCCCTGCGACCCCAGGGATGAACCGGTCAGGGTGACCGCGTAGCCTTGCTGACGTGAAGCGACTCCTCCTGCCCGCCCTCCTCGCGGCACTGGTCCTCGCCGGGTGCACCGACCCGGACCCGGAGAAGACGCGGGGCGAACCGGAGGCGACCTCCGGCGCCGCCACCACCGGGGCGGCGGACCCCACCGCGGGTGCGCCCGCGGCGCTCGAGGCCTTCTACGCCCAGGAAGTGGACTGGGAGGAGTGCGGGCCTGACCTGGAGTGCACGCGGGTGGAGGTGCCGCTCGACCATGACGATCCCGCCGGGGACACGATCGACATCGCCGTGACCCGCATGGTGAGCGCGGGGGAGGGGGCGCGTTCCCTGTTCCTGAATCCCGGCGGACCCGGTGGGTCCGGGACGGCGATGATGGAATGGATCGCGTTCTCGGTGTCCCCCGCCGTGATGGCGGAATACAACCTCGTGGGATTCGACCCCCGGGGCGTGAACCTCTCCACCGCCGTCGAATGCCTCACCGACGGGGAACTCGACGAATGGCGGTCCGCCGACGTGGATACCGACTCCGAGGCCGGCCTCGCCGCCTATTCCGCCGCCATGGAGGAATTCGGCGACAAGTGTGCCCAGAACAGCGGCGAACTCCTCGGGGAGGTGGACACCGACAGCGTGGCGCGTGACCTCGACATCCTGCGCGCCGTCGTCGCCCGTTCCGAGACCCTCAGCTATCTCGGGTATTCCTACGGCACGTTCCTCGGTGCCGTCTACGCGGACATGTTCCCCGAGCGGGTGGGCCGGTTCGTCCTGGACGGGGCGGTGGACCCGTCGCTCAGCATCTCCGGGCTCGCGCTCGGGCAGGCCGCCGGCTTCGAGGCCTCCCTGCGCGCCTACATGGAGGACTGCCTCGCCTCCGACGGCTGCCCGTTCACGGGTACGGTCGACGAGGGCCTCGCCCAGCTCCGCAGGCTCATCGACGTCACCGCGGTGACCCCCCTGCCGACCGGTGACCCGGACCGGCCTCTCACCCGGCCGCTCGCGATCTCCGGGATCGTGCTGCCCATGTACGAGGACGCCATCTGGCCGCAGCTCACCGCGGCGCTGGACGCGGCGATGACCGCGAACGACGGGTCGCAGCTCCTCTACTGGGCGGACTACGGGGCCGGGCGGCTGGAGGACGGCACGTACGAGGACAACTCGAACGAGGCGTTCATGGCGATCAACTGCCTGGACTACCCCGTGGAGGGCACCCTGGCGGACTGGCAGGAGGACGCCGCGCAGATGGCGGAGATCTCCCCCACCCTCGGGGACGCCCTCGCCTACACGGAGGTCACCTGCGACGTGTGGCCGCACCGGTCCGACCGCGTGCGCGAGGAACTCGCCGCTGCGGGCTCGGCGCCGATCCTCGTCGTCGGGACCACGGGGGATCCCGCGACTCCCTACGAGTGGTCGGTCTCGCTCGCGGGCCAGCTCGAGGAGGGGCACCTGCTGACCTTCGACGGCTGGGGCCACACCGCCTACGGCCGGTCCAACGCCTGCGTCGGCGACGCGGTGGACGACTACCTGCTCACCGGGGCCCTTCCCGCGGACGGCGCCACCTGCTGACCTCTCCCGCTTCCGGGCGGCCCGAGGCCCGTCCGGTCCGGCCGGTCGGCGGTTTGGCCCGCCCTCCCGCCGACCGCTAGACTCACCTCACCGCCGCCTTAGCTCAGTCGGCAGAGCGATTCACTCGTAATGAATAGGTCGAGGGTTCGATTCCCTCAGGCGGCTCCAGCAGGCTCCCCGGTCAATGGACGGAGATGGTGATGGATTCGATCATCGCGTTGATCCCGACCGTGGGAGTCTCCGTGCTCTTCTTCTTCGTGCTTCGGGCGATTCTGCGCGCCGATCGCAATGAGCGCAAAGCGCTCGCCCGCCTCGAGAGGCAATACGAGGACGGGAATCACTGAGTTCGCGAAACTCGGGAACGATCGTCTGGCTTTTTCCTGCCCCCAGGGTTTAGTGTGGGTCCTGCTCCACCATTGAATCCACCGAAAGGCGCCCCCTATGGCAAACAAGGTCGTTGTCCAACTCGTCGACGATATCGACCGCTCTCCGGCATCCGAAACAGTGTCCTTCGGGCTTGACGGCGTGAATTACGAGATCGACCTCAATGACGAGCACGCCGCTGAGCTGCGCGACGCGCTCGCCCCGTGGGTGTCGAAGGGCCGCCGGACCGGTGGCCGGAAGTCGACCCGTGGCACGGCAGCTCCCCGCGCCGCCGCCTCCGACGCGGCGAAGATCCGCGAGTGGGCTCGCGGCCAGGGCATCGAGGTGTCCGAGCGGGGCCGCATTCCCGCGGAGATTCGCGAACGCTACCTGCGCGAGGCCGGCTGACACCGACAGCTCGTGAGACGGGGGTGGACCGGCGGGTCCACCCCCGTTCCGCGTTGCCCGAACAGGCTCCCCGGGCAAGGGGCGATGCGGCAGGATGGTGCCCATGACCTACAAACTGGTACTGCTCCGCCACGGCGAGAGCGATTGGAACGCGAAGAACCTCTTCACGGGCTGGGTGGACGTCCCACTGTCTGAGAAGGGCACCCAGGAGGCGCTGCGCGGCGGCACCCTCCTCACCGACGCCGGCGTGCTCCCGGACATCCTGCACACCTCCCTCCTGCGCCGGGCGATCATGACGGCCAACCTCGCCCTCGACACGGCGGACCGGCACTGGATCCCCGTGAAGCGTCACTGGCGTCTGAATGAGCGCCACTACGGCGCCCTCCAGGGCAAGAACAAGAAGGAGATCCGCGACGAGTACGGGGACGAGCAGTTCATGCTGTGGCGCCGCTCCTACGACGTGCCGCCGCCCCCGATCGAGGCCGGCTCCGAGTGGTCGCAGGATGCCGACCCCCGGTACGCGGGTGAGCCGATCCCGATGACCGAGTGCCTCAAGGACGTCCTCGAGCGCGCGCTGCCGTACTGGGAGTCCGAGATCGTGCCGGACCTGAGGTCCGGGAAGACTGTCATGGTGGCGGCGCACGGCAACTCGCTGCGCGCGATCGTCAAGCACCTCGACGGCATCTCCGATGACGACATCGCCGGTCTCAACATCCCGACCGGCATCCCGCTCTACTACGAGCTCGACGAGGACCTGAAGCCGATCACGGCCGGGGGCACCTACCTCGACCCGGAGGCGGCCGCAGCCGCGATCGCGGCGGTCGCGAACCAGGGCAAGTAGCCCCGGGGGTCGTTCAGCGACGACGGCGGGGGGCCGGGTGCGAACCCGGCCCCCCGCCGTCGTGCGTGGTCAGGAGCGGTGCTGGCCGTCCGGTTCGTCGTCGCGCAGGAGGACGGAGGCGTCGAGGTCGCCCGTGACGAGGTAGCCCACGCGCTTGGCGCCGGAGACACAGTGGTCGCCGAGGCGCTCCAGGAAGCGGGACAGGAGGACGGCGTCCACCACCTCCTGGCGGCTGAGCGGCTCGTCGCTGGCCAGCAGCTTGAACGTCACGTCGAGCAGGTTGTCGAGGGTGTCGTCCCGGTGGGCGATGCGACCCACCAGCGCGATGTCGTGGTTCTCCATCAGGGCCAACAGCATGTGCGTGATGTCGGAGGCCGCGTGGCTCATCTCGGTGAGCGCATCGAGCATGGGGCCGGAGGAGGCGACGTCGGGGTACCGGGAACGGGCGATGGACGCGATGTTGCGGGCGAGATCGCCCATGCGCTCGAGCGTGGCGGACAGGCGGAGTGCCGAGACCACCAGGCGCAGATCGGTGGCCACCGGCTGCTGACGCGCGAGCATCGTGAGGCTCATGTGCTCGATCTGGTCCTCGAGCTCGTCGATGCGGTTGTCCGCGTCGATGACGGCCTGGGCGAGCTCGAGGTCGGCCTCGCGCAGCGCGCGACCCGCGTGGTCGACCGCCTCCGCGACCTTGCGGCCCATCTCGACGAGGTGGTCGCCGAGCTCCTCGAGTTCCCTGTGGAAGATTTCACGCACGCGGTCAACACCTCTTCGATCCGTTGGACAAGCGTAGGACCAGAGTAATCAATCAGGGGCGGGTGAACGGCCGGTGTCGGGCGTGGGAACACTCGGTTGCGCCGCCGGAGGGGCCGTGGAAGGGGCCGCGGCGTCCCCTAGAGTGTGGCATGTGGGAACCGGACTGGACGTGATCGTCGCCGCCCTGCTCGGCCTCTTCGTCGGTGCGGTGGCCACCCTCGCGTTCCACGTGAGCGAGCGGGAGCGGCGTTCCGAGCACATGTCCGAGAGTGGTCCGGTGAGCGAGGACGAGGCCCGGATGCTCGCGGCCGTGCCGGACGCCGCCGTCGTCCTCGACGGCCGGGGTGACGTGGTCCGTGCCAACGTCCGGGCGCTCCAGTTCCACCTCGTGCTCGCCGACCGGCTCGCCCATCCCCAGCTCTCGGCCCTCGTCGAGCGGTTCCGGGAGCGGCGCACCTCGCAGGAGGAGGACCTCGTGCTGCGGCGCGGTCCCTCCGACCAGGCGGGCGTGCTCCACATGCACGTCTCGGTGGCGCCGCTCGCCCGCGACCGGGTGCTCATCCTGGCCCGGGACCAGACGGCGGCCCGCCGGCTCGACGAGACCCGCCGGGACTTCGTCGCCAACGTCTCGCACGAGCTGAAGACCCCGGTGGGGGCGATCTCGCTGCTCGCCGAGACCGTCGCGGAGTCCGCCGACGAGCCCGAGGCCGTCGCCCACTTCTCGGAGCAGATGAAGCGGGAGGCCTCCCGCCTCGCCACCCTCGTGCAGGAGATCATCGACCTGTCCCGCCTGCAGGAGCCGGACGCCCTCGTCAAGGCGGAGCTGGTGCAGGTCGACGACGTCGTCGAGGAGGCCCTCGACCGCGTCCGTGTCGCCGCCGAGGCCCACGGGATCTCGCTGGTGCGGGGCGGCGAGCGGGGGCTGCGCGTCTACGGCGACGAGGCTCTCCTGACGACGGCCGTCCGGAACCTCCTCGACAACGCGATCCGGTACTCACCCGGCGCGGGGAGGGTCTCGATCGGCGTGAAGGCGGCCGAGGGGATGGTGCGGATCGCCGTCGTCGACCAGGGGATGGGCATCCCCGCGGAGGCGCAGTCGCGCGTGTTCGAACGCTTCTACCGGCTCGACGAGGCGCGCTCGCGTGACACGGGGGGAACCGGCCTCGGCCTCAGCATCGTCAAGCACATCGCCGCCGACCACGGAGGTGAGGTGACACTGTGGTCCAAGGAGGGACGCGGGTCGACCTTCACCCTCGTGATCCCCCAGGTCACCGACGGAAGGAGCGCGGCGTGAGGATCCTGCTCGTGGAGGACGAGGCCGCCTACCGTGACCCGCTCGCCTTCAAGCTCGGCCGGGACGGGTTCGACGTGGTCGCCGTTGCCACCGGCCCCGAGGCGCTCACGGCGCTCACGGAGGAGACGGATCTCGTGCTCCTCGACCTCATGCTCCCGGGGATGTCCGGCATCGAGGTGTGCCGGGCGATCCGGGCGCGATCCCGGGTGCCCATCATCATGGTGACCGCGAAGGACGGGGAGATCGACAAGGTGGTGGGCCTCGAGATCGGGGCGGACGACTACGTCACCAAGCCCTACTCGTACCGTGAGCTGGTGGCCCGCATGAACGCCGTGCTCCGCCGCACCGCACCGGCCGAGCAGGAGGAGACCGTGCTTCGCGTGGGGCCGTTGACGATGGACGTGGACCGTCACGAGGTGCTGCTCCGCGGGGAGCCGCTGGCGCTGCCGCTGCGGGAGTTCGAGCTCCTCGAGTTCCTGCTGCGCAACGCCGGACGGGTCCTCACCCGCGGCCAGATCATCGACCGCGTGTGGGGGCCGGGCTACGTCGGCGACACCAAGACCCTGGACGTGCACGTCAAGCGGCTGCGGGCACGCATCGAGGACGACCCGGGGCACCCGGGCCTCATCGAGACCGTGCGCGGCCTCGGGTACAAGATGGTGGAACCGCGCGGCTGACGCACGGTCAGCGCGGCGG
>ERZ1645187.4072-NODE-4072-length-11960-cov-6.327005_pt1 | contig 11960 bp, 7 predicted proteins | sample MGYA00575352_ERZ1645187 | MGnify/ENA primary metagenome ERZ1645187 (study PRJEB40837, sample SAMN11349314) | freshwater sediment metagenome | isolation source: river sediment | host: Sediment | place: India: Wazaribad , New Delhi | collected 2017-02-21 ... | reverse complement strand
TTTCCTTCTTGGCCTGACGCGCCTCTTTCTCGCCCTTCTGGACCTGGTTCACGATGCGGCGGAATTCGGAAATGTCGACGCCGACATATTGGCCGACCTGCGCCATTTCGGCGCGCAGCTCTTCCACCTTGTCGCGGGATTTCTCGATCAGCGCCTGCCAGCCGCGGCCGGATTTTGCCGCCATCCGGTCAAGCCAGGTCGGGTCCAGCTCGTATCCCTGGTATTCGTCGATGAATTCGCGGCGGTTGATGCGGGCGGCATCGGCCAGCTTTACCATGCCCGAGTTGATCGACATGATGCGCTTGTTGATGCCGTAAAGCTGGTCGATCAGCGCCTCGATCCGGTTGTTGTGCAGATGCAGCGCGTTGACCAGAACCACGATTTCCGAGCGCAGCTTCTGATAGGCGGCTTCTTCGGCCGCCGAAAAGCGGATGCTGTCCGACAGGGTGGCGGACATGCGGGCATCCTGCATCTCGGCCAGCTTGTCATAATCGCGCGCGATGAGGTCCAGCGTTTCCAGAACCTTGGGCTTCAGCGCCGCTTCCATCGCGGCCAGCGACATGCTCGATCCGTCGTCCTCGTCATCCTCTTCGGGTTCCGAGTAGATCGGATTGCCGTCGGCATCCAGCTCGGGTTCGGCCGTGCCGGCGCGGCGCGGTGCGGGGGCGGCCCCCACCTCCACCCCTTCCAGATCGGGGCCGCCGACCATGTCCTCGTCGCCATCCAGGCTGCGCCCGAACGTCGCCTCAAGGTCGATCACGTCGCGCAGAAGAATGTCTTCGCTGAGAAGTTCGTCGCGCCAGATGATGATGGCCTGAAAGGTCAGCGGGCTTTCGCAAAGCCCGGCGATCATGGTGTTGCGGCCAGCCTCGATGCGCTTGGCGATGGCGATCTCGCCCTCGCGCGACAAGAGTTCGACACTGCCCATCTCGCGCAGATACATGCGCACCGGGTCATCGGTGCGGTCCAGCGTTTCGGTGGTGGTGCCGACAACGGCCACTTCGCGCGATGTCGAGGTTTCAACCAGTTCGCCCACCGGCGCCTCGGCCTCTTCGACCTCTTCGTCGTCGATGATGTTGATGCCCATTTCCGATAGCATCGCCATCACGTCCTCGATCTGCTCGGACGAGACCTGCTCGGGCGGCATCACCGCATTCAGCTGGTCATAGGTGATATAGCCGCGCTCCTTGGCATCGGCGATCATCCGCTTGACGGCAGCCTGAGAGAGGTCAAGGGAAACGTCGGCCTCTTCGCCTTCGGGTTTGCCGTCATCGGTGTCTTTCGAGGCCATGTCGTCTCCGTCGTTCAAAGGCGAATAGAGGCGCTGCGAATCAGCGCGGGGATTGCGAATCAATAGCGCGAATCAAGGAAAAGGACAGGGGGGGTGCGAACGCCCCGTTAGCGTTTCTTTTCCCAGACCCTTTCATCAATCATGGCCTGCAGCACCCCGGAAAGTGCTGCGCGGTCCTCGCCCATGTCGCCCGTCTCTTCGCGGGCGGGGTGGTCGGCGCGGTGGCGGGCCTCGGCGGCCTTGGAAAGCCGCCAGGTCAGCCCCTCATCGGCAAGGCCGGTCAGGTCCTGCACGGCGTCCTCCACCTCGCGGCGGGCGGCACGATGGGCGTCAAGTTTGGCCATTTCCTCGGCGATGCAAAGGGTTGCAAGCTCGGTATCCAGGGGGTTGCGCAGCGGGGGCGCGATCTGCACATGGGGACGGCGCATCAGCGCGTCAAGGGCGGCGCCCGCCTCGGCCCGCAAGATGTCGTGCAGCCGCGCGGCGTCGGTGTCGGCATGGGTCAGCAACAGGCGGCGCAGGATGTTGTGATCCTCACCCGTGAGATCCAGCCGCTCCAGCGCGGTCTCAAAGCGGTGGATCAGCGCCGGGTGGGTGATGAGGCTGGCCAGAATGACCGCCTCGCGCAGGGGTTCCTCTACCGGCTGGCCCTGGGCCAGAAGCGACTGGCGGGCGGCGGCGGTGGGCGGCAGGGGCGTGCCCTTGGGGGTAAAGCGCTGGCGGAAGGCGGGCACTTTCGCCCCGCCCTGCCCGAACAGCTCCAGTCGCAGACGCTTGATATCCTCGCCGTAATGGGCGCGGATCGACGGGTCGGCGATACGCTTGAGATGGGCGCGGAGCGATTTATCAAGGGCCGCCTTGCGTTCGGGGCTGTCGAACACCCGGGCCTCGGTTTCGCGTTTCCACAAGAGGTTGACCATGGGCTGGGCGGCATCCAGCACCGCCTGCATCGCCCCGGCCCCTTGGGCCTTTATCAGATCATCGGGGTCCATCCCGCCGGGCAGCACGGCAAAGCGCAAGCCCTTGCCCGCCTCCAGAAGCGGCAGGGCAAGGTCGATAACCCGCAGCGCCGCCCGGGTGCCGGCCGCGTCGCCATCCAGCGCGATGACCGGCTCGTCATGGATGCGCCACATCAGGCGCAGCTGGTCTTCGGTGACGGCGGTGCCAAGGGGCGCGACGGCGGCGGTGAACCCGGCCTCGGCCAGCGCGATCACATCCATATAACCCTCGGCGACGATCAGGGGCTTGCCCTTGCCGGCCGCTTCGCGCGCAGGCGCGTGGTTGAAAAGGTTGCGGCCCTTGTCGAAGATCTCGGTTTCCGGGCCGTTCAGGTATTTGGCGTTGTCTTTCGGGTCCATCGCCCGGCCGCCAAGGGAAATCGCCCGGCCGCGCCCGTCGCGGATCGGAAAGATGATGCGGTTGCGGAAACGGTCATAGGGCTCGCCCCCCTTGTCGGACTTGGCGCAGACGCCCGAAGCGACCAGAAGATCGTCGGGGATGCCCTTCTGCTTCATGGCCAGTTGCAGCCCATGCCAGCCGTCCGGAGCAAATCCGATTTCCCAGCGGTCCTGCGCGGCAGGCGGCAGGCCGCGCTTGGCAAGGTAGGCGCGGGCCTCGGCGGCGGCGCTGGTTTTCAGCTGCAGGCGGAACCATTTGACCGCCTCTTCCATCACCTCGGTCAACTGGCTGCGCCGGTCAGCGACCTGCGCCGCCTTTGGATCGCGGGCGGGCATGGGCATACCGGCCTCGCGCGCCAGCACCTCCACCGCCTCCATGAAGCCGAGGTTTTCGGTTTCCTTGAGGAAGGTCAGCGCGTCGCCCTTGGCGTGGCAGCCAAAGCAATAGTAATAGCCCTTTCGGTCATCCACATGAAAAGACGCGGATTTTTCCTGGTGGAACGGGCAAGGCGCCCACATGTCGCCCTTGGCCATGTTGGACTTGCGCGCATCCCACGTCACCTTGCGCCCGACGACGGACGACAGGGAGACGCGGGTGCGCAATTCGTCAAGAAAACCGGGTGGCAGGGACATAGGGGCTATATGGGGCCTTGGGGGATGATTCCGCAACTCCTCGGGCGCCTTCGGCTTCTCGTCGTCGGGGCCCACGAGGAGCGACGAAGTCGACGACGAGTTAGCCCAAAAGGTCGCGCGCGATCTGGTGAAAGATCGCAACGCCCGGCTGGATCAGCGCATCAGGGAAGTCGTAATCGGGGTTGTGCAAGGCCGGGTGCGCCTCTCCCACCCCTAGAAACAGCATGGCCGAACGCGTGCCGGGCTGACCGAAGCGGCCGAAATCCTCAGAACCGCGCATGGGCAAATCGCCTTCCTCATGGGCCATGCCAAGCGTCTCCATCGCGGCAGCGATCCGGGCGGTGGCCTCGGGGTCGTTGACCGAGGCGGCAAAATCGTCATGGGTTTCGAAGGCCAGCGTCAGCCCATGGGCCTTGACCTCGGCGCGGGCGATTTCCATCGCCTCGGCGCGCAGGTCGGCCATGCCGGCATCTTCCAGCGTGCGCAGGGTGATCCAGAGTTCGGCCAGACCGGGCGCGATGCCGAAGGCAGGCTCTCCCAGCCGGGCATGGGTCACCGTCACCAGCCGATAGCCCGGCTGCAGCGGGCCAGGCGGGGCAAGGCGGGTGAAGGCCGAGATCAGCCCGGCCAGCGCGGGCGCCGGCGAGGTGCCGGTTTCGGGCAGGCTGGCATGGGCGGTCTTGCCGTGCAGGGTGATCTTCAGCCCCTGACTGGCGCAATTCACCACGCCGGATTTCACCAATCCCCGGCCAAAGGCCACGCCCGGCATGTTGTGGATCGCAAAGGCCCAGTCGGGTCTGATCGCCGCAAAGACCGGATCGGCCACCACCGCCGCAGCGCCAGAGCCGTCCTCTTCGGCAGGCTGGAACATCAGCACCACCCTGCCCCGCGCCGGTCTTTGCCGCGCGATAAGCCGGCCAAGGCCGATCAGCAGCGTCATATGCCCGTCATGGCCGCAGAGGTGCCCCTTGCCCACAATGGTCGAGCGGTGGGGGGCGTCAGAGACCTCTTCGATCGGCAGGGCGTCAAGTTCCGCCCGGAACAGGACGGTCGGGCCGGGTGCGGCGCCGTTGAACACCGCGGCTACACCGTGGCCGCCAAGGCCGGTAAGGATCTGGTCCGGCTGAAGCGGGCCAAGCGCCGACACCACCCGCGCGGCCGTGCCAGCCTCTTCGCGGCTGATCTCGGGAAAGCGGTGCAGATCTCGCCGCCAATCTGTCAGGTCCGCGACGTCCTGGTTCGTCAGCATCAGGCGCGCGCCGCAACAGTGCGCATGGCGGTTTCAATCTCATGCCAGGCGGTGCGGACCATCGAGCGGAACACAAGGACGAGAAAGCCCTCGGCCTCGCGGATCACGACGGCAGACATATGGCCCAAGGGCGCGCGGATGGCCCGGCCCGGCGGAAAAGCCGCGGCGCGCAGGTCCACCGGCACATGCCGCATCAGCACATCCGCCGCCCGCTCGCCCACAAGGCGCAGCGCCGCCCAGCCGCCGGACTGGTCGGTGACGGCGGCGGCCGGGCCGAAATCGGGCGGCGTCACCCCGATCAGGAAGGCCTGATCGCGACCGGTCCAGACCAGTTGCGCGCTGCCACTGGACGAAAGGCTGTTCGGCGCGGGGAAGGAAAGGCCCAAAGGTTTCAACGCCTTGGCGACAGCCTTCTCGCCCCCCGGAAAGAGCGCGACTGAGGTGATGGGGCCAAGCTCCACCGCCTCCAGCCTGCAGGTGCCGTGGGTCAGGGGGGCGCGATCCAGCGCGGGTTTTGCAATCAGCTCAGGCACGCAGTTTCTCCCCGTCCTTGTCGTGGAACACCGGATCGCAGACCTCGGCGGTCAGGTCGAGCCCGCGCAAGTGATCGACGATGCGGATGGTCTGTCCATGCCGCGCCCGGCCATTCTTCAGGAAGCCAAGCGCAAGGCAGGCCCCCATCAGGTCGGAATGGGCGAAAGAGGTGATATAGCCCTGACTTTCCTCACGCCCCACCTTGTCGCCGGGGGTAAAGAGATGCGCCCCCGAACAAGGCGGCGTCCCCGTGGCCATCTTCAGCCCGACCAGCTGCTGTCGGTCCGGCCCCACCAACCCCGGCCGCGCCGCCATGGTCTTGCCGATGCAATCCTTTTTGGCGCTGACCATCTTTTCCATGCCGATGTCAAAGGCCGTGGTGCGGCCGTGAATCTCGGCATGCGTGATGAAGCCCTTCTCGACACGCAGGACGTTCAGCGCCTCCATCCCGTAAGGCCCGCCGCCCATGGTTTCGGCCTTGGCGACCAGATCGCGGAACAGGCTTTCGCCGTAACGGGTCGGGACGGCGATCTCATAGCCCTCTTCGCCGGAAAACGAGATGCGGAACAGCCGCGCGGCCACGCCGCCCACCTGCACCGTGCCGAAGGCCATGAAGGGGAAATCCTGCAGGGGCTGATCGAGAACAGCGTTCAGAAGTGCGCGGGATTTCGGCCCGGCCACGGCGAATTGCGCCCAGGACTCGGTGACGGAAATGAAGCGCAGATCCCAATCGGCGCAATGGGTCTGATGGACAAAATCCAGATGCCGCATCACCTGCCCCGCGGCGGCGGTGGTGGTGGTCATCAGATAGTGGTTCTCGCCCAGCCGGGCCGTGGTGCCGTCATCCATGACGAACCCATCTTCGCGCAGCATCAGGCCATAGCGCACCCGGCCCACGGACAAGGTGCTGAAAGTATTGGTATAAACCAGATCCAGGAAACGCGCGGCATCGCGGCCCTGAATGTCGATCTTGCCAAGGGTGGACACATCGGCCACCCCCACCGCGCTGCGCACCATGGCCACCTCGCGGTCGCAACTCTCGCGCCAGGTCGTCTCGCCGGGCTTGGGGAAGTAGCTGGGGCGATACCACAGCCCCGCCTCGAACATCGGGGCGCCGCGGTCGCGGCTGGCCTGATCCGAGGTCAGAAAGCGCTGGGGCGCAAAGCCCATGCCGCGCCCGCCAGCCCCCAGCGCGGCAACGGAAACCGGCACATAGGGCGGGCGGAAGGTGGTGATCCCGGTCTCCGGGATCGCCCGGCCCGTGGCATCGGCCAGAACCGCCAGCGCGCCCACGTTCGAGTTCTTGCCCTGATCCGGCGCCATGCCTTGGGTGGTATAGCGCTTCATGTGCTCGACCGAAGTGTAGCCCTCCTGTGCGGCCAGGTTCACATCCTTGGTCGTCACGTCATTGGCAAAATCCAGCCAGGCCCGGCCCTTGCCCTCAACCGCCCAGAGCGGCTCGATCGCATAGGGCAGCCCCCCGGCCCGGGGCAGCGCCAGCTTGACCGGCGCCATGCCTAGATCGGCCAGGGACGCCTCGGCCGCCGCATGGCCGGCGGCGAGACAGCCGTGGGTGGTGAAGGTGCCATTGGACGCGCCCGCCGCCACAAGGCCCGGCACGGCGCCTGCCATGGGCACAAAGGCCGCGATCTCATCCGACCAGCGCGGGCGGCCGCCCATGTGGCAGGTCAGATGCAGCGTCGGGTTCCAGCCGCCCGACATGGCCAGACAGTCGGTCTCCAGCTTGAACTCACCGCCGACATGCCGCCCTTCGATCAGGCGCAGGCCATGGCGGCCGGCGGTGTCGGTGATGCGGGCGCCCAGATAGACGGGGCAATCCTCGACCGCGCTGGCAGTCGTGCGGCTGTCCAGAATGGCCGCCACCTGCACCCCCGCCGCCATCAGATCGCGCGCCACGGAACGCGCGCCGTCATTGTTGGCAAAAAGCGTAACCCGCTTGCCCGGCGCCACACCATAGCGGTTGAGATAGGTCTGAACCGCGCCCGCCATCATGATGCCGGGCCGGTCGTTCATCGCAAAGGCGATGGGACGCTCCAACGCGCCCGAGGCCAGAATGGCCCGGCGCGCGGTGATCCGCCAGAACGCCTCGCGCGGCAGGTCAGGGCGGGCGGGACGGTGCAGGCCGACCCGTTCAAGCGCGCCATAGACACCGCCGTCATAGGCGCCAGTCACCGTAGTGCGCGGCATCAGGCGGACATTGGGCAGGCTGGACAGCTCGGCCAGAACGGCCGCCACCCAGTCGACGCCGGGCTGGCCATCAACCGTCTCGGAATTGGACAACAGCCGCCCGCCCATGCGCGCGTCCTCATCGGCCAGAATGACATCCGCCCCGGCCCGCGCCGCGGTGAGTGCGGCCATCAGGCCCGTCGGCCCCGCCCCGATCACCAGAAGATCGCAAAACGCAAAGGCCTTTTCGTAGTGCCCCTCATCATGCTTGCCCGACAGGCTACCCAGCCCCGCCGCGCGGCGGATCACCGGCTCATAAAGCTTTTCCCAAAAGGCGCGCGGCCACATGAAGGTCTTGTAATAGAACCCCGCCGACAGGAAGGGCGACAGAAGGTCGTTCACCGCCAGCAAGTCCCAGCGGAGCGAGCCCATCCGGTTCTGGCTGCGCGTCACCAACCCCTCGAACACCTCCTGCACGGTGGCGCGCACGTTCGGGGTCTGATTGGTGGCGCCCATCACCTCGATCAGCGCGTTCGGCTCTTCGGACCCTGCGGTCAACACCCCACGCGGCCGGTGGTATTTGAAACTGCGCCCGACAGTGCTGACGCCCGCAGCCAGAAGCGCCGAGGCAACCGTGTCGCCCCTAAAGCCGGAATAGGTCTTGCCATCAAAGCTGAAGGATACCGGCTTGTCCCGATCAATCAGCCCCTTGCCCGCGATCCTCATTTCGCACCGCCTTTCCGCGCCGCCACCAGTTCGGCACCATAAACCTCGTGCGTCACGGTATTGCGGTGCACCCGCAACCACTGGGCGCAGCCGGTTTCGTGATACCACAGGTCGTGGGTCTCACCCGCCGGGTTGGTGCGAAGATGCAGATGGTCATCCCAGGGTCCGATCCCCGCCTCGGGGGCCGGGCGGTTCAGATAGTCATCCGACCCATAGTAGTAAAACTCGCGCCGGTCGCGCAGGCCGCAAAGGGGACAGGGGATACGCATCGATCAAGCTCCTGAAACGGCAGGGAAAAGGGGCGCTGCCCCTCGGCGCGTTCGCGCCTCACCCCGGAGTATTTTTGCCAAGAGGAAGCACGCTTCCGTCTTCCTCTTGGCAAAAATACTCCCGCCGGAGGCATCCGACGGTGCCGTCGCGCGGCCAGAGGTCAAATGGTCTCCTCCCCTCCCCTTTGTGGGGAGGGGCCAGGGGTGGGGTGCGAATTGAACGGCGTATTGCATCATGACCGCTCAGTGCAGGTTGTGCTGGCTGCCGGTGCCTTCCTCGTCAATGACGTGGCCGGTCCGGAAGCGGTCAAGGCGGAAGCGGCGGGCGACGTCGTGGGGCTGATCGGTCGCCATCAGATGCGCCATGCACCAGCCGCTTGCAGGGGTGGCCTTGAACCCGCCATAGTTCCAGCCAGCGTCAAGATAAAGACCCTCGACCGGGGTCTTGTCGATGATCGGCGAGCCGTCGGGCGTCATGTCCATGATGCCGCCCCAGCCGCGCAGGATCTTGGACCGGCCGATCATCGGCATCAGGGTCATCGCGGCCTCCATGACATGTTCCAGCATCGGCAGGTTGCCGCGCGCGGCGTAGGAGGCGTAGAAATCAAGGTCGCCGCCAAAGACGAGGCCGCCCTTGTCGGACTGGCTTATGTAGAAGTGCCCCATCCCGAAGGAGATCACGCTGTCGATCACCGGCTTTAGCCCTTCGGTGACAAAGGCCTGCAGGATGTGGCTTTCAATGGGCAGACGCATGCCCGCCATGGCCGCGACCTGCCCCGAGCGGCCCGCCGCCACCATGCCGACCTTCTTGGCCCGGATCGGCCCGCGCGTGGTCTGCACGCCGGTCACGCGGCCGTTCTGGATGTCGATCCCCGTCACTTCGCAGTTCTGGATGAGGTCCACCCCCAGCCGGTCGGCCCCGCGGGCATAGCCCCAGGCCACCGCATCGTGGCGCGCGGTGCCTGCGCGCCATTGCATCAGCCCGCCATAGATCGGGAAGCGGGTTTGCTCGAAGTCGAGATATGGCGCGAAATCACGGACCTGTTCGGTGGTCCACAGCTCTGCATCATCGCCCTGGTTCACGATCGCATTGCCGCGCCGGGCGAGCGCGTCGCGCTGGCCATCGGAATGGCACAGGATCAGCTGGCCGCGCTGGGAGTGCATGACGTTGTAGTTCAGCTCGGCCTCAAGCCCCTCCCAGAGTTTCAGCGAATGGCTGTAGAATTCCGAGTTGCCGGGCAAAAAGTAATTGGCGCGCACGATGGTGGTGTTGCGCCCGACATTGCCGCCGCCGAGATAGCCCTTTTCCAGGACCGCGATGTTTCGCATCCCGTGGTTCTTGGCCAAGTAATAGGCTGTCGACAGCCCATGTCCGCCGCCGCCGATGATCACGGCATCATATTCGGGCTTCGGGGCCGGGTCGCGCCAGACCGGTTTCCAGCCCTTGTTGCCGAAAAGCCCTTCGGTGATGACCTTCAAGCCCGAATAGCGCATGTCTCGCCCCATCTTGTTGCCGCCAGTGAAGCGGCATCAACGGCTATATGCAAGAGCCATCGGCGGTTTCCTGCGCCGGGGGCGACAGTCTTTGTCGCAATCAGGGCAAGGACAGGCGCAGCCAAAGCCGGGTCAGCGCCTGTTCGGCCGACATCTGGCCGCCGTTCTCCACGCCTGCGGCCCAAAGCGCGGCCCCTGCGGCATAAGCGCCGGGCTCAATCCCGCCGGCGGCGCATTGGCTGACGGCGAGCATGGGTTTGCCCTTGCGGGCCATGAGGGTTTCGGCCAGCGCAGCGGGCATGGTGCCGGCGCCGAAAACCCGCAATACCGCGCCGTCCACCGCATCCAGCATCGCGCCAAGCGCTGGCGGGGCAAGGCCCGGGGTCAGGGTGACAAGGCCGATGGTCTTGGCGCTGTCATAGCGGGTCGCCGTCGGCCCTGGCGCTGCGGCATCGCCCGTCACCGCAAACGCGGCCGCGGCCATGGAGTTCACCTTCGACACCCGGCCCGCGGGCAGAATCTGCCCGTTGAAGGCCAGATGCAGGCCGGGCTTGCCGCCCAGAGCGGTTTCGATGGCCAGCGAAAGGTTCGCCTCGGCGTCCGACCCGGCCACGCCCAGAGGGTGCATGGAGCCGGTAAGCACCACGCATCGGCCCTGCCCCGCCAAAGCCGCATCCAGCGCCGCGCCGGTGAAGGCCATGGTATCGGTGCCGTGGGTGACGATCACCGGGCCTGGGGCGGCGGCGATGCGGTCAAGCAGGCTGTTCCAGACCGCCGGGCCGACATCGGCGCTGTCGGTCAGGGGATCGAGCTTCTGATGATCCAGGTCTTGCCCCGGCGCGATCCGTGCCAGGGCCGCCGCCACCTTTTCGGGGGCGGGGATCAGCCCGTCGGGGCCATCCGCCATGCAGATGGTCCCGCCGGTTTCGACAAGCGTCAGCGTTGGCAACGTCTCTTACAGCCCCTTGGAGCGGTAGGTCTTGGCCACGCGGTCAATCGCCACGATATAGGCCGCCACCCGCAGGTCATTCACATCGGTCCGGCCATGCCAGACCTCTCGCATCGCCTGATAGGCGGTGCGCATGGTGTCGTCGAGACCCGAGCGCACGAGGGCAAGCTCATCCGAGCCTTGCAGGAATTTCTGCTTGAAATCGGCGTTCAGCGTCCAGCCAAGGCCCTGATCGGCGGAAAGCTGTTCCAACTCCTCGACCAGAAGGCGCGAGCGGGCCTCTTCCGCCCGGCGCTGCATGCGGCCGAAACGGATGTGGGACAGGTTCTTGACCCATTCGAAGTAGCTGACCGTCACGCCGCCCGCGTTGGCATACATGTCGGGGATGATCAAAGTGCCCTTCTTGCGCAGGATCTCATCGGCGCCAAAGGTGATGGGGCCGTTGGCGGCCTCGATGATGAGGGGCGCCTTGATGCGGGCGGCGTTCGACAGATTGATGACGCCTTCCATGGCCGCCGGGATCAGGATGTCACATTCCATCTCCAGCACGGCCGCGCCGTCGGTCACATGCTTGCCCTTGGGAAAGCCCGCAAGGCCCCCGGTGCGGTTCATGTGCTGGCGGAGTTCCTCGATATTGACGCCCTTGTCATCGATGATCGCGCCGTCGCGTTCGATCACCGCAATCACCCGCACGCCGTCTTCTTCCGACAGGAACTTCGCGGCGTGATAGCCCACATTGCCAAGGCCCTGCACGATGACACGCTTGCCCTCCAGATCGCCGGTCAGGCGGGCGGCCTCCTTGTCTTCACGATACCGGAAGAATTCGCGCAGCGCATATTGCACGCCGCGGCCCGTCGCCTCGACCCGGCCCTGGATGCCGCCTGCATGCGGCGGCTTGCCGGTGACGCAGGCCTTGGCATTGATGTCGGTGGTGTTCATGCGCGCGTATTGGTCGGCGATCCAGGCCATTTCGCGTTCCCCGGTCCCCATGTCGGGGGCCGGCACGTTTTGCGCCGGGTGGATCAGGTCGCGCTTGATGAGCTCATAGGCGAAACGGCGGGTGATCTGTTCCAGCTCATGCTCGTCCCACTGGCGCGGATCGACGCAAAGCCCGCCTTTCGACCCGCCGAACGGCGTTTCGACCAGCGCGCATTTGTAGGTCATCAGGGCGGCCAACGCCTCGACCTCGTCCTGATTGACGCCCATCGAATAGCGGATGCCGCCCTTTACC
>ERZ1645187.4071-NODE-4071-length-11960-cov-6.852751_pt1 | contig 11960 bp, 8 predicted proteins | sample MGYA00575352_ERZ1645187 | MGnify/ENA primary metagenome ERZ1645187 (study PRJEB40837, sample SAMN11349314) | freshwater sediment metagenome | isolation source: river sediment | host: Sediment | place: India: Wazaribad , New Delhi | collected 2017-02-21 ... | reverse complement strand
CGCTGGTTAAAATCTTTATCGAGACCTGAAGTAAGGCGCGGGATATCGGTTACATCACCCGGATTTTGCCAGCGGTTAGCCACATCAGCATGATAATTTCCGGTTCCCACTGATTTGGAAACATCCATCAAATCGGCATAAATATTATCATAAGCTTTGCCGCCAATCTGGTACATAAAGTTCAACCCAAGGTCGAAGTTTTTAAAGAAGGTATTGATACTGAAACCTCCCGCCAAATCGGGAACCGCAGAACTACCCTCGAAAGTGCGTGTGCCCTGAGCCCAGGTTGTTGTTGTTCCCCATGTAATATCTCCTTTTTCGAGAATATCGCCGATGGTTGATGCGTTTAAATCGGGAATGATATTTCCGTCGGCATCTTTGGCCTGTTTGTAAAGAGCCTGTCCGGTTTCGGAATCAACTCCGGCATAAAGTACAAGATAGCGGTCATACACTGAACGTCCTTTTTCATAGCCAAACGAGCCGTTCTGAATGAACTCAGATTCTTCTCCCGATGCTAATTCAACCGGCATTTTTGTGATTTCATTTTTATAATAACCCCCGTTGAGCGAAAGGTCGATTCTGAAATCCTGTTTTCTGACCGGACTATAATTCAAAGTAAATTCAACACCCTTGTTACGCATATCCAGGTCGTTCACCCAAATGGTTGCATACCCCAGCGAAAGCGGCATGTCGCGCTGGTAAAGCATGTCGTAGGTATCGCGGATGAAATATTCTATTTCGCCGCTGAAACGTTTCCACAGTTCAAACTCAAGACCAAAATTCAACGTTTTGTTCGATTCCCACGTCAGGTTCGGGTTCCCTTTTTCAAAAAATGCAATGGAGATTGCACCATTCAGATTTTGCACATTCATCAGGTCGTAACTCGGGTACGACTGGTCGAGACTCTCATTTCCCTGAATACCATAGCTGGCCTTCAGTTTTAACATATCAACAGCTGAAATTCCGGCCATGAAATCTTCTTTATTAACGAGCCATGAAGCTCCACCCGACCAGAAATTACCCCAGCGATTGTTGGCAAAACGTGAACTTCCATCACGCCTGTACGATAAATTGGCAAAATACTTGCCTGCGTAATCGTATTTTAACTGGCTGATGTAACTTTCAATACGGCGCTGATAAGTGTCGGAACTCAGATTTGTCATCAGAATCGCATTGTCAAATTCGGGTACTTTTTCTTTCAGCACCGTTTCCTTGCGGAGGTAGCTGTACCTATTTTCGTATGCCCATGCCTCGTGACCCACCATTGCTGTAACCGAATGCTCGCCAAACTGTTTAAAGTAAGTCAGAATCTGGTTCCAGGTATAAATCTGGTTCTGGTCGATTGTCCGTTCAATATATCCTTTCCCTTTCGCATCGCCATAATAAGAGTTGCTTTGCGAATAAAAACTGTTGTTAAACCAGGTTAATCCGAATGTGGTTGTAAACCTGAAATCTTTCAGAAACGTTGCTTCAAGGCTTGAATTCAGGTTGATTTCATTTCTGATGGTATAATTCAAATCGAGCTGGTATGCACCGGCCGGATTCACAAAAACATTTGCATTTCTGTTTTTGGAAACTGTGTTTGCAGGTGTTGTACCATCAGAGTAATCGTACATATAACTTCCTGTAAGCGGATCGATAATTCGTTGTCCGTTAACATCGTACATGTAAACCGGGTAAACCGATGGCATTGTATTTACAAACAGGAATGCGTTGTTACCTCGTCCGGCAGATTCGTCAACCGAAGCATTTTGTTTAAACCAGGTGTAACCCAGTTTGTTGTTGACTTTCAGCCAGGGTTTTGCCTGGTGTTGCAGGTTCACCACCGAAGTAAGGCGGTTAAAATCCGATTCAATCACATAACCTTCGTCGTACAAATAATTGAAAGAGGTGAAGTAAGTGGTTTTGTCGTTGCCACCACTGAAATTCACACCCAGTTTCCGGCTTAAGCCGTTGCGAATCAATGCATCTTTCCAGCTATCGGAAATCAATTGTTTTGCATTGGGATTAAAAGCACCACTATTTTGTACCAACTCAGTGTCAGCCTCGGTTATTTTTCCATCGCCATTTACATCATACTGGCTGTAACCACCCAATTGATCAACCAAATTTGCGGTTGCCCACTGGCGTGCGGCATCATCAGTAAGCGGATTCGGACCATATTTTTTCCAGTTTTTCAATGCTTCCCACGAATAAAGGTTATAATCCTGCGGCGAAGAAACCACATCGTAAAATGGATTCAGGTGCATGTTTTGCCCGATATCCATGGTAACTTCAATTTTCGAATCACCTTTTCTACCACTTTTGGTTGTAATTACGATAACACCGTTCGAAGCACGGCTTCCGTACAGCGCTGCAGCTGAGGCATCTTTTAAAACGGTAAACGATTCAATGTCGCGTGGATCGAGTGTGGCAATGTTTCCGTTGTACGGAACACCATCCAAAACATACAGCGGCTGTTGCGAAGCGTTTAGCGAACCGATACCGCGAATACGAATTTCGGCTGCATTACCAGGCTGACCAGATGTTGTTACCACCTGAACCCCTGCAATTTTCCCTTCCATCGATTTGGCAAGGTCAATTGTCTTCGTTTTCTCAAGCTCTTCGGCCCCGATTTGCTTTGCCGAACCTGTAAACGATGAACGTGTGGATGTGCCATAGGCCACCACCATCACTTCGTCGACACCAATTACATCGTACTGCATGGTAATGTTATACACATTGTTTGCAGTAACCTCAACCTCAACAGGTTTCATACCGATAAACGAAAAAGCAAGTACTTCGTTTTCGGGTGCTGTCAGCGAAAAATTACCATCGGCGCCGGTAACAGTTCCTGTGGTTGTTCCCTTAACAATCACTGAAACGCCCGGAATAGGTGCTCCCCCCTCATCGGTAACTTTTCCGCTGATTTGCCTGGTTTGGGCAAAAACCGAAGTTATGCCAAAACAAAAGGCCATCAGAATTGTAAGTAGTTTTCTCATAGAATAAATATTTATGTTAATACAATAAAGGTTAATTGCCCCTTTTACATGCTGTTATAAAAAAACTCCCGCCGGGGAAACGGGAGTTGAATACCTGCCAGCCGGCCAGATATCTGCACTTTTTACACTCTTTGCGCTGTTTAACTATTTCTATGTAAAATCAGTTGTGCTCAAAAAATTATCTCTGTTCCCCGTTTACATTGCTTTTTCAGTTTTTTTATGATTAAAAAGTTGTGCAAGCCTCTTAATCTGCTGAAAAAGCGATGTTTCTTATGTTATATTTCAAAATCAAACTTAGGGAAACAGCTAAAGGTGTCGGAAAAATTTCAATCAATGACATGAAAACGATGACAAACGTCAGGAAAAACTGTACAAATTCAGGTTTTGGCGGTTTTTGAAGTCTTGTCGATTAAAATGAGGTGATGACAGATGGAAAACGAAATGAAAAAAGCGGGACAAAAGCCCGCTTTTCTATTTTTTAAGCCGCAATTCCGGCAAAAGCCCTTGATAAAACATCGGGGTACATCTCGCGAAAATTCTCGTAACACCAGGTGTAAAGCTCGTTTTGCTGGTTCTCCTCCACCCAGTTGATACACTTTCTCAGTTCTTTGGCAAACAGCTCTTTGCTGAAGCTCACCTTGGGTAAAATAATCTTTGCATATTCCAACATAGCTTTGTGTTTTAAAATACGTTATTAAAATAACACCTCCGGTTGGAAAAAAGTATGCCTTCTCTCAGGGTTTAAACATTGTTAACAGATAAACACCTTTTGGTATTTATTTAATCTGCTGATTCATTGCACGATATTGTTTGATCTGTTAAATATGTTTTATAACATATTCGCCATTTTTCAGGCTTTTTTCCGTTTCAGACCGTCAGAATCTGCTTTACAAACTGCGAAACTGTTGCCCGAATTTCATTCGCCGAATCGATTGCCTTTACAAATGCACTCCCGATAATTGCGCCGCCCGCATATTTGCAGGCATTTTCAAAGGTTGCCCTGTCGGAAATTCCAAACCCGATGAGCCGCGGATTTTTCAGGTTCATGGCTTTTATCCTTTCAAAATATTCGCGTTGGAAATCTTCCACTTTTTTACCGCGACAGTGGTTGCCGACAGATTATAGTGAGACTGGCAAAATTCATTACTCCGAAAAAAAATTAACAGAATCCAATTTATGTAGATTCCTTCTAAATTAAGGGGGGGGTAAAATCATATTGCATTTCTAAAACCATTGTTTTAAATTTGGTTCTGTTACGCCCAGGATAAAAACCCCTGTTGCGGAAACACAAAGAAATCAAAGGAAGGGAAAAATTTATAAAGGGGTCTTGTTTTACATGGAGCAGCCGTGTTTAAATTCAATATATAACCAAGGGCAAAAAAGTAACCCAGCCCTTTAAAAGAACCGGGTTACAACAAGTTGTTTTATTAACCCGGAGCGAGGAGTTCACAGCTTCCCGCTCCATAAAACGTTACAAACGTATGAAAAAAATTATCGTTTTAGCTATGGTAGCCGTGGCATTAAACATTTTTTATGGATGCCAGAAAGATGAGCTGGTCTTAATTGACGAACAAACTTCAAATGAAGATTATCTTTTTTATGATTTAGAAAATATTGCATTTTCTATTGAAGATAATCGTTTGGCCTTTGAAAATGAAGGAGAATTTCAGAAATGTATAAATCTTTTATCAAAGATGAGTGATGAAGACTTTGTATTATTTGAAAAGAAAATAGGATTTATAAGTTATCGACAGAAATTTGCAAATACAACAGATTGGGATAACAATCTAAATGATTTGCTTTTAGCAACGTTGATTAATCCAGAAAAAATTATTCAAGTTGGAAATTACCTATTTCAACTAGATTTTGCTTCATCCACAGTAAATGCTTTTGCAATAGAAGAAGGTAGTTGTGATTTAAAAAGTTCAGCAGTTATTGATGGAAAGTTTGAGTCTTTTAGTTTTTATGATGATGTGTTCGAGCTTTTAGCTTTAGAAAACAATACAAAAAGTGTTTTAGTTGATTACTGTACAGTGAATCGCACTGATGAAAGTGATTTAATACTTCAAAGTGGCGTGAATGATGGAATCTCTCCTTTTATAAACATAAAAGTTAATGCTAAAATATCATATCAAAACTATGGAATTTATAGAACTTTTATTGTATCTACTGAGCCGACTCAATTTCAGACTTCCATGAATACGCGAATTACTTTAACCATGCAGAGTTTGGATAATGTAACATGGGATTTAAAAAATCAGGACCCACATTCAACGACAGTAAATAAAACAGAATCATATGGAAGCACTGGATCTAGATTAGATCAACGTTTTTTTAGTACAACAAATAGAGTTCAAGCTTATCATGCATACATGAGATTTTCATGTAAAATAGATAATGGAGCACTACCTCCATATTATAATGGACAGATATTTTATGCAACGCATTTTCTTGAATGTCCATTCTAAATTTTAAACCAATATTAGGAGACCATAAAAAGGTCTCCTAACTTTAACCTTTTAAAAAATGAAAAAAATAACAATTGGATTTCTACTTCTGGCAATAAGCGCTACAAGTGTTTTTTCGCAGGAGCAAACAGGTAAAAAGCGTAATGAAGTTGAATTTGCTGCATTTGTAGCCAACACAACCAATATTGAATTTGCCCAAAATTTCATTCCAAAGTTTGGTTATTCAAGAACTTTTGGAAGTTTTATAAAATGCGGCGTATTTTATGACCGAACTTCTTATTCTACCGGATTAATTGATAATGACCTGGGTGTAAAGGGAGCATTTCTGCCATTATCAATTTTTCATAAACAAACCAAAATGCTTTCAAACTGGGAGATTGAAATCGCACTAAATGTAATTTATAATATGCAACGGGGAACTGTTGAAAATGTCAAAGTTAACAACAACAGCACTTTAGTAACCTCAAATATTGCTTTGAGCCGGAGAATTTACAAGGATTTCTACCTTTTTGGCAGTGTTGATATTTGGAATGATAACACAATTTTCGCAGGAATCAGGTACAAGTTTTAAAAGAAAATGAATCAATCACTTATTAAAATTCTCTTTTTGTTTTTTTGGCCATTTACTTTTTTATCGTGTACAAAAAACCTTGAAATCGATATTGAAGAAATGGAAGTTAAACCGGTGATTAATTGCATGTTCGAACCGGAGAAGCCAATGGTGGTTAATATTAGTTTGTCAAAAAGTCCGACTGATTCAATCAATTACATTGTGACCAACGCAAAAGTATTTGTTTACGAAAATATTAATGCCAAATCAGAGCTACCTCATTTGGGGAAAGGAAAATATTCATTACAAACATTCAAGCCACAGGCCGGAATAACCTATCATCTTCAGGTCGAAATTCCTGGTTATGAAACAGTAATTGCCAGCAGTTCAATACCAAATGGCAATACAAAGGTTGTTTCAATCGAATCAAAATCGGGTTATAACAATGCGCCTGTTCACGGGACTGGCGATACACCACAGATTCCGGTAGAAAACATAAAACTTAATGTTTTTGATGATAAAGCGATTGACGATTTTATGGGTATTTCTGTTATACAAAAACAGGTAAATTACTTCTATAAACCCGATGGAGAACTTGAGATTACAGAAGTACCTGATAAATATATTTTAAGCTGGTATTTCGGTAGTACAGATATTAAAATAATCTCGGAAGGCATTCCGGATGATATAGAAAAATCAATTCAATTGTTTAGAGATGTTGCATTTGGCGGGCAGAATGAAGAAGTTGCGTTTTATGTAAAAAAAGAAATCAAATCGGCTTATTGGATAAGATTCTTTAAATTTTCGCCCGAAGCTTTCAGTTACACAAAGTCGTGGATTTTGCACGATTATACAAAGGATTATGACTTCTGGGAAATATATGAACCACTCCCTCTTTACTCGAACATTACAAATGGACATGGAATTTTTGCAGGATATTATTCCCGGTTATACAATGTTTTTCCCGACTCGGTAATTACTATAAATCCATGAAAAAAACGCTATTCATATTCCTGATAACCTGCGTGTTATTCGCCCGCTCGCAGGAAAAATTTATCATTAGCGGATTAGTTAAAGATAAAACAACAGGAGAACCTTTAATCGGCGCTAATATTTCTGTAGGAGATTTGGGAAAAGGTACAAGTACAAACGAACATGGATTTTATTCAATTGAGATTCAGAATAATACTCAAACAAACATCACAGTAAGCTACATTGGCTATAAACATTACAAAACGAATGTAAAAGCCGGTCCGATAATTAGACTTGATATTTTTCTGGAGCCTGGCGTGGAAATGGATGAAATCAGTATTACGGCCAACAAGAGTTTTGTACAAAAGGATGTCCCGGGGATGACCGAATTGTCAATCAAACAAATTAAACTTATTCCTATACTCGGAGAACACGACTTGATAAAAACATTGCAGTTATTGCCTGGTGTTCAGGGAGGAAGCGAAGGTCGGAACGGTATGTATGTTCGGGGAGGAAGCCCCGACCAGAATCTTTTCCTGTTAGATGGAACGCCACTTTACTATGTAAACCATTTAGGTGGATTTGTATCAACTTTTAATACCGATGTACTGAAAAACATACAGTTTTATAAGGGAGGTTTTCCGGCTCGATATGGTGGAAGGCTTTCCTCGATTATCGATTTACGACTGAAAGACGGTGATAATAAAAAATTTAGTGGAAGTTACGGTATAGGGCTAATTTCGGGAGACATTACACTCGAAGGGCCAATTAAGTCAGAAAAAACATCTTTTTTAGTGTCTGCCCGCAGGGTTTGGGCTGATGTTTTATTGCGACCGCTTACAAAAATGACATTTCAGCAATCATCAATGGGGTATAATTTTTATGATTTATATGGCAAGCTTAGTCATGAAATTAATCCATACAATCGCATATATTTTAGTTTTTATGGTGGTGATGACCATTTAGGATATTTTTACAACGTACCTGCCGAAAAATCAAAAAGTTATGCAAAATACATTTGGGGAAACATTCTTTCAACAGTTCGGTGGAACAGAATAAAAAACCCAAAACTTAACAGCGATTATACATTGTTTTATACACGTTACAGGTATAAAAATAATATTTACTATAAAAGCGAGGATGACTTCGGACAAAACTTATATACAACAAGTGTGCACGAGGGTGGATTAAAGACAGATAACAGTTTTTACTTGGCAGAAAAAGTAAAAATAAGGTTTGGCGGCGGATTATCTGGCAATTGGTTTATTCCCGGTCAAATCAGTTCAAACTACAATAATGTAGTTGGCATTTCTGACACCATAATCGGTAACAACAACAATACATCTGCTCTAAATATTTTTGCATATTCCGAAGCTGATTATTCACCCGTCAACTGGTTGAACTTAAATGTAGGAGTTCGTATTGCAGATTTCCTTGTAGAAAATGAACATTATTTTTCTATTGAACCAAGAGTTTTCTCAATTGTAAATTTTGGTAATTACGGTATTTTAAAACTTGGGTTTTCTCAGATGACGCAGCCGGAGCACATGCTTACTTACTCAGGAAGTAGCTTCCCTGCTGATATCTGGCTACCCTCAACTTCAACGATTCCTCCCGGTACTTCAAACCAATTCTCAATAGAGTATGCCAAAATACTGAATAAGGGAAAATACGAACTGGTGGTGGAATTATATAGTAAGACAATGAAAAATCTGCTCGAAGTGAAAGCGGGAGTGCCACTTGTTCATGCGCAGAACTGGGAAAATAATGTCGAAACGAATGGAAAAGGATACTCCAGGGGAATTGAGTTTCTTTTCCAAAAAAATTCCGGGTCAACAACTGGTTGGATTGGCTACTCACTGTCCAAAGCAGAACGTGTTTTTCAGAATATAAACAATGGCAAACCCTATCCGTTTAAATACGATCGCAGGCATGATCTTCAATTTGTAGTTAACCATAGTTTTAATGAAAATGTTGATTTATCTGCAACATGGGTTTATGGCACAGGTTATCCAATCACTTTAAACAATGGTATTTACGAGGCATATCATCCTGTCGAAGAGAACATTTTTTCGCCTGAAAGTAGTTTCTTTATTATTGGAGATGAGCAGGCGTATCTTTACCCGGGAAAGAATTGGTTGAAAATGCGCGATTACCACCGGCTTGATTTAGGAGTAAACTTTAGAAAACAGAGAAAAAAAGCATCTGGCAAAACAAGTGAACGTATCTGGACGATAGGAGTATACAATTTGTATAACCGTCAAAATGCAGTTTTCTATTATTATGCACATGAAAACGATCAGAAGTCAAAACCAATAAGATTGTATCAGCAAAGTGGGTTTCCAATTTTACCAAGTATTAAGTATTCTGTGCGATTTTAGTTGGTTGCAAAATTTCTATTCTAATTCTTAGAATTCTGATTTGGTCCTTTCAACTTCCTGATTTTGTTATTCTTCAGTTAAATAAGAAATATGGAACATAAAATCAGGAAGTGAAACTTTCCACAAACGTCCTGATAGTGGTTTCCAGGCTCAGGTTATTTCCAAGCGCTTTTACAAATGCACTCCCGATAATTGCGCCGCCCGCATATTTGCAGGCATTTTCAAAGGTTGCTCTGTCGGAAATGCCAAACCCGATGATTCGCGGATTTTTCAGGTTCATGGCCTGAATCCTTTCGAAATATTCGCGTTGGAAATCTTCCACTTTTTTACCCGAACCGGTTGTTGATGAAGAGGAAACCATGTAAATAAAGCCTGAACTTGCCGCATCGATTTGCCTGATTCGTGCTTCACCGGTTTGCGGGGTGATAAGTAGAATGTTGTGCAGGTTATATTTTTCAAAAACAGGTTTGTAAAAAGCCTCATATTCATCCAGTGGCAGGTCGGGCAGAATCAATCCGTCGATACCGGTCTCGGCGCACTTTTCGCAGAAATTTTCCACGCCAAACTGGTACACCGGGTTGATGTACCCCATCAGAATCAGTGGAATTTTTACTGTTTGCCGGATGTCTCTTAACTGCTCAAACAGCAGTTTCAGGCTCATCCCGTTTTTCAGTGCGGTTTCGCTACTGCGCTGAATGGTTGGCCCGTCGGCTGTTGGGTCTGAAAACGGCATCCCGATTTCGATGAGGTCAACCCCGTTTTTTTCGAGCTGCTGAATAATTTCCACAGTGTCGTTCAGGTTTGGGTGCCCGGCTGTAAAATACACCGAAAGTATGTTTTCCTTTTTTGTTTCGAAAAGATGGTTAATCCTGTTATTCATGATGTCCTTGTTTTATTGTCATTTCGACGACGCAGGAGGAGAAATCTGTTTCATCTGGAATAAGATTTCCCGGTCATTCTTCCCTCGAAATGACAGCTTTGATGTTTCTTTTACTCACTACTAATATCTCACTACTCTGTACTCAAATCTTAATAACCAAAATAATTTAAATACGTTTCCATATCCTTGTTGCCGCTGCCCGAAAGGTTGACCACGTTTACATCTTCTGGTTTGAGCTCCAGTTTTTCCAGTGCCGCCAGTGCGTGTGCCGATTCCAGCGCCGGAATAATACCTTCCAGTTGTGTGAGCAGTAGCGCGGCGTTCAGCGTTTCCTCATCGGTGGCAGCCACATATCTGGCGCGCCCTGTTTTGTGCAGATGCGCGTGCAAGGGCCCGATTCCGGGGTAGTCGAGCCCTGCCGAAATGGAGTAGGGTTCGGTAATTTGCCCATCCTCGTTTTGCATGAGCATGGTTTTGGCTGCATGCAGAATTCCGGGCGAACCCACTGTTAAAGTTGCGGCAGTTTCGGGTGTGTCCACTCCTTTTCCGGCGGCTTCCACGCCAATCAGTTCCACCTGTTCGTCATCCAGAAAATGGTAAAAAGCGCCGGCGGCGTTGCTTCCGCCACCCACACACGCCAGCACCCTTGTCGGGAACTCGCTGCCGGTTTGCTCCAGCAACTGGCTTTTTATTTCGGCACTGATGATGGACTGAAACCTTGCCACCATGTCGGGGTAAGGATGCGGGCCCACCACCGACCCGATAATATAATGTGTATCAACCGGATTGCTAATCCAGTCGCGCATGGCCTCGTTGGTGGCATCTTTCAGCGTTTTGTTACCGCTGTGAACCGGCAACACCTCGGCGCCCAGCATTTTCATCTTTTTTACGTTGGGTGCCTGTCGCGAAACATCAAGCGCCCCCATGTAAACCACACATTTCAGTCCTTTCAGCGCGCAAACCGTGGCAGTGGCCACACCGTGCTGTCCTGCACCGGTTTCGGCAATGATGCGTGTTTTGCCCAGTTTCTGCGCTAGCAATATTTGCCCGATGGTGTTGTTCAGTTTGTGTGAACCTGTGTGGTTCAGGTCTTCGCGTTTAAGAAAGATTTTCGAGCCAAAATGTTCCGACAGCCGCTTGGCAAAATAGAGCGGCGACGGGCGGCCCACGTAATCTTTCATCAACTGGTTGAACTCGGCTTTAAAATCATCTGCTTCAATGATTTCGAGGTAGCGACGTTTCAGTTCGTCGATGTTGGTGTACATCATTTCCGGAATCCACGCCCCGCCAAACTCACCGTAATATCCTTTTTCGTTAACTGTGTATTTCATTTTTGTGTTTTTCTTATGTGTTCTATGTGTCTATGTGGTTTATTTTCAACACATAGGCACATAGTTCATATAGTTATTTTTGTAATAAATTCTTTCAGTTTCTCAATATTTTTAACTCCTGGCTGGTCTTCAAAACCGCTGTTTACATCAATTCCCGTCAGTTTCGGGTGATTGATTTTCAGAATTTCTTCTGCATCATCAGTACCGATTCCGCCACTCAGCAAAAACGGAATATGACCAGTGTATTTGTCCAGCAGTTTCCAGTCGAATTTTTGCCCGGAACCACCGTGCTGAGGTGTCTTTGTATCGAAGAGAAAATAATCAGCTACTTTTTCGAATGGCAACGTGGTTTCGAAATCGAAATTTTCATTCACACTAAAAGCCTTGATGATTTTCA
>ERZ1645187.4070-NODE-4070-length-11961-cov-22.839997_pt1 | contig 11961 bp, 11 predicted proteins | sample MGYA00575352_ERZ1645187 | MGnify/ENA primary metagenome ERZ1645187 (study PRJEB40837, sample SAMN11349314) | freshwater sediment metagenome | isolation source: river sediment | host: Sediment | place: India: Wazaribad , New Delhi | collected 2017-02-21 ... | reverse complement strand
AGGATTGGATGGAGCAGGAACAGGTGCAATGGAAGGAGCGGGAAGAGGGGGCGTAATCTTTTTCATCACTTCTCCAGCTCATTTTCCACGACGTATTTTTCGTATTGCGCTTTGTCGCGGATGACATCGTATTTGCTCATCGGTTTTTTGCCCCAATGCCACACAAAACCGTCCAGTTTGAAAGAGGCCAGGTCAATTTTTTCCATAGGCGTAAATTCCGCTTCCGGCGCGCCGGTCAGCTTGATTCTGTTGACTTCCCCATTGTTGAAAGACACCGTGATGAAGCCCGAAGTGGATTTGTTGGCGCCGTTATATTCGTCCTTATCCTTAATAAAATAAATGCTTTCCGCGTTGCCGTCCACCTGCACTTCCTGAATTTTCTTTTGGGCTATCAGTGCCAGCATGGTCTTGCCTTTTATCTGGTCGAACACCGTTTCATGCTGCATGTGTATGATGAAGGCATTGCCCATCACGTCGGCGCGGTGGATTTCCTTGTCTTTCATCCACAGAAAAATGGAATCGCCCGTAATCTGGGTGGAATCCATCCATAAAACGGGATTTTTGTAGAGTTTGAAGGCGGAATCGATATCCGAATAATAGAGGGAATCCGCTATCGCGCTCATGTTGCCCTGTATCATTTTCATTTTGTAATACGCCTGCACAATCTTGACGCTGTCTTCCATAATATCATAGCTGATAATGGAATCCGGTTGGATGCTGTCGCGATAAAAAATGGTATCTGTCACCGCGATTTTATATGATAGCAGCGTATCCGCACTCAGGTACATCGTGTCTTTTTCATCTTCCGATACGCTGATCAGCAGTGGGTCGTTATAGGCTTTGATGAAATCATTTTTCTCCTGTGAAAATACATAGTTGCTGAGGATGGTGGTGCGTTCCGAACTGTCGTGAAAAACCACATTGCCTTTGGCGATCGCTTCTTTGGCTTTGTTGTCATAGTCGATGGTCGCGGCCTTCACCGTGGCATCTCCTCGTTTGATGGTGGCATTATCGCCGAGTACGGCCTTTTCCCTGCGGGTGTCGTAGTAGCCGCTATTGGTCACGATGATATTGCTGTCTTTGTCGATGATGGTGGTTTTGGTAATGAAATACGCAATCTCATTATCGATGTTATAGCGCAGGGAATCGGCGTAGATGGTGCGACTGGAATCGTATAGCACCACATCGTGGTAGAAAACGGCATTGCCCGTCCGGTGGTAATAGTAGCCGGCGCGGCTGTTGATGGTGGTTCCTTTGTTCACGAGCCGGCCGCTATTGGAATAGGAACCGATGTCGGTATCCAGATTGTAGGTGAGTTCCGGCGTAGTGAGTATCATGCTTTTGTCTTTGAGCACGCAGTTTCCTTTCAGCAGGGCGAGTTTTTGATCGCCGAAATATTCGAGATAATCGCCCCACAAGTCGATGCTGTCGCCTTTTTGCACATGTATCATCTTGCCATAGGCGGTCATGTAGTTGGCGTCAATATCGATGATCGCGCTGTCACAGTACATCCGCGCATCTTCGTGTCTGACCTGCACATGTCCGATGAGTTTGCGGTATCTTCCCAGGTCTTCTGTGCGGAAGAGCAGGGAGTCAGTTTTGATAATTTCTATTTTCTTTTTGCGGGCAGTGTCTTTGGGCGGCGGCGGAAAAAAGCCGGACAGTTGGGCGGACGCAGACAGCACACTGCACCATATAAATAGTAGTAAAACGATACTCCGGAAAGGGAATGTGTCGCGGATGATATGGCGGGATATGCGTTTCAATTTATAGGAATAAAAAAGCCATTGCGAAAAACAATGGCTCTAAAATAATAAACTGTTTGGCTTTATTTTAATTTCTTCGCGGCTTTCGGATTGTTATCCAGGAACTGCTGCACAGAAGTGTCCGTTACGGAAATGCTTCTGCTTTTGTCAATTAAAGATAAGCTGATGTATTTTTTAGGATTAGCTTTCAGATCGGTCAGTACGGCGTTCAGCGACTGAATGGTTTTGGTAATGTCGTTGTAGGCGCCGTCTTCTTTCAGCAATTTGCTGATGGTGCCGTCGCCTTCGTTGATGAGTTTCAGCGCGGTTCTGAGCTCTTCCAGTGTGCCTTTAGCAGACGCCAGCGTGGATTCCAGGTCGAGGGAAGCCACTTTGCCGGACAGGGTCTGGAAGTTGGTCAGGATAGAATCCAGTTTTCCTGATTCAGCTGTCAGCTGATTTACATTTTTAAGGATGCCGTCGATATTGGCGCGGTTGCCTTCGAGGGTGCCATTCAGCGTGACAATCATTTTATCGGCATTGTCTGCCAGTTTGTTCACCGATTGCAGGGTGCCGCTCAGGTCGGTAACCGCCTTTTTGAGTAAGGCATTTTCTCCGGTACCTAATTGCGTATTCAGATTAGCCGCCAAAGCGCCGAAAGATGCCAGTGTACTGTCGAGTCTTGGTTTTAATTCCGCAAATAAATCAATGCCCTGGTCGATGGCACTGCCTTTTACCATACATGGTAAAGTATCACTTTCTGAAGCGTATTTGGTGCTGGTGCCGCGCAATAAGCCGATACCCATTTTGCCCAACATGTCTAATCCGTAAATCATGAATTTACTATCGTCCGGAATCTCGACATCATGACTAAGGCGCAGCGTGATAATCGCTTTTTGCGGATATTTCGGACTCTGGCTGATAGTGATATCATCCACACGTCCGATTTCCACACCATTTTCCAAAACAGGATTGGAGGTTACGATATTATTGGTTCTGTCTGCTACGATGATGATGGTTTTACTGCGGGTAAAAACATCTTCTCCTTGCAGGAATTTAAAGCCCAGAATAAATACGGCGATCCCGATAACAGTGAGTGCGCCAACCAAGATTTCATTTTTGTTCTTCAATGGAGTGGAATTTTTAGAATCACCAAATATAAGGATTTAATTGAAAAACTTACTTTAAAAATTCTTTTGCATCCGTAATGCTGAGTCTTTTGCCGTCTTTATATACTACGATGAAGGCATCAGGATAGCCGGAAGCTTTCACTTTTTTAGCGGCTTTGGATACGCTTTCATAGCTGGTAAACGGCCCGTAGAGGTATTTGTAGCTATTTTTTGTTTTCTCATATCCAAGATTATCAAGGATTTTGTAGGCCTTGTGTGATTTGGGCAGCGGATTTTCCGTAGCGGCAATCTGTATTTTGTAAATTACACCTTTGTTTTCATTTACATTGGCCGGCGGCGGAATATTTTCGGTAGTCGTTGCCGGTTTTTCGGTGACCGGGGTTGTTTCTGTTACAGCCGGTTTCTTTTCCTCATTTTGGTAGGTGATGGCCGGTGTGGTGAGTTTGCTGCCTTTTTCCACGGTGGTTTTATAGTCGTCAAAAGCGTGGAAAATTGCATCGGCGAGTTCATGTTGTCCTTCTGCGGAAATCAGGTATTTTTCTTCGGTTTTATTGGTTAAAAAGCCTGTTTCAATCAGTACGGACGGACAGGTGGTTCGGTATAATACCCAGAATCCGGCCTGTTTTACGCCGCGGTTGAAGCGTCCGAGTTTATTGGTGAAATATTCCTGTACTTTACTTGCGAGGAAAGAGCTTTGCTCGATATTCGCATTCTGGGCCAGCGACAGCGCAATCATCGCTTCCGGAGAATCCGGGTCGAAGCCTTCATAGGTGTTTTCATAGTCGTCCTCCAGTTTGATAACGGAGTTTTCGCGTTTGGCCACGTCCAGATTCGCCTGTGAAACGTGTAGCCCCATGATGAAGGTTTCGGCGCCGTAGGCGGATTTATTGGCATTGGCATTGCAGTGTACGCTGATGAAAAGGTCGGCATTGTTCTTGTTGGCCGTCAGCGCGCGGTCCTGCAGGGTGATGAAAACATCCGTCTTGCGCGTGTAAATCACCTTGATGTCGGGATATTTTTCTTCTATCATCTTGCCGAGAGCGAGCACTACCTTCAGGGTGACGTCTTTCTCATACGAATGGCTCGGACCGTTGCAGCCGGTGTCGTGTCCGCCGTGTCCGGCATCCAATACTATCGTCTTCACTTTGTAGCCACTGCCTGCCAGCGACACACAATGTGCAATTGTGTGCATAGAAATTAAAAATATTAAGCAAGCAATCCGTATTTTTGACGTTCTAAACATACTTCTTTAACTCTTTTAGTAAAATAATATTGTAGCATTGTCACATTTCATTTCATACAGGTACGTACTCGTGATATTGCTATGTGCATGCAGCATATCTGCATATACACAAAAAATCGTACCAAAAAATGAAATACAGCTCAACACTGATTCCACAGGTTTGTATGCGGATTCAGCAAATATACCGATTGCCTTTCAGGATAGCCTTTTTAAAGATTCCACAATTGTGGAAGCCACCACGATAAAAATTGCAAATAATGACCTGAAAGACGTGGTAAAATACAAGGCCGAGGATTCCATTATCTACGATATTCCCAATAAAACCGTACTGCTCTACGGGCGTGCCAGCATTATCTATGAAGATATGAATATGGAGGCAGGATTTATCCGCTTCAACTGGGATAGCAGTGAGGTGTACGCGAAAGCGATGCCCGATAGTGGTGGTATTGTGAAGCGGGTGGCTTTTAAGGATAACAGCGGCGAGTATCTGGCGCAGGAAGCGAAGTTTAATTTCAAAACCAAGAAGGGGAAAAGCGTCGGTCTTGTTACACGTGAACTGGATGGCTATCTGCACGGCGATCAGGTGAAGGTGGTGAATGATTCCACGCTGTATGTCCGCAATGCGCGCTACACGACCTGTAACCTCGATCATCCGCATTTTTTTATAGAAGTGAATAAGGCAAAAGTGATTAAAGACAGATTGTTGGTCGGGAAGCCTGCCAATCTGGTGATAGAGGATGTGCGCACACCGTTGTTTCTGCCTTTTGCCATTCTGCCATCTATCAAGTCGAAGGGAACGGGTTTGCTGATGCCGACCTACGGTCAAACCAATGAACTTGGATTTTATCTCAGCGGATTGGGATATTACTGGAGAATCAATGATAAAGTGGAACTCACCACGAAGGCGGATGTGTATACTTTGGGTAGCTGGGGACTGCAAACCAACCTTGCCTATAAGGTATTGTATAAATTCGCCGGCAATCTCTCGTTTAATATCAATCAGCAGCGCGGCGGGTCACAATTTGAACGATTTAATCCGAACAGACAGAAACCGCCGCTGAATTTCGGGGTACAATGGCAAATGAATCTCGATCCAAAGCGACTCTATAACAGTAGTTTTAATATCAATCTCAATATCGTCAGTAACAAGAGATATCAGTTCCTGAATTCCAGAGATCCGCAGAGTGTACTGGCAACCAACTTTTCTTCCAATATTTCCTACAGCAAATTCTGGCCGGGTAAGCCTTATCGAATCGCCTTGAATACAGGGTTGGTGCAGAATACCCAAACCAAGGCAATATCCCTGACGCTGCCGCAATTCTCTTTTAACGTTACACGTATCAATCCATTCCAGCGCAAGGTGCAATCCACCAAAAGAAAATGGTATGAGAATATCGGTTTCTCCTATGATATGAATGTTTCCAACCAGCTGAATGCGACAGATTCTACCTTTTTTACCAAAAAAACATTGAAGGATATGAAGAACAGCATTACGCATAATCTTCCTATCTCCGGCAATTTCTCTTTGTTCAAATACCTGAACTTTAATGTGGGCTTCAACTATCGTGAAAACTGGTATTTCAGCTATATCAACAAAACGTATCAGGATACGCTGATTCAGTTTAATGAAACCTCCAATCGCACCGACACCCTGTTGTATCAGGCCGTTCCGGAAATTAAATACGGCTTCAAATCCTATCGCGATTTTGGATTGAATATGAGCTTTAATACCATTCTGTATGGTATGATGCAGTTTAAGAAGGGGAAACTGAAAGCCATCCGCCACGTCTTCCGGCCAAGCCTGAATTTTAATTTCAGTCCCGACTTTACGAAGTCGTTCTGGAAGTATCAGAAAACGGTGCAGCGCGATTCTATCGGTAATACAGAAACGTATTCCGTGTTCCGGGATATCGGTACAATTCCTGGCAAGCAGGGCAATATCGGGGTGAGTTTCTCCAATTCACTGGAAATAAAAGTGCGCTCGAAGAAGGATACCGTCACGGGAACGAAAAAAATCACCCTGCTGGACAACCTGTCGATGAGTATGAATTACAACTTGCTGACCAAACGGTTCAGTTCACTGAATATTAATGCGAGTACGCACTTCACGGATAAGCTGAATCTTACATTGGCGGTGAATATGGATCCGTATTCGATCGATAGTCTCGGTCGGCAGACCAATGATTTTTACTGGAAGGAAAAGCGGCGACTCTTCCGGTTGACCAATATGAATGTCTCCCTTTCGGGAAGTATCAGTTCTAAGAAAGGGCAGCAGGAAACACAACAGATGAACCGCTCGCTGTATGAAAATCTGGGGATGAGCAATCAGTTTTATCCGCGCAATGTATATGAACGTGGTTACTACAATTTCTCCATCCCGTGGAGTGTCAATTATCAGTACAGCTTAAACCTGTCGCGTTACAAGTTTAATAAGCGGGATACTACTGCTATCACGCAGGCGCTGGCATTAGGATTTGATGTTAATATCACCAAGAAATGGAAAATTAATGTCACCTCCGGTTTTGATATCACCAATAAAAGCATCACCCGTACGGATATTTCTGTGGTGCGTGATTTGCATTGCTGGCAAATGGAATTCAAATGGACACCAGTCGGCTTCCAACAGGGTTTTTATATGACCATTTATGTTACTTCCCAACAGTTCAGCTGGCTGCGACTGCAGAAACAGAAAGCCTTCTTTGACTCCGGATTATTTGGAGGCGGTGGGTTTAATGCAAACAGCTTCGGAGGGCTGTAATGGAATTGTATAATTGTACAATTGTATAATTATACAATTCATTGTTGCGTAAACGCGTACATCACCAGATTGGCGCCCATTTTCAAGGCTTTTTGGCGTACTTCTTCCGTGTCTTTGTGTACTGCCTGGTCTTCCCAGCCATCACTTAAATCGCATTCGTAATCGTAAAAACAAACCACGCGTCCTTCATACAAAAGTGCAAATCCCTGTGCAGGTTTGTTGTCGTGTTCGTGTATTTTCGGCAGTCCGCCGGAGAAGTCGAATTTCTGATGATACACCGGATGGGAAGCGGGTAGTTCCACAAAATCCAGTTCCGGAAAAACTTTTTTCATCGCTTTTCTGATATAAGGATCCATGCCGTAGTTGTCAGAGATATGCAGGAATCCGCCGGCCATCAGGTAGGTGCGCAGGTTTTGCGCTTCCTGTTCGGTAAATACCACATTGCCATGTCCGGTCATATGCAGAAACGGATAGTTGAACAATTCCGTGCTGCCGGGTTCCACTTCGTTAATCTGCGTGGATAGCGACATATTCAGTTGCTGGTTGCAAAACTTCGCCAGATTCGGTAGTGCTGTAGGATTGGCATACCAATCGCCGCCGCCTTTGTATTTCAGTAATCCCAGCTTAGCGGTGGATTTTGTCTGAGCAAATGTGCTGCAGCTAAAGCCAATCAGTCCGATAATAAATGCAATGGTGCGCAGTTTCTGCATAAAAATTCTGTTAGTAATTGCTATTGGCCACCGTGGCACAAGCCATCAGTCCGGCTGTTTCAACTCTCAATATAGAATTTCCCAGTGAAACGGGCAAGTAGGCCTGCTGCAGTGCCTTTTTTACTTCCTCAGCGGTGAAGTCGCCTTCCGGCCCAATCAGGAGCAAAGCGTGTTTCCCTGTTGTGTAAACTTCTTTCAGGTGTTTTTTGTCGTCCTCGCAATGGGCAATCATATATTGCTCATACAATCCTGCCGTGTTTTTCAATAGCTGATCGAAAGATTGCAACTCTTCCAGTACGGGAAAATGCAGTTGCCCGCTTTGTTTAGCGGCAGATATGATCAGTTGCTCCAGCCTTTCCTTTTTGATATTTTGTTTTTCCGTTCTTTTGGAAATGATCGGATAAATGCGGTCAATACCGATTTCTGTAGCTTTTTCGATAAACCATTCAAGTCGCGCGGGATTTTTGGTAGGGCAAATCGCAATGGCCAGTAAATTCGGGCGTTCCCGTACTTCCTGCAGGGTGTCAGTGATGGTGATTTGCACTTCCTTTTTGCCGATGTCGGAAATTTCTCCCGCGTAGCATTTTCCGTTGCCATCCAGGATTTCTACTTTGTCGCCGACTCTTCCACGCAGCACTTTGATGCAGTGTGCGGCTTCTTCCTCGTGCAGGAAACAATAGGGCAGGGCGATATCAGTCGTATAAAAACGCTTCATGATTATTCCGTTTCGTCTGTTTCGTCGTCGTCATCTATCTCATTGCCAAAAAACCAGAAATGCGTCTGTCCGTAGTTGCGCACCTGCAATAGCTTCGGATGTTCCGTGAAGTCGTGCTTTGGCGAAGTCTCCAGAATAAACCAACCATCTTCTTTCAATAGATTGCGGTCAAAAATAATATCCGGAATTTCATCGATGACTTCCAGTGCGTAGGGCGGTCCTGCAAAAATCAGATCGTATTGCTCGCGGCAGTTTTTGGCAAACTGTATCGCATCGCCGGTGATTATTTTGTGATTTGGAATCTTCACTTCCTCGCTCATCTTTTTGATGAATCCGATGCTGATTTTGCTCATGTCCACCGAGGTGATGTCGGTGCAGCCACGCGAAAACATTTCCATGTCGAGGCTTCCGGTGCCGGCAAATAAGTCCAGGAATTTTACCTCCTGAAAATCGAAGTGGTTATTCAGTATATTAAACAAAGCTTCTTTCGCGAAGTCGGTGGTTGGCCTTGCCGGAATATTGGAGGGTGGATAAAACCGCTTGCCGCGTAAAGTGCCGGATATGATTCTCATAATTGGTGTTTAAGTTGAAAGGTGGTCGCCGAGTCCCCATACATTGATATAATAATGCAGCGGAATATCCTCTACGCCGTAGGTGTATGGCAATGTGTTCTTCAGTGTTCGGTCTATCTCCAGATTGCGGATGTAGCCGTAGGACGTGGAATACATCGGTGATTTCTCCTCGATGCAGCCGTAGAGGTAGGTCGGATATTCGTTGATGTCGAGTTGCAGTTGCTCGTAGGTCAGCCGCAGGTAATACAATAAGTCTTCCTTGGCTTTCACCGGAAAGGTGTTGTAATAGGTCAGCGTTTCGCCGTTGTGGTGGCAGATAGCCAGTTCCTGCCCGAACACCTGCGCGGCGAGGTATTTCTTGAAAGATAATTTCTGATTGTAAAAAGTCAGGAAGCCATAGTCACTGCAGTAGAATTCTACGTTAGGCAGATGGTTTTCCAGTAATTGTATGGTCGCATCCGGCAGGGCGAAATAAACGAAGAAATGTTCCTGTAGTTTATTTTTCAGGTAAGTCTGCGCCTCGTTGGACGGATAACCCAACAGGCGGAATACGGCACCCGGCTGTTCCGTTTTTTCCGGGAGAATGGTGTACTCATTCGAGAAAACGGCTGCTCTGCTCAGTTTGAAAGGCAGGCCGAACATATCCGAGTGTTGTTGCAGCCAGGAGGCGATGCTATCGGCGGGCAACTGCTTATCGGTGCTGTGTTCCTGTACGGTCGACTCAAAAGCCACTATTTTCCGCTGCTCGCGGTCGAGGATGGCAAACGTGAAAGCATACGGATGCAGGTGCACCAGTAGCTCCAGTGTCGGAATACGTCTCAATATGTCGGCAGGCAGTTGGATACGCTATTTTTATGCAATATTACCCTTTTATCTACATTTTAAAAAACTACATGTTGGATTTTGCGTTAAATGGTTATACATTTGTCATGTCTTTGGCTTGCCACGCAACTAAAAAATGGCATGAAAAGACGGCATAGTAGTAAAATAAAATAAATTAACCCGATGAATTTACATGAATACCAGGGGAAAGAACTCCTGAAACAGTTTGGCGTAAAAGTACAGGAAGGAATCGTGGCGGAAACCGTGGAACAAGCGGTGGAGGCCTGGAAAACACTGAATGCCCGTACCGGAAAAGAAGGTGTGGTCGTGAAAGCGCAGGTGCATGCCGGTGGTAGAGGTAAAGGCGGCGGGGTGAAGTTTGCGCCCAATCTGGAGTCACTGAAAGAAAGAGCCGCGCAGATTCTGGGTATGACATTGGTGACGCCGCAGACAGGCCCGCAGGGGAAATTTGTCAGCAAAATATTTATCGGAGAAGATGCCTATTACGAAGGCCCTTCTGAAACCAAAGAATTTTATATGTCTGTGTTGCTCGATCGTCAGAAGGAGTGCAACGCGATTGTATATTCTGCCGAAGGCGGAATGGATATTGAAGAGGTGGCGGAACATACACCGGAAAAAATCTTCAAGGAATGGGTAGACCCGATGGTGGGCTTGCAGCCTTTTCAGGCGCGCAGAATCGCTTTCAATCTCGGTCTGAGCGGTCAGGCTTTCAAGGAAATGGTGGATTTTGTACAGCGATTATATAAAGCGTATGAGTCTTCCGACTCCAGCATGTTTGAAATTAATCCGGTGCTGAAAACATCGGATGATAAAATCATCGCGGTAGATGCTAAAGTAGGACTCGATGAAAATGCATTGTTCCGTCATAAAGATCTGGAAGCGCAGCGCGACCTGCTCGAAGAAGATCCGATTGAGGTGGAAGCTGCTGCTGCGGAACTGAACTATGTGAAGCTGGATGGTAACGTAGGTTGTATGGTGAATGGTGCCGGACTCGCGATGGCGACGATGGATATCATTAAACTGAGTGGCGGTGAGCCGGCTAACTTCCTCGATGTGGGCGGTACAGCCAATGCGGAGCGCGTGGAAAAGGCATTCCGTATCATCATGAAAGATCCGCATGTAAAAGCTATTCTGATTAATATCTTCGGTGGTATCGTTCGCTGCGACCGTGTGGCCGGCGGAGTAATCGATGCGTACAGAAATATCGGTAATATTGAAATTCCGATTATCGTGCGCTTGCAGGGAACCAATGCGGAAATCGCGAAACAGATGATTGACGAAGCCGGACTGAAAGTACAGTCAGCGATTCAGTTGTCAGAAGCTGCTGCATTGGTGCAGCAGGCGGTAGCGAAATAATCCGTTGGATAATTTATAAAGAGGAATGGCTGCCTGAAGGCAGCCATTCCTCTTTTACTGCTTATGTCCTCTCGCGTATTTGTTTCTCAAAAGAAGCGATGTGCATTTGTTGTTTCCGGTAATGAAAGATGCCAGCAATAAACAGCACACCCGAAAAACTGAATAATACAATTTCCAGCGGAAGTCCAAAAGATAATTTCATTAAATGGCTGATGCTGAGTCCTGCTATCAGGAAATACATGGAAGTGCGCAGGTAGGCCAGCAAGGTGCGCTGATTGGCCATGATGGTACGCTGCAATGCCATTGATTCCCGCAGTACTAAATCGTCTTTAATTTTGTTGTCAAGTGTATTCATCGTTTACAATTGTGCTATCACGCGTTTCAGTTTATCCTGCACTTCGGTAGCGAGTCCGCCGAGTTGTTCATTCTGTACAGAAATCATGGAAGCCACGGGATCTACGGCGCTGACTTCTACGGTCCCGTCTTCGAGTTCCTGTACAATCACGTTGCAGGGCAGAAATACACCGATATGGCCTTCCGCCTGTAATGCCTGATGGGCGAAGTGCGGGTTGCAGGCACCGAGAATCCGGTATTTACGGAAATCCGCGTTGATTTTGTTTTTCAGCGTTTGCTGTATGTCGATATCCGTCAGTACACCGAACCCTTCGGTTTTCAGGGCGTTGGTGGTTTTCTCAACGGCAGCATCAAAGGAAATGCCCGGAAGTTGTTTGCTGAAATGATAACTCATGATAATGATGTTTTTGTTGAAGCTAAGTCTATTTGCATGTATACGCAACTATTCATCACCTACAAGGTAATCTCTTTCTCGTAAATGCGCAGTAACAATTGTTACATTTCATTCAATAGGAGAACAACCTTCGTAAAACAG
>ERZ1645187.4069-NODE-4069-length-11965-cov-6.166163_pt1 | contig 11965 bp, 13 predicted proteins | sample MGYA00575352_ERZ1645187 | MGnify/ENA primary metagenome ERZ1645187 (study PRJEB40837, sample SAMN11349314) | freshwater sediment metagenome | isolation source: river sediment | host: Sediment | place: India: Wazaribad , New Delhi | collected 2017-02-21 ... | reverse complement strand
CGTCGGCCACCGCCTTGACGATGTTGTGATAGCCGGTGCAGCGGCAGATATTGCCGTCCAGCTCCTCGCGGATCGTCTCCTCGGAAAGGTCATGGCCCTTGCGGTTGACGATATCGACCGCGCTCATGATCATCCCCGGGGTGCAGAAGCCGCACTGGAGCCCGTGATGATCACGGAACGCTTCCTGCATCGGGTGCAGGTCTGCCCCGTTGGCCAGCCCCTCGATGGTGACGACATTCGCCCCCTCGCAGGACAGCGCCAGCGTGGTGCAGGATTTCACCGCACGGCCATCGACATGCACGACACAGGCGCCGCACTGGCTGGTATCGCATCCCACATGGGTGCCGGTCAGCCGCAGATGCTCGCGCAGGAACTGCACCAGAAGCGTGCGCGGATCGACATCGCCCGACACGTCCTTGCCGTTCACCGTCATCGTGACAGTGGCCATCGGATTTCCTCCCTGGAGTGCTGCGGGGCCTCCCAAAGCCCCGGAGTGGATTTTCTGGTTGTCGGGTTGCGACGATTTGTCCGCCCGCCCCTTGCGTGAAGTGAGACTAACCGGGGCAAAAGCCCGGTCAAGAGAGGATCGAATGTTTTTTCATCTCCGTTTCGGGGGGATTTTGACCCTTTCCGCCGGAGTGCGGGGTTTCACGCTCAAACAACCGTGATCACGGCTTGCCTTGGCCTGCAATCACCGCGATCATGTGCCGTTAATATTGTGTTGACCATTGTGGCCATCAGCCGGTGCGGGCGGAAAGTGACGCCCGGACATGCGGCGAGAGGAGAGTTCGATGACATTGATGAAGCGCCTTCTGGCAATCGGCCTGACGTCGCTCACCCTTGCGATCACGGTCGCGCCCACTGCAGAGGCGCAGTATCGTGGTCGCGGGTTCCGCCCCGGCGTCGGCGTACGCGGCCCGGGCGTGCGCGGCCCGGTCTATGGCTACCGCGGATATCGCGGCCCCCGCTATGCCCATCGCGGCTGGCGCGGCGGCAATGCGGCCGGTGCCGTGGCGGCCGGTGTGCTCGGCGCGGCGGTTCTCGGCTCGATCATCGCGGCCCAGCCGAGCTGCTATCGTGAGCTGGCCGGCTATGACCGTCGCGGACGGCCGTTTTACCGCGATATCTGCAACTGATCCGGCGCCGGAAGGCGCGGATAGCCACCGCGCCTTCCGGCTTGAGACAAACCGGATTATCGATTTTCGCGCGTTGATGCCGGCATGGGCGTATCCCACCGCGCGGCGGCGGCATCGTCTGCCTCGCGCGCATCCACCCAGCCGCCGGCTGAACCATCGGCGCCATGTTCCTTTTTCCAGAACGGCGCCCGGGTCTTGAGATAATCCATCAGGAAATCCGCCGCCTCGAACGCCGCCCGGCGATGGCTGGAGGCGGCGATCACCAGCACAATGTTGCCGCCCGGCGCGATCGGGCCGAAACGGTGAATGGCGGTGAGCCCGAGCAGCGGCCAGCGACGCGCCGCCTCGTCCGCCACGCGGGTCATCTCCTCTTCCGCCATACCGGGATAATGTTCGAGTTCCAGCGCGGCGAGACGCCCCTGCTCGCTGCGGCACAGGCCCGTGAAAGCCACCACCGCGCCGATATCACTCCGTCCGGCGGTCATCCGCGCCTGTTCGGCCGCGGCGTCGAAATCCCCGGCCTGCACGCGGATGGTGATCGGGCAGGTCACCGCCTCATCCCCCGGTCATCGGCGGGAAGAAGGCGATCTCCCCTGCCCCGGCAATCGCCGCATCCTGCCGGGCGTGCTTGCGGTCGAGCGCCGTGCGGATGAAGGCACCATGCTCGAAGGCATAGGCGTAGTTCTCTCCCCGGCCCTTCAGCCAGTCGATCACCCCGGCCACCGTCTTCACCTCCGCCGGCAGGTCGACCACCTCTTCGGCCACGCCGACGCGTTCGCGCACCCAGGCGAAATAGACAAGCTTCATGATGCCTCCTCGTCCGCCGCGAGGATATGGCGGATACCGGCCTTGAAGTAGTCATACCCGGTGTAAAGTGTCAGAAGTGCCGCGATCCAGAGCAGGATCAGCCCGGTCACATGGGTCCAGCCCTTGGGCAGCACCGCATCGCCCGCCGTGCCGGCAATGAGAAAGCCGAGAGAGACCAGTTGCGCCGTCGTTTTCCACTTCGCCAGTTGCGACACCGGCACAGACACGCGCACTTCGGCCAGGAATTCACGCAGGCCCGAGACCAGCATTTCCCGGCACAGGATGACGATGGCCGCCCACACCGACCAGGAGCGGATATCCTCGGTATGTACCAGCATCAGCAGCACCGAACCGACCAGCAGCTTGTCGGCGATCGGGTCGAGCATCCGCCCCATCGAGGATTGCTGCGACCACATGCGGGCGAGATAGCCATCGAGAAAATCGGTGATTCCCGCGATGGTGTAGATGCCCAGCGCCGTCCAGCGCACCCAGTCATCCTTGGGCCAGAACAGGCACGCCACCACCACCGGCACGGCGCAAATGCGCCCGTACGTCAGGATATTGGGCAGATTGAACGGGTTTCGGCGCGCGGCGGACATGACCCTGCTGAACAGTCGGTGATCTCATAGCGGCCGGAGGGGCGCGCCCGCCAGCCAGAACAGGGCTTCTACCCAACACGCGGCGCGGGGGCCGTCAACCGTCCTGACGCGGCTCATTCGCCCCTTTCATGGAAAAAATCATACACCGCCTTTGCCGTCGCGGCGTTCACCCCCGGCGTCCGGGTCAGATCATCGAGCGAGGCGCGGCTGACCGCCTTGGCGGTGCCGAAGTGCAGCAGCAGCGCCCGCTTGCGGCGCGGGCCGATGCCGGGCACCTCGTCAAGCGGGTTCCTCGTCATCTCCCGCTTGCGCTTGGCGCGATGGGTGCCGATGGCAAAGCGATGCGCCTCGTCGCGCAGCCGCTGGATGAAATAAAGCGCAGGATCACGCGGCGGCAGCTTGAACGGCGCCTTGCCCGGTATGAAGAACGTCTCGCGCCCCGCGTCCCTGTCCGGCCCCTTGGCGATGCCGACCAGCGGCACATTGGCAACGTCGAGCCCCTCCAGCGTCTCGCGCACCGCGTCGAGCTGGCCCTTGCCGCCATCGATGAGCACCAGATCGGGCCACTGCGGAAACACATCCTCCGCCGCCTCGCGCATCGCATGCTCCTTCTGCAACCGGGAGAAGCGACGGCTCAGCACCTCGCGCATCATGCCATAATCGTCGCCCGGCGTCAGATCGTCGGATTTGATGGTGAAGGTGCGGTAGTGGGTTTTCATGAAGCCCGCCTCGCCGGCGACGATCATCGCCCCCACCGCGTTGGTGCCCATGATATGCGAATTGTCGAACACATCGATCCGCCGGGGCGGCCCCGGCAGACCGAAAGCCTCGCCCAGCGCGGCGAGCAGCTTCTTCTGGCTCGCCGTATCAGCCAGCTTGCGGCTCAGCGCCTCGCGCGCGTTCTTGGCTGCGTGATCGACCATATCCTTCTTTTCGCCGCGCTTGGGGGCGGCGATCTCGACCTTCCGACCGGCGCGGGCGCTCAGCGCCTCGGCCAGCAGCGCACCGTTCTCGATCTCGTGACTGGTCAGGATCAGTCGCGGCGCCGGTCGCTCGCCATAGAACTGCGCGAGAAAAGCGTCGAGCACCTCGGCCGGCGTCATCGTCCGGTCGGCGCGCGGATAGAATGCGCGGTTGCCCCAGTTCTGGAACGTGCGGAAGAAAAACACCTCGACGATGAACTGCCCTGCCTGTTCGTGGATGGCGAAGACATCCGCCTCCTCCACCTCGCGCGGATTGATATCCTGCGATGAAGTGACGGCAGAAAGCGCGGCCAGCCGGTCGCGATAGCGCGCGGCGCGTTCGAATTCGAGAGCGTCGGAAGCGGTCTGCATCTCGGCAGCGATCCGCTGTTTCACCGCCACGCTCCGCCCGTCGAGAAAATCCTTCGCCTCCTCCACCAGCCCGGCATACTCCCCCGGCGTCACCTCGCCCGTGCAGGGCCCGGCGCAGCGCTTGATCTGGAACAGCAGGCACGGCCGTGTGCGGTTCTCGTAATAGCTGTCGGTGCAGGTGCGCAGCAGGAACGCCCGCTGCAGCGCATTGATCGTCCGCGTCACGGCGGTCGCGCTGGCGAAAGGGCCGAAATACGCACCCTTGCGGTTGCGCGCACCACGATGCTTGACGATCTGCGGCGCCTCGTGGTCGCCGGTGATGAGGATGTAGGGGAACGATTTGTCGTCCCGCATCAGCACGTTGAAGCGTGGCTTCAGTTGCTTGATGTAGTTGGTTTCAAGCAGCAGCGCCTCGGCTTCCGTCTCGGTGGTGACGAACTCCATCGACTGCGTCGCTGCGATCATCCGCGCGATGCGGTTGGAATGGCCAAGCCCGCGCGTGTAGCTGGCGACGCGCTTTTTGAGGCTCCGCGCCTTGCCGACATAGAGAACCTCGCCGCCCTCCCCGATCATCCGGTAAACACCGGGATCGTTCGGCAAGGCCTTCCAGAAACGGCGGATCACTTCCGCGCCGAAGGTCAGCGCCTCGGGCGTGGCCTCTCCCCCTGCCTCGTCCAGCAGCGGCAGGGCTTCGTCCGCCTCCTCGGCGTCGGTCTCTTCGGGGGGCAGATCGTCGTGCGGGCGTCCCATGGCACCGAGATAGGCATGTTCGCCCGCAAAGGCAAAGGCGGTGGTCAGGCCGTTTTGACGAGATCGGCAAACTTGGCGAAGAACTCGTCCGCCAGCTTCTTGGCGACACCGTTGATCAGCCGCGCGCCCAGCTGGGCGATCTTGCCGCCGATATTGGCCTCGACATCGTAATGCAGCCGCGTGCCCTCGGGAATTTCCTCCAGCCGCACCACAGCGCCGCCCTTGGCAAAGCCCGCAACGCCGCCCTCCCCCTCGCCGGTGATGCGGTAGCCGTTCGGCGGATCAAGATCGGACAGCGTGACCTTGCCCTTGAATGTCGCGCTCACCGGGCCGATCTTGAGCTTGACGACGGCCTGATAGCCCTCGTCGATCGACCCTTCGAGGCTCTGGCAACCGGGGATCGCCGCCTTCAGCGCTTCCGGATCGTTCAGCTTCTGCCAGACCGTCTCGCGCGTGGCCGCAAGATCGACCGACCCGTTCATCGTCATTGCCATGGATGCGTTTCCATTCCCTCGGTGTGCTTTTCCGGCTTGCGGTGCCGGGCTCGCCCGGTAGTCTGGACCAAAGCGCGGCCGAGGTTAAGCGCAAAATCGGAGTGAATCGGATGGGCGCGACCGGCATCTACGGTGAACTGTTCGCGGACGCAGAAATGGGCGCCGTTTTCTCCGATCGCGCCACCTTGCAAGGCATGCTGGATTTTGAGGCCGCGCTCGCCCGCGATGAGGCCAGCGAAGGCATCATCCCCGCCGCCGCCGCGCCGGCCATTGCCGCCGCCTGCCGCGCAGACCTTTACGAGATCGCCGCCCTTGGCGCGGAAACGACGCTGGCCGGCAATCCGGCCATCCCGATGGTGCGGATGCTCACCGCGAAAGTGGCTGAGACGGACCCCGGCGCGGCCCGCTGGGTACATTGGGGCGCGACCAGCCAGGACGCGATCGACACCGGCCGGCTGATCCAGATCGGCGCGGCGCTCCAACTGATCGAAAAACGGATCGCCACCCTCGCCCACCTGTTGGCCGGCCTCGCCCATGCCCATCGCCACACGGTGATGGCCGGGCGCACCCTGCTGCAACACGCCCTGCCCGTCACCTTCGGGCTGAAGGCGGCCTATTGGCTCGATGCGCTTATCGGCCATGCCGGTGCGCTCACCCGCCTTGCCCCCGCCGCCACGCTGCAACTTGGCGGCGCGGCGGGCACGCTGGCGTCGTTGGGGGACAAGGGTTCCGCCCTGCAGGAGCGGATGATGGGGTTCGAGCTGGCCGTGCCATGGCACACCACCCGGCAGGCGCTGATCCGGCTGGGGGCGGAAATGGGCCTGCTCGCCGGCACGCTGGGCAAGGTCGGCCGGGATATCACCCTGCTGATGCAGACCGAGGTGGCCGAGGTGTTCGAGCCGGCGGCAACCGGCAAGGGCGGCTCCTCCACCCTGCCGCACAAGCGCAACCCCGTGCAGTCGCTGGCAATGACGGCGATCGCCACACGCACACCGGGGCTGGTCGCCACCCTGCTGGCCGCCCTGCCACAGGAGCATGAGCGCGCCGCCGGCGGCTGGCACGCGGAATGGCAGACCCTGCCGGAGGTGTTCGTGTTGGCCGGGGCCTCGCTCAACCACGCCATCGCCATGATGGGCGGGCTGGAAATCGACGCAAGACGCATGCGCGCCAACCTGGACCTGACGAACGGACTGATCCTGTCCGAGCGGATCGCACTGGCACTGGGCGAATCGATGCCGCGAATGGAAGCCAAGGCGCTGGTGGAGGCGGCCTGTCGCCGCGCCATGGCGGAGGGACGCCCGCTGCGGGATGTGCTCGCCGGAGACAACCGCATCGCCGGCCTGCTCGACGGGCCGGCCCTCTCCCGCCTGTTCGACCCCGCAACCTACCTCGGCGCCACGGAGGCGACCATCGAGCGCATCCTCGCCCTCCATCGCCTCACCTTCATCCAGTAAGTAGCCGGAGTGTGCCCGATGCCGATGCTGACAATCGGACCCGATACCTTTCACTATCGCCTTGACGGGCCGGAAAAAGCGCCGGTTCTGATGCTGTCCAATTCGCTCGGCTGTGACCTGACGATGTGGGATGGGCAGGTCGCCCATTGGGCCAGGACCTTCCGTGTGCTGCGCTACGACAGCCGCGGCCACGGCCGGTCCTCCGCGCCGGACCGTCCCTATTCCATGGGCGAACTGGGGATGGATGCGCTCCGCATCATGGATGCCCTCGATATCGACAAGGTGCACTGGTGCGGCCTGTCCAAGGGCGGCATGGTCGGCATGTGGCTGCTGACCCATGCGCCCGAACGGCTCGGCCGCGTCGTGCTGGCCAATACCTCGGCCCACATGGGCCCGCCGGACCTGTGGAACGGGCGCATCCGCACTGCCCGGGAAAAGGGCATCGCCGCGCTGGCCGAGCCGACGCGCACGCGCTGGTTCTCGGACAAATTCCGCGCCACCGACAACCCCGCCATCGACCGGATCATCGACGATTTCCGGAAAACGCCGGTTGCAGGCTATGCCGGCTGCTGCGCGGCCATCCGCGACATGGACCAGCGCGAATCGATCCGCATCGCGACCAGTCCGGTGCTCGTGGTCATCGGCGCGGCAGATCCGGCCACGCCGCCAGCGGCCGGCAATCTCATCGCAGCCAACATCCCCGGCGCGAAAACCGTGACGCTGGACGCCGCCCACATTTCCAACGTCGAGCAACCCGAAGCCTTCACCCGCGCGGTTGCGGAGTTTCTTCCATGAGCGATGACACGACGCGATATGAGGCCGGCATGGCCGTGCGCCGGCAGGTGCTGGGCGAAGCGTGGGTGGACCGGGCGAATGCCCGCCTCAGCGATTTCAACAGCGAATTCCAGAACCTCATCACCCGCTATGCCTGGGGCGAAATCTGGACCCGACCGGGGCTGGAGCGGAAAACCCGCTCATGTTGCGTCCTGTCGATGATGATCGCCCTCGGCGCATGGGATGAATTCCGCCTCCACGTCCGTGCCGCGTTCAACAACGGGCTCACCGGGGACGACATCAAGGAAGTGATCCTGCAAGCCGCGATCTATTGCGGTGTGCCCAAGGCCAACCACGCGATCAAGGAGGCGGAAAGCGTCTTCGCCGAGATGGCGGGCCAATAATGGAGTTGCTGATCGGCATCTGTGTTATCGCGGCGCTGGTTCACGCTCTGCTGACCCAGGGAACGGTCGCGCGCCTCGCCGGCACGCCGCCGCCAATTCAAACCTTCGCCGGCTATTTGTGTGTCCGTTTCATCGGAGTGACGGTTTTCTATCTCACCACGATGGCCTATTACGCGATCGCCGATCAGGATGCCGGGCAGGTCGCGGGCGGCCTTTTTGCCGCATACGCCGACGATGAAGCGGCCATGGTCCGGCTTTGGAAGTACAGCACGCTGGCGCTCGCGACCTTGGTGATGCTGGCTGCGGACTACACGCTCCTGCGATGGCTCAACCGGGGCTTGAACGCGCCCATCGGCTGGCCGCTCGTCGGCACACATGCCATCTTGTCGGTGCTTGCGTTGATGTTGTGGTGATCCTCAAGTCTGCCGTCCACCGATGGGAAAGCCGCGGAACTCCTTCACCGTCCTCAGGCTGAAGCTTGTGGTCATGGTCGAAACACCCGGCAGGCGCGACAGCTTCTGCCGGTGGATGCGTTCGAAATCATCCATATCCTTCACTGCGATGCGCATGATGTAGTCCGCCCGCCCGGCGAGCAGATAGCAGGAGAGAATCTCCGACACCGCCATCACCGCTTTTTCGAACGCCTCCAGCGCTTCGTTGGATTGCGAGATCAGCGAGACTGTGACGAAAAGTTCCATTGTCAGGCCCAGCGCGGCCCGGTCCAGCCGTGCGGCATAGCCGGCAATCACCCCGGCTTCCTCCAGTTGCTTCACCCGCCGGTGACAGGCGGAGGGCGACAGCCCCACCTCTTCCGCCAGTTGCGCAAGCGGGCGGCTGAAATCCGCCTGAATGCGCGACAATATTGAGTGATCAATCCGATCCATAAGAATTTTTCCTGAGATTGATCAATTTAATTGGATTTTCTTGCGCCTGACAAGCGTTCTTCGACGCTCTTTGCGAAGCTTTCCCGCCCCATCCCGCCTAAGGTTGCGCATCAGTCTGGCGCGGGAGGCAAAGATGCTGGTCGGGGTTCCGAAAGAGATCAAGAATCACGAATATCGTGTCGGCATGACGCCCGAGAGCGTGGCCGAAATGGTCCATCACGGCCACCGCGTGCTGGTCGAGACGAAGGCCGGCAACGGCATCGGCGCAACCGACCGGGCCTATCGCACTGCCGGCGCCGAGATTGTCGCCACCGCCGCGGAGATTTTCGCCAAGGCCGACATGATCGTGAAGGTGAAGGAGCCGCAGCCGGCGGAATGCGCGATGCTGCGCCCCGGCCAGATCCTCTATACCTATCTCCACCTCGCGCCCGATCCGGAGCAGACCGCCGCGCTCATCAGGTCCGGCGCGGTCTGCATCGCCTACGAGACGGTGACGGACGACACCGGCGGCCTGCCGCTGCTGAAACCGATGAGCCAGGTGGCCGGCCGCATGGCGGTGCATGCCGGCGCAAACGCGCTGGAAAAGGCGCATGGCGGGCGCGGCGTGCTGATCGGCGGCGTGCCCGGTGTGGCCCCGGCCAAGGTGGTGATCATCGGCGGCGGCGTCGTCGGTTTCAACGCCGCACAGATGGCGGTCGGCATGCATGCCGATGTGATTATTCTTGATCGCAGCCCGCTGGTGCTGGAAAAGCTCTCCACCCACTTCGAAGCCTCCGCCAAGGTCGTCTACGCGATGAAATCGGCGATCGAGCATCATGTTGCGCAGGCTGATCTGGTGATCGGCGCGGTGCTGGTGCCCGGCGCCGCCGCGCCCAAATTGGTCACGCGCGCCATGGTCAAGGGCATGAAGAAGGGCGCTGTGCTGGTTGATGTCGCGATCGATCAGGGCGGCTGCTTCGAAACCTCGAAGGCCACCACCCACGCCAAGCCGACCTATCTGGTCGATGGCGTCGTGCACTATTGCGTCGCCAACATGCCCGGCGCAGTGGCGCGCACGTCCACCTACGCGCTCAACAACGTCACCCTTCAGCATGCGCTGGCGATTGCCGACAAGGGCTGGAAGCAGGCGTTGAAGGACAACCGGCACCTTCTGAACGGCCTCAATGTCTGTGCCGGCAAGGTGACCTACGAGGCCGTGGCGCGCGATCTGAACCACCCCTACGTTGCCGCCGCATCGCTGCTGGGGTAAGGAGCCGTCCAGTCCGCGCCGCGAACGGGAGCGAGCGGCCGGACCTGCGCGAGGAAAAATGTGGCGAACGCCATAAAGGGGCTTGCGCTGGACCTGATGCATAAAACAAACTGATCACGGTCATCACGGGGAAAAATACCCGGAGGCCACGGGAGACAATCGCGTATGGAAGTCTTTGTACAGCAAGTGATCAACGGGCTGACGCTCGGCGCGATCTACGGGCTGATTGCTGTCGGATATACGATGGTTTTCGGCATCATCGGCATGGTCAACTTTTCCCATGGCGATGTGTTCATGGTCGGCGGCTTCACCGCCCTCATCCTGTTCCTGCTCGTCACCGGCGCGCTCGGGTTCGGCGCCGGCGCGGTGTTTCTCGCCATCATCGTCTGCTTGCTGCTCGGCATGGCGCTGACCGGCCTGTGGAGCTGGACGATCGAGCGCCTGGCCTATCGGCCGCTGCGCGGTTCGTTCCGCCTCGCCCCGCTGATCTCGGCCATCGGCATGTCGATGGTGCTGGTCAACTTCGTGCAGGTGGCACAGGGCGCGCGCAACAAGCCCATCCCGCCGATGCTGCGCGACGGCATCAAGATCATGGAAGGCAACGGCTTCGTCGTGACGCTGGCCTACAAGCAGATCGTCATCATGGTGGTCACGGCCTTGCTGCTCGGCATCTTCTGGTATGTGGTGCAGAAGACCCCGCTCGGCCGCGCCCAGCGCGCCTGCGAGCAGGACAGCAAGATGGCCTCGCTGCTCGGCATCGATGTTGACCGGACGATCTCGATCACCTTCATCATCGGCGCGGCGCTCGCGGCGGTCGCCGGCGTGATGTACCTCGTTTATTATGGCGTCATCTCGTTCTCGGATGGGTTCATTCCGGGCGTGAAAGCCTTTACGGCGGCAGTGCTCGGCGGCATCGGCTCGCTCCCCGGCGCGGTGCTCGGCGGGCTGATCATCGGCATGGTCGAGACCTTGTGGTCCGCCTATTTCTCGATTGATTACAAGGATGTGGCGGCGTTCATGCTGCTGGCGATCACATTGATCTTCCTGCCGCAGGGGCTGCTCGGCAAGCCGGAAGTGGAGAAGGTGTGATGGCCTCCGCCTCCGACGAAACCCCCGCCACCCTGACCGAGATTGTCCGCTCCGCCCTGTTCTGGACGGGCATCGCCCTCGGCCTGTTCATCCTGCTGATCGGCCTGAAGACCGATCAGGATGCCAACACCATCGTGCTGGTGCCGCGCCCGTTGCTGCTGGGGGGCGTGCTGCTCGCCGTGTTCATCGGCTCACTCACCATCGGCGTGATGGGCGCACGCAAGCAGGCCGCCCACCTTGCCGGCAAAACGCGGGCGCCAAGCGCCACGCTGGCCCGGATCGAGCCCTACATTCGCCCGTTCCTGCTCGCCTTCGTCATCGCCTTCCCGTTCATTTCCATCGCGCTTTCCGGCTGGCAGGGCTCGTTGAAGTGGATCGACAATTTCGGCATCCAGATTCTCATCTACGTGATGCTCGGCTGGGGGCTGAACGTCGTCGTCGGCCTCGCCGGCCTGCTCGATCTCGGCTACGTCGCGTTCTATGCGGTCGGCGCCTATTCCTATGCCCTGCTCGCCCAGAATTATGACCTGTCGTTCTGGTTCCTGCTGCCGATAGCCGGCATCCTCGCCGCCTTCTGGGGCATCATCCTCGGCTTTCCAGTGCTGCGCCTCAGGGGCGATTATCTCGCCGTGGTGACGCTGGCCTTCGGCGAGATCATCCGCCTTGTGCTGATCAACTGGGTCGATTTTTCCAACGGCTATGCCGGCATCTCGTCGATCCCACGGCCGACGTTCTTCGGCATCCCGTTTGATTCGAGCGAGCAGGGTTTTGCCGCCTATTTCGGGCTGGAGCCGTCAGGGCTCTATTACAAGATCTTCCTGTTCTATCTCATCCTGTTCCTGGCGATGGTGACGGCCTATGTGACCACGAAGCTGCGCCGCCTGCCGATCGGACGCGCGTGGGAAGCGCTGCGCGAGGATGAGATCGCCTGCCGCGCGCTTGGCATCAACACGGTGACGACCAAGCTGACCGCCTTTGCCATCGGCGCGAT
>ERZ1645187.4068-NODE-4068-length-11966-cov-32.257241_pt1 | contig 11966 bp, 11 predicted proteins | sample MGYA00575352_ERZ1645187 | MGnify/ENA primary metagenome ERZ1645187 (study PRJEB40837, sample SAMN11349314) | freshwater sediment metagenome | isolation source: river sediment | host: Sediment | place: India: Wazaribad , New Delhi | collected 2017-02-21 ... | reverse complement strand
CCGGTGCGCCACCCGTGGCGAAAGCGATGGTGTTTCCGCTGTCGCAGGAGGGAAAAACCGCCACGCGCCCGTCGAATGCGCTCGACGCTGGCAGCGAATCCCTTGTTGCGCCCCAGTAAGTTGATGCCGAGCAGCCCGTTTTCCGTTAGGCGGCTGCGGCAAGCCTGATAGAAGGGCAGGGTGTCGAGCGCGCCGGCGCGCGCATCGGGGTCGAAACCGTCGAGCAGGATGGTGTCGAAGCGCTTTTCACCGGACAGCATGTAGTCGGCGCCGTCGTCGATGACGATGCTCAGCCGTGTCGGGTCGTCCGGCAACTTGAAATACTGGCGGGCGATGAACTCGACCTGCGGATTGATCTCGACGACGGTGATCCGGCAATCCGGCAGGTTACGGTAAATGAACTTGGCCAGCGAGCCGGCGCCAAGCCCGATCAGCAGTGCGCTGCGCGGCCAGTGAGGGCTGTCGCGCAACAGCAATCCGGCCATCATTTCCCGCGTGTAGCCCAGTTCCAGCGACCACGGCCGGGCAATGCGCATTGCGCCCTGCACCCAGTCCGAGCCGAAGTGCAGGTAACGCACACCGTCTTCTTCGCTGATATCGACCGCATGCCGGGGAGGCGATTTTCTGGTTTTCACGGTATATGCCCCCTGAAATTGGTACCCCCAGGTGGAATCGAACTGGAGGCGCAATTGCTTGTAGTTACGTTGAATAGTGTTCTTGTTTTTATGAAAATGCCAACGGAAGTACCAACAGGAAAAGATCCATGACTGGTCGAGCGGTACTTAATTTGAACCTTTGTTGATCGACATTCAGGCTACAGGTGCTGGCATTGTAGACGATGCCGGGAACCTGACCCTACGCCGGCCTACCGCCGATCAAATGCATTGCCGGCGGCGCCAGTAACGCTGCGGCCTCGGTAACGCTCCCCTGCATCCACTGCTCGGTCTGGCCCTGCTCAATTGCCACAACTGAACGCTTGTCCTGTTGATCCGGTGGTAGCTCTGTGTCTGGCTTGTGCATCCTGCTCATCGGTGGATGATCGTTAGCGTTGATCGTCAGCATGGTGTAGCTTTCGATCACTTCCCCGGTTGAGTGATCCACCCAGGTGTTCCAGAGCCCGGCCAGGCCCCAGGGCTGACTATCAGCCCGGCGAAAGCGCCACCAGATATTCTTGCCAGTCTCCCGGCAAGGTTCATCGAACGACAGCGCCGGGATGGTGCAACGTTGGCTGCGGCGCCAGGCATAGCGAAACGTCGGCTTGCCTGCGGCTTCCTCTGACCGGCAGTTGTATGTCGAGTATTTCAGGACCGGCGCATTCGACCAAGAGGGGATCAGCCCCTAGGTGCCGACGACCAGATCGGGGCCGGCATCACCTTGGCGCAGGAACGGGCCGAGCGCCCGAGGGAAGACGTCACGCGCCCCCTTCGGTTGATTGTGGTGGCCGATGTGCCAGGCGCGTTCTATGTCGAATTGGTTGGGTGAGATGTAGCGCCTGCACATGCGAACGACAACAATGTGTCGCTTCCGCCGCAATCAGACGGGGCACTCCTAAATACTCTTAGCGGTCAGCCACAAACAGGAAGCCCCAACAGCCTTTCTTCATCCTTAGGCACAGGGCGAGCCTTTGCAGTCACAAACCCATGGTCGTTGCGCTCTTGGTACGTAAAGACTCTGACATCCTCGCCGCGCTTCTTAATAGCAATCGCATCTTCTTTCAGTATCTCTTGAACGGTCTTACTGCCAATAAGACCCTTGAAGTTGGCGGTCATTTCACATCCTCACGAAAAACATCTGAGTCCGGCACTACCGACATCAGCAGTATAGACAGTAGCTGCCTAAATGGTTCCATCAGGGGGGCAAATCGCTCGCCGCCCTTTTCTACGAGAAGCCCCTCTTGGGAGGAATGAATGTTCAGAATTCCTACGCAGCCAGCCTCATCTTCTGCGCCCAAGGCAAATATCGGCATGCATGCAAAACTCTTGATATGTTTTCCTGCGCCTTGCCGAAAATACGCCTTAACTCGTGCTTTCACAGCTTCATCAACAGAGCAACGCTCAGCCAACCATGAATCTAAGGTACTTATCGACGTAAAGCTGGCAAACTCCTTGTACACTAGCGCCCATGGCGCCCCCGGAACAACGGGGCTCTTGGTCTTACCATCATCTGTAACGAGCTGAGAACGATTCTTCGGAATGTGGATTGCCAGGTCGACAATGTTCGGATCTCGCGCAAATGCCGAGACTGTAGTTGTAGTCGAAAGGTTCGATGCGACTTGGAGATAACCGTCGTAGTCAGGGTGATTATGCCCAGCCTCGATCAAGCGGTGATCAAACCTCCCGTCTCCGCCGTGACATTGCCGATAGAGCATGATATTCGCGCCATAGGTTGTAGTTGCCGGCGCTTTGTCATAACTTTTTGCAAGTTCGAGAATTCCACCTAGCACATTGCGAATGGCTTGTTCGGCATCTGCAACGTTGCATCCTGTTGAATGAATAACAAGAGTTGACCGAAAGGCCGGACCCAAGATGACCTGATATTCAGCCAGGAAGCCTTCCGGAGGAAGTGACTCAATGCGATGGACTGCTTCCTTGAGGGCGCTAGTTTCACTTTTCAGCTCTTTCGTTTCAGATTGAAGCGCCCTGCGCTCCCTGCGAGCTGAGCGATTTTGTGCCCACGACGCGCCAGAGAGAGATATGCCCGTCAAGCAGACTGCCAGCCAAAAAAAGACAGATGGCGCAGAGAGCTCAAAGGACTTAATTTCATTAGTGAAAAACGATGCGAAAGCGCCGGCCATTACGGTCGTAACAGCTGTAATACCGCCAAACCAAGGCTTCAGAAAGATCGCTTCGAGATCATCCTTGTATGCCATCTACTGCCCCCATGAAATTTGATGCTCAAACAATTATGTATGCCAAGGAATTGTACATGAGGGCTGTGACTCACCTATCACAAGAGAAATATTGTGCTGCTATCGGCCGGCGTTGAGAACAGTGATTGTGTCGCCGTCGGCGATGCTGACCACGTAGCCCGTAATGACGTTGGCCCGGGCCGGCGCTTGAACTGATTGGGCTGCTGGGACTGCTTCGGCGTCGCAAATCGGCGGGCTCTCTCGGTCACATGGATGGTCAGAAATGATCATCTTGGCACCCTCGGAGCAGCGATACAGTTCTGCTGATGCAGGAGACGAAAGCGCGGCCACCAGTGAAGCAATGAATGCGAGGGATTTTGTCTGTTGCTTGTCCATCGGCCGATTTTGCCATGACAGAGGCAACCTTTGCCGCACTACCTTCGCACGTCGATGATCGTGCCGAGGATTTGATCAGCGTGTCGGCACGCGTTTAAATATTGGTACCCCCAGGTGGAATCGAACCACCAATTCGCCCTTAGGAGGGGCGTGTTATATCCATTTAACTATGGAGGCGAAGCGCGTTGCCGGCAGGCGCGCATTGTACCGGGGGGCGGGTAATTTGCGATAGGTGTGCTATCCACTAGCCGTTAGAATGTCGGCACTTAACACCTCGGCGCCTTTTGCGGGGCGCCGTTTTTGATTGCCCCGATGCCCTACCTCAAACTTTCCGACGCCTGCCTTGCTTACGGCCATGTGCCGCTTCTCGACCATGCCGATTTCTTGCTCGATCCGGGCGAACGGGTGGCGCTGATTGGCCGCAACGGCACCGGAAAGTCGTCGTTGCTGGCGGCGATGGCGGCCGGTTCCGGGCGCGGCAGGCTGGACGACGGCGAAGTCTGGGTACAGCCCGGTATCCGTGTCGGCTATGTGCCGCAGGAACCGCCGTTCGATATGGAGGCGACGGTCTTCGAGGCGGTGATTTCCGGCATGGGTGAAAACGCCACGCTGCTCGCCGAGTACCACGAGGTATCGCACCAGTTGGGTGAAATCGACGCCGATCATGACGTGCTGCTGGAGCGCATGTCCGCATTGCAGCACGAGCTCGAAGCGCGCGGCGCCTGGGCTTACGAGGCGCAAGCGGAGCGGGTCATCGAACGTTTCAGTCTGGATGCGGATGCCAAGGTCGGCAGCCTGTCCGGCGGCCAGAAGAAGCGTCTGGCACTGGCTCAGGCGCTGGCTGTGGCGCCCGAAGTGCTGTTGCTCGACGAGCCAACCAACCACCTGGATATTGCCGCCATCGAATGGCTGGAAAGCCTGCTGATCGAATCCGGCGTTACCCTGTTCTTCATTACCCACGACCGTTCCTTTCTCGACCGCGTCTGTACGCGCATCGTCGAACTCGATCGCGGCAAGCTGGTGAGTTTTCCCGGCAGTTTCAAGGAATACCAGTTGCGCAAGGAAGCCTTGCTGCATGAGGAGGGGCTGGCCAATGCACGCGCCGACAAGTTGCTCAAGGAAGAGGAAATCTGGATTCGCAAGGGCGTCGAAGCGCGCCGCACGCGCGCCGTGTTCCGCGTCCAGCGGCTCGATCAACTGCGCGCCGAACGTCAGGCGCGACGCGAGCGGATGGGCAAGGTCAATCTGCAAGTCGATTCCGGCGACAAGAGCGGCAAGCTGGTGGCCGAGTTGGAGCACGTTTTCAAAGCCTACGGTCAACGGCAAATTGTGCGCGATTTCTCAACCCGCATTCAGCGCGGCGACAAGATCGGCCTGATCGGCCCCAACGGTGCCGGCAAGACGACGCTGCTGCGCCTGATTCTCAACGAAATCCAGCCGGATTCAGGCGTCGTGCGCCAGGGTACAAAAATGGAAATCGCCTATTTCGACCAGTTCCGCACCCAGCTCGATCCCAATTCAACGCTGTCCGATGTGATTTCCCCGGGTTCCGACTGGGTCGATATCCGTGGTGCCCGCAAGCACGTCATCGGCTATCTCGAAGACTTCCTGTTTGCGCCGGAGCGTGCCCGTTCGCCTGTCAGTTCGCTGTCCGGCGGCGAGCGCAACCGCCTGCTCCTGGCCCGGCTGTTCGCCAAGCCGGCCAACGTGCTGGTGCTCGACGAACCGACCAACGATCTCGACATCGAGACGCTGGAATTGCTGGAAGAGCTGCTGCAAACCTACGACGGCACGCTGTTTCTGGTCAGCCACGACCGGACTTTTCTGGATAACGTGGTGACCCAGACCATTGCCGCCGAAGGCGATGGCATCTGGAAGGAGTACGCTGGCGGCTACAGCGACTGGGCTTCTTATAAGGCGAGCGTCGCCAAGGAAGCGTCCAGGCCGAAGCAGGAAGCCAAACCGGTGGTCAAGGCCGCCGAGCCGGCCAAGGCGAAGGGCGAAAAAATGTCGTGGAAGGAGCAGCGCGAACTGGAAACGCTGCCCGCCACTATCGCCGCGCTGGAGGCCGAGCAGGTCGAACTGGGCCAGTGCCTTGCAGATGCGAGCATTTACCAGAGCGATCCGGGCGCTGCGCAGAAGGCATCCGAGCGCCTGGCGGCAATCGACGATGAGCTGATGAAGCTGCTGGAGCGCTGGGAAACGCTGGAGGCGCGCGCCGGGGGCACGGTGTAAGCGTCGTTTCAGAAATGGCCACTGGCGGCCGTGCGATAATGGCCGCCATTTCGTAACTTTCGATCTGCCATGCGCTACGCCATCATTCCGGTTACTCCCTTCGAGCAGAACTGCACCGTTTTCTGGTGCGAAAAGACCCGTCAGGCGGCGGTCATCGATCCCGGTGGCGACATCGAGCGCATCCTTGAGTTTCTCAAGAAGGAAGGCCTGACGCTGGCGAAGATTCTCGTTACCCACGGCCACATCGACCATGCCGGCGGTGTCGGCGCACTGGCTGCGCAGACCGGTGTGACCATCGAGGGGCCGCACGAGGAAGACCGCTTCTGGATCGTTGGCATGCCTCAGCAGAGCAAAATGTTCGGCTTTCCCAACGTGCAGAGTTTCGAGCCGGATCGCTGGCTCAAGGCGGGCGACAAGGTGAATTTCGGCGAAGTCGAACTCGACGTGTTGCATTGTCCGGGCCATACCCCGGGCCACGTCGTTTTCTACCACTCGCCGAGCAAGCTGGTGCAGGTCGGCGACGTGTTGTTCCAGGGCTCCATCGGCCGCACCGACTTTCCGCGCGGCGATCACGACACGCTGATCCGTTCGATCCATGAGCAACTGTTCCCACTTGGCGACGATGTCGAATTCATTCCTGGCCACGGGCCGATGTCCGATTTCGGCGAAGAGCGGCGCTACAACCCCTTCCTGAGCGGCAAATACGGCTGATTCGCTGGCCTGTTGCGGTCGACGGCAATTTTTGGCCGATTTTCAAAAGGTGATGCGATGACGCCGGACTACTGGCAGCAGGCGGCGCAAGAGCTGGCGGCGAGCGACGAACGCATGGCCGAACTGGTTGAGCGTTACGCTGGCCTCGGCCTGGTGTCGCGCGGCGATCCCTTCGGCACGCTGGCCCGTTCCATCGTCGGCCAGCAGATCTCGGTCAAGGCAGCCGATGCGGTGTGGGGGCGCTTCGTCGCAGCGGTTGGCGAAGTGTCGCCAGCGGCCGTGCTGGCGGCGGGCGAGGCGGGGCTGGCCGGTTGTGGCCTGTCGCGCCGCAAGAGCGAATACGTGCGCGATCTGGCCGCGCATTTCGCCAGCGGGCGGCTCGATCCTGCGGACTGGGTGACGATGGACGACGAGGCAGTGATCGTCGCATTGACCGAAGTGCGTGGCATCGGCCGCTGGACGGCAGAGATGTTCCTGATCTTCAACCAGCTGCGCCCCGATGTCTTCCCGCTCGACGATCTCGGTCTGCAACGGGCAGTCCATGAACGCTATTTCGCCGGCGAAAAGCAGCCGCGCAAGGTGTTGTCGGCCATTGGCGAACGTTGGCGGCCGTGGCGTTCGGTCGCCACCTGGTACCTGTGGCGCAGCCTTGACCCCTTGCCAGTCGAGTATTGAGATAGTCGATTCTGCCTTTGGGGTAAAATACGCGCCAACCAAGAAAACGGGCTGTCCATGAAAACAACTTTCCTAGATTTCGAGCAGTCGATTGCCGACCTCGAATCCAAGATCGAAGAGTTGCGCTTTGTCCAGGATGATTCTGCGGTCGATATCGCCGAGGAAATCGGTCGACTGGAGAAGAAAAGCGCGCAACTGACCAAGGATGTCTACGCCAAGCTCACGCCGTGGCAGATTTCGCAGGTCGCGCGTCACGCGCAACGGCCCTATACGCTGGATTACCTGTCGCTGATCTTCACCGATTTCGAGGAACTGCACGGCGACCGCGCCTTTGCCGACGACCATGCCATCGTCGGTGGTCTGGCCCGCTTCAACGGCGAGCCGGTGATGGTAATCGGACACCAGAAGGGGCGCGATACCAAGGAAAAGATCTACCGCAATTTCGGCATGCCGCGCCCGGAAGGCTATCGCAAGGCGCTACGCCTGATGAAGCTGGCAGAGAAGTTCGGCATCCCGGTGATGACCTTCGTCGACACGCCCGGCGCCTACCCCGGCATCGATGCCGAGGAGCGCGGCCAGTCCGAAGCCATCGGACGCAATCTCTATGTAATGGCCGAGCTCAAGGTACCCGTCATCGTCACCATCATCGGTGAGGGCGGTTCCGGCGGTGCGTTGGCCATTGCCGTCGGCGATGTCGTTCAGATGCTGCAGTATTCGACCTATTCCGTGATTTCGCCCGAAGGCTGCGCCTCCATCCTCTGGAAGAGCGCCGAGAAAGCGCCCGAGGCAGCCGAAACGATGGGCATCACCGCCCATCGCCTGAAGACGCTGGGGCTGATCGACAAGATCGTCAACGAGCCGCTCGGCGGCGCCCACCGCGACCACGCGGCAATGGCGCACAACCTGAAGAAGGCGCTTCAGGAAGCGCTCAAGAATCTCTCTGCGCTGTCCACCGCCGAACTGCTGGCCACGCGCTACGAGCGGCTGATGAGCTATGGCCGCTTCAAGGAACAAGCCGTCAAGTAAGCTCCCGGCCCGGGTCGCCGCGTTTCTCGCCGCCCGGAATGCCGGCGACGGTCGCCTGAGCGTCGGGTTGTCCGGTGGTTGCGACTCGGTCGTCCTCCTCCATACGCTCGTTGAAATTGGCCTCGGCAAGCGCCTTGATGTCATTCACGTCGATCACGGCCTTTCGCCGAATGCCGGGCGCTGGGCCGCGTTCTGCATGGACTATTGCCAGCATCTGGGTGTTGCATGCCAGGTGGCGCGTGTTGCGGTCGAACGCAACACTGGGCTTGGCCTCGAAGCAGCGGCCCGCGCGGCGCGTTATCAGATTTTTTCCGGGGTGGCTGCAGACACGCTTCTGCTTGGTCATCATCAGGGCGACCAGGCGGAAACCGTGTTGTTCAACCTGCTGCGTGGTAGCGGAGTCGCCGGAGCGGCAGCAATTCGGGCCGATCGTCGGATGGGGCGCCTGCGTATCCTGCGCCCCCTGCTTGACGTGTCGCGCAACGAAATTGAGGCTTACGCCCGGGCAACCCGGCTGGCATGGATCGACGATGAAAGCAATGCCGATACTTCCTTGTCGCGCAATTTCATCCGCCACGATATTTTGCCCGGACTTGCGGGACGCTTTCCGGCAGCCGAAAAGAATCTCGCACAGGCCGCCGGCCACTTTGCCGAAGCGGATGCCCTGCTTGAGGATCTGGCCCGGATTGACTGGGCGGCCGCAGCCGAGGGCGAGACGCTGGTGTTGGCGAAACTACGCGAAATGACTCAGGCGCGGCTCAAGAATCTATTGCGCCATCGCCTGCGCCAGCTGGGCTGGCAAGCTCCGGCGGCAGGACGGCTTGACGAGTTTGCGCGCCAGTTGCAGAGCGCAGGCCCCGATCGTCATCCGGCCCTGGAGCTCGCCGAAGGCTGCCTGTCGGCAGGTCGGGGGCGGCTGATCTGGATCGTTCGGGGGTAACAATCTGTTACCAAGCGCCTTTCCGGTGCGCTGACCCATCAGTTACAATCGCAGGATTACTTTATTGCTGAACAGGCCATGATTACCGGATCCATTGTCGCCATCGTTACGCCCATGCACGAGGATGGCAGCCTCGATTTGAACTCCCTGCGCAATCTGGTCGACTTCCATGTGCGCGAAGGCACAGATGCCATCGTGGTCGTCGGCACCACCGGCGAGTCTCCGACCGTCGATGTCGAAGAGCATTGCGAACTGATCCGCGTCACGGTCGAGCACGCGGCTGGACGTATCCCCATCATTGCCGGCACCGGTGCCAATTCAACCGCTGAAGCCATTGAGCTGACCCGTTTTGCCAAGACGGCTGGCGCTGACATGGCGCTTTCGGTCGTTCCCTACTACAACAAACCGACGCAGGAAGGGCTCTATCGCCACTTCAAGGCGATCGCCGAGGCGGTCGAACTGCCGATCCTGCTTTACAACGTGCCGGGCCGTACCGTCGCCGACATGAGCAACGACACCATCCTGCGTCTCGCTGAAGTGCCGGGCATTGTCGGCGTCAAGGATGCCACCGGCAGCATCGACCGCGCCTGTGACCTGATTGCCCGCGCTCCCAAGGATTTCGCCCTCTATACCGGGGACGACATGACGGCAGTGGCGACCATCAGCCTGGGTTTCCATGGCGATATCTCGGTGACTGCCAACGTTGCGCCGCGTCTGATGCATGAAATGTGCGTCGCCGCTCGCAACGGCGACATCGCCCGGGCACGCGAAATCCACTTCAAGCTGCTTGGCCTGCATCGCGACCTGTTCTGCGAAGCCAACCCGATTCCGGTCAAGTGGGCAGTGCAGCAAATGGGACTGGTGCCGGCAGGTATTCGCCTGCCGCTGACGACGCTATCAGAGTCCAACCATGGCCGTGTGCTCGCCGCCCTGCGCCTGGCCGGCGTGATCGCCTGACGGAGTGAACATGAATCATCGGCTTTTCAGCCCGGCTCTGGTGTTGCTTGTCATCACCGCTGCCGGTTGCAGCAGTGTCAGCGACGTTCTTCCGGATTCCAAGAAGATCGATTACAAGTCCTCAGGCAAGGTACCGACACTGGAGGTTCCACCTGACCTGTCGCAGATTGCACGTGACGAACGCTACGCGGTGCCGGATGCGGCAGGCAAGGGAAGTGCGACTTTCTCCGCATACAGTGCTGACCGTACGCCGGCAGCACAGGCTCAAAATGCCACCGTGCTGCCAACGGTCGACAAGGTGCGTGTGGAGCGTTCCGGCAATCAGCGCTGGCTGGTGGCGACAGCCTCTGCCGACCAGTTGTGGGGGCCGGTCAAGGATTTCTGGCAGGAATCAGGATTCATCATCGTTATCGAGCGACCTGATGCGGGCGTGATGGAAACAGATTGGGCCGAGGACAGGGCCAAGATCGGTGGCGACATCATTCGCAATACGCTGGGTAAATTCCTCGACTCCCTCTATTCCACCGGTGAGCGCGACAAGTTCCGCACCCGCTTCGAACCCGGCGCCGAGCCCGGCACCGTTGATATTTTCATCAGCCACCGTGGCATGGAAGAGGTTTACACCTCGTCTGCCAAGGACGATACGCGCTGGCAGCCGCGCCCACCAGATCCGGAACTGGAAGCGGAGATGCTCCGTCGTCTGATGGTTCGTCTGGGTTCGGAAAACCAGCGCGCAGCGGCCAGCGTCGCGGCAGCCAAGGCTGAGCCGCGTGCCAAGCTGGCGCGCAGCAACGATGGCGCCGGAACGCTCGAGGTCTATGAGCGCTTCGACCGTGCCTGGCGGCGTGTCGGTCTGGCGCTGGATCGCGTCGGCTTTACGGTTGAAGACCGGGATCGTTCCAAGGGGCTTTATTTCGTTCGCTACGTCGATTCCGACGCCGGCGCCAAGAAGAGTTCCGGTGGATGGCTCGACAAGCTGAGTTTCTGGAAGAGTTCCGATCCGGTCGCCAGCGCCAAGGTGCAGTATCGTATTCACGTTGCAGAGTCGGGCCAGAACAGCACGGTTCAGGTTCTCTCCAGCGAGGGCGGTACGGACAGGTCGGAAACCGCCAAGAAAATCCTCGATCTGCTCTACCAGCAGTTGCAGTGATCCGGTTTGCATCGCTGGGCAGCGGCAGCGCGGGTAACGCACTGCTGGTCGAAAGCGATGCTACCTGTCTGATGATCGACTGCGGCTTCGGGCAGCGCGAGACGCTTCGGCGTCTCGCCCGTCTTGGGCGGCAACCGGAAGATGTTTCCGGGATCCTGGTTACCCACGAACACGGGGATCATGTCGGTGGCGTCTTTCCGTTTGCCAGGCGCTACGGACTACCGGTCTGGCTGAGTCATGGAACGTATGTCGCCTGCCGCTCACTTGCCGAAGGCGTGGATGTGCGGATCGTCGACAGCCATCTGTCGTTCCGGATCGAAGCAATCGAAATTCAGCCATTTCCAGTACCGCACGATGCCCGGGAGCCGATCCAGTTCATTTTTTCGGACGGCGTCCGACGCCTCGGACTGCTGACCGATGTCGGTCACGTTACGCGCCATATCCGTGATGTACTGTGTGGCGTAGACGCGCTGATCCTTGAATTCAATCACGATACCGACCTGCTGGCTGCATCGAGCTATCCGGTTTCGTTGCAGCGTCGCATCGCGGGGCGCCTGGGGCATCTTGACAATCTGACGGCTGCCGACTTGCTGCGCGAGATCGATTGCAGCCGGCTGCAGCATCTGGTTGCCGCGCATCTGAGCGAAACCAATAACAGCCCAATGTTGGCTCGTCAGGCAGTCGTTACTGCCCTTGGTTCCGGAGAGGAAAGAATAGGCCTTGCTTGTCAGGAAGGAGGGTTTTCCTGGCGGCAGATCGTTTGATGGTCAACAAAAAAGCGGGGCCGTAGCCCCGCCTTTGCGAAAGACCCAAGAATTACTTCTTGGCTTCCATGCCCTGCATACCGGACATGCCGGACATACCAGCCATGCCAGCTTGTTCGGCCGGCTTGGCGGCACCAACTTCGCTGGTCATGCCGGACATACCAGCCATACCGGACATGCCAGACATGCCAGACATGCCAGACATGCCAGACATGCCAGCCATACCAGCTTGTTCGGCCGGCTTGGCGGCTTCCATGCCGGACA
>ERZ1645187.4067-NODE-4067-length-11966-cov-34.145244_pt1 | contig 11966 bp, 11 predicted proteins | sample MGYA00575352_ERZ1645187 | MGnify/ENA primary metagenome ERZ1645187 (study PRJEB40837, sample SAMN11349314) | freshwater sediment metagenome | isolation source: river sediment | host: Sediment | place: India: Wazaribad , New Delhi | collected 2017-02-21 ... | reverse complement strand
CGCCGATGGTACTGCAACCGAGAGGCTGTGGGAGAGTAGGACGCCGCCGGACAACTATTCAGAGAGTGGGGTCGCCCTTAGGGCGGCCCCACTCTCGCATTTCTGGGTCGGGGCCATGGGGACTCGGGTTGTTCACCGCGGCTGGATGGACCTCATCAGCACCCCCGGACTCGGCTTGGGTTGGAACGAGGTCGCCTTCTCCGGCAGCAGCCGCTTCTGGTGCAGCGTCCGGTCGAGCAACTCGAAGTCCGGGGCCGGCAACAGCATGGCCACGCCCGGGCCCTCCCTGCGCTCGAGTCCCGACAGCGCATCCGCGACGGAGTGGTGGTAGCCCACCGAGGGCCTGGGTTCCAGCCGGTCGATCACCAGCGCGTGGAGGTCCTCCACCGCCGAGAGGTGGCCCGGCGCCGACGTGGTGTCGACGACGACCCACCGCTCGCCGTCGGTGGTCAGCCACCTGCCGGGTCTCAGCGAGGCCAGGGCCGTCCCACGGGTCGTGAACCGGACCGCCGCCCCGGCGGCGGAGGCCAGTGCGGCCACCCGCTCTACCGAGACACCCGGCAACGACCGGTGGATGGCGCCCAGGAAGAACGGGGTGTCGTCCTGGTCCACGACCATGGCCAGGCCGTGGTCCCAGCCGGTGCCCGGGTGCGACTGCTGAAGCCGCAGGTAGGCGGCGTACCGGTGGTGCCCGTCGGCGATGAGGAGGGTGCTGCTTGCCAGGGCGGCCTCGATCCGCGACAGCTCCGCGGGCTCCTGGATCGCCCAGACCCGGTGGTGCTGACCGGCCCGGTCGGTTAACTGGTGATCAGGCGGCTGGGCCGCCACCCGAGCGATGGACTCGCGCAGCTGCGCCGGCCCGTGGTGCACCAGCAGGATCGGGGCCGGGTTGAGCGCCGTGTGCTGCATCCGGGTGGCCAGGTCGTCGGCCCGGCCCGGGTGGATCGCCTCGTGCGGCAGCACCGCGCGGTCGGCGAACGACGCGGCGCGCGTGGTCAGGTCGAGGGCCCCGACCAGGCCCCGGACGGTCACCCCGTCGGCGGTGAACTCGTGCAGGTACAGCGCGGGCGCCGCGTCGTGGGTCAGCTCGCCGTTGCTCTGCCAGCGGGCCAAGCGGTCCGGGGCGTCGCGGTAGGGTCGAGCGAACACCCGAGACGATGCCGGGTCGGCGACGCGCGCGGGGGACAGACGCACGCCTGCGAAGGGGTGCAGCCGCAGCGGTCGCGACGGGGACGGTGGGACCTCGACCCGCTCATCGATCCCCTCGTCCTCCCGCATCGAAGCATCGTAGAGGTCGAGGCCAACCCGGAGAGGACATCAGATGTTGCGCGAGGCCGCCACGCCGCTGGTCGCGAGCCACGACCTGTTCATGCTCGACCTGGACGGGGTGGTGTACATCAGCGGTCACGCCATCGAGGGGGTTCCGCAGGCCATCCGGCGAATTCGCGAGGCCGGCGCCCGGGTGGCGTTCGTGACCAACAACGCCTCGCGCACCGCCGCCGCGGTGGCCGAGCGCCTGGTCGCGCTCGGGGTCGAGGCCGCCACCGAGGACGTGGTCACCTCCGCGCAGGCCGCCGCCGGGCTGCTGGTGCGGAGGTTCGGTGCGGGCGCCCGAGTCCTGATGCTCGGCGCCGCGGGCCTGGCCGGTGCGCTCGGCGACGCGGGGCTGGTCCCGGTGACCGACGCCGAGGACGAGGACGTGGTGGCGGTGGTGACCGGCTACGGCCCGGACGTGCTCTGGCGGGACATCATGCGCACCGCGGTCCGGGTGCGCGAGGGGCTGTTCTGGGTCGCCACCAACACCGACACCACCATCCCGACCGACTTCGGGATCGCCCCCGGGCACGGGGTGCTCGTCGAGACGCTGTCGCGCTTCACCGGGGTTGAGCCGCTGGTGGCCGGCAAGCCACAGCCGCCCCTGCTGCTGGAGACGATCGCGCGGGTCACCGGGTCGGCCCCGCTGATGGTCGGTGACCGGCTGGACACCGACATCGAAGGGGCCCGCAACGCCGGCGTGCCTTCGCTGCTGGTGCTCACCGGGGTGACCGGGCTGCGAGAGCTGGTCGAGGCCAGGCCGGTTGAGCGGCCCGACTACCTCTCACCCGCCCTGGACGGTGCCTTCGCCGCGCACCCGGTGCCGGTGATGACCGACGGCGCCGCGGAGCTGGGCGGGTGGCGTGCCGCGGTGAACCCGGACGGGCGGCTGACCGTGGCCGGCACCGGACGTGTGGAGGACTGGTGGCGGGTGGTCGCCTGCGCCGGCTGGGCGCACCTGGACCACACCGGCGCACCGGTGGTGGTCGACGGCCTCGCCGCGCCTGCGGCCGGATCCGATCCCGGACGGTAGCCTCGAGCCCATGACGGAGCGGATCGGCGTGCCGGCGGTGGACGCCGTACTCGAGCAGGTGGAGGCGGTCGGGCTGCTGCCCATCGGGCAGCAGGTGGCCGTCTACGAGCGCGCCCAGGAGCAGCTGCGCCGGGCACTGGACGTGGACCCCGCCGACGTGGACTCTGGCGACATGGACGCCGACGTGGACGCCGGCGCAGGTGCGGACTCCGCGTCCGTGGGCTGAGCCGGGCCATGCCGCCTCGTCGACTGCGGCTCGACCAGGAGCTGGTACGCCGCGGACTGGCCCGCTCCCGTGAGCACGCCAGCACGCTGATCGCCCAGGGCCGGGTCAAAGTCGCCGGCACGGTCGCCACCAAGCCGGCCACCGGCGTGACCACCGACGTCGCCCTGGTGGTCTCCCAGGACTCGGACGAGCCGGACTACGCCTCGCGGGGCGGGCACAAGCTCGCCGGCGCCCTGGACTCCTTCGGCCTCGACGTGCGTGGCAAGCGCTGCCTGGACGCGGGCGCCTCGACCGGCGGCTTCACCGACGTCCTGCTCCGGGCCGGTGCGGCGCAGGTGCTGGCCGTGGACGTCGGCTACGGACAGCTGGTGTGGCGGCTGCGCCAGGACGAGCGGGTGGTGGTGCACGACCGCACCAACATCCGGGACCTGACCCTGGACCTGGTCGGCGAGCCGGTCGACCTGGTGGTGGGTGACCTCTCCTTCATCTCCCTGCGGCTGGTCCTCGACGCCCTGCTCGCGGTCACCGCGCCCGAGGGCGAGCTCGCGCTGATGGTCAAACCCCAGTTCGAGGTCGGCAAGGACCTGGTCGGCAAGGGCGGTGTGGTCCGCGACCCGGGGCTGCGCGCCGACGCCGTGCGGCAGGTCGCCGAGGCCGCGGCCGGTCGCGGCTGGGGGGCCGTCGCGGTCGCCACCAGCAAGCTGCCGGGTCCGTCGGGGAACGTGGAGTACTTCCTGCTGCTGCGCCGGGGGACACCCACCGTGACCGCGGAGGAGATCCGCGCCGAGGTGGATCGCACCGCGAGCCTGGGGGTGCCGGGTGAGAGGGTTGAGCCGTGAACGAGGAGACCGCCCCGGTTCGCCGGGTGTTGCTGCTGACCCACACCGGTCGACCGGAGGCGCGTGAGGTCGCCAGGTCGTTCGTCAAGGCGCTGACCGGGCACGGCCTGGTCGTCCAGCTGCTCGCCAAGGAGGCCGACGAGCTGGGGGTCGACCCCCTGGCCTTCGACCCCGCGGTGGAGATCGTCGCCCAGGACGAGCGGACCGGGTCCGGCTGCGAGGTGGCCGTGGTGATCGGCGGCGACGGCACCATCCTGCGAGCCGCCGAGATCACCCACGCCAGCGGCACGCCGCTGCTCGGGGTGAACCTTGGGCACGTGGGGTTCCTGGCCGAGGCCGAGGTCGACGACGTCGAGTCCACGATCGAGGCGCTGGTGCAGCGGCGCTACACCTGGGAGGAGCGGCTCACCCTGGAGGTGAGCATCCTGCAGGGCAAAGAGGTCGTGGCCAGCACCTTCGCCCTCAACGAGGCCAGCGTGGAGAAGGCGGCCCGGGAGCGGATGATCGAGGTGGTCGTCGAGATCGACGGGCGCCCGCTGTCGCGCTGGGGCTGCGACGGCGTGGTCTGCGCCACCCCCACCGGCTCCACCGCCTACAACTTCAGCGCCGGCGGCCCGGTGGTGTGGCCCGGCGTCGAGGCGCTGCTGATCGTGCCGATCAGCGCCCATGCCCTGTTCGCGCGGCCGATGGTCGTGGCGCCCACCTCGGTGCTGGCGGTCGAGGTGCTCGGCGGCACGGAGGGTGCCGGCGTGCTGTGGTGCGACGGTCGGCGCACGGTCGACCTGGCGCCCGGCGCCCGGATCGAAGTACGTCGCGGGGCCCGGCCGGTGCGTCTGGTCCGGCTGCACGAGGGCACGTTCACGGACCGGCTGGTGGCCAAGTTCGGCCTCTCGGTGGAGGGGTGGCGCGGCGCCGGCGAGCGGCGCCGACGCGAGAACGGCGGCGAGGGACCCGCCGGTGTTTGAGGAGATCCGGATCAGCTCCCTGGGGGTCATCGCGGCCTCCACGCTGGAGCTGGGACCCGGGCTCACCGTGATCACCGGGGAGACCGGCGCCGGCAAGACCATGGTGGTCACCGCGCTGGGCCTGCTACTGGGCGGGCGCGCCGACAGCGGCGCCGTACGCACCGGGGATCGCGCCGCCCGGGTCGAGGGGATCGTCCGGGTCGGTGACGTGGCGGGGTTCGCCGAGGCCGTGCTTGAGTGCGGGGGAGAGGTCGAGGACGACCGGGTCGTGCTGGCCCGCAGCATCTCGGCCGAGGGCCGGTCCCGGGCCTGGGTCGGCGGGGCGGGCGTGCCCGCCTCGCGGCTGGCGGGAGTCGCCGAGCCGCTGGTGGCGGTGCACGGCCAGTCCGACCAGCACCGACTGCTGCGGCCAGCGGCGCAGCGCGAGGCGCTGGACCGGTTCGGTGGGGCGCCGGTGCGGGCTCTGCTGGAGCGGTACCAGACCCAGCACGCGGCGCTGCGGGAGGTGGAGACCCGGCTGCACGAGGTGGTGACCTCGGCCCGCGAGCGGGCCCGGGAGGCCGACCAGCTGCGCTTCGCGCTCGGGGAGATCGAGGCCGTGCAGCCGCAACCGGGGGAGGACGTCCAGCTCGCCGCGGAGGAGTCCCGGCTCGGCTTCGCGGACACGCTGCGGCTGGGCGCGGGCCAGGCCCAGGAGGCCCTGTCCAGCGACCAGGGCAGCCCGGACGCGCTCGGGGCCGTCGCCGCCGCGAGGTCGGCGCTGGAGCAGGTGCGCGAGCACGACCCCGAGGCGGGCGCGCTCGCCGACCGGCTGGCCGAGCTCGGCTACCTGCTCAGCGACCTGGCGGCCGACGTGGCGTCGTACGCCTCGAGGTTGGAGTCGGACCCGGTGCGCCTGGCGGCGGTCAGCGAGCGGCGCGCGGCGCTGACGGCGCTGACCCGCAAGTACGGCGAGACGGTCGCCGAGGTGCTCGACTGGTCCCGCGAGGCCGCCGCCCGGCTCCTGGACTTGGAGGACACCGACGAGCAGGTCGGGCACCTGCGGCAGCAGCAGGGCGCCCTGCGGGGCGAGCTGGCCGCGACGGCCGCCGAGCTCTCGCAGGCGCGCAGCGAGGCCGCCCGGCGGCTGTCCCAGGAGGTCACCGAGGAGCTGGCGCTGCTGGCCATGCCGCACGCCACTCTGCGGGTCGAGGTCTCCCAGACCGCGGCCGAGACCGGCGTACCGCAGGACGCGCCTGCGAACCTGGGGGCGGACCCGCCGCGGGATGCGCTGCTGGTGGGCGATCGGTGGCTGCGGTTCTCCAGCACCGGGATCGACGACGTGGAGCTCCTGCTCGCCGCCAACGCGGGTATGAACCCCCGCCCGCTCGACAAGGGCGCCTCCGGGGGTGAGCTGTCCCGGGTGATGCTCGCGGTGGAGGTGGCCCTGGCCGACACCGTCACGGTGCCCACGTTCGTCTTCGACGAGGTGGACGCGGGGGTGGGCGGCAAGGCCGCCATCGAGATCGGCCGCCGGCTGGCTCAGCTGGCCCGCAGCGCCCAGGTGCTGGTGGTCACCCACCTGCCCCAGGTCGCGGCGTTCGCCGACCGGCACGTGGTCGTCGACAAGGCCAGCGACGGGTCCATCACCACCTCGGCGCTGACCTCGCTGAGCGGCGCCGAGCGCGAGCTGGAGCTCTCCCGGATGCTGGCCGGGCTCGACGGCTCCGACACCGCCCTGGCCCATGCCCGGGAGCTGATCGAGACCGCCCGCTCGGCGACGCGCTGAACCACCGCCGTTCCCCGATTCGGGTGCCCGCGGCTGACACCATGGCGCGGTCATGAAGTTTGCCGCCAGACCCCGCCCTGCCCCCGAACTGCCCGGAGTCGCCGGCACCGCCCGCGTCGATCGCCGTACCCGCGCGCTGCTGCCGCGGTTGCGCCCCGGCGACATCGCCGTCATCGACCACGTCGACCTGGACGGCGCCAGCGCTCGGTCGCTGCTCGATGCCGGCGTCGTCGCCGTGCTCAACGCGACCGCGATGATCTCGGGCCGCTACCCCAACCTCGGCCCGCAGGTGCTGGCCGAGGCCGGCGTCCCGATGGTGGACGAGCTCGGACCCGAGGTCTTCTCCCTGGTCCGCGACGGTGCGTCCGTGCGCGTGCTCGACGGGGAGGTGCACCTGGACGCGGCGCGGCGCGACCACACCCTGAATGGGCACACCTTGACCGGGCGGGCGCTGGACGCCGAGCAGATCGCGGCGCAGCTCGAGGCCGCGCAGGTCGGCCTGGGCCATCAACTGGCCAGCTTCACCCACAACAGCGGCGAGTTCCTGCGCCGCGAGCAGGACCTGCTGCTCCACGGCCAGGGAGTCCCGGTGCCGGCTACCCCGCTGGCCGACCGGCCGGCGCTGGTGGTGGTGCGCGGACCCGAGTACGCCGCCCAGCTGCGCAGCGTGCGCACCTTCGTGCGGGAGCGGCGGCCGGTGTTGATCGGCGTGGATCGCGGCGCCGATGCCCTGCGGGAGGCCGGGCTGACCCCCGACATCGTGGTGCTCAGCGCCGAGGCCGGCGAGGACGAGCTCCCGGACATCAAGACGCTGCGCGCGGCCCGCGACGTGGTCATCCAGGTCGCCCCCGGGGCCGCGGGCGCCGCCCTGACCGAGCGGTTCGCCAAGCTCGGGGTGCGCCCGCTGCGCCTGGAGACCACCGCCACCGCCGAGGACGCCGCGTTGATCCTGGCCGACGCCGGGCACGCGTCCCTGATCATCGGGGTCGGCATGCACGCCACCTTGCTGGACTTCTTGGACCGGCAGCGGGCGGGCCTGGCCAGCACGTACCTGACCCGGCTCAAGCTCGGCCCCAAGCTGGTCGATGCCGCTGCCGTGCCCACGCTCTACTCGGGCCGGGTGGCGCCCCGCCACCTGCTCGCCCTCACGGTGGCCGGCCTGCTGGCACTCGGCGCGACCATCGGCACCACCCCGGTCGGTCAGGAGTGGGCGCACGACCTCGGCGCCGCCTCGGCCGACCTCATCGACGACGTGCAGGAGAAGCTCTCGTGATCTCGTTCCGCAGCCATCTGCTGACCCTGGTGGCGGTCTTCTTCGCCCTGGCCGTGGGAGTGGTGCTCGGTGGTGGCCCGCTCAGCGAGGTGGGCCGGGCAGAGCCGGGCGGCGAGGACCCCGAGCAGAGCGCCGCGGCCGCGACAGACGCCCGCAACGCCGACTTCGGGTCCCGGTTCGCCGGCGGCGTCTCGACCACCCTGTACGCCGGCCGGCTCACCGGGCGGGAGGTCGCGGTGGTCTGGCTGCCCGGTGCCGACCAGGCCGTGGTCGACGCGCTCGGCGCCCAGGTCCTGGCGGCCGGCGGCGCCGTGAGCGCGGCGCTGCCGTTGGGACCGAACCTGGTGAACCCCGGCGAGAAGGCCCTGGTCGACACCCTCGGCAGCCAGCTGGTCGCCCAGCTGCCCAAGGACACCGTCACGCCGGAGTCGACGACCTACGAGCGGATCGGCCAGCTGCTCGGCTACACCTTGGCCACCGCCAAGCCCGAGGGGGCCGCGACCACCGCGCAGTCCGCCGCGGTGTTGGAGGGGCTGCGCGGCGCCGCCCTCGTCGAGGGGGCCGAGACCGGCCAAGGCGAGATTGGCCAGCGGCGGGCGCCCCTGGTCCTGGTCGTCCTCGGTGACGAGGTCGGTGGTGACGGCGGCGGCGAGGGCGGCGACGACATCCTCGGCGGCCTGATCCGCGGGCTGAGCCAGTCCGCCGTCGGGGTGGTGGTCGCGGGCGACACCGCGGCCGCCGACGACCAGCTGACCCGGCTGCGCGCCGCGACCGCGCTGAGCACGGCGACCTCGGTGGACGGCGTCGAGACCGCGCCCGGTCAGGTGGCCACCATCCTGGGCCTGGTCCGGGCCCTCAGCGTCCAAGGCGGGGACTTCGGTGCGTCGGGTGCGGACGGCGCGGTCCCCCTCGGGTAGGGTGGAAACCCGTGAAGAACCGGACGGCCACCAAGCACGTATTCGTCACCGGGGGCGTCGTCTCCTCTTTGGGCAAAGGGCTGACCGCCTCGAGCCTGGGCAGCCTGCTGAAGTCGCGCGGGCTGCGGGTCACCATGCAGAAGCTGGACCCGTATCTCAACGTGGATCCGGGCACCATGAACCCGTTCCAGCACGGGGAGGTCTTCGTCACCAACGACGGCGCCGAGACCGACCTGGACATCGGCCACTACGAGCGGTTCCTGGACACCGACCTGTCCGCCATCGCCAACGTGACGACCGGCCAGGTCTACTCCAGCGTGATCGCCAAGGAGCGGCGCGGCGACTACCTGGGCGACACGGTGCAGGTGATCCCGCACATCACCAACGAGATCAAGGACCGCATCCTGGCGATGGGCGGCGAGTCGATCGACCTGGTGATCACCGAGATCGGCGGCACCGTCGGCGACATCGAGTCGCTGCCGTTCCTGGAGGCGGCCCGGCAGGTGCGCCACGAGATCGGCCGGGACAACTGCTTCTTCATCCACGTCTCCCTGGTGCCCTACATCGGGCCCTCGGGTGAGCTGAAGACCAAGCCCACCCAGCACTCGGTCGCCGCGCTGCGCTCCATCGGCATCCAGCCGGACGCGATCGTGTGCCGCGCCGACCGCCACCTGCCCGAGGGCATCAAGCGCAAGATCGCGCTGATGTGCGACGTCGACGACGAGGCCGTCATCACCTGCGCCGACGCGCCGTCGATCTACGACATCCCCAAGGTGCTGCACCGCGAGGGCCTGGACGCCTACGTCGTACGCCGCCTCGACCTGCCGTTCCGCGACGTCGACTGGTCCTGGTGGGACGACCTGCTGCGGCGGGTGCACCACCCCAAGGAGGACGTCACCGTCGCGCTCGTCGGCAAGTACATCGACCTGCCCGACGCCTACCTGTCCGTGGCCGAGGCGCTGCGCGCCGGCGGGTTCGCGCACGAGGCGAAGGTGCACCTGCGCTGGATCGCCAGCGACGAGTGCGAGACCCCGGCGGGCGCGGCCAAGCACCTGAGCGACGTCGACGCCATCTGCGTGCCCGGCGGCTTCGGGATCCGCGGCCTGGAGGGCAAGCTCGGGGCGCTGACCTACGCGCGCACCCACCAGATCCCCGCGCTCGGGCTCTGCCTGGGGCTGCAGTGCATGGTCATCGAGTACGCCCGCAACGTCGCCGGCCTCGAGCACGCGGGCTCCACCGAGTTCGACCCCGAGTGCCCCGAGCCGGTGATCGCCACCATGGAGGAGCAGAAGTCCTTCGTCGAGGGCGCCGGCGACCTGGGCGGCACCATGCGGCTGGGCTCCTACCCGGCCGAGCTGGCGCCCGGCTCCCTGGCCCGCGAGGTGTACGGCGCCGCCCGGGTCGAGGAGCGGCACCGGCACCGGTACGAGGTGAACAACCGCTACCGCGACACCCTCGAGGCCGCCGGCCTGGTCGTCTCGGGCACCAACCCCGACCTCGGGCTGGTGGAGTTCGTGGAGCTGCCGCGCGACGTACACCCCTACTACATCGCCACCCAGGCGCACCCCGAGCTCAAGTCCCGCCCGACGCGACCGCACCCGCTGTTCGCGGGCTTGGTCGCGGCGGCCATCGCGCGCCAGCGTGAAATGCGGATCCCGATGGACGACGAGAAGCTGCACCTGTGACCTCGGATGAGCTGGCCGACCGGCCGATGAGTTGGCCGGTCCTGTCCTCTCGAGACCTGCACCGCGACGAGTGGGTGGTGGCGCTGCGCGAGGACGTGGTGTCCCGGCCGGGCCACCCCGAGGACCGGTTCACCCGGATCTCCCTGGAGCACCCCGGGGCCGTGGTGGTGCTCGCGGTCGACGACCGGGAGCGGGTGCTGTGCCTGCGGCAGTACCGGCACACCTCGCAGCACGAGTTCGTGGAGCTGCCCGCGGGCCTTCGGGACACCCACGGTGAGCCCGCGGTCGAGACCGCCAAGCGGGAGCTGCGGGAGGAGGCCGAGCTGGCCGCCGAGTCCTGGCGCCCCCTGCTGAGCAGCTACGCCTCGGCCGGCATCACCGAGGAAGTGCACGAGATCTTCCTGGCCCGCGGGTTGAGCCACGCGCCCCGCGGGGACTTCGAGCTGGTGCACGAGGAGGCCGAGATGCAGATCCTCTGGGTGCCCTTCGAGGAGCTGCTCGACGCCGTCCTGGACGGCCGGGTCCGGCAGGGGCCGATCGCCCAGGCCGTCCTGGCGTACGAGGTGCTCAAACGACGGGATAGGTTGTGAACAGCGTCACATCGGCGTGCGCTGCGCGAGAGGAGAACCAGCGGTGAGGATCGGCGTCCCCAAGGAAGTCAAGAACCACGAGTACCGGGTGGCACTCACCCCGGTCGGCGTCCATGAGCTGACCGCCCATGGCCACGAGGTCTACCTCGAGCGCGGCGCCGGCCTGGGCTCGCTGATCACCGACGACGAGTTCGTCGCCGCCGGCGGCCGGCTGCTCGACTCCGCCGACGAGGTGTGGGGCATCGCCGACATGGTGCTCAAGGTCAAGGAGCCGATCGCCGAGGAGTACCACCGGATGCGGGAGGGCCTGGTCCTCTTCACCTACCTGCACCTGGCCGCCGACAAGCCCCTGACCGAGGAGCTGCTGGCCCGCAAGGTCACCGGGATCGCCTACGAGACGGTGCAGCTGCCGTCCGGCTCGCTGCCGCTGCTCTACCCGATGTCCGAGGTGGCCGGCTGCCTCGCGCCGCAGGTCGGCGCCTACTCGCTGATGAAGGCCCAGGGTGGTCGCGGCGTGCTGATGGGCGGCGTCGGCGGCGTCGCCAACGCCAAGGTGGTCATCATCGGCGCCGGCGTCTCGGGCCAGAACGCCGCCAACATCGCGCTGGGCATGGGCGCCGACGTGACGCTGCTGGACACCGACCTGGAGAAGCTGCGGATGTCGTTCTGGCGCTACAGCAACCGGGTCCAGGGCCTGGCGTCCTCCAAGCTGGCGATCGCCCAGCAGGTGCGCGACGCCGACATGGTGATCGGGGCCGTGCTGATCCCCGGCGCCGCGGCGCCGAAGCTGATCAGCAACGAGCTGGTCGCGGAGATGAAGCCGGGCTCGGTCCTGGTCGACATCGCCGTGGACCAGGGCGGCTGCTTCGAGGACACCCGGCCCACCACGCACGCCGACCCGACGTTCCAGGTGCACAACTCGACGTTCTACTGCGTGGCCAACATGCCCGGCGCGGTGCCGAACACCTCGACGTACGCGCTGACCAACGCGACTCTGCCCTACGCGGTGGCGCTGGCCGACAAGGGCTGGCAGCAGGCCTGCCGCGACGACCACGCGCTGGCGCTGGGCGTGAACACCCACGCCGGGCTGCTCACCTACGGCGCGGTAGGCGAGGCGGTCGGCGTGGAGTCCGTCGAACTGGACTCGGTCCTGTCCTGAGAGGGCGCACGCTTGGCGACCAGTGAACTGGCAGGGGCGATCCGCACCTACCTGGACCACCTCGGTGTCGAACGCGGGCTGGCCGCCAACACCCTCTCCTCCTACCGGCGCGACCTGCGTCGGTACGCCGGGTTCCTCGACGCCCAGGGCATCGACCGGCTCGCGGGGGTCACCGAGGCCACGGTCGCGTCGTTCCT
>ERZ1645187.4066-NODE-4066-length-11969-cov-156.085949_pt1 | contig 11969 bp, 10 predicted proteins | sample MGYA00575352_ERZ1645187 | MGnify/ENA primary metagenome ERZ1645187 (study PRJEB40837, sample SAMN11349314) | freshwater sediment metagenome | isolation source: river sediment | host: Sediment | place: India: Wazaribad , New Delhi | collected 2017-02-21 ... | reverse complement strand
CGGGTGGCGGCGGTGACGTCGGCCTGGCGCATCAGGCTCTCGCCGACCAGGAAGGTGGAGATGCCGACGCGCTCCAGTCGAGCGCAGTCATCCGAGGTGAAGATGCCGCTCTCGCCGACCAGCAGGCGATCGGCCGGCACCATCGCCGCCAACCGTTCGGAGGTCTCGAGCGACACCTCGAAGGTCTTGAGGTTACGGTTGTTGATGCCGATCATCGGGGACGACAGGCGGAGCGCCCGCTCGGTCTCCACTTCGTCGTGGACCTCGACGAGGACATCCATGCCGAGCTCGAAGGCGGCGTCTTCGAGCGCGTTCGCCTCGTCGTCGGTGAGCGAGGCCATGATGATCAGGATGCAGTCGGCACCCCAGGCGCGGGCCTCCAGCACCTGATAGGGCTCGAACAGGAAGTCCTTGCGTAGGCAGGGCAGGGCACAGGCGTCGCGTGCGGCGCCGAGGTATTCCGGCGCACCCTGGAACGACGGGGTGTCGGTGAGGACCGACAGGCAGGCGGCGCCACCGGCCTCGTAGGCACGAGCGAGGCTCGGCGGATCGAAGTCGGCCCGGATCAGGCCCTTGGACGGGCTCGCCTTCTTGATCTCGGCGATGAGACCGCGTGCGCCTGCGGCCTGCTTCGCCCGGAGTGCGGCGAGGAAGCCGCGCGGCGAGGAGACGCCGGCGATGCGGGCGCGCAGATCGGCTTCGGAGACCTTCGCCTTGGCGGCGGCGATCTCGGCGCGCTTGTAGAGTTCGATCTTCTTCAGGATGTCGGCCATCGCGCCCTCAGGAATTCGACACGTCGACCAGAGCGGCGAGCCGGGCACGGGCGCTGCCGTCGTCGATCGCCGTGGCCGCCTGCGCCACGCCATCGGCGAGGGTGGCGGCGCGACCGGCGACGACCAGCGTCGCGCCGGCATTCATCAGCACGATGTCGCGATAGGCGGAGGGGGTGCCGTCGAGAACCGACCGCATCGCCGTGGCATTGAAGGCGGCGTCGCCGCCGAGCAACGCTTCGATCGGATGGCGGGCGAGGCCGACCGATTCGGGGGCGACGACGAAGGTGGTGATCTTGCCGTCCTTCAACTCGGCGACATGTGTCTCTCCGGTGACGGTGATCTCGTCGAGACCGTCGGAGCCGTGGACGATCCAGGCCGAAGTGGTGCCGAGGTTGGCCAACACGCGGGCGATCGGTTCGACCCAGGCGCGGGCGAAGACGCCGGTCATCTGTCGTCTGACGCCGGCCGGATTGGACAGCGGCCCGAGCAGGTTGAAGGCGGTGCGGGTACCGAGTTCGACGCGTGCCGGCCCGACGTGCTTCATCGCGGTGTGATGGGCCGGGGCGAACATGAAGCCGACGCCCGCCTCGCGCACACAGCGGGCGATCTTCTCCGGGTCGATGTCGATCCTGACGCCGAGCGCCATCAGCACATCCGCGGCGCCGGACTTGGAGGAGAGTGCCCGGTTGCCGTGCTTGGCCACCGGCACGCCGCAGGCGGCGACGACGAAGGCCGACGCGGTGGAGACGTTGTAGGAGCCCGAGCCGTCGCCGCCGGTGCCGACGATGTCGACGGCATCGGCGGGGGCGGCGACGCGCAGCATCTTCTCGCGCATCACCTCGACCGCGCCGGTGATCTCGTCGACGGTCTCGCCGCGAACCCGCAGCGCCATCAGGAAACCGCCGATCTGGGCCGGGGTGGCGGCACCCGACATCATGATGTCGAAGGCGGTGCGGGCCTCGTCACGGGTCAGCGCCGCGCCGGTGGCGGCCTTGCCGATCAGCGCCTTGAGGTCGGTCATCGGGAAACTCCGGGAAATCGGTCGGCCCGTGGACGCGGGCGGGGAGGGTGTCAGGCCGCGGCGCGGTCGCGACGGGTGTCGTTGAAGTCGCGGGCGATCTCGAGGAAGTTGCGGATGATGGCGTGGCCGTTCTCCGAGGCGATCGACTCGGGATGGAACTGGACGCCGTGGACCGGATGCTCGAGGTGCATCTGCCCCATGATCAGTCCGTCTTCCGACCACGCCACCGGCGAGAGGCAGGACGGCAGGGTGGAGCGCTCGACGATCAGCGAGTGATAGCGGGTGCCGGTGAACTCGCGGTTCAGGCCGCGGAAGAGGCCACGGCCATCGTGGGAGATGGTCGAGGTCTTGCCGTGCATCAGGTGCGGGGCGCGGATCACCCGACCGCCATAGGCCTGTCCGATCGCCTGATGGCCGAGGCAGACGCCGAAGATCGGGATGCGGGCGCCGAGGCGCTCGATCGTCTCCACACAGATGCCGGCTTCCGTCGGGGTGCAGGGGCCGGGCGAGAGAATGATCCCCTCCGGATCGAGCTTCGCGACCTCGTCGACGGTCATCTTGTCGTTGCGCACGACCTTCATCACCGCGCCTTCCTCGCCGATGTAGTGGACGAGGTTGAAGGTGAAGCTGTCGTAATTGTCGACGACCAGGAACATGGGACCCGCGCCTTCCGGTTTTCCGAGGCGTCAGAGATAGCGGGCGAGGGGGCTTTTGTCACGCGCGGGCGGGTGCGACGACGCGCGCTCGGCGACGCGCTCGGCATTCCTCCGGAGGCGCGATCGCCGCGAACCTGCTAGGGTGGCGTTGCCGGCACTCCGTCGGCGGCGAGGTGAGCCGATGGCACTGGAATTCCCGGTCCACAAATCGGATCTGCTCGGCTCGGCCCGTCTGGTGATCGACGCCACCACCGGCATCACCGATCTGGTCGAGGCGATGCACGAACGGATCGCCCGCTTGCCCGGCCTCCCGCCGTCGCGCGGCGAGGGGCGCACATCGGGTGTCACCGGGTTCGTCTACGACGCAATCCGCGGCATCACCCGCGCCGTCGGCGTCGGCGTCGAGACGATATTGGACCTGACGGTGCCACCGATCGGTTCCGAGACCCCGGACCCGGCACGCGAGGCGGTGATCGCCGCACTCAACGGCGTCCTCGGCGACCATCTGGCGGCGACCCGCAATCCGCTCGCCAAGTCGATGGCATTGCGCCGCGACGGCCGGCCACTGCCGAGTGGGCGCGATGCTCTCGCCGCCGCCCTGCCCGACGCCGAGGCTGGCATCGTCGTGCTGATCCACGGCTTGTGCATGTGCGACCTGCAATGGATCCGCGGCGGACGCGACCGCGGTGGCGAGCTCGGCGACGATCTCGGCCTGACCACGCTCCGGCTCGACTACTCGACCGGCCGCCACGTCTCCACCAACGGCCGCGAACTGGCGGAGAAGTTCGAAGCTCTGGTCGACGAATGGCCGCGGCGGTTGGAGCGAATCGTGTTGATCGGCCATTCGATGGGCGGCCTCGTCGCCCGCAGCGCCTTTCATCAGGGCGAAGCCGCGGGCCATCGCTGGCCGAAGCTCGTCGGCGACCTCGTCTTCCTCGGCTCACCCCACCACGGCGCGCCGCTGGAGAAGGCGGGCCACTGGATCGACGTCGTCCTCGGCGCCACACCCTATGCCGCGCCGTTCGCTCGCCTCGGCCGCATCCGCAGCGCCGGCATCAACGACATGCGCCACGGGGCTCTGTTCGACGAGGACCGGCAGGAGTGCGGAGGCTCCGGTCCCTTCGGCGACACGCGCCGGCCGGTGCCGTTGCCGCGGGGCGTGAACTGCTGGGCGATCGCGGCGACCGTGGCGCAGACCGAAAGTGGTCCGACCGATGCCATCGTCGGCGACGGGCTGGTGCCGCTCGACAGCGCCCTCGGTCGCCATGCCGATCCGGTTCGTCGGCTCGACTTCGCCGCCGACCACCAACGAGTGATCCGCGGCCTCGGCCATCTCGATCTGATGTGGAACGACGAGGTCTTCGACCAGTTGCGCCGCTGGCTCCGATCGAGCGAGCGGGTTTCGTCGCACGGCTGATCGCCGTCGTGCGATCCGGCTTCACTTCGCCAGACGCAGCGACTTGGTGATCTGGGTGACGATGGTCGACATCGCCGCCTGGATCGCCGGACCGTCGGCGGCGGAGAAGTACCACTGGCCGCCGGAGGAACAGGACTTCAGCACCGACGAGAACTGGGTCGAATAGGGCGCCACCAGCTGGTCGTACTGCGTATCGCCGGGGATCACGGGATAGGTGGCCTCGATGCTGATCAGCGTCGCGCCGGTGTTCTTGATGGCGGTGCAGGCGGTGCCGTAGGAAATGTCGGTGCACCGGCCGTAACCGGTACAGGTCCCCGGCAGGGTCTGCAGTCCATCGGTGACGAAGACCACGAAGGTCTTGCGCGAGGTCGCCGAGGTGCCGTCGCCGACGTTCTTGAGATTGTTCTTGAGCGAGGTGAGCGCCGCCGTGGTCTTGGAGTAGCCCCAGTTGGCCGAGGCCGGCTGGATCGGCTCGACATCGATCGCGGCGGCGGCGGAGGCGGCGGCGGAGATCGTCGTGGCATTGGCGACGAGGGTCGAATAGTTCGTTCCGTAGGTGGCGATGGTCGTCAAGACGTTGCCGCCGGACGCGGTGATGGCCGAGTCGAGCGAGGTGAAGAAGGTCTGTGTCGCCGAGTTGACGTAGTCGATCTTGAGCTTGATGTCGTCCTTCCTCGCCAGTTCCCGGTAGTCCTTCGACACCTTCATCCCGTTGGAATAATAGAAGTAGTAGCCATCCGGGTTGTGGCAGGCGAAGGCGCATTTGTCGTACTTGCCGGAACCCTGCAGCTTGGCGATGGCGGCAGGAGTGCCGCCGACCGCCATCGAGCCGGAGACGTCGACCAGAAAGACGAACTGGTAATACTGGGCGGGGAGCGTGGCCTTGGCGGAGGCGTCGACCGACAGCGCGATCTTCGAAATGCCGATCGCCGACATCAACGAGGTCGGCGCATCGCCGGCGACCGTGACGTTGGCGGTGACGTCGTTGACCGACGGGATCGACATGGTGGTGGCGATCGACGGTGCGCCGGCGAAGACCCCCTTCGCGGCATTGGCGGCGAAGGTCGCCTCGGCGACGGACTTGCCTTTCTCGGCGGCGGCGGCGGCATTGGCCGTCGACCAACCGTTGGCGGCGAGGTGATCGGAGGCGGCGCGCGCCGCAGCGAGTGCGGCGGCATCGGCGGCACCCTGCAACGTCGTGCGGTCGCGCATGGCCATGGCATAGTCGACCGCCATGCCGATCGCGACGACCAGACCGAGCAGCAGGAAGATCACCGTCACCGCCATCGTGCCGCTGCGGTCGCGGAGGAAGGCACAGAAGATCACGGCGATGCGGCGGCGGAACATACGGGTCCTCGCGAAGACGACCGTTCGACCGCGGAAGCGGCGAACACGACGAGATCGTCGCACGACCAGGTTACGAAACCCTTGGGACGATCACCGAAAAGTCGGCTCACCGCCGAAGATTTCGGCGGCTCGATCGGCATGGCCGCACCATCCCTGCGTCGGGCGCGCGAGGACGGCCGACGGCGCCAAGGGGCGTCGCCGGCGCGGCTTTCCGCCACCGGAGGTCACTGCCCCCGGCTGGCCGAATGGGCGAAGCGGACCGCCTCTTCCGCGGCGCGGAACAGGGCCTTGGCCTTGTTGACGCACTCGGCCTGTTCCATCGCCGGTAGGGAGTCGGCGACGATGCCGGCGCCGGACTGGGCGTAGATGCGGCCGTCCTTGACGATGGCGGTCCTGAGCGCGATGCAGGTGTCCATCGCCCCGTCGGCGGAGAAATAGCCGACGCAGCCGGCGTAGAGGCCGCGCTTCTCCTTCTCGAGCTCGTCGATGATCTCCATGGCGCGCACCTTCGGAGCTCCGGAGACCGTGCCGGCGGGGAAGCCGGCGGCGAGTGCGTCGAGATTGTCGTGCGCCGGGTCGAGCGTGCCGACCACGTTCGAGACGATGTGCATGACGTGGCTGTAGCGCTCGACGAAGAACTTGTCGGTGACCTTCACCGTGCCGATCGAGGCGACGCGGCCGACGTCGTTGCGGCCGAGATCGAGCAGCATCAGGTGTTCGGCCAGTTCCTTCGGATCGGCGAGCAGGCTCGCTTCGTTGGCCTTGTCCTCGGCCGGTGTGGCACCGCGCGGCCGGGTGCCGGCGATCGGGCGGATGGTGACCTCGCCGTCGCGGACGCGCACGAGGATCTCCGGGCTCGACCCGACCACCGAGAAGTCGCCGAAATCGAGGTAGTAGAGGAACGGCGCCGGATTGACCCGCCGCAGCGCCCGGTAGAGGGCGAAGGGCGGCAGCGCGAACGGCGCCTCGAAGCGCTGCGACAGCACCACCTGGAAGATGTCGCCGGCGCGGATGTACTCCTTCGAGCGCTCCACCATCGCCTCGTATTCGGCCGGCGTGGTGTTGGACACCATCGGCACGTCGAGGGCGAGCTCGCCGATTTCGTAGGCGGTCTTGTCGATCGGTCGGTCGAGGGCGTCGACCACCTGTGCGATGCGCTCCACGGCGCGGGCGTGGGCCTGAGAGGCGGAGACGCCGGCTTCGCGGTGGACCCGGGTCACCACCCAGATCTCGTCCTTGATCGAATCGAAGACGAGTACGGTGCGCGGGCGGACCAGAATGGCGTCGGGCAGGCCGAGGGCGTCGGGATTGGGCTCGCCGATCTCCTCCATCTGCCGGACCATGTCGTAGCCGAGATAGCCGAACATGCCGGCCGCCATCGGCGGCAGGCCCGGCGGCAGGTCGAAGCGATCGGCATGGACGAGGCCGCGCAGCACCTCGAGCGAGCGCCCCTCGGTCGGCTCGAAGGCGGTGCGATCGGTGGCGAAGCGGCGGTTGATCTCGCCGACCTCGCCACGGGCGCGGAACACCAGATCGGGATCGAAGGCGATCATCGAATAGCGGCCACGCACCGCACCACCCTCGACCGACTCGAGCAGGATGCAGTGATCGCGGCCGGCGGCGATCTTCATGTAGGCGGAGACCGGTGTCTCCAGATCGCCGACGAGGGTGGTCCACACCACCGTCGAGGGTCCGTTTTCGTAGAAGGCGCCGAAAGCCTCTTCGGTCGGTTCGATCCGCATCGCAGTCAGTCCTTGGCGCGGCCGATGACGCGCGCGACGTTCGCCTGGTGGGTGTAGACGCCGACGTCCTTCTGGACCTGGGCGAGCCAGCTCTCCAGCAGGGTGTTCTGGATCGTCATGGCGGTACGTTCGGCGACGTTGCGGGCGTCTTCGGTCTCGCCGAAATAGGCCGGCGCGGTCACCGAAGCGACCTGGAGGACGATGCGGGCGTCGCCGTTGCCGGCGACCGAGGCGATATGGCCTTCCGGCCCCTCGAAAGCGGCCGCGACCGCCGCCGGTGACAGACCCTCGGGGCGATCGTCGCGCTTGAATTCGGTGGTGGTCGTCGCCTCGAAGCCGAGCTCCTTGGCGACCGCGACGAGGTCCTCGCCCTTCTTCACCCGATCGGTGATGCGTTCGGCGATCTCGACCAGACGCTTGCGGATCTCCTCGGTCTTCCAGGCGCCGAGCACCCGGTCGCGGACCTCGGCGAGGGGGCGGTCGTGGGCCGGCGCGACGGCGGTCACCGCGTACCAGACGAAGCCCTTGCCGCCGAGATCGAGGGTCTCGTTCTCGACGCCGACGTCGCTCTCGAAGACGGCGCCGATCAGCTTGGCGGCATCGGGGATGGCGGCGAAGGTGGTACCGTCGGTAAGTGTGCCGTCCTTGGCCATCTTCTCCACCACGATCGGCGTCATGCCGAAGCGCTGGGCGATGTCGCGCAGCTTGCCGCCGCCGGCGATGGCGTCCTCGATCTGGTCGTGGCGGGCGAGGATCTCGGTTTCCGCACGGCGCTTGGCGAGGTCGAGCTTCAGCTCGTCGGCCACCTCGGCATAGGGCTTCTCGGCGCCCGGGACGACCTCGGCGAGCTGGAGGACGGCGTTGCGGAAGCGGCCCGGAACCACCGGCGAGACGTCGCCGACCTTGGCGAGCGCGAAGGCGGCATCGGCGACCTTGGCGTCGAGGTAGTTCGCCTTGGTGAGGAGACCGAGGTCGAGGTCCTCGAGCTTGGCGCCGCGTTCGGCGACGAGATCGGCGAAGGAGGTGCCGGCGGCGAGCTTCTTGGCGGCCGCCTCGGCGGCGGCGGCATCGTCGAAGGTGAGCTGATGGACGCGCCGTTTCTCCGGCGAGGTGAAGCGCGTCTTCTGGCGCGTGTATTCGGCCCGGGCGTCGTCGTCGGTGATGTCGGAAGCGCGCGCCATCGACGCGGTGTCGAGCAGCAGCGCGTCGAAGGAGCGGGTCTCGCCGGCGCGGAATGCCGCTTTCCGGGCCTCGAAGAAGGCGGCGAGGTCGGCGTCGGAAGGCGCGGCGATCTCACCGAGGGTCTCGGCGGAGAGCGTCACCATGCGCACCGAGCGCTGCTCGTTGCGGAACTGGTCGATGACCTCGAGCAGGGCGGCGGGCGCGGTCATGCCGCCGGAGACACCCTCCAGCACCTGGCCACGGACGAGGTCGGCGCGGCGCTTGACGACGTAATAGTCCTCGTTCCAGCCGTTGGAGCGCAGCAGATCGACGAAGCGGTTACGATCGAAGGCGCCGCTCGCTCCCTTGAAGCTCGGGTCCTGGGTGATGTCGGTGGCGATCTCCTGATCGGAGACGCCGAGGCGCAGGTCGCGCGCCACTTCCGAGATCGTCGCCTCGGTCACCACCTTGTCGATGATCTGCCGGGTGACGCCGAGCTTGGCGGCTTCCTCCTTGTTGAGCGGCCGCTTCAGGCGCAGCGACAACTGGTGCAACTCACGCTGGAAGGTCTGGTCGAACTGGCCCATGCCGATTTCGGTCGAGCCGACACGGAAGGCGACGTTCGAGCCGAAGCCGCGGAACACGTCGGCGATGCCCCAGATGCCGAAGCTGACGATCAGCACGGCGAGCAGAAGCTTCGAGATCCAGGTGGAGGCGCCGCGGCGCAGAACGTCGAGCATGGGGCGAGGGGACCGAACGTGCGAGTGTGATCGACCGGAGCGACCCCCGGCGCGGGCGGCGCGGATCATAGAAACGCACCGCGGTGGAAGCAAGGCGCGATCGACGGCGGCGGCGGTCGTTCCGGTGCGGCGGGTTCGCCCGCCACGCGCGGGGGCGACTTGATCTTGCCGGCGATCCCCGGTCCAATCGGGCGGAAAGGGGGAGAGCGATGGCATCTCGTCCGCCTGTCCGGCTCTGCGAGGCGATCGTCGACCTCGGCCGCATGGTCCGCGAATTTCTGGTTCTCGCGGCGATCGCGGCCGTCACCATCTGGGTGGCGATCGACGTGCCGAACATCTTCTCGATCGCCGTTGCGGCCGTCGGCGTCGCCTTCGTGTCGGTCGCCGTCGCCGCCGCGACACCCGGGTCGGCGTGCCTCACGGTCGACGACGCCGGGTTGACCATCCGCATCTTCTACCTGTTCCGGCGCCGGATTCGGTGGGGCGACGTCGGATCGATCGAGGTGGCCGAGGGCTGGCAGGGCGAAACGGTGGCGCTCGACGTGGGTGGCGAGGTCGGCGCGCGGACGATCCTCGGCCTGCCGATCGATCCCGGTCTCGGCCGGCGGGCCTTCGTCACCACCTTCGGACTGGAGCCGGCCGCCCTCTGCGCCCTCCTGCGCGATCGCCGCGCCGCGGCCCGACACTGAACGCGGGAGCGGCGGGCCGCCGCAGCGCACGCCGTTGCGAGGCGCGGCGCGGAAGTGGTACCCACGGGGCCGACCATTCGCCGAGAACGAACGAGGAGACCACGATGAAGCCGCTCGTCGCCGGAAACTGGAAGATGAACGGAGTGACCGCCTCGGTCACCGAACTGCACGGTATGATCGCCGGCCACGGCGCCTCGTCGCAGGCGGCCTGCGACCTGATGATCTGCCCGCCGGCGACGCTGGTGGCGCTGTTCGCCGCCCAGTCCGGGCCGATCGCCATCGGTGGCCAGGATTGCCACGCCAAGGTCTCCGGCGCCCACACCGGCGACATCGCCGCCGAACAGTTGAAGGACGTCGGTGCCACCGCCGTCATCGTCGGCCACTCCGAGCGTCGCACCGACCACGGCGAGACCGACGCCGTGGTCAAGGCCAAGGCCGAGGCGGCCGCGCGCGCCGGCCTTCTCGCCATCGTCTGCGTCGGCGAGACCGAAGCCGAGCGCAAGGGCGGCATCACCCTCGAGGTGGTCGGCCGTCAGGTGCGCGGTTCGTTGCCCGCAGGCATGACCGGGGCGACGCTGGTCGTCGCCTACGAGCCGGTCTGGGCGATCGGCACCGGCCTCGTGCCGACGGTCGCCGACGTCGCCGAGGTGCACGGCTTCATCCGCGCCGAGCTGGTGAAGCTCTACGGCGCCGAGGGCGAGAAGGTCCGCATCCTCTACGGCGGGTCGGTCAAGCCGTCGAACGCCGAGGAACTGCTGTCGGTGGCGAACGTCAACGGTGCGTTGGTCGGCGGCGCCTCGCTCAAGGCGGCCGACTTCCTGGCGATCGCCGCCGCGTATGTGTGAGGACGGTGTAGGGCGTACGCGGGTTGCATCGAGCGCGAGCGAGGGTCACCGGCCGAGACGACGGTGAACCTCGGGGCGACCGAAGTCATCGCCGGTGCGGTTCGCCCGCGGCTCATCGCACCTACGAAACGACGAACGGCGGCCCTGCGCGGAGCCGCCGTTCGTCGTTTCGGGCCGCGTTCGGGGGTCGATCAGGCGCCGCGCTTGGCGTCGAGGGTCCAGGCGCCGCCGCCGGCGAAGACCAGGTAGAGGAAGACGAACGAGTACTGGATGGCGCTGTCGCCGCCGTTGAGGATCGGGAAGACGCTCTTCGGTGCGTGGGCCATGAAGTAGGCGACCGCCATGAAGCCGGAGAGCACGAAGGCGGTCGGACGCACGAACAGGCCGAGGATCAGCAGGATGCCACCCACCACCTCGAGTATGCCGGCGAGCCCATAGATCGACGTGATCTGCAGGTTGTCGAACATCGCGACATGGGGGAAGGCGAAGAGCTTGGCGGTGCCGTGGGCGAGGAAGAGTGCCGCGGTGACGATGCGCAGGACGGCGAGGGCCTGCGGGGCGCGGGCGGTGAGGGCGGCGGCGAGGCCGTTCGAAGCGGTGGCGTCGGCGAGAGACATGGGGAACTCCGGGGTCGTTCGAGAACGGGGCAGGGCGCCGTCGCCGACGCCCCTTCGATGGTGTCACCATGCCGGATGCAAATGGTTCGCAGAAGCCACGGACGTGGCGACGCATCGTTGCACGATCTGAAACAATCGACGGGTCTCGTGGGGGTCGTGACGGCGGATTTCGAACGATCGTCAGGCGCTCCGTCGCCCTGTTCGACGCACTGGCGTGGCCGTCGCGGATCGTGTAAACAGCCGCCGACACGAACGGGATGCGACCCGTTCCACCACTTCGACAGCGGTGCGGGGCGAAGGGCTCGGCGCCGCGAGTCTCGTTTCAGAACCGGTTGGGATCGATGGAAACCGTCATCATCGTGATTCATCTGATGCTGGTGCTGGCGCTGGTCGGCGTCGTGCTCCTGCAGAAGTCGGAAGGCGGCGCGCTCGGCATGGGCGGCGGCGGCGGCGGACTGATGTCGTCGCGCGGCACCGCCAACGTGCTGACCCGCACCACGGCCATCCTCGCCGCCGGCTTCTTCGCCACCTCGCTGATCCTGGCGATCCTCGCCGGCAAGTCGACGGAGAAGCCGTCCTCGATCATCGAGAAGGCGGCGCCGACGGCGCCGGCCGGCGCGCCCGCCACTCCGGCGGCTCCGGCCGGATCCGGCGGCGGCATCCTCGACACGCTGCAGCAGATGCAGAAGTCCAACCAGCCGGCGGCGCCGGCCGCTCCGGCCCAGCCGGCCAACTGATCCCGGCGCCTCCGGGCGTTCGGCGGCTGTCTTCCGGGACCGGCGGGCGAGCCCCCACCGGTCCCGGTTTCTCGTCGTGACCATCCCGGTGCGGGGTGGCTCTGTCGATCTTTCCGACGTCGTGGCTTTCGTGTCCTCGCGAATCGCGCGTCGATGAGCTAATGGACGATTCCCATGGCGCGGTACGTCTTCATCACCGGCGGCGTGGTGTCTTCGCTCGGCAA
>ERZ1645187.4065-NODE-4065-length-11970-cov-10.569198_pt1 | contig 11970 bp, 8 predicted proteins | sample MGYA00575352_ERZ1645187 | MGnify/ENA primary metagenome ERZ1645187 (study PRJEB40837, sample SAMN11349314) | freshwater sediment metagenome | isolation source: river sediment | host: Sediment | place: India: Wazaribad , New Delhi | collected 2017-02-21 ... | reverse complement strand
TCAAGGATCTCGTCACCCGCTCGCAGCAGATGCTCGACAAGGATTCGAACTACGTTCCCGGCTGGGATTGCCACGGCCTGCCGATCGAATGGAAGATCGAGGAAGAGAACTACCGCTCCAAGGGCAAGCAGAAGCCGGACCTGACCGATTCCGCCGCCATGATCGCCTTCCGCAAGGAATGCCGCGCCTATGCCGAGCATTGGGTGAAGGTGCAGGGCGAGGAATTCCGCCGTCTCGGCGTCACCGGCGACTGGAAGAATCCCTATCTGACGATGACCTATCCCGCCGAGGCGCAGATCGCCCGCGAGATCATGAAATTCGCCGCCAACGGCCTGCTCTATCGCGGCTCCAAGCCGGTGATGTGGTCGGTGGTGGAAAAGACCGCGCTGGCCGAGGCAGAGGTCGAATACGAGGACCACACCTCGGACACGGTCTTCGTCGCCTTCCCGATCAAGCGCATCTGGCATGCCGACGCCTCGCCCGAGATCGTCGAGGAGCAGATGGACCTGCTCTCGGCCAGCGTCGTCATCTGGACGACGACGCCGTGGACCATGCCGGGCAACCGCGCCATCTCCTTCTCGTCGCGCATCGGCTACGGCCTCTATCGCGTCACGCAGGCCCCCGCCGACAATTGGGCCAAGGTCGGCGCGCGCTATGTGCTGGCCAAGAAGCTCGCCGCCGACGTGTTCAAGGCCGCCAAGGTCGAAGCCTATGAGCTGATCGAGGATATCGACGCCGAGGCTCTGGCGGGCCTGCATTGCGCCCACCCGCTGGCGGGTCTGGCGGGCGGCTATGATTTCGACGTGCCGCTGCTCGACGGCGATCACGTCACCGACGACGCCGGCACGGGTTTCGTCCATACCGCGCCGGGCCATGGCCGCGAGGACTTTGATATTTGGATGGCCTCGACGCGCACGCTGCACGATCGCGGCGTCGAGACGCGCATTCCCTATACGGTCGACGCCGACGGCTTCTACACCGACGAGGCGCCCGGCTTCGGCCCCAAGGACACCGAAGGCAAGCCCAGGCGCGTCATCACCGACAAGGGCGAGAAGGGCGACGCCAATGAGGCCGTGATGAAGGCGCTGGTCGCCGCCGGCAACCTGATGTCGCGTGGCCGCCTGAAGCACCAATATCCGCATTCGTGGCGTTCGAAGAAGCCGGTCATCTTCCGCAACACGCCGCAATGGTTCATCGCCATGGATCAGGGCGTCGGCCCGGCCTCGCCGGCGACCAACGGCCGCACCCTGCGCGAGATCGCCCTCGACGCCATCAAGGCGACGCATTGGGTGCCGGCCTCGGGCGAAAACCGCATCAACGGCATGATCGCCAACCGGCCTGACTGGGTCGTGTCGCGCCAGCGCGCCTGGGGCGTGCCGATCGCCGTCTTCGTCAAGAAGGGCGGCCACGACATCCTCATCGACGACAAGGTCAACGCCCGCATCGGCGCGGCCTTCGAGGCCGAAGGCGCCGACGCCTGGTTCGCCGAAGGCGCGGCGCAGCGCTTCCTCGGGCCGGATTATGATCCGGCCGACTACGACAAGGTCGACGACGTGCTCGACGTCTGGTTCGATTCCGGCTCGACCCATTCCTTCGTGCTGGAAGACCCCAAGCACTTCCCCGTTCTCGCCGGCATCCATGCGCTGCGCGACGGCGGCCCCGACGAGGTGATGTATCTCGAAGGCTCGGACCAGCATCGCGGCTGGTTCCATTCCTCGCTGCTGGAAAGCTGCGGCACGCGCGGCCGCGCGCCCTACGATTCGGTGCTGACGCACGGCTTCACGCTCGACGAGCACGGCCGCAAGATGTCGAAGTCGCTCGGCAACGTCACCGTGCCGCAGAAGGTCATCGCCGAGCATGGCGCCGACATTCTGCGTCTGTGGGTTGGCTCGGTCGATTATTCCGACGACCAGCGCATCGGGCCGGAGATCATCAAGTCGATCACCGACAATTACCGCAAGCTGCGCAACACCATCCGCTGGATGCTCGGCTCGCTGGCGCATTTCAACGAGGCCGACCGCGTCGCGCTGCAGGACATGCCGGAACTGGAGCGCCTGATGCTCCACCGCCTGTCCGAACTCGACGTGCAGGTGCGCGGCGCCTATGCCGATTTCACCTACAACCGCGCCGTCGCGCCGGTGTCGCATTTCATGATCACGGACCTGTCGGCGTTCTATTTCGACATCCGCAAGGACGCGCTCTATTGCGACGCGCCCTCCAGCCTGACGCGCCGCGCCGCGCTGACGGTGATCGACGAGATCTTCCGCCGCGTCGTCACCTGGCTTGCGCCGGTGCTCGCCTTTACCTGCGAAGAGGCGTGGCTGTCGCGCTATCCGTCCGAAACCGGCACGGTGCATACGGAAGTCTTCCCCGCGACGCCGGCCGACTGGCGCGACGACGAACTGGCGAAGAAATGGCGCACGGTGCGCAATTTGCGCCGCGTCGTCACCGGCGCGCTGGAGATCGAGCGCGCCGAAAAGCGCATCGGCTCGTCGCTCGAGGCCGCCCCCGTGCTTTGCATCGCCGATGACGCCACCCGCGCCATCGCCCAGAGCGTCGATTTCGCCGAGATCTGCATCACCTCCGGCATCGAGATCGTGGCCGGCGAAGGCCTGGCCGACGCCTTCCGCCTTGCCGATGTCGCCGGCGTCGCCGTCGCGTCGAAGCGGGCGGAGGGGCGCAAATGCGCCCGGTCGTGGAAAATCTCGCCGCTGGTCGGCAGCGACGCGGATTATCCCGACGTGACGCCGCGCGACGCGCAGGCATTGCGCGAGCTGAAAGCCATGGGCAAGTGGGCGTGAACGACGCATCGGCCAGGCCGAGCCCGCGGGCGCTCGGCGCGATCATTGCCCTGATCGCGCTGGCGCTCGATCAGGGCTCGAAGCTCTGGCTGATCTTCGTCTACGGCATCGAGGCGCGCCAGCCCGTGGCGCTGGCGCCGTTCTTCGACGTCGTCATGGCGTGGAACCCCGGCATTTCCTACTCGCTGTTCCGCGCCGACTCGGATGCGGGGCGCTATACGCTGCTCGCCATGCAGCTCGCCGCGACGTCTTTTCTCTGCCTCTGGCTGTGGCGAACCCCTTCCAGAATTGCGGCAATCGGCCTCGGCCTGCTCATCGGCTCGGCGCTCGGCAACGCCTACGACCGTTTCGCCTATGGCGCTGTGGCCGATTTCTTCCATTTCCACGTCGGCAATTTCTCCTGGTATGTCTTCAATATCGCCGATGTGGGCATCGTTGCCGGGGTGGCGGTTCTTCTGTATGACTCTTTCTTCGTCGTCGAGACGTCAAAACAGGACGCCAGATCGCAAAGGTAGGGCGTAAATCGTCCGCTTGCCTCTAAATTGCCGCGAAGACTGGCGATATCGGGTCATCTGACGCGTCACGCCTCAAGCAGGGTTAAGGTCATGGCTTTTCACTTCCGCAAGCTTGTGCCGATGGGCGTGGCTCTTGCGCTCATCTTTTCCGCAGCGCCGGTCATGGCGGGCGACGATGACGGCTCGCAAGGCACATGGAACACCCTTCTCGGTTTCTTCGGCGCTTCGCCGGCGAAGGAAGAGCAGACGATCGAATATCGCGAGCGCGCCCCGCTCGTCCTGCCGCCGAAGACGAGCGGCCTGCCGCAGCCGCAGGCCCCTTCTGCCGCCAAGCGCGGCGCGCAATGGCCGAACGATCCGGATGTCGCCGCCCGCCGCGCCGCGGCCGCAGACGCCCGCCGCCCGGCCACGCATGTCAACGACCGCGTTTCGAGCGGCGCGCTGACGCAGGAAGAATTGAAGCGCGGCAAGATCGATCAGGGCCCGCAGGACACCCGCGCCGACTGCAACCCCGGCGTCAACACGCCCGGCTGCCTCTATGCGCCGTGGAGCGAGCTGGCGAAGAAGAAAGAGGGCGGCGACGATTCCGACACCATCATCGCCGGGCAGGAGCCGCCGCGCCGCTACCTCACCGATCCGCCGGCCGGCTACCGCACCGCGACGCGCAACACCAAGGCGACCCCGTCCGGCAAGGCCGCGCGGCCCGAGGACAACGCCGCCGACGCCGGCGCCTATATCCGCAGCCAGCGCGAAAAGCGCTTCGGCGACGGCGAGGATTAATCGTCTTCGCCGCTTCTGTCGGTCCGGGGACTGACATCGCGGCGGGACGCGCCCTATATTGCAGGTTCGACCGCATCAGCGCGCCGGTGATTCCTTCATGGAATCCGGCGCGTATGCTTTCCTCCTGCGATAAACAGGTTGCGCCCGATGACTTCAGTTCCGCAGTCCGACGCCGGGCTGAATCCCCCCGCTGGACAGCAGCGCGCCGGCAAGCCGGTCATTTCCGATTTCAAGCTCGCCAACGGCATGCAGGTCGTGGTCATTCCCGACCATCGCGCCCCGGTGGTGACGCATATGGTCTGGTATCGCAACGGCTCGGCCGATGATCCGCGCGGCAAGTCGGGCATCGCGCATTTCCTTGAGCATCTGATGTTCAAGGGCACGCAGAAGCATCCTGCCGGCCAGTTCTCCGATTTCATCGCCGAACTCGGCGGCCAGGAGAACGCCTTCACCTCGACCGATTACACCGCCTATTTCCAGCGTCTCGGCCGCGAGCATCTCGCTGTCGCGATGGAATACGAAGCCGACCGCATGACCAATCTCGTCCTCTCCGACGAAGTGGTCGCGCCCGAGCGCGACGTCGTGCTCGAAGAGCGCCGCATGCGCACGGATTCGAGCCCGGCCGACCAATTGTCCGAGGCGGTCAACGCCGCCCTGTTCACGCATCATCCCTACGGCGTGCCGATCATCGGCTGGGGCCACGAGATCGAGACGCTCGACCGCGCCGACGCGCTCGCCTATTACCAGCGCTTCTACACGCCGGAGAACGCCATCCTCGTCGTCGCCGGCGACGTGACGGTCGATGAAGTGCGCGCCCTCGCGCAAGCGAGCTACGGACAGGTTCCGGCCCGAGGCGAAGCGCCGGTCCGCTTTCGCCCGCGCGAACCCGAGCCGCGCGCCCATCGCCTCGTCTCGCTGGACGACGAGAAGGTCGAGCAGCCCATGCTGCAGCGCATCTATCTCGTGCCGTCCTATGTCACCGGCAAGCCGGGCGAAGCGCCGGCGCTGGAGGTGCTCGCCCATCTGCTCGGCGGCGGCCCGACGAGCGTGATCTACAAGGTTTTCGTGCTCGACAAGAAGATCGCCGTCGCCGCCGGGGCCTATTACATGGGCACAGCCGTCGACGACACGCGCTTCTATCTCTACGCCGTGCCCGCGCCGGGCGTGAGCCTGGAGACGCTCGATTCGGAAATGGACGCGCTCGTCGCCGGCCTCGCCGACGCCGTCACGGTGGAGGATTTCGAGCGCGCCCGTTCGCGCCTCGTCGCCGACGCCATCTACGCCCGCGATAGCCAGTTCGCGCTCGCCCGTTGGTATGGCGCGGCGCTGGCCTGCGGCGAGAGCGTCGAGGACGTGGCGCAATGGTCCGACCGCATCGAGGCCGTGACGCTCGACGACGTGCGCGCCGCCTGCCGCTGGCTGGAGCGCCGCCGCGCCGTCACCGGCTTCCTGCTGCCCAAGGCTGCGGCCTGAACTCATTTCGGAAACGCCAGAGCATGACCGCAGTCACGATCACCAAGACTTCCCGCGCCTCGACCGTGCAGAAGGTGCGCGCCCCCTGCGGCGTCACCGCCTGGCTGGTGGAGGATTACGCCGTGCCGCTGGTGGCGATGGATTTCGCCTTCCGCGGCGGCGCGTCGCAGGATCCGGCGAACAAGCCGGGCGTCGCCGCCATGCTGGCCGGCCTGCTCGACGAAGGCGCCGGCCCGCTCGATTCGGAAGCCTTCCATCGCGCCCTCGATGACAAGGCCATCGAGATTTCCTACCACGCCGAGCGCGACTCGTTCGGCGGCCGCATGCAGACCTTGTCACGCAATATCGACCGGGCTTTCGAGCTGCTGGCGCTGACGGTGACGCAGGCCCGCCTCGACGCCGAGCCGATCGAGCGCGTGCGCAGCCAGATGGCCGCCGGCCTCAAGCGCGAGGCCAACGACCCCGACGCGCAATCGGGCAAGCTGTGGCGTCGGCTGGCCTTTCCCGGCCATCCCTACAGCCGCCCCGTGCATGGCGAACTGGAATCTTTGCCGTCGATTGCGCGCGACGATCTCGACGCGCTGCGCGGCCGCCTGCTGGCGCGCGACAATCTCGTCGTCTCTGTCGTCGGCGCCATCGACGCCGCGACGCTGTCGCGCCATCTCGAAACCGTCTTCGCCGCGCTGCCGGAAAAGGCCCGCCTGACGCCCGTGCCGCAGGCCGAACTGGCCGGGCTCGGCGCGCGCCAGACGCTCGATATCGACGTGCCGCAGGCGACCATCCGCTTCGGCCGTCCGGGCATCGCCCGCAAGGATCCCGATTTCATGGCGGCCATGGTCGTCAATCATATCCTCGGGGGCGGCGTCTTCACCGCGCGGCTGTTCCGCGAAGTGCGCGAGAAGCGCGGCCTCGCCTATTCGGTCCATTCGCACCTGCAGACCGACGACGCCTCGGCCTTCCTCGTCGGCGCGACCTCGACCAAGAACGAGCGCGCCGGGGAATCGCTCTCCGTCATCGAAGAGGAAATCCGCAAGCTCGCCGAGGAAGGCCCGAGCGAGGAAGAACTCGACAAGGCCAAGAAATACCTCATCGGCTCCTATCCCCTGCGCTTCGACACCTCGACCAAGATCGCCGGCCAGCTGACGCATCTGCAGCTTGAGGATTTCGACGTCTCCTATCTCGACGAGCGCAACGGCCTCATCGCCGCCGTGACCCTTGCAGATACGCTGCGCGTCGGCCGCCGCCTGTTCGGCGACGGCAAATTGCTCGTCGCCATCGCCGGCCGGCCGCAGGGCGTCTGAGCCCGATGGCCGTTCGCCGTCTCGATCCGATTCTCGTCGACCGCATCGCGGCCGGCGAAGTCGTCGAGCGCCCGGCCTCCGCCGTCAAGGAACTGGTCGAGAACGCGCTGGACGCCGGCGCGCGCCGCGTCGACGTGGCGATCGAGCAGGGCGGCCGCCGCCTGATCCGCGTCATCGACGATGGCTCTGGCATGAGCGAGGCCGATCTGGCGCTCGCCGTCGAGCGGCACGCCACGTCGAAACTGCCCGACGGCGACCTATCCAATATCGCCACGCTCGGTTTTCGCGGCGAGGCTCTGCCCTCCATCGCCTCCGTCGCCACGCTCGACATCGCCACGCGCGCCGCCGGCGTCGATCATGGCGTCGCGCTGCGCGTTGATCAGGGCGTCAAGCGCCCGCCCGCGCCCGCCGCCCAGCCGCAGGGCACGCGCGTCGAAGTGCGCGATCTCTTCGCCGCCACGCCGGCGCGGCTGAAGTTTCTCAAGAGCGACCGCGCCGAGGCGCGCGCCATCGCCGACGTGCTGCAGCGACTGTCCATGGCGCATCCCGACGTGCGCTTCTCGCTCGCCGGGCCGGACGTCACCGGCTTCGATTACGCCGCCTGCACGAATGACGAGGACGGCCGCCTGCGCCGCCTCGCCCAGGTGCTGGGGGCGGATTTCCGCGACAATGCGCTGGCCGTCGACGCCATGCGCGAAGGCGTGCGGCTGACCGGCTTTGCCGGCCTGCCGACCTTTCACAAGGCCAACGCCCTGTCGCAATATCTCTACGTCAACGGCCGTCCGGTGCGCGACAAGCTCATCGCCGGGGCATTGCGCGCGGCTTACGCCGATTACCTGCCTTCGGGCCGTCATCCGGCATTGGTGCTATTCATCGAGTGCGATCCGCACGAGGTCGACGTCAACGTCCACCCGGCCAAGGCCGAAGTGCGCTTCCGCGATTCCGGCCTGGTGCGCGGCCTCATCGTCGGCGCGCTGAAACAGGTGCTCGCCAACGCCCTGCATCGCGCCTCCTCGACCGGCGGCGCGGCGACGCTCGACGCTCTGGCGCGGCGCACATTCTCGCAGCCGTCCTACCGACCGGCGGCGACAGCCCATTGGGATTGGCGGCAATCGCCCGCCGCTCCCGCCGGTTTTGCCGAGCGCGCGCCCGAACAGCCGGCGCTGCACGCCTTCGCGCCCGCCGCCGACGCCCGCGCCCATGCCGTTGCGCCCGCGCCCGAAGCGCTCGACGCGCCGCTCGGCGCGGCCCGCGCGCAAGTGCACGACACCTACATCCTCGCCCAGACGCGCGACGGCCTCGTCATTGTCGACCAGCACGCCGCGCACGAGCGCCTTGTCTATGAGCGGCTGAAGAAGCAGCGCGCCGAGCGCGGCCTGCGCACGCAGCCGCTGCTCATTCCCGCCATCGTCGAGATGGAGCCGCAGCGCGCCGACATGGTCGTCGAGGCGGCGGGCCTGCTGGCCGAATTCGGCCTCGTCGTCGAGAGCTTCGGCCCCGGCGCGGTGGCGGTGAGCGAGATTCCCGCCGACCTGAAGAACGCCGACGCCATCCGCCTCGTGCGCGATCTTGCCGACACTTTGGCCGAGGACGAGCGCGCCGCTTTGCCGCTGGAGCGCAAGCTCGATCACGTGCTCGCCACCATGGCCTGCCACCATTCCGTCCGCGCCGGCCGCAAGCTCACCGGCGAGGAAATGAACGCGCTGCTGCGCGAGATGGAGGCGACGCCCGGCTCCGGCCAATGCAACCACGGCCGCCCGACCTATGTCGAACTGAAACTCGGCGACATCGAACGCCTGTTCGGGCGCAAATAGCGGCGGCGTCGCCCTCACCCTGTCCCTGCCCCACTTCGTGGGAGAGGGGACGCGCCGCATCGCAATTGGCGACGCCGTTCGGTTGATCTCGATGCCGATGACGGCCGCGCTCTGCTGCCTCTCCCGCGGCGCGGGGGCGGGTTGGGGTGGAGGCCGCGCCCCATTTGACTCCGCCCCGCGCCGCCCTCCATCATCTCTTCCGAGCCGGTCCGCAGAAGCCCGGTCATCAGGGAGAGACATATGAAATTCGCATCCGCCGCGCTCGGCGTGGCTCTTTGCGCACTTGCAACCCATGCGCAGGCCCAGATCTCCGACGATGTCGTCAAGATCGGCGTTCTCACCGACATGTCGAGCCTCTATTCCGACGCCACCGGCAAGGGCTCGCTCTACGCCGTGCAATTGGCCGTGCAGGACTACGGCGGCAAGGTGAAGGGCAAGCCGGTCGAGGTCATCTCGGCCGACCATCAGAACAAGCCCGACGTCGGCTCCTCCATCGCCCGCAATTGGTACGACACCGAAAAGGTCGACGCGATTGTCGACGTGCCGACCTCCTCCATCGCGCTCGCGGTGTCCGGCATCTCGCGCGACAAGAACAAGACGTTCCTCGTCTCGGGCGGCGGCACCTCGGACCTGACCGGCGCGCAATGCTCGCCCAACACGATTCACTGGACCTACGACACCTATGCGCTCAGCCGCGTCGCCGGCCGCGCCATGGTCGAGCGCGGCGACGACACATGGTTCTTCCTGACGTCCGATTATGCCTTCGGCCATGCGCTCGAGCGTGACGCCTCGGCGGTGGTGAAGGAGGTCAACGGCAAGATCGTCGGCGGCGTGCGCCATCCGCTCAACACGCCTGACTTCTCGTCCTTCCTGCTGCAGGCGCAGGCCTCGAAGGCCAAGGTCGTCGCGCTTGCCAACGCCGGCGGCGACGCGTCCAACGCCATCAAGCAGGCCAGCGAATTCGGCATCCAGAAAGCCGGCCAGAAAATGCTGGCGCTGCTGATCCAGATCACCGACGTGCATACGCTCGCGCCGCAGGAGCGCGCCGGCCTCATCCTCACCGACGGCTGGTATTGGGACCGCGACGACGAGACGCGCGCCTTCGCCAAGCGGTTCCACGCCAAGATCGGCACCATGCCCAACATGATTCAGGCGGGGCTTTACTCGGCGACGCAGCATTATCTCAAGGCCATCGAGGCGACCGGCACGGACGAGTCGAAAGCCGTCATCGCCCAGATGAAGAAGACGCCGATCAACGACATGTTCGCCAAGGGCGGCACGATCCGCGACGACGGCCGCATGGTGCACGACATGTATCTGATGCAGGTGAAGTCGAAGGACGAGCAGAAGGGCGAGTGGGATCTCTACAAGATCGCCGCCACGGTGCCCGGCGACAAGGCCTATCGCCCGTTGAGCGAAAGCGCCTGCCCGCTGGTCAAGAAGTAAGGACGCAGGCCTTTCAGGAAGACATGCCCGGGCGTGGCCCGGGCATGTGTGGCGCACAGGACGCAGAGCGCCCCCGCGCTTCGAGACGCGCCGTTCCGGCGCTCCTCAGCGTGAGGGAACTCTCATTTTGCAGCGCGCGCCTCATGGTGAGGAGCCTGCGTAGCAGGCGTCTCGAACCATGGGCCGCAATCTGTTCCGGTCCCCATCGCGCGCGCTTCAGGCCTTCGCCAGTTCCGCCTCATAGCCCGCGTAGGAGTGCTTCAGCACCGCGTGGTTGAGCAGGATTTCCGCCACTTGGCGTGCGCCCGAGGCGTCGAAGATGCGCGTGCGCACCCAATAGGATTCGGTGCGCTTGCTCTCCGACAGCGCGGCGATCTCGCGGCGGATGAGATAATCCTCGCCGACGAACAACGGCCCGTCGATCATGCGGATTTCCTGATCGGCGAACAGGCCGACGACAGGCCCCTTCACGGGGAATTTCGCCTGCGGATTGGTGTATTCGCCCAGCACGCTGACCATTTCCAGCGGCACGATGGCGCGCCCCCACGGTGAGGCGGCGGCGTCGGAATGCCACGGCGAGTTCTCGGTGATGACCTTGAGCTTCTGGTTGAGCGAGAACGGATAGAGCGCGCCCATATGCTGGTCGGGGTCCATGCGCACGCGCTCGTCCTCGGCGCCCTTCATGCCGACGGCAAGATCAGCAAGGATGACGAGCTTGCCCGGCGGCCGCATCTGTTTCAGCCGGCCCTCAAGAAGCGTCTCGCCATGATCGGGGCCGAGCGAGGCGCTCGCTTCCAGCACCGGCGTGCCGTCGGCCTTCTCGGCCCAGACGCGCGTCCTGCGCGCGCCGTTGCGCGGGATTTCGGCAAAGGCGCGCACTTCCTCGCCCTCGACGACCATGTTCTGGTAATGCGCCGAAATGCAGCCGCGCTCGAACCATTCGCGGCCCCAGATCTGCGCGAGCAGCGGCGGAAACAGGCTGAAATGCGTCGGCCCTTCGATCGGTCCGGCGCGGAAGCCCAGCTTCTCGGCCATCGAATCGTCGTGGATCGAGGCGTGCCCGCCATATTCCTGATCGGCCAGCATCTGGCGCGGCTGGCGCAGCGGCCCCTGAATGACGAGCGGCGTATCGAAGCTCATGCGTTCCTCCGTTTTTTGAGCGAAGGTAACGCGGCCCCGCCGCTTTAGCCAAATCGCGCGAACAGCGCTTGCGTATCGCCGGCCTCGCGCTTGTCGATCAGCGCAAAGCCGTCGGGCAGGGCGATGACCGCCCCGGCCGCTTCCTCGATGACGACGAGCGCGCCGGGCGCCAGCCATCCGCCCCCGGCGAGCGACGTCAGCGCCGGTTCGGCGAGGCCGCGGCCATAGGGCGGGTCGAGAAAGGCCAGCGTATAGGGCGCGCCCGGCGGCATCGCCCCCAGTTTGCGCGCATCGCGGCGGAAGATGCGGGTGACGCCGCCAAGACCCAGCGCCTCGACATTGTTGCGGATCAGCGCACGCGCCTCCGCGCCGTCGTCGACGAACAGCGCGAAGCTCGCCCCGCGCGAGATTGCCTCAAGCCCAAGCGCGCCGGTGCCGGCGTAAAGGTCGATGACGCGCGCGCCCTCGACCGCATTGTCGTAGCCATGCGCCAGAATGTTGAACAGGCTCTCGCGCAGCCGGTCGCTCGTCGGCCGGATCGCCTGCGACGACGGACCTTTCAGCGCGCGGCCCTTGAAGCGGCCGCCGACGATGCGCATGGCTCAGCGCGGGCCGCGCGGCTTGCCGGCGGGCTTGCCGCCCGGCCGTCCGCCGGGTTTGGGCCCACGAGGCCCGCCGCCCGGGCGGAAGCCCGCCGGTT
>ERZ1645187.4064-NODE-4064-length-11972-cov-6.320215_pt1 | contig 11972 bp, 10 predicted proteins | sample MGYA00575352_ERZ1645187 | MGnify/ENA primary metagenome ERZ1645187 (study PRJEB40837, sample SAMN11349314) | freshwater sediment metagenome | isolation source: river sediment | host: Sediment | place: India: Wazaribad , New Delhi | collected 2017-02-21 ... | reverse complement strand
AGCGCGATCACCGACCGCGACTTCACCATCGCCACCATCGTTGCCCCCTCGGGCCTGCGCAGCGAAGAAGGCGACAACAGCAAGACCGAAGCCAGCGAGTAATCGCTCTGCGGTTGACCGCAGCGGCTTTTGTCAGCCACAGAATCAGCCGGACCGTGGCAACGCGGTTCGGCTTTTTCTTTAGGAAGCGGCTTTCACCGCCAGCAGGAGGTAATGCAGTGCAAGTCTGGGTCGGTCTCGGCAATCCTGGTCCGCAATATGCGCTGCACCGGCACAATGTCGGCTTCATGGTGATGGACACTCTGGCCGAGTTTCACGACTTTGGCCCGGTCCAGAAGAAATTCCTCGGCTGGGTGCAGGAAGGCCGGATTGGCGGACAGAAGATCCTGCTGCTGAAACCCGCCACATACATGAACGAGAGCGGCCGCGCCGTGGGCGAAGCGCTGCGCTTTTACAAACTGGGCAGCGATGCGCTGACCGTATTCCATGACGAGCTGGACCTTGCCCCGTTCAAGGTGAAGGTCCGGGTTGGTGGCGGGCTGGCCGGGCATAATGGACTGCGTTCCATCGACCAGCACCTTGGCCCCGATTTTCGCCGCGTGCGCATCGGCATTGGCCACCCCGGCCACAAGGACCGCGTCACAGGCCATGTCCTGGGCAACTATGCCAAGGCGGAAATGGACGATCTGGCCGATATGCTGGGCGGAATTGCCGCCGAGGCAGAATGGCTGGCCAAGGGCGACGATGCCCGCTTCATGAGCGACCTTGCCCTGCGCCTCGCCCCCTGATCGGCCAGCCCCGCATAACCCGTCTGGCCAAACCGCCCCTGCCCCGCTATTGGCGCGCGCTTGGCGCCATGCGGAGTAAGTGATGGGTTTTCGTTGCGGTATCGTCGGCCTGCCCAATGTGGGCAAGTCCACCCTGTTCAATGCACTGACCGAAACGCAGGCGGCGCAGGCGGCGAACTATCCATTCTGCACGATTGAACCGAACGTCGGCAATGTCGGCGTGCCCGATCCGCGTCTCGACAAGCTGGCCGAAATCGCCGGCAGCCAGAAGATCATTCCGACCCAGCTGGGCTTTGTCGACATTGCCGGTCTGGTCCGCGGTGCCAGCAAGGGCGAAGGTCTGGGCAACCAGTTCCTGGGCAATATCCGCGAAGTGGATGCGATCATCCACGTTCTGCGCTGTTTTGAAAACGACGACATCCAGCATGTCGACAACCGCGTCGATCCGATCTCGGATGCCGAAACGGTTGAAACCGAACTGATGCTGTCGGACCTGGAAAGCCTGGAAAAGCGCGTTCCGGCCGCGCAAAAGAAGGCGACCGGCGGCGACAAGGAAGCCAAGCTTCTCGCCTCGGTACTCGCCCCCGCGCTGGAACTGCTGCGCGATGGCAAGCCTGCGCGTCTGGCCATGCCCGAAGGCGAGGAAGAACGCCGCGTGTTCAACCAGGCCCAGCTGCTCACGGCCAAGCCCGTGCTCTACGTCTGCAACGTCGAGGAAGAGAGCGCAGCCAACGGCAATGCCTTCTCCGCCCGCGTATTTGAAAAGGCCAAGGCCGAAGGCGCCAATGCAGTGATCGTTTCCGCCGCCATCGAAAGCGAACTGATCGGCATGGAGCCGGAAGATCGCCTGGTCTTTCTGGAAGAAATGGGCCTGCACGAAACCGGCCTCGCCCGCGTGATCCGCTCGGGCTATGATCTGTTGCACTTGATCACCTTCTTCACCGTCGGGCCGAAGGAAGCCCGCGCCTGGACCGTGCACAAGGGAGCCAAGGCACCCGAAGCGGCAGGTGAAATCCACTCCGACATGCAGCGCGGCTTCATCCGCGCCGAAACCATAGCCTATGACGATTTCATATCCCTGGGCGGTGAAACGGCGGCAAAGGAACACGGCAAGCTGCGGCAGGAAGGCAAGGAATACGTCGTTCAGGACGGCGACGTCATGCACTTCAAATTCAACGTCTAACCGCGCAGGCGGGTTGTATCGGCAACAGACCGGGCTAGGCTGACGCGATGCTTCGCTATGCCCTGCTGATCCTTTCGCTCCTGATTCTGCCTTCGGCTGTTCTGGCCAAGGCAGATCGCGGGAGCGAGCCGGTTATCCTTGTCTCGTTCGATGGCTTTCACCCCAGCTATCTGGACCGCGGCGTAACGCCGAACCTGTCCCGTCTCGCCAAACATGGCGTCACGGGCCAGATGCGGCCATCCTTTCCGTCCAAAACCTTTCCCAACCACTGGACTCTGGTGACCGGACTGGTGCCGGACCACAGCGGGCTGGTCGGCAACCGGTTCGAAGATCCGCGCCGCCCCGGCGTGATCTTCACCATGGCCGACGACGATCCGTTCTGGTGGAACGAAGGCGAACCGATCTGGGCCGCAGCGGAAAAGGCTGGCATTCGCACCGCGACGATGTTCTGGCCCGGATCAAACGTCGCCTGGGGCGGCGTTCTGCCAAGGCCCCGTGCGATGACGGAAGGCGGCGTCAGGCCGCAGGACTGGCTGCAGTTCAATCAGGCCGTCAGCAACACCCAGCGGGTCAACACGGTACTGGACTGGCTGCGCCGGCCAGAGGCGATCCGGCCACGCCTGATCACGCTCTATTTCGATCTGATCGATACGGCCGGTCACGAGTTCGGCCCCGACGATCCGCGCATGGCCGGCGTGATTGCCGATGCGGACCGCATTGTCGGAGAGCTTGTGGCAGGCATACACACGCTTGGCCTGAAGCCCAACCTGATCCTCGTCTCTGACCACGGCATGGCGGCAACCAGCAGCGAGCGGGTGATCCGGCTTGACCAACTGGCCGATCCGGCCCTCTACCGCGTGGTTGAAAGCGGCCCCTATGCTGCGCTGGAACCTACCCCCGGTAATGCCGAACGGCTGTGGGCCGCGCTGGCCGTGGCCGGCACTCACCACCGCTGCTGGCGCCGCGCCGAAGTGCCAGAGCGACTGCGCTATGGCCGCAATCCCCGCACCCCTTCGATCCTGTGCCTGGCCGATCCTGGCTGGCTGCTGGAACCGGGCGCGCCAAAGCAGGCCTTTTCGGGCGGCGCGCATGGTTATGATCCGGCTGCTCCGGAAATGGCCTCGCTGTTCGTTGCCAGCGGCCCTGCTTTCGCCAGCGGAAAACACCTTCCCGCTTTTGACAATGTGGACATTGCCCCATTGCTGCGTAGTCTGCTCGGATTGCCTGCTGCCACGCGCAGCGATGGCACTGCAGAAACGTTCAGGGGAGTGGTCCGCCAGTGAGTTCAGATGACGGTCTGGTCTATTTCGAAGACCTGCAAATCGGCACGAAGTCATCCTTCGGGCGCTATGAAGTAACGCGCGAGGAAGTGATCGATTTTGCCTCGAAATACGATCCGCAGCCCTTCCACCTTTCCGATGAAGCCGCGGCACAGACTCATTTCGGACGGATTTCGGCTAGCGGCTGGCACACCTGCGCGATGGTCATGCGGATGCTGGTCGATAATATTACCGAGAACCGGCAGGCTGGACTTGGCTCTCCGGGTCTGGACGAACTGCGCTGGCTGAAGCCGGTCTATCCCGGCGACGTGCTGCGGGTGGAAACCGAACTGCTCAGCAAGAAGCAAAGCCAGTCGCGCCCGGAAATGGGCAGCTATCAATCCGTGGTCAACGTGTTCAACCAGGACGGGGTGAAGGTCTGCTCGATGAAGTCAATCGGCCTGATCCGGGTGCGCGGAAGTCATTGATCCGCGGCGAGTGCGGTCAACGTCTCCCGAACAGCTTTTCGATGTCGCCGTGGGCCAGTTTGACCCAGGTTGGCCGGCCATGGTTGCACTGGCCAGACCGCGGTGTGACTTCCATCTCGCGCAGCAGGGCGTTCATTTCCGCCACTGACAAGGCGCGACCGGCGCGAACACTGCCATGGCAGGCCATTGTCGCCAGAACATGGTCAAGCCGCTCACCCAGAAGGAGCGCCGCGCCGTTCTGGGCCAGATCGTCGGCAATGTCGCGGACCAACGCCTGGACATTGCCCTTGCCCAGCGCGCCCGGGACGGAGCGCACCAGAACGGCAGTCGGGCCAAAGCGTTCGACCGTCAGGCCATAATCAGCCAGGGTTTCCGCTGCCGCTTCGATGCGGTCGCAATCGGGTTCGTCCAGTTCGACTACCTCGGGGATCAGCAGGGCCTGACTGGCCGAAACCGCCCCTTGCGCCCCGGCCGCTTTCAGCCGCTCCAGCACCAATCGTTCATGAGCCGCGTGCTGGTCAACAATCACCAGTCCGTCGGCAGCTTCCGCGACGATATAGGTATTGGCAACCTGACCCCGCGCCACGCCGAGGGGATGGTCTGCTTCGGGCTGCTCGGCAGCGGGTTCGGCCCGGCCTGACGGCGGCGCAAGCGGCGCGGCCTGCTGCCCCCGCCACGCGATGGGGGCATCACGCACGGCCGGTGCGGAATATTCCCGCGCAAACAGGGAGGACAAAGCCGGGGCTGGCTCGGCCGGACGAGCAATCGGTTCAGCCTGCCAATTGGCCATGGCGGGCGCGGAAGGAGCCTGCGCCGTACGCCGCCCTTCGCTATCGAGGGCATGGCGCAGGCCCGAGACGATGAAGCCGCGCACAAAGGCCGGATCGCGAAAGCGCACTTCAGTCTTGGCCGGATGAACGTTCACGTCCACCTCTTCAGGCGGAATGTCGAGGAACAGCGCCAGCACGGCATGGCGATCGCGCGCCAGCATATCGGCATAGGCCCCGCGCACCGCACCAACCAGCAGCCGGTCCTTTACCGGGCGGCCATTGACGAACAGATACTGGTGATCGGCCACGCCCCGGTTGAAGGTCGGCAGGCCAGCGACCCCCGTCAGCCGCGCCCTGCCGCGCTCCAGATCGATGATGACTCCATCCTGCGCCAGTTCGCGCGCCACCAATTGCGCGACGCGCGCCGCCAGTTCCTCACGCGACTGGACGGCCAGCACGCGGCGGCCATCATGTTCCAGCACAAAGCCGATATCGGGCCGCGCCATGGCAAGGCGGCGGACAACGTCGAGACAGGCGGCATATTCGCTGCGCCCACTGCGCAGAAACTTGCGCCGCGCCGGGATCTTGCCGAACAGGTCTTCCACCCGGATGCGCGTGCCGGGCGGCAGGGCAGCCGGTCCTTCTTCCACCAGCACGCCATGATCGACCACCCGCCGCCAGCCTTCAGAGGCACTGCGCGGGCGGCTTTCCAGGGTCAGGCGCGCAACGCTGGCGATGGATGGCAAAGCCTCACCCCGAAAGCCCAGGGTTGCGACCAGTTCGATATGTTCATCCGGCAACTTGGACGTGGCATGACGTTCCAGCGCCAGGGCCATTTCCGCCGGGTCCATGCCGCAGCCATCGTCGGTAACTTCGATCCCGCCCAGTCCGCCATCGGCAAGCCGAACGGCAATGTTCTGCGCCCCGGCATCGATTGCGTTTTCGACCAGCTCTTTCAACGCGGAGGCAGGCCGTTCGACCACCTCCCCCGCGGCTATGCGGTTGATCAGCGTATCGGGCAGGCGGCGAATTGCGGGCATGTCCTGATGCCTAGCGTTCAGACGCCATAATTTCGAGACGGAACGCCACGGTTAGCCACGGCAAATTGACACAATTTTTTGGCGTTTCGAACATGCTTGCGCTAGGGGGTGCGCTTCCACGCTAACGCAACGGCCATTCATTGCCGCGGAACCCGCGGTTTGACGGCTGAAAGAGACGGACATCTAAATGAGCTCGTTCATGTCGCGATTCCTGAAATTCGGTTCCTCCAACATTGCGATTGACCTGGGTACGGCGAACACCCTGGTTTACGTCCAGGATCGGGGCATCGTGCTGAATGAACCGTCCGTCGTTGCGATCGAAACGATCAACGGCGTGAAAAAAGTCAAGGCCGTTGGCGACGATGCCAAGATGATGATGGGCAAGACCCCGGACAGCATCGAAGCAATCCGCCCGCTGCGTGACGGCGTGATTGCCGACATCGAAATCGCCGAAGAAATGATCAAGCACTTCATCCGCAAGATCCACGGCGGCAAGCGGTCGATGCTGCGCTATCCGGAAATCGTGATCTGCGTTCCCTCGGGCTCGACCTCGGTTGAAAAGCGCGCGATTCGCGATGCGGCCAGCAATGCAGGCGCCAGCGCGGTCTATCTGATCCTTGAACCCATGGCCGCCGCAATCGGCGCCGACATGCCGGTGACTGAACCGGTCGGCTCGATGGTGGTCGACATCGGTGGCGGCACGACCGAAGTCGCCGTGCTGTCGCTGCGCGGTCTGGCCTATACCACTTCGGTTCGCGTCGGCGGGGACAAGATGGACGAATCGATCGTTTCCTACGTCCGCCGTCACCACAACCTGCTGATCGGTGAAGCCACGGCAGAACGGATCAAGAAGGACCACGGCTGCGCCACGGTTCCGGCTGATGGCATCGGTGAAACGATCCAGATCAAGGGCCGCGACCTTGTGAATGGCGTTCCCAAGGAAATCACCCTCACCCCGGCCAATATTGCCGAGGCCCTGTCCGCACCCATTGGCGCCATCGTCGAAGGCGTGCGCATCGCTCTGGAAAACACGGCGCCGGAACTGGCCGCCGACATTGTCGACCAGGGCATCGTGCTGACCGGTGGCGGCGCGCTGATCCATGGTCTGGACGAATATCTGCGCGAAGAAACCGGCCTGCCGGTGACGATTGCCGAAGATCCGCTGTCCTGCGTCGCGCTTGGCACTGGTCGCGCGATGGAAGAGCCGATCTATCGCGGCGTGCTGATGACCGCCTGAGGAGAAAACGGCGTCGTGACACACGCTTCAGGACAGGTGGAATAGTCCCGTGGTTTCGACGCCTGGGAACCGGCGCCCGGGCCATTCGCGCCGGGCGCAGTATAACACCTTCTTCAACTACCTGCTCGCCGTGGGCGGACTGGGCATCGGTGCCGTGCTCCTGCTGGTCTCGCTCGACAACGGTGCGGCCTTTGCCGGCGCCCGTTCGGCTGCCAACAGTGCCACGGCTCCGGTCGGCGTGGCCGGTGCCGAAGCGCGGCACGAAAGCACCAGCTGGTTTGCCACCCTTGCGGGCTACTTCACCCGCGGCAGCCGTGTCGCCAGCCTTGAACGCGAAGTGGCCGAAGCACGGGTCCGACTGGCCGAGCAGGCGGCGCTCAGGCATGAAAACGAACGCCTGAAAGCCCTGCTTCAGCTGTCGGAGAGCGAGAGCAAACCAGTCGCCTATGGCCGCCTGATCGGCTCGACCTCTTCCTCAACCCGGCGCTTCGCCACGCTCAGCCTTGGTGCAACCAAGGGTATCACCGTTGGCATGACCATACGTGCGCCGCTCGGTCTGGTCGGCCGCGTGCTGGAAGTTGGCCACAATACCTCGCGCGTCCTGCTCATCACCGACACCGAAAGCACGGTTCCGGTCCGCCGCGCCAGCGACGGGGTTCAGGCCTATGCCACCGGACAGGGCGACGGCACCCTGCGGATCAGGTTGGCAGCGACCGGGATCAACCCGCTGCGCAAGGGCGATGCGATCGTCACCTCCGGCTCGGGCGGGCTTTACCGACCGAACGAAGCCGTGGCCGTGGTCGTTTCGCTGCTGCCCGACGGGGCCATCGCCCGTCCGCTGAGCGATCCCGGCATGACCGAATATGTCGCGATTGAACGCGCCTTCGATGAAGTCGCCGCCAAGGCCAGCACCGAGGTTGTCGCACCCTGATGCCGTCTTCGCTGGCCAATCCGAATTCAGGCGGACTGCCCCGTTTCGGCCAGCCCCGCATCAACCGTGCACCGTCAAAAATTCTGGCGATCAGCGCGCCCTGGTTGCTGGTCATGCTTGGCTCGCTCAGTCCACTCTGGCCGATCATCGCCTCCGGGCCGGTCATTCCGCCGCTGGGTTTCCTGCTGCTGGTCATCTGGCAGCAGTTGCGCCCCGGCCTTTTTCCGGTCTGGGCCGGCCTGCCCCTGGGCCTGTTCGACGACCTGTTTTCCGGGCAACCGTTTGGTTCAGCCGTGATGTTGTGGTCCGCTTCGATGATCCTGCTTGACCTGTTCGAAGCACGCTTTCCATGGCGCAGCGTCGTGTTCAACTGGCTTGTCGCCAGCTGCCTGACCTTAGTTTACCTTGTCTGCGCGGCCTGGCTGGCCGGGGCAAATCATACCGCATTTGCCGTAATCTGGCCGCAGGTTCTGCTCTCGATCCTTGTTTGTCCGATTCTAGCTCAGCTGGTCAGCATGACCGACCGGTTCCGCCTGATCCCGATCCGGAAGCGTTGAAGCGATGCTTGGCGGCCAATCCCACGTCAGCTTCGGTACGCTGAAGAACAGCTTTGAACGCCGTTCCTTCCTGATTGGCGGCTTGCAGACCGGCGTCGGAGTTCTGCTGGCAGCGCGGCTGGGCTGGCTCGCCCTGGTTCAGAACGAGAAGTACAAGACCGCATCGGAAAGCAATCGGGTAAACCTGACGCTGATTCCGCCGCGGCGCGGGATCATCCTTGACCGACGCGGGGCGCAGCTCGCCTCCAACCGGGTAGAGTTTCGCATCGACATCATTCCCGAACGTCTGGTCGACAAGGATACCACCGTTACCAAACTGACCCAGTTGCTGGGCTTTGACGCGGTTCAGACCCAGGACCTGATGGACAAGCTGGACAAGGCCCACGGCTATCAGCCGGTCGAAGTCGTTTCAGGGCTGGAGCCGAAGGACTTTGACAAGGTGCTGGTCCGCCTGCCTGAAATGGTCGGGGTCGTGGCGCATCAGGGCTTTACCCGCTGGTATCCGACCGGCCCTTCGGTCGCGCACCTGATCGGCTATGTCGGTCCGGCCGCAGCCAAGGATTACGAGAAGGAACGCAATCCCCTGCTCGTCACGCCCGGCTTCAAGCTGGGCAAGGATGGGCTGGAAAAGCACTACGAATCGATTCTGCGCGGCCAGCCCGGGGCGCAGCGGGTTGAAGTGACCGCCTCTGGCAAATTCGTGCGCGATCTGGAATTCCGCGAGGACGTGCCGGGCAAGGCGATCAAGCTGACGATTGATGGCCCGCTGCAGGACTATGCCTCGCGCCGGATCGGGCTGGAATCTGCCGCGGTCGTGGTGATGGACTGCAACGACGGCGCGATCCTCGCCCTGTCCTCGATGCCAGCCTTCGATCCCAACAGCTTTGCCGGGGGCATTGGCCGCCTGCAGTGGAAGATGTTGAACGAGGACGATCACATCCCCCTGCTCAACAAGGCCAAGCGCGGGCTTTATCCGCCCGGATCGACAGTGAAACCGATGGTCACCCTCGCGCTTCAATCGCTGGGGATCGACCCCAATGAGCGGGTGCCCTGCCCGGGCGGTTATCGCCTCGGCAGCCGCTTCTTCCGCTGCGATGCGGTCCACGGCTCGGTCGACATGCGGCAAGCGATCGAACACAGCTGCAACACCTATTTCTGGGCCATGTCGCACCGGGTGGGTTACGATGCGATTGCCCCGGTGGCGAAGATGCTGGGCCTCGGACAGGAATTCGACTTGCCCGGCAGCCCGCAACGCTATGGCACCATTCCGGACGCCGCTTGGAAAATGCGGCGCTTCAAGCAGGAATGGAGCGCGGCAGACTCACTCAACGCCTCGATCGGTCAGGGCTATGTCTCGGTTTCACCGCTGCAACTGGCGGTGATGACCGCACGGATCGCCTCGGGCAAGAACCTTCAGCCCTATCTGATCCAGGGCCATGCCAAACCACTCGGCCCCGCCCTGCCCTTCACGCCGGAGCAATTGAAGGTCGCCCATGACGGAATGTTCAATGTCGTCAACGGCAGCGGCACGGGAGTTGGCAGCAAGATCGACATTGGCGGGGTCAAGATGGCGGGCAAGACCGGCACGGCCCAGGTCCGCAAGCTGATCGCGCGGGGTCATGTCGGCGACTGGAAGTCACGCGACCATGCCCTGTTCGTCTGTTACGCCCCGGCTGACAATCCGCGCTATGCGATGGCAGTCGTGGTGGAACACGGCACATTCGGCGCGCGCGCCGCTGCCCCGATTGCCAAGGACGTGATGACCTTCCTGTTCGATCCGGACACCGCCCTGACCCGCCTGCACGAACTGGAAAAGAACTGGGGCGGCAAACCGGCTGAGCGCCTGAATGCAAAGTATCAGGCCTTCGTCTCCAAATATGGCACTTCAGCGCCGAAGGTCGGTGATGACGAGGCGGTCAACGCAGCCATCGAAAAAGTCGAAGCGCCGCAGCCGGAACCCGATACGCAGGCCAATCCGGTGGCGACCACACGCCCTGAGGAACCGCCCGCCGCACTGGCAGAGCCGCTGCCCGCCCCGGCTGCCGCACCATCTTCATCGCCCAGTCCGGCAGCTGTCACGCCATGAACCGCAGGATCATTCCCGAAGCGATCGCGCGCGAGCCATGGCAGGTGATCCTGCCGCTGTTCGTGCTCAACACCTTTGGTTCTGTCGTGCTCCATTCGGCAGCTGGCGGGCACCTCAATCCGTGGGCCCTGCTGCACACGATCCATTTCGTTGTCTTCATGGTCATGGCCTTCGTGATCTCGCGCCTGCCGCGCGAGTTTTTCAAGGCCATCGCCTATCCCGCCTATGGCGTACTGGTTCTGCTGCTGGTCATCGTTGACCTGTTCGGGGCGGTCCGGGGGGGCAGCCAGCGCTGGATCAATCTGGGCTTCATGCAGTTGCAGCCGTCGGAATTGATGAAGCCCGGCATTGTCCTTGCCCTGGCCTATTTCTTTGACAGCCTCCCCCCCGCGATGACGCGCAACTGGCGTGCACTTGTGCCCGCTGCCGGGCTGATCGGCGTGCCAGCGCTGCTGGTCATGCTGCAGCCTGACCTTGGCACCGGTCTTTCCATCGCCGCAGGCGCGGCTGTCGTGGTGTTCCTCGCCGGGCTGCCGGCACGCTGGTTCGTCGGCGCCGGCCTGGCCAGTGTGGCGATTGCACCGCTCGCCTTCTTCACCCTGCTCCACGATTATCAGCGCAAACGGGTGCTGACCTTCCTCAATCCCGAGGAAGACCTGCTCGGCTCGGGCTATCACATCACCCAATCCAAGATCGCGATTGGCTCTGGCGGCTTCTGGGGCAAAGGGTTTGGCAATGGCAGCCAGAGCCATCTGGAATACCTGCCAGAGGCGCATACCGACTTCGCCTTTGCCACCATGGCCGAGGAATGGGGCGTGATCGGCGGGATCTTCGTGATCGCCATCTTTCTGTGGGTGTTCCGCTGGGGCCTGAATGTCGCGCGCAATGCGCCCGACCGATTCTCCAGCCTGCTGGCGGCGGGCATGACCTTCACGATCTTCTTCTACATGGCGATCAACATGCTGATGGTCATGGGTCTGGCACCTGTGGTCGGAATCCCCCTCCCCTGGATCAGCCACGGCGGTTCTGCGCTGATGACAAACATGGCCTGCATCGGCACAATCATGGCAGTCGAGCGCTGGAGTAGGCGGGGCGGTTCACTTTCTGCATAAAAAGTGAAAAAACCTCTTCCATCCTGAAAATCTGCCGCTATAGGGAGCGCTCCCGACGCGGTCGGGCCAGCGGAAACGCCGGAATGGACGCATAGCTCAGTTGGTAGAGCAGCTGACTCTTAATCAGCGGGTCCTAGGTTCGAGCCCTAGTGCGTCCACCACCTTCCCCTTACTTTTCAAGAGGTTACCTCCCTAGTCAGATCGGGCGGCATAGATCGATTGTGTGCTAGGTAGCTCTCTAGGTAGCAACGCGCTAATTCAGCGCTGCGGCTGCTCAGCCTCCACACATCAGCGTTCACGGTAAAAGATTCATGGCCTGTGCTTTGTCCGACTGCGCTCGAGCGAGTCGTTGATACAGCTCCCAATCAGCGCGACTGCTAATCCCATCTTGCTCCCCACCAGCATCACCGGCTGGGATGGCCGTTAAGAGCCTCGAGAATCACGGGGAAATAATGACAGCTAGGCTACCCGAGCTCCGATCCAGATCACCCGGCCGACAATATCGACGCCCTTGCGCTGGA
>ERZ1645187.4063-NODE-4063-length-11974-cov-6.790503_pt1 | contig 11974 bp, 12 predicted proteins | sample MGYA00575352_ERZ1645187 | MGnify/ENA primary metagenome ERZ1645187 (study PRJEB40837, sample SAMN11349314) | freshwater sediment metagenome | isolation source: river sediment | host: Sediment | place: India: Wazaribad , New Delhi | collected 2017-02-21 ... | reverse complement strand
TGCGCGGCGGCGGCGAATTGCTGGGCACACGGCAATCGGGCGATACGCCGTTTCGCGTTGCCAGCCTGGAGCAGATCCAGCGCCTGCTGCCCATCGCCCACGACGACGCGCGCCTGCTGGTTGACCGCGATGGCGGCCTGACCGGCGAACGCGGCGAAGCGGCGCGGTTGCTGCTCTACCTGTTTGAGCGCGATTGGGGCGTGCAATTGCTTAGGGGCGGTTAGGGGATGACCCACCCTATACACACTTCGTCACCCCGGACTTGATCCGGGGTCCAGCTGTGGCCTGCCACCTTCGCCTGCAATTCAAGCTGGCCCCCGGATCAAGTTCGGGGTGACGGCCGTGTTGGAGGGGTGGGGCGCGCCATAGGCCTTTCGTCCCGATTGTGACCCCGCGCCCGCCGCGCCACTTCCGGGGTAATTGATACCGGAGCGCACATCATGGCCTTGCCCAAATCCCTCCGCCAGCTTGGTTACGCCGGGCTACTGCCCCAAGCCGCCGCGCTGGTGGTCGCGCTGGATGGGCGGGATTGGCGCTGGACGGCGCTGGCGGTGGGGTTCGGCTATGCCGCGCTGATCTTCAGCTTTCTGGGCGGGGTGTGGTGGGGCATCGGCGTGGCGCGCGACGATGCGCCGGGCTGGATCTTTGCCGTGGCCGTTGCGCCCAGCCTGATCGCGCTGGCAGCCTATCTGCCGTGGATCGGCGGCTATGCCTGGCCGGGGCCGTCGCTGCTGGTGATCGGCGCGTGCCTGTTGCTGACGCCGCTGGTGGACCGCGCCATCGGCGTTCTGCCCGCAGGGTGGCTGGCCTTGCGGCTGAAATTATCGCTGGGACTGGGCGCCATGACGCTGGCGCTGGGCGTGCTGGCTCTTTGAAAAAGCCGGTCTGGTAATCCGGCTCAAAAGAGCGATTTGGTCGGGGAAAGAGGATTCGAACCTCCGGCCCCTGCCTCCCGAAGACAGTGCTCTACCAGGCTGAGCTATTCCCCGACCGATCGCGGGAACCCGAAGGAACCCAAGGCAGGAGCGGGCCTATAGAGAGCGATTCCCGGAGTGGCAAGCGGGCTTTCGGAATTTTTACAGGTTGGCTATCAGGCCGCGATGCAGACTGCCGATAATTCCTCGCTTTCCGGTCCCTCCGATCACTGGGAATGGCAGTATCTCAGCCTGATGCGCCGCATCTGGGAGCAAGGGGATGAGCGGATCGACCGGACGGGAATCGGCACGCGCTCCATCTTTGGCGCGCAATTGCGGTTCGATCTGGCCGGCGGGGCGATGCCGCTGCTCTCGACCAAGCGGGTCTACTGGAAAACCGCGACGCGCGAATTTCTGTGGTTCCTGACCGGCGATACCAACATCCGCAAGCTCTGCGCGCAGGGCGTGGAAATCTGGACCGACTGGCCGCTGGATCGCTATCGCAAGGAAACTGGCGATGAGATTTCGCGTGCCGATTTTTCAAAACGGATCGTGGACGATGCCGATTTCGCCGCGCGCTGGGGTGATCTGGGGCCGGTCTATGGCAAGCAGTGGGTGAACTGGCCGGTCTATGAACCGGTGGGCGAGGGGCTGTTCCGCCAGCGCGCGGCGGGGGTCAATCAGGTGGCCGACCTCGTCACCAGCCTGCGCACCAACCCCGGCAGCCGCCGCCATATCGTGGAAGGCTGGAACGTGGCGGAACTGGACCGGATGGCGCTGCCGCCGTGCCACAAGACCTATCAGTTCCACGTCAGCGCCGGAAACCGCCTGTCCTGCGTGATGTACCAGCGTAGCTGCGACGTGGCGCTGGGGCTGCCGTTCAACCTGTGGGGCGCGGCGCTGTTCACGCGGATGCTGGCGCAGCAGTGTGACATGGCGCCGGGTGAACTGGTCTGGATGGGCGGGGACACGCACCTCTACCTCAACCATGCCGATCTGGTGGAAGCGCAGCTGGGGCGCGAGCCTGCCGGAAACCCGGTACTGGCGATTCGCCGCCGCCCGGAGTCGATCTTCGATTACGCGATCGAGGATTTCGAAGTGAACGACTACGCCCCGCAAGCCCACATTTCCGCGCCTGTCGCGGTGTAGCTTAACACCGCAGACTCGCCTTCTGCCTCATCGTCATGCTGAACTTGTTTAGCTTCGCTGGCCTTCGGCTCAGCATCCATCGTGCGGCCGGCGATGCTGGTGCAGGCCGAGAGATGGATGCTGAAACAAGTTCAGGGTGACGGTAAAGCCATGGTGGAAAATGATTTTCTGGAATCGATCGGGCGCTGCGAGGATAGTTGACGCTGAAACCAGTTTGAAATAAAATAACGCGTATCTAAAATATGCTTACCCGGCGCATGGGGCGCGTGGGTCAGCGGGAGAGCGCGAACGATGGCCGACCGGCCCGCCAGTGAAACCCCTATCGGCAGCAACCTGCCGCCGTTGTCGCTGCACGTGCCGGAGCCGCGGTTCCGGCCCGGTGATCCAGTCGATTACTCACACCTTGCGATCCCGCCCGCCGGTGCGCAGCCTCGCCCTGACGAAGGCTGCCCGGCCAGCGAAACCGGGCCGCTTTGTACCGATCTGATCCGCGTGCTGGATGACAGCCATCAGGCCGTCGGCCCATGGGACCCGAAACTGGACGCCGAAACGCTGCGGCGGATGCTGCGCGTGATGGCGCTGACCCGCGCGTTCGACGACCGGATGTATCGCGGCCAGCGCCAGGGCAAGACCAGCTTTTACATGAAATGCACGGGTGAGGAGGCGACCTCGGTCGCGTCGGCCTTTGCGCTGGCGGACGATGACATGGTGTTCCCCAGCTATCGCCAGCAGGGCATCCTGATCGCGCGCGGCTATCCGATCGTGGACATGATCAACCAGATCTATTCCAACCGCGCGGACAAGCTGAAGGGCCGCCAGCTGCCGATCATGTATTCCAGCCGGGAACACAACTTCTTCACGATCAGTGGCAATCTCGCGACGCAATACCCGCAAGCCGCGGGCTGGGCGATGGCCAGTGCGATTCGCGGCGACAGCCGGATCGCCAGCGCGTGGGTGGGCGAAGGCTCTAGCGCGGAAGGTGATTTCCACGCCGCGATGACCTTTGCCACGGTCTATAACGCGCCGGTGGTGTTCAACATCGTCAACAACCAGTGGGCGATTTCCAGCTTTTCCGGGTTCGCCGGGGCCGAGCGGGCGACCTTTGCCAGCCGTGCGGTCGGATACGGGATGGCCGGGCTGCGGGTTGACGGCAACGATCCGCTGGCGGTCTATGCCGCCGCGCGCTGGGCCGCGAACCGGGCGCGCTCCAACATGGGGCCGACCCTGATCGAGCATTTTACCTACCGCGCCGAAGGGCATTCGACCTCGGATGATCCGGGCCAGTACCGCAGCGCGCAGGAACGTGAGGAATGGCCGCTGGGCGATCCGATCATGCGGCTGAAGCGCCATCTGATCGCGCGCGGCGAATGGTCGGTGGAACAGCACGCGGCGATGGATGCCGCGCTGGTCGATGAGGTCAAAGCCGCCACCAAGGAGGCTGAAAAGAACGGCATCCTCGGCCACGGCCTGCACCACCCGTTCCGCACCATGTTCGAGGACGTGTTCGAAGACCTGCCCTGGCACCTGCAGGAACAGAGCGAGCAGGCCATGCGCGAACGCCGGATCAAGTGGCCGGAGTGGAAGGAATCATGAGCGAAACGATCGCACCTGTCCGCCGCCTCAACATGATCGAGGCGATCAATGACGCGCTCGACGTGATGATGGCGCGCGACCCCGATGTCGTCGTGTTCGGTGAGGACGTCGGCTTTTTCGGCGGGGTGTTCCGCGCCACGGCGGGCCTGCAGAAGAAATATGGCAAGACCCGCGTGTTCGACACGCCGATCAACGAATGCGGGATCATTGGCGCGGCCGTGGGGATGGGAGCCTATGGCCTGCGCCCGGTGCCGGAAATCCAGTTTGCCGATTACATCTATCCGGGGCTCGACCAGCTGATTTCCGAAGCGGCGCGGCTGCGTTACCGCTCGGCCGGGGAATTCATCGCGCCGATGACCGTGCGCTCGCCGTTCGGCGGCGGGATCTTTGGCGGGCAGACCCACAGCCAGAGCCCGGAGGCGCTGTTCACCCACGTGGCAGGCCTGAAAACCGTTATCCCGGCCACGCCCTATGACGCCAAGGGGCTGCTGATCAGCGCGATTGAAGACAACGATCCGGTGATCTTCTTCGAACCCAAGCGCATCTACAACGGCCCGTTCAACGGCTATTACGACAAACCAGTCGAACCCTGGGCCAAGCACGACGGCAGCGAAGTGCCGGAGGGGTATTACTCGATTCCCCTGGGCAAGGCCCGCATCGCGCGCGAGGGCGAGGCGCTGACCGTTATCGCCTATGGCACGATGATCCACGTTGCCGCCGCCGTCTGCGCCGAAAAGGGCGTGGACGCGGAAATCATCGACCTGCGCAGTCTGGTTCCGCTGGACATCGACACTGTGCAAAAGTCGGTGGAAAAAACCGGCAAATGCCTGATCGTCCATGAAGCGACGCGCACCTGCGGGTTCGGTGCGGAACTCTCGGCGCTGGTGCAGGAGCGCTGCTTTTATCACCTCGAAGCGCCGATCGAGCGGGTGACGGGGTTCGACACGCCGTATCCCCACAGCCTGGAATGGGCATATTTCCCCGGTCCCGTCCGCATTGGCGAGGCGCTGGACCGTTTGCTGAAAGCTTGAGAACGATGGGCAAGTTCACTTTCAACCTTCCCGACATCGGCGAAGGCATTGCCGAGGCGGAAATTGTCGCCTGGCACGTCAAGGTCGGCGACCGGGTGCAGGAAGACGACAAGATCGCCGACGTGATGACCGACAAGGCCACCGTGGAGATGGAAAGCCCGGTATCGGGCATGGTCGTCTCGGTTGCCGGGGCCGAGGGCGACATGCTGGCCATCGGCGCGCCGCTGGTGGTAATCGAGACGGATGATGCGGGGGAGGGCGATAGCGAAGCCGAGCCCACCGGGACGCCTGAGAGTGCCGCGCCAGTTGTGGAGGAAGCGCCCGTCGCCGCTCCGGTGATCGCGAGCGAGCCGGAACCGGCGGCCGAACCGCAGCCCGCTCCTGCCGCTCCGGCACCTGTCGCAGTGCACAAAGCCGCGAAAGTGCTGGCCAGCCCCGCTGTCCGCGCCCGTGCGGCGGAACTGGGGATCGACCTTGCGCAAGTGAAGCCCGCCGAGGATGGCCGTGTGCGCCATGCCGATCTGGATGCGTTCCTGTCCTACAACGGGGCTTATCGCGCCGGGGCCAAGCCGCGCGCCGATGAAACGATCAAGGTTATCGGCCTGCGCCGCCGCATTGCCGAGAACATGGCCGCGTCCAAGCGCAGCATTCCGCATTTCTCTTATGTCGAGGAATGCGATGTGACCGCGCTGGAAACGATGCGCGCACAACTGAATGCGATGCCAGGCGACCGGCCGCGCCTGACGATGCTGCCGCTGCTGATTGCGGCGATCTGCCGCACGCTGCCCGATTATCCGATGCTCAACGCGCGCTATAATGACGAGGCGAACGTGGTTACGCGGTTTGGCGCGGTGCATCTGGGCATGGCGACCCAGACCGATGGCGGACTGATGGTGCCGGTGATCCGCGATGCGCAGGACAAGAACCTGTGGCAGCTGGCGCGGGAAATCACCCGGCTGGCCGAAGCCGCCCGCAACGGTACCGCGACCAGCGCGGAACTTTCGGGATCGACCCTGACGGTGACGTCACTGGGGCCGCTGGGGGGCGTGGCGACCACGCCAGTCATCAACCGGCCCGAAGTGGCGATCATCGGCCCGAACCGGATTGTCGAGCGCCCGATGTTCGTGTCCGATGGCATGGGCGGCGAACGGATCGAGAAGCGCAAGCTGATGAACATCTCGATCAGCTGCGATCACCGCGTGGTCGACGGCTGGGATGCGGCGAGTTTCGTTCAGGCGCTCAAGCGGCTGATCGAAACGCCGGTGGCGCTGCTGGCGGATTGATTCGGGGCGGGGGTGCGTCCCCCGCCGCTCAGCGCACGATGGCGCTATAGGCGATCCGGCCAGAACCGAGCGCCGCGCGGCGGTGATCGACCTGCCAGCGTACGTGGGTGACGTCTTCCGGCGTGGCGATGCGGCTGCCGACGCGCAGCGCGCCCAGCTTGCCCCAGGTCTTGCCGCCGTCGACGGACACCTGCTCCTCGCCATTGGCGCTGCCCTGATAGGCGACGCTGCGGGGCAGGGGGTTAGTCACGGTAAAGCTGCCTGCGCCGCCCATCCGGTACCAGTTGACGATATAGACCACCCGGTCGCCGCGATTGAGGCGGCTGGCTGGTTCCAGCAGCTTGCCCGACGTGGGCGAGCCGCGTTCGACGAAGACGGCGCTGTCCAGCGCAACGCTGGGATTGGCGGCGGCTGGCAGTGCCGTGGCCAGCGGTGCGGTGATGGCCAGAATCGCAAGGGCGTGGCGGATGGTCATGGCAGTCGGTCCCCGTCTGAAATCCGCCGGGGCGGACAACGCATGACCGGAGATTCGCAGAATCAGGCAAAGAATTGGTTAATTCCGCCTTGCCGTCCGTACTTGCCAAAACCTGACCAGACGCGCGAACCCCCGCAAAATCGGGCGAATGCAGCCTGTGGAAAAATAGCCGCAATTTGTTGGCGCGAAGGTTGTTGACAGGAATCGGAGGCTGGCCTAGAGGCGGCGCTCCCCAAGGGGCGAGCGGGTGTAGCTCAGTTGGTTAGAGTGCCGGCCTGTCACGCCGGAGGTCGCGGGTTCGAGCCCCGTCACTCGCGCCACTTGGGGGGGTTTTCCTTAAAAAGCATTGGTATAGTGGATCGATTTTCCCCCTGCGGGGAGAGAGATCAGCATGCCGTCGTGCGCCAGCCGCAGGTCGCCGTCGAACGCCCCTGGCGCGTCGCCCAGGAACTTGCGCTCGATGAGGCGCACCGGCACCGGCGGAACCAGATGATACAGCACCAGCGCCTTGGCCCCGGCAGCTTGCGCCGCGCGGGCGGCGTCGGCCGGGCTGGCATGGTAATCGGGAATGTCCGCCATGATCCTGGCCGCGTCCTTGCGCCCGCGCTCGGCCAGCTTGGCCCCCAGCGCGGCAACCATCTCCTTGTTCAGCGCTTCGTGGAACATCACATCGACACCCTTGGTCGCCGTGTTGAACGAGGGTGAAAACACCGTATCGCCGCTGATCGCGAGCGCGCGTCCCTTGTAGTCGATGCGATAAGCATAGGCCGGGGCGACGGGCTTGTGATCCACCCGGATCACGGTGATCTTCACGCCGCCCTGATCGTAGGCGATCATGCTGTCCGTGCCGTCGGGCAGGGTCAGCAGCCGGGCGCTGCCGCCATAGCCGGCCGGGCGCGCCGTGGCGGGGCCGTGGTGGGCCACGCGGTCACCCTTGTCGATGGCATAGGCCTGCATCAGCCCGTCCAGCACCCGTTCGGTTTCAGCCGGGCCATAGACCGGCAATGGCGTCCCGCGCGATCCGCCGATCCACGCTTGCAGCAGCAGTTCGCCAAGCCCGTCGATGTGATCGGAATGCAGGTGGGTCAGGAACCCCGCCTGCAACTTTTCGATGGGAAAGCCCATGCGCAGCAGCTTGCGGATCGCGCCCGATCCGGCGTCGAACACAAAGGCCTGGTTGCCCGCCAGCACCGCGATGCACGGCCCGGCCCGGTCAGCATCGGGCATGGGTGAGCCGCTGCCACAGACATAGGCGTGCAGTCCGTCGGGCAGTTCGGCAGACCGGTCCACGCCGACGCCGGTATCCAGCGCGCGCTGGAACGCCCGTTCGGCCAGCCAGTCGCGCCCCAGCAGCACGATCAGCCCGATGACGACCACGACGGTTGCGAACAACCGGCCCAGTTTGCCCAGCATCGCGTTCTCCCCATGTCTTATGGGGAAAGAGGCTACGCTCGAAGCCGGCCTAGCGCCAGCGGCCTGTTTCCATCCACAGCACGAACCCGCGCAGCGGTAGCAGCCAGACCACGCCCAGCACGATATAGACTGGCGTCTGCGCCAGCGCAGGCCAGTGCTGGATCAGCGGGGCCAGGTAGCGCGCGATCAGGCCGCCATAGACCAGCAGGGCGGCCAGCAGGCCCAGGATTCCCAGCGGGATTCGCAGTGTCGGTTCCTTGCGCATCAGAACGGTCCGTAAAAGCGGGTAGGGGTGACCACGCCTTTCAGCGCGATGTCGTGCGGCTCCACTGGCAATTCGTCGACCAGCTGGCAATCCCACGCCAGCCCGATTGGCAGGATGTGCGGATGCTGCGCCAGATAGCGGTCGTAATGCCCGCCGCCCTGGCCCAGCCGCTGGCCCTGCGCGGTGAAGCCTACCAGCGGCACGATCAGCACGTCGGGCACCAGCTCCGCCGCATCGCCCCGCGGCTGCACGCTGCCCCACGGGGCGGCTTCCAGCAAGTCGTCAACGTGGGGATTGTCCCACTGGCGGAACCGCATGGGCGCGGTGCGATCCGCGAACCATGGCAGGGCGATGGGGTGCCCAGCCTCGAACAGCCAGCGGGCATAGCCACCGGTCGGCGCTTCCCCGCCCATCGCGTGATACAGGCCGACGCTGGCGCCAGCCGGGATCAGGTCCGCCACTGGTCGCGGCGGGCGCATCAGCACCAGCGCGCGGACGGCTTCGGGCAAGCTGTCGGCGTGTTCGCGGCGGCGGGCGCGCAATTCTGCCCGCAAGGCCTGCTTATCTGTCACGGAAGCCTGATTCCTTGCCGAAAGGGGAAGGTGGGTGACGGGACCACCATGGGCCGTTGCCGGGAAATCCTCTGACGCGTTCACGTCAGGTGGGGACCATATGTGCCGGACCAGGGTCCAACCAGGGACAGCCCCCAATGGATTTGCTTATAGCCTCAGGGATTTTCGAAGGCTCGCACCGGGCAGTACCCGTCGCCCCCTATCTAGGCGCCCAGGCCCTAACGCTCAAGGTGCAGGGCGATATTTTCCAGTCGAGCCGCGAGCGCTTCCAGTGCCGGCGCGTGCCGGTCGGGCGCTGCGGCTGCCAGTGCGGCGCGCGCTTCGTGCAGGTCATCCGCCAGCAGCAGCGCGGCGAACAGCAGCTGACGCGGTTCGCTCTGCGCGGCGGTGCCCATGCCGCGGATCTTGTCGGCGATCATCCCGCCCAGCTGCTCGATATGGGCTTCCTCACCTTCGGCGCAGGCGACAGTATAGGCGCGGCCGCCGATTTGCAGGGTAACGTTGCTCACCCTTGCGCCCCCTCGATCAGCAGGTCCAGCTGTTGCAGCCCGTCGGATACCGCCGCCCGCAGCTTGCCGTGGCGGGCGCGCAGGCGCTCCAGTTCGGCGCCGGCAGCTTTGACTTCGCCCAGTTGGGCAGCAGCGGCTTCGATCCGGGCCAGCGCGGCATCGATCCGGGCGAGAGCGGTGGTGGTACGGTCGGCGTCCATGTGGCGGGGCTAGCGCAAATTGCCCCACTGGCAAAGCCTGCGCGGCCCGATTCCCACTGCTATGGGCTTTGCATGGGCGTTGTACTGCTATTCCTGGGCGCTACGGCGGCGGGGGCGCTTGACGGGGGGCGGTCCAGCCGCAAAGGGAGGGCGCGACCGAATCGTTGCTGCAACGCAGCACTTGCCTTATGCCCGCATTTCCGGGAGTACATACCTATGCAGACCGATCCGTCCCGCCTTGCGCCCATGGCCAACGCCATCCGCGCGCTTTCGATGGACGCGGTCCAGCAAGCCAACAGCGGCCATCCCGGTATGCCGATGGGCATGGCCGATGTGGCAACTGTACTCTATTCGCAGTTCCTGAAGTTCGATCCCGCCGCGCCGAAGTGGGCCGACCGGGACCGCTTCGTGCTGTCGGCGGGCCACGGCTCGATGCTGATCTATTCGCTGCTGCACCTTACCGGTTATGCCGCGCCGACGATGACGGACATCCGCAATTTCCGCCAGCTGCACTCGGTCTGTGCCGGGCACCCGGAAAATGCCGAGCTGCCGGGCGTGGAATGCACCACCGGTCCGCTGGGGCAGGGCTTGGCGATGGCGGTTGGCATGGCGATGGCTGAACGCCACCTCAACGCCGTGTTCGGCGATGATCTGGTCGATCACAAGACCTGGGTGATCGCGGGCGACGGCTGCCTGATGGAAGGCATCAACCACGAAGCCATCGGTCTGGCCGGCGTCAACAAGCTTGGCCGCCTGAACGTGCTGTGGGATGACAACAACATCACGATCGACGGCGATACCTCGCTGTCGACCTGCGAAGACATCCTCGCCCGCTTTGCTGCCACCGGCTGGCACACGGTGCGCTGCGACGGGCATGATTTTGCCGATATCGCCCGCGCGCTGGCTGAGGCTGAGGCGGATCCGCGCCCCTCGCTGGTTGCGTGCAAGACCGTGATCGGCAAGGGCGCGCCCAACAAGCAGGGCGGGCACAGCGTCCACGGCGCGCCGCTGGGCGCCGACGAAATCGCTGCCGCGCGTGCATACCTGGGGTGGACTGCCGCGCCGTTCGAAGTTCCCGCCGAGATTCTGGCCGACTGGCGCGCGCTGGGTGCCAAGGGCGCTGCCGCCCGCGCCGAATGGGAAGCCCGCCTCGCCGCGTCGCCGGCCCGCGCGGATTTTGCAGGCCGTATGGCTGGAACCGCCGAACTCGCTTCGCCCGCGCTGGAAGGTTACATCGCCGGGCTGGTCGCCGCGCCGCAAAAGGTCGCGACCCGCAAGGCGTCCGAAATGGCGCTGGGTCCGTTGACCGAGCAGCTGCCGCATCTGCTGGGCGGCAGCGCCGACCTGACCGGCTCGAACCTGACCAAGACCAAGTTCACCGTGCCGTTCGGCGCGGACAACTATGCGGGCCGTCACGTCTATTACGGCATCCGCGAATTCGGCATGGCCGCCGCGATGAACGGCATGGCGCTGCACGGCGGCGTGGTGCCTTATGGCGGCACGTTCCTGGTGTTCTCCGACTATTGCCGTAACGCGATCCGCATGTCGGCGCTGCAACACGCGCAGGTCGTCTATGTCCTGACGCACGATTCCATCGGGCTGGGCGAAGACGGCCCGACCCATCAGCCGGTCGAACACGTCATGTCGATGCGCATGATCCCCAACCTCAACGTCTATCGCCCTGCCGACGTGATCGAAACGGCGGAATGCTGGGCGCTGGCGCTGGAAACCACCGGCACGCCCTCGGTTCTCGCACTCTCGCGCCAGAACCTGCCGCAGCTGCGCGGGGCTGGTGATGAAGGCTGGACCCGCAGCGCCAACCGCTCGGCCAAGGGCGCTTACCGTCTCAAGGCGGCGGATGCGGCGCGCAAGGTCGTGCTGGTCGCCACCGGCAGCGAAGTCGAAATCGCGATGGCCACCGCTGCCGCGCTCGAAGCGGCCGGGATCGGCGCGGACGTCGTCTCGATGCCGTGCGCGGAACTGTTCGTGGCGCAGGACGCGGCCTACCGTGCCGATGTGCTGCCCGCCGATGTCCTGAAAGTCTCGATCGAGGCGGGCGTTACCATGGGCTGGGAACGCTTCACCGGGCTGGACGGGCTGAACATCGGGATCGACAGCTTCGGCGCTTCGGCCCCGGCTGACCAGCTCTATTCGCATTTCGGCATCTCGGCGGATGCCATCGTTCCCCAAATCATGGCCAAACTGGGCCGCTAACACAGCAGGAGCTACGCACATGGCGATCAAAGTTGCGATCAACGGTTTCGGACGTATCGGGCGCAACGTCGCTCGTGCCATTCTGGAGCGGACCGACCACGACCTCGAACTCGTATCGATCAACGATCTGGCCTCGGCCCAGGCCAACGCGATGCTGTTCCAGCGTGACAGCGTCCACGGTCCGTTTTCGGGCACCGTCGAAGTCGATGGCAATGACCTGATCATCAACGGCAAGCGCATCAAGGTGACCGCTGAGCGCGATCCCGCCAACCTGCCGCACGCCGCCAACGGCGTCGACATCGCGCTGGAATGCACCGGCTTCTTCACCGACCGCGCGAGCTGCGAAAAGCACCTCG
>ERZ1645187.4061-NODE-4061-length-11979-cov-50.924606_pt1 | contig 11979 bp, 10 predicted proteins | sample MGYA00575352_ERZ1645187 | MGnify/ENA primary metagenome ERZ1645187 (study PRJEB40837, sample SAMN11349314) | freshwater sediment metagenome | isolation source: river sediment | host: Sediment | place: India: Wazaribad , New Delhi | collected 2017-02-21 ... | reverse complement strand
CCGTGTTCATTGTGGTGGTCAGCGCGCTGATCCTGAAGACCGGCTACGACGCCTTTGTCCGGTAAGACCCGCCGCCGCCTCGGCGCCTGATCCAGCGACTCATCAGGCAAAAACCCGCCGGTCAGGGCGCGGCCGCCACACCGACGCGCGGCGCCAGCGCGCACATCAGCTCGTAGCCCACCGTGCCGGCGGCGTGCGCCACCTCGTCGATCGGCAACAGGCTCCCTCGCGGTCCGCATCCCCACAAGGTCGCCTCGCTGCCGAAGCCGGCTTCGACACCGAGCTGGCGCAAGGGCTCCAGGTCCACGGTGATCATGTCCATGCTGACGCGGCCCACCGTGCGGGTGCGCACGCCGTTCACCAGCACCGGCGTACCGGTGGGTGCCACGCGCGGATAGCCGTCGGCATAGCCGCAGGCCACCACCCCGATTTGCATCGGCGCCGAGGCCTGAAAGCCCGAGCCATACCCCACGCAATCCCCGGCAACCAGATCCTGGGTGGCGATGATGCGGGACGACAGCGTCATCGTCGGGCGCAGGTTCCAGTGGGCGATGTCGTGTTCGGGAAAATCCGGCGCGCTGCCGTACAGGGCGATGCCGGGCCGGACCCAGTCGGCGCTGACCGCCAGCTCGCCAGCGGCGGCGGCAAACGTGTCCGCGGCATGACGCAAGGTGGCGGCGCTGTTGGCCAGACTGCGCTCGCCGGGCAAATCCTGCGTGACCCTGGAGAAAGCGGTCACCTGCGCCAGGATGCCGCGCTCGCCATCGGCGTCGCTGAAATGGGTCATGATCGAGATCTCCTCGACCTGCGGCAGCGCATCCAGCCGGGTCCAGGCCGAGCGAAAGCGCTGGGGCGTGAAGCCAAGCCGGTTCATCCCCGAATTCATCTTCAGGAACACCCGGTGCGGCTGGTGCGTCTTGTGCAGAGCCAGCATGTCGATCTGCTCTTCGCAATGCACCGTGTGCCAGAGGTTCAGGCGCGAGCACAGCTCAAGATCGCGCGCCTCGAACACGCCCTCCAGCAGCAGGACCGGCCCGCGCCAGCCGAGCGCGCGCACCCGCTCGGCCTCGGCCAGATCCAGAAGGGCGAACCCATCGGCACCACGGAAGGCCTCGAACACGCGTTCGATACCGTGGCCGTAGGCATTGGCCTTCACCACCGCCCAGACCCGCGCGTCCGCCGCGGCGGCGCGCACACGGGCCAGGTTGTGGCGCATGGCGTCGGAATGGATCGTGGCCTGGATGGGACGGGGCATTCGCAAGGTCTTTCGGACGACGTGGCGCCCATTGTGTCACCGGCCCATCGAAGGCTGCGTGATATAACCCGCAGCCAACAGGAGACAACACAGCAACACCGAGCGTCAGCCTCACTGGCGCCACCGTCATCAGTTCATGAAGCGCGGTTTCTACACCATCATGTCGGCGCAGTTTTTCAGCTCGCTGGCCGACAACGCCCTGTTCGTGGCCGCGGTTCAGCTGCTTCGCACCAACGGGGCACCGACCTGGCAGCAGGCTGCGCTGGTGCCGATGTTCGCGCTGTTCTACGTGATCCTGGCACCGTTCGTGGGGGCGTTCGCGGATTCGCGGCCCAAGGGTCAGGTGATGTTCGTCAGCAATGCCGTCAAGGTGTTGGGCTGCCTGATGATGCTGTTCGGCAGCCACCCCCTGATGGCCTACGCGGTGGTCGGCCTCGGTGCCGCCGCCTACTCGCCCGCCAAATACGGCATCCTCACCGAACTGCTGCCGGCGTCGCAACTCGTGAAGGCCAACGGCTGGATAGAGGGCCTGACCATCGCCTCCATCATTCTGGGTGTGCTGCTCGGTGGCCAGCTCGTCGGTCCTGTGATCGCGCCCTGGTTGCTCGGATTTGACATGCCGCTGTTGGACACGCCGATCGACACCGCCCCCGAAGCGGCGATCAGCATGCTGGTGGGGGTCTATGCGGTGGCCGCCTGGTTCAACACCCGCATTCCGCTGACGGGCGTGCCGATGCGACCGATGCGCGACAACACCGACCGCAGCCTGGCGCACAACCTGTTGGCCTTGCTGCCCGATTTCTGGCGCTGCAACACGCGCCTGTGGCAGGACAAGCTCGGGCAGATTTCGCTGGCGACCACCACGCTGTTCTGGGGTGTCTCGGGCAACCTGCGTTACATCGTGCTGGCCTGGGCTGCGGCCGCGCTGGGCTACAGCGTGACGCAGGCATCCAGTCTGGTCGGCGTGGTGGCCATCGGCACCGCCGTGGGTGCCGTGGTGGCGTCGATGCGCATGAAGCTGGATCAGGCCACTGGCGTGATGCCGTTGGGCATCGGGATGGGCCTGTTGGTGATCCTGCTCAATTTCATCGACAACGTCTGGGTGGCGGCGCCGTTCCTGGTGCTGCTGGGCGGCTTGGGCGGATACCTGGTGGTTCCGATGAACGCGCTGCTGCAGCACCGCGGGCACAACCTGATGGGCGCCGGTCGTTCCATCGCGGTGCAGAACTTCAACGAACAGGCCTGCATCCTGGGCCTGGGCGGCCTGTACGCGCTCTCAACCGCGATGGGCATGTCCGCCTTCGGCGCGATCACCGCGTTCGGCGTGCTGGTGGCCGGCTTCATGTGGCTGATCAAGCTCTGGCACGCCCGCAACCTGGTCCACTGCGCAGACGAGGTCGAGCACCTGCTCGAGATCGCGCGCAACGACAACCACCACGCGTGAAGGCGCCGGCACGCCCCCGCGGGGGCTCAGGCGCCGGACCGGGACCCGGATCCTTCCCGTAGAAACCGCGCCAGACGCTCCCGATCCAGCGGCAAGGTCATCCAGGTGTCACAGCCCGCCCACCGGGCCAGCAGACGCCGTAGCGCGCCGTCGTCGCGCGCCAGCACCACGATGGTCAGGCCCGAACCCAATGCCCGGGCGTGTCGGCGCAGGGCGCGGCACACCACCCGGGTCTGTCCCTTGAGCGATCGGTCGTCCAGCAAGGCAAAACGGTAGGCCTGCCCCGCGAGTCGCTCCAGCGCGGCCGCATGGTCCTGCGCGTGCTCCACCTGGCAGCCCAGGCCGCGCAGCTCGCGCATCAGCGAACTGCCCGCCAGGCGTGATCCGCCCACCAGCAGGATGGACGGCATCGGCCCCACGGCAGCCAGCCCCGGCGGAACCGTGGGGGGTGCCGAAGGATCGGCGAAACGGCTGCTGAGCAGCTCGGCTTCGGCCGGTGCAACCGGGTGACGACGTTCGGCATCGCGCTGGCGCGCCAATTCCCGCCAGTTTGCGGGCAACTTGTCAGGGAGCTGCGACTCCGCTTCCCGCGTGGGCTCAAAACCGGCCATGGCCGGCATGCCGGCTCGCGAGGAAAGGCGCTTCGGTCCGTCGACCGGCTCGCCGATGGGCTGGACGGGTCCAGCCGTTGGCACCGGTTCATCGCCCGGGCCCGGTGCGCCACCTTTTTCATCCCGCCACAGCAACACGCTCCGGGCATCGATCGAGTCGTATGCGGGCCGTTGCCGAGCCGGCGGGTGCGGTGGCACAGCGGCGGTGGTCGGGCGTTCAAACGGCCTGGTCTCCTCAAAACCACGGGCTGGCGCCCGGTGACTGGATGCCTGTAGCGGCGCAAACGGTTCCGTCGCCGCGAATTCAGGCCGTTCACCGGCAACGGTCGACACCGCGGGCAACAACCGGATCGCTTCGGACAGCAAGGCCGGCGGCACCAAGGGGCGCGACATCACCGGCCAGCCGGTGCCGACGTCATCATCGCCGACCAGCAGCACCGGCGCCGCCGGCGCGCGCAACCGCAATTGGCGTGTGGTCCACCGGTCATCGGCGTTGACGAGGATCAGGTCGGCGTGTCCGGTATCGTCGGTCCACTCCGGGCTGTGGCCGTCCTGGCGAAGCTGCCGCAAGACCGATTCGATGAGCGTCTGCTCGGCCGGACCGAAACCGAGCAGCGCGACGCGCAAGGACGCCGGCATCGTCAGACGGCTCCGCGGAACCGGGGACCGGCAAGACGGGGATCCCCGGCCGTCACGACGCGTGGCGCCGGCCGGAACGGTTGGCGTCGAGATAGCCCAGCAATCGCGCCTGATCCAGCGGGATCGTGAGCCATTCACGGCAGCCGGCGAACCAGGCACGCGCGCGATCGAGCAGCCCGTTGTGGCTGGCCACAATCAGCAGGCGCACGTCCGGCGAGGAACGCCCGGGATGGCGACGGACATGACGACACAGCCGGATCACCTGCGACCCGAGGGACACCTCGATCAGCACCACATACTGGTACGTGTTGCGGGCCAGCCGCTCGACCATCGCCTGGGGGCTGGTGGCGAAATCGACCGGATACGCCTGCGCCTCCAGAAGCCGGATCAGGCCGTCCGGAGCGGGTCCGGGCAGTCCCACGAGCAGAATCCGGTCGACTTCGACCGCCATGCAGGGCACGGTTTCGGGTGCGCCATCGTCCGGCTCGGGTTCCGGTTCCGGGGCGGTTACCGGCGCAACCGGTGCGACCGGCGTGATTGGTGCATCGGGCGCCGGACCAGGAGCCGCCTCGGCCGTTGGCCGCACGGGTCGGGCCGGCTCCCACTCGGCCACTTCCTGCTCCCAGTCGGACGGCGCAACCGAAGGCACGCTCAGGCTGAACTGGCGCGTGACCTGAAAGTCATCGACCTCCGGGTCGGGGGCGCGGGCTGGCTCAGGCGCCGGTGGGGACGGGGTCACCGCTCTGGGTGGGGAGCCGATGGACTCGAACTGGCGGGTCTGCGCAAAACCGTCGTCGGCCTCGTGCGCAAAGGGCTGGGTGTCGGAAAACACGGGTTGCTGCCTGCCGAATCGGCGAAACCAGCCCCGACCGTCGCCCGCCTCCGGAGTGTCCCTCGGCGCCGCCGCACCATGGAACATCGGCTGCGCCGCGAGCTGGCGCCGGACGGCTTCGATCAGGGCTTGCAGTCGCAGCGGACGCGGAACCAGGGGCCAGCCGGTGCCTTGGTCGGAGCTGCCGAGCAGGACCACCCGACCCGTCAGCGTGCGGCTCCTGATGTCATTCAGGATGCCGGCATCGTCGGCATTGGCAATGATCAGGTCCGCCCGGGCCGGATCGGCCTCGATGAACGCTCCCGGGATCAAGGCGGAGGCGGTCTGCACCAATGCGCCCTCGATGAGGGAACGCTCGGTCGGTGCAAGTCCGGCCAGGGCGATGGCGCAACGATGGGACATACGGTGTGAGGACAGTCGGAAGTAGGACCTCGAAGGCCGGATGGAAATCAAAATTATTCACCCGAATGGCCCCATCGGGGAAGATGGCATCCACCGGCGACGATACTTCGCGGCTCCCGAGCCCGATCTGTTGCACCGGCGCAGCACCCGGGCTCGCCCTGCCTTCCATCGAATAGCCTCCATGACAACCCTCTACGATTTCAAAGCCCAGCCAATGAGTGGCAAGCCGGTGCCCCTGAAAAAATATGCCGGTAAAGTGTTGCTGATTGTCAACACCGCCAGTGCCTGCGGCTTCACACCACAGTTCGCGGGCCTGCAGACGCTGCACGAAACCTGGGGGCCCAAAGGCTTGGTCGTGCTCGGCTTCCCCTGCAACCAATTCGGCGCGCAGGACCCCGGCAGCAACGACGAGATTGCCAGCTTCTGCCAGCTCAACTACGGCGTGAGTTTTCCGATGATGGCCAAGATCGACGTCAACGGCCCCGAGGCCGACCCGCTGTACCAGTGGTTGTGCGCGGAGGCCCCCGGCCTGCTGGGCAGCAAGGCGATCAAGTGGAACTTCACCAAGTTCCTGGTCGGCAAGGACGGCCAGGTGATCCGGCGCTACGCGCCGACCGACGCGCCCAAGGATCTGGAAAAGGACATCGAGCAGGCGCTGGCCGCCTGAAATCCGCCTCCGGGTGGGTGTTCAGGACTTTCCTTGCCGAATCCCATCGCCGGACGGTCATCGGCAGCTACTGTTTATGTAGCGAACGCCTCGGTCGGCGCCGCCATTCACCGGCCTGCGGCCAGGCTTCTGCGATGGCGGGCGCGCTCCAGCACCTGCGCGGCCGCGCGCGGATCCAGGCCGTACATGGCAGCAAATGCATCCACCGCCTGACCGCCGCCTTCGAATGCACGCAGCAGCGCCTCGTCCCTGGCGCGGCGGGACGCGGCCTCGGCCAGCGCCTCGTCAAGCAAGGCGTTGGCCGCTTCGTCGCGTCCGCGCACCCGCGCTTCGTAGTCGTCCCGGCTCAGACCCGACGCCTCGAACGCCTGCACCAGGCGCTGCACCAGCTTGGCGCGCAAGTCGTCACCGCCGCGCGCCTGGCGGCGGCGGAAGACCTCCATCAGCGCGTGGTGCACGTGTTCGGGCGCCATCGCCTCCACCGCCTGACCGGCCAGGTCGTGCCGCTGCAGGCCGGCGGCCACGCTTTGCAGGTAGCGGGTGGACCGGGTGTGGATCGCCAGCCCGGCCTTCAGCGCCTCGCGGTCCAACGCTTGCGGGTGGGCCTGCATCAGGTCTTCGAAAATGCCGCGCTTGAGCGGCAGGAACACCGCGCCGAACAGGCCGGGGTACAGCTCGGCAAGCTGCTCCAGCACCGGCGGCACCGGCCGGGGGGCGCGTGCCCCTTCGGCCGGCGCGTCGGCCGAAGGGGCCGCGGGCCGCGGGCGAGATCCGCGCCCGTGGCGCCGACCGCCAGAACGGGGGGTGCGCACCCCGGCCTCCGGGTGCGGCGCAACGGGCGCCCGGTTGGAGGCCGCCACCGGTTCAGCGGCGGCGGGCGCGGCCTCGGGGGGTGACGAGACCGGGGTCGGCGTGGCGGTGGCGGGTTCGGATGCGGTCGGGAAATCAGTCATGGCGTCGGCACGGCGGTCAGGGAAAAGCCCGCCATCATGCCAGCCTTCGCCGCGCCGGGCGGCGCGCGCTCAGCGCAGGTGCTCGTCCAGCACCTCGATCCAGTGGCGCACGGGGGTGGCAGTCCCGCTTTGCAGGTGGGTGATGCAGCCGATGTTGGCGGACACGATCACGTCGGGCTGCAGTGCGCCCAGGTGGCCGAGCTTGCGGTCGCGCAGCTGGTGGCTCAGGTCGGGGTTGAGCACCGAGTAGGTGCCGGCGGAGCCGCAGCACAGATGCGACTCGTTGCCCGCCACCTGCACCGTGAAGCCGAACGCCGCCAGGTGCCGCTCGACGCCGCCGCGTAGCTGCTGGCCGTGCTGCAGGCTGCAGGGCGGGTGAAACGCCAGATGGCGGCCCGCGCGCGGGGCGCCGGCCGGCGTGCCGACCTGATCGGGCCGGCTTTTTCGCAAGGCGGCCACGATGTCGGGCAGCAGCTCGCTCAGGTCGCGGGTCAACTCGCCGACGCGCGCGGCCTTCTCGGCATAGGCGGGGTCATCCTTGAGGAAATGGCCGTACTCGCGCACAGTGACGCCGCAGCCCGAAGCGTTCATCACGATCGCCTCGACCTGGCCGGACTCGACCAGCGGCCACCAGGCGTCGATGTTGGCGCGCATCTGGGCGCGTCCGCCGTCCTGGTCGTTCAGGTGGAACTTCACCGCACCACAGCAGCCGGCCTTCGGCGCGATCACCGTCTGGATGCCGGCGGCGTCGAGCACCCGGGCGGTGGCGGCGTTGATGGCGGGCATCATCGCCGGCTGCACGCAGCCCGCGAGCATCAGCACCTTGCGCGGGTGGGTGCGCGTGGGCCAGGCGCCAGCGTCCTGCCGCTCGGGTACCTTGGCCTTGAGCGCGTCCGGCAACAGCGGCCGCACCCACTTGCCCATCGCCATCGCCGGCGCGAACAGCGGCGACGGCAGGCCTTCCTTGAGCGCCCAGCGCAGCGCCTTCTCGGTCGCCGGGCGCGGCACCTTGGCATCGACGATCTTGCGGCCGATGTCCAGCAAATGGCCGTACTGCACGCCGCTGGGGCAGGTGCTCTCGCAGTTGCGGCAGGTCAGGCAGCGGTCCAGGTGCTGCTGGGTCTTGCGCGTGGGCGCCTGGCCCTCGAGCACCTGCTTCATCAGGTAGATGCGTCCGCGCGGGCCGTCGAGCTCGTCGCCCAGCAGCTGGTAGGTGGGGCAGGTGGCGGTGCAGAAGCCACAGTGCACACATTTGCGCAGGATGGCCTCGGCTTCCAGGCCGTCCGGGGTGCCGGCGAATTCGGGGGCGAGACGGGTTTGCATCGTGGGCCTGTCAGAACGCCGCGTACAGCCGGCCGCGGTTGAAGAGGCCGGCGGGATCGAATTCGGCCTTCAGGCGCCGGTGGATCCGGTCCAGCGGAGCTTTCAAAGGCTCAAATCGGTCAATTTCCATTGCCGGCTGGCCATCACCCGCTATGAATAGCGTAGCGTGTCCGCCGACCTCGGAGGCCGCTTCGCGCAGCGCGCTGGCGTGCTCGACGCCAGCCTGCACCCAGCGCTGGCCGCCGTGCCATTCGACCAGCGGTGCGCCCAGGCCGGGCGGCAGCGCCAGCACTGGCGCCGTCTGCGGCACCGACAGGCGCCACAGGCCGTGGGCGGCGGGACGATCGGCAAACCAGGGCAGGCGATGGTCGCGGCAGGCAACCCAGTCGGGGGCTGCCTTGGCGTTTTCCTGCCGCTCCCCGCCCAAAGTGCGGCAGGCGGCCTCCACCGCCGCCGCCGCGCCACGCAGACGCAGGAACAGGGTGCCGATGCCGGCGTCCTCGACCCAGCAACTCGCATTGAGCGGCAGCGGCTGCCCGCCCCAGCGGTTCAGGCGGCGCAGCGCCTCGGCCTGGTCGCATTGGAACGTCAGCGTGGCCTCGGCTGGAGCCACCGGCAGCACCTTGAGGCTGACCGCGGTGATCACGCCCAGCGTGCCCCAGGCACCGGCCATCAGGCGCGAGACGTCGTAACCGGCCACGTTCTTCATCACCTGGCCACCGAAGGTGAGCGCCTCACCCCGGCCATTGACCAGTTCCAGGCCCAGCACGTAGTCGCGCACCGCGCCGACGCTGGCGCGCGCCGGACCGGACAGGGCCGACGCCACCATGCCGCCCACCGTGCCGCCGGGCGCGAAACGGGGCGGCTCGAATGGCAGGCATTGGCCCTGCGCAGCCAGCGCCGCCTCAAGCTCGGCCAGCGCCGTGCCGGCGCGCACCGTGACCACCAGTTCGCTCGGTTCGTAGGCGACGATGCCGGTCAGGCCCGAAGTCGGCAGCGGCTCGCCTTCGAGGCTGCGGGCCAGAACCTCCTTGGTGCCGCCGCCCAGGATGCGCAGCGGCGTGGCGCGCGCGGCAGCGCTGCGAACGGTATCGACGAGGGTTTGCAGGGCGGCGTCTGGCATGGGAAGGCATCGTAAACCGCCCCGCGCCGGCTGGCGCTGAATTTTTTGAACAGCCGGTGTGCGAGGAATCGAATTCCCGGCGAGGCGGGCGATTCGGGACGGACCAAAAAAAAGGCCCACCGAAGTGGGCCGAAGATCCAAGGGAGACTCTCGCATTCAAAACCGGTCGCGGCGAGGGTCACCGCGACCAGGGGGGGCCGCTCAGCGGCTGTAAGCCGTTTCGCCGTGGGACGTGATGTCCAGGCCTTCGCGCTCCTGTTCCTCAGGCACACGCAGGCCGATGGTCAGGTCGACAATCTTGTAAGCGACGAACGACACCACGCCGGACCAGACGATGGTGGTCAGCACGGCCTTGGCCTGCACCCAGACCTGGGCACCGATGGAGTAGTCGGCAGCGGTCACCATGCTGGCCGTGACCCAGTCGGCCACATAGCCGGGACCGCCCAGCGCCGGGCTGTTGAACACGCCCGTCAGCAGGGCACCGACGATGCCACCGACGCCGTGCACGCCGAACACGTCGAGCGAGTCGTCCGCGCCCAGCATCTTCTTCAGGCCATTCACGCCCCACAGACAGGCAAAGCCCGCGACCGCACCGATCACCAGTGCGCCACCGATGCCGACGTTGCCGGCCGCCGGCGTGATGGCCACCAGGCCCGCCACCGCACCGGAAGCCGCACCCAGCATCGACGCCTTGCCGCGCATCAGCGCTTCACCGACGCACCAGGCCAGCACCGCCGCCGCCGTGGCACCGAAGGTGTTGATAAAGGCGAGGGCGGCAAAACCATTGGCTTCCAGGGCGGAGCCGGCGTTGAAACCGAACCAGCCCACCCAGAGCAGCGAGGCACCGACCATGGTCAGCGTCAGGCTGTGCGGAGCCATCGATTCCTTGCCGTAGCCAATGCGCTTGCCCACCATGAAGGCACCGACCAGGCCGGCAACAGCGGCGTTGATGTGCACCACAGTGCCGCCCGCGAAGTCCAGCGCGCCCCACTGCCAGATCATGCCGGCCTTGCCGGTCATGGCGTCAACCACTTCCTTGCCGGTATAGGCGTCCGGACCCATCCAGAACCAGACCATGTGCGCGATCGGCACATAGCTGAAGGTGAACCACAGCGCCATGAAGGCCAGCACGGCGGAGAACTTGATGCGCTCGGCAAACGCGCCGACGATCAGCGAGCAGGTGATGCCGGCAAATGTGGCCTGGAAGGCGGCGAACACGATCTCGGGGATCACCACGCCCTTGCTGAAGGTGGCCGCGTTGGCAAAGGTGCCCGCGGCGTTGTCCCAGACGCCTTTCATGAACAGCCGGTCGAACCCGCCGATGAACTGGTTGCCCTCGGTGAAGGCCAGGCTGTAGCCGTAGATGAACCACAGCACGACGATCAGTGAGAAGGTCACCATCACCTGCATCAGTACCGACAGCATGTTCTTGCTGCGGACCAGACCACCATAGAACAGCGCCAGGCCCGGCACGGTCATCAGGATCACCAGCAGCGTAGCGACCATCATCCAGGCCGTGTCGCCCTTGTTGGGCACCGGGGCCGGCGGAGTCGCGGCTGCCGCGGGTGCAGGCGCCGCGGTGGTGGTGGCGGGGGCGGGTGTCGCTGCGGCCGGGGCAGCGGGCGCCGCAGCCTCGGCCGGTTTGGCTTCAGCCGAGGCGGCCACAGCGGCCGGCGTGGCGGCCGGCGCCTGGGCCATGACGGCGTTGGCACCCATCAGCAGGCCCAGTCCCAGCGCAAGGGAGGCGAGTAGCTTTTTCATTTCAGTTTCCTCTCAGGGTTTGGGGACGCTCAGAGCGCTTCGGTGCCGGTTTCGCCGGTACGGATGCGAACCACCTGCTCCAGGTCGTAGACAAAGATCTTTCCGTCGCCGATCTTTCCGGTGCGCGCGGCACCCTCGATGACTTCGATCACGCGATCGACCAGGTCATCGGCGATCGCCGCCTCGACCTTGACCTTCGGCAGGAAGTCGACCACGTATTCCGCGCCGCGATACAGCTCGGTGTGGCCCTTCTGCCGTCCGAAGCCCTTGACCTCGGTGACGGTGATGCCTTGCACGCCCATGCCGGAGAGGGCTTCACGCACCTCGTCGAGCTTGAACGGTTTGATGATGGCGGTAACAAGTTTCATGGTGACTCCTCGGTGGTCAGGCCCGCTCAGAACGTCTTGCTGACAGACACAACGGCGGTGCCGTTGCTGATGTTCTTGCCCGGGCTGGTGTAGCCGGCCAGGTTGCGGTTGGTGGAGATGTAGGACAGGCCCATGACCCAGCCGTCGACGGTGTAGGTGCCGCCCAGCTTCCAGTCGGTGATGCTGTCGACGGTGGTGCCGTTGATCTGCACGACCTTGGCGCCGCCTTTCAGGGCCTGGTAGCCGATGGAGCCGTTGATACCGAAGCCATTGCCGAAATCATGCGATGCGGCGACGTTGAGGTACCAGCTGCCATTGGAGTCCGGCGCGCCGAAGAAGTCGGTGACAGCGTAGTTGTACTTGGCCGTCAGCGGGCCCCAGCTGCCGCCGATGTAGAGCTCGCCGTTCTTGGCGCTGATCAGCGCGGGGTTGGCGCCGGTGCCGGGGTAGTAGTAATAGATGCCGCCGATGTCGAGGCCGAAGTCGCCGAAGGTGGCCTTGTAGCCGCCGTAGAAGTCCATCTCGATACTGGCGCCGTTGTACATCGCGCTGTCGACGTTGGAGTTCCAGTTGCCCAGGTACAGGCCGTTCTTGAGCGCCA
>ERZ1645187.4060-NODE-4060-length-11980-cov-9.416688_pt1 | contig 11980 bp, 10 predicted proteins | sample MGYA00575352_ERZ1645187 | MGnify/ENA primary metagenome ERZ1645187 (study PRJEB40837, sample SAMN11349314) | freshwater sediment metagenome | isolation source: river sediment | host: Sediment | place: India: Wazaribad , New Delhi | collected 2017-02-21 ... | reverse complement strand
CTGCTCGCGTTCATGAGCGCGGTACCACTCAAGATGCTGGAATCCACGGGCAACGATCTTCTGGCGGCTGCGCCCTTTCTTTGGGCGGTGGCGCTGGCCTTTCAGGCCATCGCGCCACCCGCACCCGTGTCACATCGCCGGATCACCTGGACGGCGGTGATCGCCGGTTTGCTGGTCGGGCTGGCGGTCTCGTTCAAATTCAGCCATGGCCCGCTGGCCGTGCTGTTCCCGTTGCTTTTCGTCTTCTGTGATGGCCCGTGGCGCGCCCGGGCCAAATGGGTCGTGCTCTGCGCGCTGGCAGTTCTTGCAGGGTTTGTCGTCACCTTCGGCTATTGGGGCTATCAGCTCTGGCTGCAGTTCGGCAACCCCATTTACCCGTTCTATGATGGGTACTTCCAGCTCTGGCGCGATGGCAAGGGCCTGCAACCATGATTCGCTTCCTGGCCGACACCTGGCGCGATGCATTGCTGCGGCCCGTGGCCATGGCTGCGCCCAACAGTTCGGTTTACATCGAGATCGCGGCCCCTGATTTTCGGTTCGTCCTGGCCTTGGGCCTGGCGGTGCTGGCACTGATTTCAGTCCGGAAAGCCAAATCGCGCCCCCCCGGCTGGCTGCCGACGCTGGCACTTTTTGCCCTGATCTTCCTGTCGTTCATCCCCTGGATGCAAACGACAGGCAATGGCCGGTATTTCATGCCGTATCTGATTTTGATCGGGCCTTTGTGCATTGCGCTCATCAACTTGATCCAAAGTACCGCGAACATGAAGATGTTCCTCGCGATTGGCGTTCTCGGATTGCAAGGCTTTGCGCTTTACCAGAACACGCCTTGGCGACCCGTGGACTCCTGGACGTGGATCGAGTGGAAAGATGCGCCCTATCTGCCCCTTGAATTCGACCAGCAAGCCGTTGACCCGGAGGCCATTTATTTAACCATCGCTACGCCGACGTATTCTCTGGCCGCACCCCTGTTTCCCGCCTCTTCTCGCTGGATCAACATCTCGACGTTTGGCTCGTCTGAACGGGACAAGCAGTCTGCCCTTTACGCCCCGGTGAAACAAGCCCTTCAGAGTGGAAAACCCCTGAAACTGTTCATGGTCAGCGCGCCGCGTTCCATGAAGGATGGCTCCGTTCAGCCCGATCAGAGCGCCATCAATCAAATCACCCCGTACCTTGAAGCCCACGATCTGCGTTTGAAGTCGCCCACCAATTGCCTGTTGATCAAGTCAAAGTCAATGGCTCCCTCCGGCTTTATCGTGACTGGTGAGAGTCCTGCCGAAAGAGCGCGAGTTGCCGAACACAGCGGGTTTTGGGTTTGCCCGATCGAATACGCCGTTTCTTCCCGGCAGGTGACCGCATTGACCGCCGAGCAGCTCAGCGCCAAGGCGCTGTTTGAGAAGATGGAGCAGATCTGTCCGCGCTTTTTCACCCCCGGCGAGCAAGGTGTCAGCTACCACCGTTCGGGTTTTCAGAGACGCTATAGCATCAGTGATTCTTTCCTGATCGCAACGGGCGATGGCCATCTTTATTTCAAGTACGACCGTACCCTGAACCCACAGCTGATCGGCAAGACAGACGAGGTTCTTTCGCCTGGTTTCACATTTGACTGCACCAAATTCAAAGGGCGTGCCGGCCTGCCCTGGGAAAGAGAGATATGAGCTTTGCGGGCCGGTTGTTCATGGATGTCAGCTATACGCGCACCCAGCAAGGCAACGTCGGCATCACGCGGGTGGTTCGGCGACTGCTGGACGAACTTGAGGTCATCGCCGAGTGCAAGCCCGTGGTCTTTCATCGCAGCGGATTTCGGCTTCTCGGCAGCGGCCGTGGTTTGGCGGCAGCCACTCGTGTTGAAACGGTCGATAGCGCCGCGGGCCGCATGTTCCGGTGGTTGAACTCCGCTCCTGTTCGAAGGCTTGTTTCACACATTCCAAGGGCCGTCTTGTACAAGGTCTGGAGATTGAACAACGACTTGACGTTCGATTCACTGAGCAAGGATGAGCAGCCTCTGGCTTTTCAGGGCGAGGACTTATTGTTGCTTCTGGACCAATCCTGGAACTATCGCGTCTGGCTGGCTGCAGCCCAAGCCCGCTCGCAGGGAGCACGCGTCGTGCTCATGGTCCATGACCTCATTCCGATTCGGCATCCGGAGCTTTGCCCCCCTTTGTTCACCGAGGTGTTTCGGCATTGGCTAATTCGCATGCTCGGTTGTTGCGACATGGTGATCTGCAATTCGGCCGCAACCGAAGCGGATTTGCTCGCATGGTGTTGGGAAACGAAGTTGCCGCCACCGCGCAGCGGGCACTTTCGTCTTGGCTGTGATCTCCCCAAAGCAACCGGAGGCAAAGTGAGGGAGTTGTTGGCCGCATTTATGTCGTCATCCGTCCCTGTCTTTGCGGCGGTGGGAACAATCGAGCCACGCAAGAACTATCCGATGCTTCTGAGTACCTTTGAAAGACTATGGCGCGACGGCGTAGCAGCGCATCTGGTCATCGCTGGGCGCGCGACAGCGGAAGAACGGGACTTTGTAGTAAGGCTTAGAAATCATCCGGAGCAAGGGAAAAGGTTGCTGAACTTGTTCAATGCGAGCGATCACGAACTGAGTTTCCTATATACCCATGCCCGCTCGCTGGTCTTGGTGTCGATCGCAGAGGGCTTTGGCTTGCCCTTGGTGGAGGCACGAATGCACGGCTGCTTGGTCATCGCCTCGGATATTGCAGCCTTCAGAGAACTTGCCGAACCCGGCGTTTCCTTTTTTCCCGCACGCTCGGAAACAGAACTGGCTGATTTGATTTCTGGCATGGCAAACTCCCGGGACATCGGACGCGTGCGATCAGGGCTTTGCACTACTTGGCGTCAAAGTTCGCAAGAACTGCTAAGGTGCGTGGCCATCGCCACGTGATATTCGTTCTCTTGTTAGGTCGAAATTTATGGGCCGACACTGGTACGTCGACATAACCTATACGCTGACAAGAAACGATGTCACCGGCATCACGAAAACGGTCCGCCGCTTGTGTACCGAGTTAAAAGTCGCCACGAGCGAGCATCATGATACATGCACCCCAATAATATTTCATAGCACTGGTTTCAGACTTGCGCCCGACGGTGCACTCAGTTCAATTATTAAAACCGAATCAACTTCCGGAAGTCGTTCTTTTTCCTTCTTTAATTCGATCTTCAGCGGAAAATATGCGCGCTCACTAATTACCCTTTCGCTGAAGCTCTTTCCATGGAAATTTTTGAAATACCCTTGGATAGCTTTAAGCCAAAATCTATTTAACGCAAATAGTAGACTGCTCCCAAGAATAGAATTTCAATCAAATGATGTCCTGCTGCTAATTGATGCATCATGGAACTATCCCTCCTGGAGAACAGCACGCAAAGCACGCAAGCAAGGCGCCAAAGTAGTAACATTGATTTACGACTTAATGCCGATACGGCATCCGAATTATTGCTTTCCACTATTACCACATCAGTTTCAATCATGGTTGTCCGAAATGGCAACCTGCAGTGATGCACTAGTCTGTATTTCAAAAGCAACCAAAGACGATGTATTATCTTGGGTCAAACAAAACTCCCTATCAGCTTCGCCTGAAAATCCTCGAATTGGATATTTCCACCTTGGCGTAGACCCAGATTCAAGGCTGGCGGACTTTGATGTTCGCCCAATGATAAAGAACTTCCTTTCCTCAGGAGAACCATGCTTCGCATCTGTTGGCTCGTTTGAAGAAAAACGAAACTATTCTTTTGTTTTACAAGTGTTTGATGAATTTTGGAACAAAGGGAAAAAGACGCGATTGATCTTAGCTGGAAGAGCAACGGCGGAGTACGCTGAATTTTTAGAAAGAATCAAGGCGCATCCACATTTGCACAAAAATTTACTGGTGCTTCATGACGCCACAGATGCGGAAATCAGCTATCTCTATCAGAACTGCCGGTGCCTGATCATGGCTTCTTCGTTTGAAGGCTTTGGCTTACCTTTGATAGAAGCCCGCACAAAAGGAGCTATTGTCCTTGCAAGCGATATTCCCGCATTCAAGGAAATCGGCGATGAAGGTGTCTTTTATTTTGATCTTCAAGATACCGACTCGTTTAAATCAATTCTTCTTCATCATATCAATTGTGACCTCAAGAAAAGCATATCGCCAATGCAACCAGTCTCCTGGAGAGAAAGTGCAAATACTCTGCTAAATACCGTCGACAATTTATTGTCGCCAGAGCGATAATATATCAAATAATTTCAGCGAGTGGCCGCCTTTTGCTTATTGCATTCTTCAAAGCAATCTGCCCCCTTTCACTCATTCTTTGCATCGTGTTTGGATGATTCAGAAGATTCACAATTCGAGCTGCGGAATCAGAAACATCTCTGGAGATTTCTACTGCATTGCCCAACAAGAAATCAATTCCCCGCAGCGACTCAATGCTTGCCACAATTGGCAGCCCATACGCAGCTGCCTCAAGCACCTTGATTTTCACCCCTGAACCCAGAACAACAGGACAAACAAAAACCTGTGAGGTGCGGTGGAGTTCATCCAATCGCTCCCGACTAACAAACCCCTCAAAAAAAACTCCGTCAAGAGCCGTCCCGTCGGAGATGTCCGCAGAGGCGCACCCGACAATATGCAATTGAACATTGGCGCATAAGCGTCTGATCGCCGGCATCAATTCGCATGCAAGCCATCTGCCCGCTTCAACATTCGGGAAATGGCCTGGCGAGCCGACGAACAATAACCTGCGCCCGCTCCAATCGCGCGCATCAAGCCGCCTGAGTTGTGGTAGCTCTGGCCAGGCCAGCACTGTTGCAGGGAGCTTCCGTAAAGCCAGTCTCTCTGCATCGTAAGATGAAATACATAGGACTTTACGTGCTGCACGAAGTAGACTCTCTTCGTAACGGGCGATCTTAAAATACTCAATCAAGAGTCTGAAATAATGCGCCGAAAAGCGCTTTTGTTGGACCAGCTCGTCTCGGGCAATTTCCCTTTCTATATTTTGGGCAATATATGTTAAAGGGACATCATGTATAAGTCCGCTTAACAAGACCCAACCATTTGCATGTTCGAGCACGATAACATCGTAAACATGATCGCTCAGCCTTTCCTGCAACCATTTCCTTGCTTTCTTCGAATAAACCAGTGCAGCCACCCGTGGGCTCAATTCAAAAAAGAACTGAAAAATGGCTGCGCGCTTTCCATTCCTATTTTTCCAACCTGGAAACTCCCGTTCAAATTGCCAGTAGTTATCAACTGCAATATCCGATGGAAGGCTTTCCCCGCTGTTGTCAATATCCACAATCATCAGGTCAAGAGAAATAGATTCCCGAGACTCAATCAAACTGCGCAAGTGATTATAGACGGCCTGCCGACCGCCATGGCGACCCGTCGCAGGTAACATTGTAGTAAGAAAAAGAACCCGTTTTCTACGCATACTCTAACCCACTTCAAGTGCCATAAACATCGATCCCCATCGCCCAATCATTTCGCCTGAAGGTAGTACTTGATCCGATAAAACGAAATCAGCCTAAATTCAATCTTCCGCCGGGGGAATTTTTATGCCTTAAGTCCTGCTGCACCGAGGATTATCCAGTGTTTCTAATAGCCTTTACACTTGGTATCTTGGACAATTTTCACTATCACTGAGTCAATTTGCTGCCAAAAAATAGAACTCCTCACCACTGTAAAAAAGCCTGCAAAACTCAAATTTGTCTAAAGTGGCCGTCCGATTACTCCTCAACCATCCGTCTAGCCTGAAGAGCCTAAGGCCGATCTTATGAACGATCAGTTCGTATATTTTTTCAGGCGTTGTTCCATAGTGTTCAGCCGCACCAAGGCCGTGTTCGAAGATTATCACAGGCTTACATCGTCTGATGGTGTTGATTGAACCTTGTAAAACCTCCAGCTCAGCGCCTTCTACGTCGATCTTAATAAAACCAATTTCGATACTTTCCGGAATTATGTTATCCAACAAATCCGTGTTTACTTTTATCTGATTAACCACAGCATTTGGAACGTCATATGTTCGTCTGAGAAAGCCGCTGTAACCCGGATTGGATATGACATGCTGGAAATGCTTTTCGCCGATAGACGCACTTAAAGCACAGTTGAATATTCGTACATTTGTATTGGAACCATATTTTTTGTTCAGATCTGCGTACATCTCTGGAAGTGGTTCAAACGCGAAGTGAAGTCCGGCAGGTGAAAGCCGCAGGATTTGCTTTAGTATGCTGCCTTGATGGCACCCCACATCGACGCAGTTCGTATTTCTTTTAAGTACTTTCCGCATTATCTGAGTGGTTTGTAGATCATACAGATAGTTTTTATGCGCTGCGGAGCTTATCGGTTCAATTAATTTGCATTTAATGAGGAAAAGATACAATCGAATGATTGCGGGCTCCACGAAGGTGCCTGAAATTAGTCTTTGAACAAATTTTTTCATTTGGCAAACGATTTAAGGTTAACTCGCCAAGCCTATTTTACCCACTTGAATCAAAGACTCCAAAGGGAGCATGTTGCTCTTTCTTCAGGTTCAGAGTGAATTATTTGCGCAACTTGTAATAAATCTTCTTGGCGATCGGGATCTTCGGAACCCAGACACGGAGAAATGATGCCACTGCCTTCAACCAGAAGACGGCTGCAATTGACGGGAGCAATACACCGTATGTCCATAGTGGATTGGCATTGTTTTGGCGGCGATCTTGAAGCAAATATTTTGTCGCGTTTAAGGCTGTGGCGAGCAAAGGGAATCGCCCATGCCATTTTGGCGCTCCAAGCATTGCCACTATATTTGCTGGTGAAATCGCTGAATTATTTCCATATTCCCGCTTAACGATCACATCCTGCATCATCAGTGCACGCCCACGGAGTAGGGCTTTCGCTATCCATATCCAATCTCCGGCAAGGCAGTCTGGAATTGAAGAGCCGCCAACCTGCGATTTTCTGTACACACCATAGAAAATTGCATTGTCCCCAACTAGAAAGAAATACTTCAATACCCGAAACAATGCAGCAGAAGAATTTAGTACGTAAAAAATGCCATAATGGGTTATTCGATTGTCGCCTAAATGGTAGGCGGCATTGCCGGACACCAAAATTAGTCCTTCATCCGATTCAAGGCGATTTACGCAGGCGCCAATATATTTTTCGGTCAAGCAATCGTCGTCACCCAACCATAGAAAATACTTCCCTTTCGCTTGAGTGCGTGCAAATTCAAAATTTGCGGTTGGACCTAAATTTTTGGGATGTCGAAAATATCGTATCCGGACGTCACTTTTTGCTTTCTGACGACATAGTTCTTCTGTGCTGTCGTTTGAAGCATTATCTGAAACAATGATTTCCAAGTTTGGGAAGTCGCTCTTCTGCGCACTCGTTATTGCTTTTTCCAGACAACCTGCTCTGTTGAAAGTTGGAATGCAGACGCTGACCAATGGCGCATTCTTTATATTCATGTTTTCTGCACCCGCATACGAGTAGACAAGCAGGCATTGCGAAGAAATTCTCGTCCTGGTGGAGTCGCCGCCAACATTACAATGGCAATTATCGCGGTTGCAGATACGAGAAACACTGTTTGCCCTACGCGGCCTTCAGGGTATATATGATAATGCAAGCTATAGATTGCAACTGCCACGGCTCCTCCGGATATTGTTGGATAAATAACAGCCCATCGATACCAGTTTACTCTTTCGTGTTGCAGTATTCGACGATGCATCAAAGGTATAAGAATTAATAAAAACATCGAATTGACGGCAACCCATATCCAGGCTGCGGCGACTGCGCCATATTTCGGAACCGAAAATAGCAATGCAGGGATCATACATATAACTGCGACTGCGTTTGCAGTCATGGTCAACTTCGGCCACCCATGAGCTAGTTGTGCGGCGTAGGGAATATGGAGTAAGCCGTTAAGACCCGTTCCAATTACCAAGACCGAAATAATCGGCGCAACTGCACCAGAAATTTTGATATCGCCTGTCCACAGATAAATAATCTCCGACGAAAACAGTGATAACATCAATACAAGTGGCAATACGATGACTGATAGCAAGACAGAAAAGTTATGATATTCGGCGGATAATTTTTTATTTTCGTTTCTTGCCATTAGTGCGGATAATCTTGGGTACGCGATGTTGTATATTGGGACAACAAGCATAGAAAAAGCACCCGCGACGGTTACAGCCAGTGTGAAATATCCATATTGATCCAGTGGCAGTAAAGTAGACAACAGTATTTTGTCAATCTGCGTTAATATGGTGCCAAGAAAGCCAATAACGGCCATTGCTGCTGCGAAGCGCCATATTGGCTTGATTGCGACCATGGTGAATTTTCCCGTTCTGGGGCGGGTTGGGATGCTGCTTCGAACCCGCCACGCCAGCAACATCGCTTCCAGAAGGCTTATCGCAACCAGGACCAAGACAAAACCCGTCACGGATCTAGACACATAGACCAGCACCACCAATGTTCCAACCACGCGCACGGTTGCCAGTCCCCCGGTGACGACACCTACCCACACATGCTGCTGTAGGCCGAATAATGCGCCGCGATACAGGGCACTCAGCCATTGCAATGCAATGGCTACGCCCATGAGGGACAACGCGTTGGAGGCTGTCTCAATTGCAAGGTTTTCGGTCAGCAACCATTCAGAAGCAATCCTGAAGGAGAAAACTGCAGTCAGCATGCAAATGACAAGCGCGACAAGCAACGCAATCACCTCCAGAGTGCGGAGCAGGTTGCCTACGTCCTCTTGACTATCCTGGCCGGCACCGGAGCGCGCCAACTCTCGGTTCAACGTCGATGGCAAGCCCAAGTCCATCATTAACAGCCAGGCCTGAAGTGTTGCCAGAAATCCGATCAGGCCGATTGCCTCAATTCCAAGAAGGCGGATGTAAATTGGCATTACAACGACCCCCAACAGCGCCGCCCAACCATTTCCAAGATAGGACGCTACTAGGTTTCGATAAGCCCCCTTCATGGCCTACGACGTCGCCGTTCCGTTTAACTGCCAGGAGATTAGCGGGACCAACTACGGCCAATCTTGCGCAAGTACCCGTCCGGCGCCACCGTGATCAGCAATTTGTGAGGGATGCTTTCGTCGATCTCAAATTCGGGGTGGGTCTTCAAGTATTCCCAAACGGCGGTCTTGGGATTGTCACCAGGCCCCCAGGGACGGTCTGGGAACATTGCCTTTGGCATGTCTTCAACAATCGTGTCAAAGACCACACAGTAGCTACCCTCCGTAACCAGCGGCGCGTAGGCCTCTAGTTCTGCCAGCACATGGGCATGGGTGTGGTTGGAATCGAGGCAAACGAGCACGCGCTCGAACCCCTGCGCGACCTGCTGAACCTGCGCAATCACCTCTGGCGCAACGCTGGAGCCCTCGATCATCTGAATGCGGGAGGCCATCGGGTGGGCCTCAATCGCGGTCCGGTTGTGGGATCGAATGTCGATGTCGATACCCAAAACTTTCCGCTGCGACACCCTGGGGTCCAATGGTTCATCAGATTCAATAGCCTCACACAAGTCGACCAGAGCAAGCAACGAGGCATTCATCACTAAGGAACCACCATGGGCGATGCCGGTTTCAATAATCAAGTCCGGCTTGATCCGCCAGACGAGTTCCTGCATTGCCCAGGCATCATTGGGAAATTGTATGGCTGGCCTGCCGAGCCAACTAAAGTTATAGGCCCATTTATGCGGCGTTATTTCCCGAACCCAGATGCGTGAAAGCGCCTGTAAGTCTTTATCATCACCAAGACCATCAATGTTTCGACGAACTTCGCGATTAAATATCTCTTGTTGGCTCATGGAAATTCTTTCCAATACTTTGCATCAGAACAAATAAATTTAACGCCTTCCTTCCCGCAATTGGCAACTAGATCAAGACCAGTCAAGAATGGTGTAAAAGCGCCATGCATCTGTGGATATTCTATTTTCTTATAATTCATATACTCCACACGAATATTACAGTGCTCAAATATTTCATGGTTGAGATAATTCAATGCGCCATGTCCGGTGATATAAGTAGTGGCATGAAATCTGACACAAATATCACGTAATCTTTCACTACCTTTCCCTCCTATTTCTAGATTAGATGAGCAAATAAATCTCCTTCCATTCATCAATCCGAAATAATCTGAAAGACAATTCACGGATGCACGCGACAGATCGCCAAGGGAGTTTACCTTTTCAGAAAAAACCTTGTCGACTATATTAAGCATTTCATCGATATAAGGTGTGGCGCTATAAGCATGCTTGAGCAGTTCTCTGTGCCTTGTACGCCAATCAACACGCTCATCAATAGATACTTCATTTATCAACTGTCCTTGATGGAGATCCCGGAGTGGCACCGTAAGCCATGAAACACCGTTTTCTCTCTTTATCTGAACTCGATTAAAGAAACCTCGAGCATATTGAACATCATCATAATGAATAAATAAGTCGGCCAATCTTATTTGCTCCAACAACCCAACCCAAGGAAAATACATTGGCTGACTAATTACAATCCTCATGGTGTCGGTGTTATTTTGCTTGAATCAAGAATGATTCATAACTGGAGTAAAGCTGATCATTCCGCAGAAAAGGGCGCGCAGTCGATCCATCAACATTGAGGAAAGTATGTTCCGCCAGTGTGCCTGGCGACCTAAGGTGATCAACCCAAACCAACGTTAGCCAGACCTTTTGAAGGTAGCTTAGATGTTCCGCTTCAGCTAACGACATGTAACTTGAAAGAGGAGCCGCAACTTGTGCAACAATTGGACCAGTGTCCAGTCCTGCATCAACTCGATGCAGCGTTCCCCCAAGAATCCTCACCCCCGCGTTAAACGCATCTCTTACAGCATTCAAGCCTGGAAAAGATGGCAACAGAGACGGATGAATGTTCCATACACGAAGTCTATCTATCAGGGGAGAGCTAACTCGACGCGTGTAAAAGAGAATAACATCATTACACTCTTCAATTTCAAAAATGTCACATGCATCTTTTGAAAATTGGACAGCATTATCGTATTTAATACGAGAATGATTGCATTTTTTTTCAGCGGCCAAAGTTTCAAATCCGCAAATTCGGTCTGTGACAATAACCCATTCGATCTCAACTCCCGAATCGAAAAGGCATTTATCGGCAGCAGCAAAGGCACTGCCTCCGCTAGAACCGATGATGCCAAGGCGCAAAGAAGATTTCATGCTTTTTCTAGATGTGTTTTTTCAAGAACAGTACAAATTCGCCGAATTTCCTGCTCAGTCATATCGTGGTAACTCGGCAAATTAATTGACCTACTCGAAACGGAATTCGCTTTCACGTTCCTGAAGACAGGATCAAACATCTTCAATCTAGATAGTGGCCAAAAAACCACCCGCGCGTCGATATTCTCCGCAGCAAAGGCTGTTCGCAGCATCTCCCGAGTCACCCCAGTCTCCCGTGCAAAGACCACCGTCGGCATCCATGCGCCATTGATCGTGCCTTCAGGCTCCGGGTTCATGCTGACCCCCGCCAATCCCGACAACTGTGCCTTGTAAGTGGCGAGGATTTCGCGCTTTCTGTCGACCAATTCCTCGATTCGCTCCATCTGGGCGCAGCCAATAGCCGCCTGAATGTTGGACATCTTGTATTTGAAACCGACTACTTCCGGCCAAAATTGCCTGGTCTGGCCGCGGGCGCGGCCGTGGTTGCTGAGTGTTAGCACCCGTTCGAAAAGGTCGGCGTCGCTGGTGACGAACATGCCGCCCTCGCCGGTAGTCAGCGTCTTGGTTCCGTGAAACGAGAACACGCCGAAAGTACCCATGGATCCGGCGCGTCTACCGTGCCAGACGGAGCCGATGGCTTCGGCAGCATCTTCGATGATGGGAATGCCATGCTTTCTACCGATAGCCAGCAAGCGATCCATGTCGCACAGGTTGCCATATAGGTGGACAGCGATGATGGCCTTAGTGCGCGGGGTGATCGCGGCTTCGGCCTGCTCCGGGTCAATGCACCAGGAGTCCGGCAGGATGTCCACAAA
>ERZ1645187.4059-NODE-4059-length-11981-cov-11.754318_pt1 | contig 11981 bp, 9 predicted proteins | sample MGYA00575352_ERZ1645187 | MGnify/ENA primary metagenome ERZ1645187 (study PRJEB40837, sample SAMN11349314) | freshwater sediment metagenome | isolation source: river sediment | host: Sediment | place: India: Wazaribad , New Delhi | collected 2017-02-21 ... | reverse complement strand
GGCGCCGAGGTGGAGATCGGGGGCGTGGCCGCAGACCAGGCGGAGGCGTTCGCGAACCTGGGGTTGGCGCTGGCCCTCGCGATCGTCATCGTCTACATCGTGCTGGTGGCCACGTTCAACAGCCTCGTGCAGCCGCTGATCCTGCTGGTCTCGGTGCCGTTCGCGGTGACCGGGTCCTTGGTGGCGCTGCTGGTGACGGGGACGGCGCTCGGGGTGCCGGCGTTGATCGGGTTCCTCATGCTGGTGGGCATCGTGGTGTCCAACGCGATCGTGCTGATCGACCTGATCAACCAGTACCGGTCACGCGGCCGGTCGCTCGCCGAGGCGGTGACCGAGGGCGCACGCAAGCGGCTGCGGCCCATCGTGATGACGGCGGCGGCCACGATCTTCGCGCTGCTGCCCATGGCGTTCGGGATCACCGGGGGCGGGTCGTTCATCTCGCAGCCGCTCGCGCTCGTGGTGATCGGCGGCCTGATCAGCTCCACCCTGCTCACCCTCGTGGTGGTACCGGTGCTCTACACCCTGTTCGAGCGGCGCACCGAGCGGGGCCGGCGGCGCGCGGAGGCGTGAGCCTCAGGCAGCGGCACCCTCCGGCCAGGTGAGCCGGCGGCGCAGCCACAGGGCCACGTAGACCAGCCCCACGAGCACGGGGACCTCGATCAATGGCCCGACGACGCCGGCGAGCGCCTGCCCGCTCGTCACGCCGAAGGTGCCGATCGCCACCGCGATGGCGAGCTCGAAGTTGTTGCCCGCCGCCGTGAACGCCAGCGTGGTGGTGCGGGGGTAGGTCATCCCGAGCGCCCGCCCGAACCAGACGCTGCCGCTCCACATCAGGGCGAAGTACACCACCAGCGGCAGGGCGATGCGGGCGACGTCGAAGGGCCGGTCCGTGATCTGCTCACCCTGGAGGGCGAACAGGAACACGATCGTGAACAGCAGTCCGTACAGCGCCCACGGGCCCACCTTCGGCAGGAACCGGGACTCGTACCACTCCCGGCCCTTGGTGCGCTCCCCGATCACACGGGAGAGGTACCCGGCCAGCAGGGGGATGCCGAGGAAGATGAGGACGGACTTGGCGATCTCCCACGGCGAGACGTCCAGCGACCCCTGCTGCAGGCCGAGCCAGCCGGGCAGCACCGAGAGGTAGAACCAGCCCAGCCCGGCGAACGCGATCACCTGGAAGATGGAGTTCAACGCCACCAGCACCGCGGCGGCCTCGCGGTCCCCGCAGGCCAGGTCGTTCCAGATGATCACCATCGCGATGCAGCGGGCCAGGCCCACGATGATCAAGCCGGTGCGGTACTCCGGTAGGTCCGGGAGCAGCAGCCAGGCGAGGGCGAACATGAGCGCTGGTCCCACGATCCAGTTCAGCACCAGGGAGGCCACGAGCATGGTGCGGTCCTGGGTGACGGTGTCGAGGCGGTCGTAGCGCACCTTCGCCAGCACCGGGTACATCATCACCAGCAGCCCGATCGCGATCGGCAGGGAGATCCCGTCCACCTCCACGGCGGACAGGCCCTCGTTCAGGCCCGGGATGAACCGGCCCAGAAGCAGGCCCGCCACCATCGCAGCCCCGATCCAGAGGGGCAGGAAGCGGTCGAGGGTGGAGAGGCGCGCGGCAACGTGGTGCTCGTCCGCGCTGGCGGCCTGGATCGTGGGTTGGGGCGGGGTGGCGGCGGAAGGCTGCGGGGTGGCCTTGGGCTGCTGCGGAGAGGTCATGGGGATTCCGTTCCGGAACGTTCAGCGAGTGGGGGCAAGTGCGTCGAGGGGCATGAGTTCTGCGAGCGCCTCGCTCTCCAGGTGGTAGTGCACCCACGTGCCGCGGCGCTCGGACGTCACGAGGCCGGCCTCGCGCAGCACCTTCAGGTGATGGGAGATGGTCGGCTGGCTGAGGTCGAGCGGGACGCTGAGGTCGCAGACGCAGGCGGTCCCGCCGTCGTGCGCCGCGAGGGTGGCGAGCAGCAGGAGGCGGGTGGGGTCGGCCAGCGCCCTGTAGCCACGGGCGAGGTGCGCGGCCCGGTCCGGGGCGATGCCCGGAGGGACGGGGTCGGGGCTGCAGCCGGTGGTCTCCCAGGACGGCGCCGTGGCGTCTGCTCGGAGCCGTGGGGGGAACGTCGCGGTCACGCTCGAAGTATGGCGCCTTGATTCGATGATTGTCGAATCAATGCCCGCTAGCTGACAGATGCGGCGGTGTATCACGGGTGATACGCTGCGGGCATGGCCAAGGTCACCATCCGCGAGCTGCGGAACCACGGTGGAGACGTCCTCGCGCGCGTGGCGCGCGGCGAGACCCTCACCGTCACCCGCGACGGCGAGCCCGTGGCCCAGGTCAGCCCGCTCCCCCGCCGGCCGGCGCCCGTCACGGAACTGATCGAACGACGTCGTCACCTGCCCCACGTCGACGCCGCCCGGTTGCGCGTTGACATCGACGAGATCGTGGACCCCACGCTGTGAAGGGCATCCTCGACACCTCCACTCTCATCGACCTCGCCGATCTGGACGCGCAGGACCTGCCCTCGGAGCCCCTCATCACGGCGATCACGCTCGCCGAGCTCTCGGTTGGCCCGCTCGTTGCGCGGTCCGAGACGGAGCGTGCCGCCCGGCAGGCGCACCTGCAGCAGGCGGAGGCCGACTTCGAACCGCTGCCGTTCGACGCCGCGGCCGCCCGAGCGTTCGGCGCGGTCGCGGCCTCGCTTCGACGCGCGGGACGGAAGCCCGCGGCCCGCGCCTACGACGCGCTCATCGCGGCGACGGCGATCTCCAACGGGCTGCCGCTCTTCACGCGCAACCCGGACGACTTCTCCGGGATCGAGGGCCTGGACCTCCGGCCGGTGCCACACGAGGGAGCCGGGCCGGCCGGGGGCGCCGGACCAAGCACCTGAGCGGCGCCACCTGTCACAGGTTCGTGGTGCGCTCCTGCGCCTCGGAGTAGCGCGCACCTTCGATCGTGATGCGGGCGGCAGCCTCCTCGATCGCCGCGAGGTCCGCCGCCGTGAGCTCCAGCTCCGCCGCACCGAGGTTCTCGTCCAGGCGGTGCAGCTTGCGTGTGCCCGGGATCGGCACGATCCACGGCTTCTGGGCGAGTAGCCACGCGAGCGCCACCTGCGCCGGGGTGGCGCCCTTCGCCGTCGCGATCTCGCCGAGGAGGTCCACCATCGACTGGTTCGCGGCCCGCGCATCGGGGGCGAAGCGGGGGATCGTGTTGCGGATGTCCACGGCCTCGAAGGTGGTGTTCGGGTCGATGGTGCCGGTGAGGAAGCCCTTGCCGAGCGGGCTGAACGGCACGAATCCGATGCCGAGCTCCTCCAGGGTGGGGATGATCTCCTCCTCTGGGCGGCGGTACCAGAGCGAGTACTCGCTCTGCAGGGCCGTGACCGGCTGGACGGCGTGCGCGCGCCTGATCGTCCCGGCTGCGGCCTCGGACATGCCGAAGTGCCGCACCTTGCCGCCGTCGATCAGCTCCTTCACCGTGCCGGCCACGTCCTCGATCGGCACGTTCGGGTCCACGCGGTGCTGGTAGAGCAGGTCGATCACGTCCACGCGGAGCCGCCGGAGCGAATCCTCCACGGACGCGCGGATGAGCTCCGGCCGGCTGGAGACGCCGCGATGCTCGCCGGTGGCCGGGTCGAGGTCGAAGCCGAACTTGGTGGCGATCACCACCTGGTCGCGCACCGGTTCAAGTCCCTCGCCCACGAGTTCCTCGTTGTTGAACGGCCCATACACCTGAGCGGTGTCGAAGAAGGTGACGCCGCGGTCCACCGCCTCGCGGAGGAACGCGATCATCTCCTCCTTCGGCGGGAACGGGGCGTAGGTCTGGGTCATGCCCATGCAGCCGAGGCCAAGGGCGGAGACCTCGAGGCCCTGGCCGAGCAGACGCTTCCTCATCGTGGGGTCCTTTCGTAGCGTCGCGGCCGATGCCGCGGGGGTTGCCTGATCCCATCCCACCGCATCTCACCCTCCGCCGGCGCGTCACTCACGCCCGATCGAGCGTGTCAGTGGGTACTCATACAGTTGTTCGTATGGCAGCAGTGGCGGGGGTCGAGCAGACCAGGCGTCTCGAGGTGGATCCCCACCCCGAGGGCGTGATCGTGGGTGACCTGCACCGGCGCGTGCTCGGCTGTCTCAGCCCGGACACCTCCCTGGAGACCCTGTCCCGGCTGGCCACGATGGACTGCTCCATCGAGGCGTCGCTGGAGTCGATGCGCCACGCCCAGCGGGCGGCCGCGCGGGCGGCGTGGGTGCAGGCCCGGCACGCGGCCCGCCTCGCGGGCAACGTACTGTTCCGCGCCGAGGACGCTCACGGCGAGGTCAACGCGGTCTGCGAGGAGATCTCCCTGGCGTTGGGGACCACCCGCACCCAGGCGGAGCGGCTGGTGCAGGTCGGCCGGGCTGCAATCGCCGACGGACCGCTCCTGGACACCGGCACCGCGCTCCACGCCGGGGACATCACCCTGGAGGTGGCCTGGGAGTTCGTCCGCGCCCTGTCCCCGGTCGCGCTCCCGGTGGCACTCGCCGTGGAGGCCGAGGTGCTGCCCGAGGCGCCCGGGCACACCCCGGGCGAGGTGCGCTCCGCCATCGCCCGCGCCCTCATCGAGATCGACCCCGACGACGCCGACGCCCGCCACACCCGCGCCCGCCACACCCGTGGGGTCACCCGCCCGCACCCTCTCCCCGACGGCATGGCCCGCGTCTCCGCGTTCCTGCCCGCCGACGACGCCGCCGCCCTGGATGTCGCGCTCGACGCCGCCGCACTCGCCGCCCACACCGCCGGGGACCACCGGACCACCGGTCAGTTGCGGGCCGACACCCTCGCTGCGTGGGCGGCCATCGCCCTGCACCACGGCACGGACGTCACCCTCGAGTCCGGGCAGACCGTGCGCTCCCACCCCGCGAAGGTGGCCGTGACCGTGCCGCTGGAGGTCCTGCTCCGCGCCCTGCCCGGCTTCACCCCGCCCGCGAGCGTCGGAGAGGTGCTGGCGGCGGACATCACCGGGATCGCGCCAGACGTGGACCTCGCCGACGCCGACGCCCCCGGCCCCGTCAGTGACCTGGGCTCAGGGCACCGCACCGAGGCGGCAATCCTCGAGGGCTACGGGCCCATCGCCCCGGTCATCGCCCTCATGCTCGCCGCCGGCGGCACGTGGCAGCGCCTCGTCACCGACACCCTCACCGGCCGGCCCCTGGACGTCGGCCGCACGCGCTACACCCCGCCTGCGGACCTCGCCACCGCCCTGCGGGTGCGGGACCAGCACTGCACCCGCCCCGGCTGCGCCACCGCCGCGCGGAACTGCGACCGGGACCACGTCCACGAATGGGCCGACGGCGGACCCACCTCCGCGGACAACCTCACCCACCTCTGCCGCCACCACCACCGGCTTAAGTCCCTCAACCTCGCCAAACCCAGCCCCGCCGACCAGGGCAACGAGCGCACGTGGACCACCGTCGCCGGCCGGAGCTACACGCCCATGCGCGCCCGGCCGCCCAGGAAGCGCGCCGGACCACCCCCCGGTGAGAAGCCGCCCCCCGACCCCGGCAAGTTCAACCCGCGTCAATTCGACGGACCGCCACCCTTCTGACGAAGGCTCCCTCGCCGGTGAGGTGGGCGCGTGCCCACGGGCGGCAGTCTCCGTCAGTTCGGGTCCGTCACCTCCAGCACCGCCGCCAATTCAGCCGTGGAACTGCCGCCCACCCACACGTCGAGGGTGGTGGCATCCTGCACCCAGCCCCGGGTCACGGCGCTCCAGTAGCGCAGCTGGTCCGGACCGAGAGGGAACGTGACCGTGCGGGTCTCGCCCGCCGCCACCGCCACCCGCGCGAAGCCCTTCAGTTCCCGCACCGGCCGGGTGGATGTGCCGTACCGCTGGTGGACGTAGAGCTGGATCACCTCGTCGGCGTCGCGGTCCGAGGTGTTGCTGACGTCCACCGAGACCGTCGCCGTCTCCCCCACCGCCATCGACTCCCGATCCAGCACCAGGTTCGCGTACTCGAACGACCCGTACGACAGCCCGTGCCCGAACGGGTACAGGGGCGTGGACTCCTCGTCCCAGTACCGCCTGCCCTGCTCCTCCGGCTGGAACGTCCGGTTGTGGTTGTACACCAGCGGCACCTGCCCCACGTGCCGCGGCCACGTGAACGGCAGCCGCCCCGCCGGCGAGACGTCCCCCACCAGCGCCGCCGCCACGGCCTCGCCGCCCCGCGTCCCCGGGTACCAGACCGCCAGGATCGCCGGCACGTTCTCCTGCGCCCAGCGCAGGTCCAGCGGCCGGCCGGACATCACCACCAGCACCACGGGCGTGCCCGTCGCCACCAGGCGCTGCAGCTGCTCCAGCTGCCGGCCCGGCAGCTCGAGGGTGCTCACCGACGCGGCCTCCCCGATCTGGTTCTGGCGCTGGCCGGCCACGACGATCACGACGTCGGACTCCGCCGCCAGCTCGACGGCGGCCGCGATCGCGGCGTCGTCGTCGTAGCCCGCGGGGGTGTTGGCCACCAGCGTGTCGAAGCGGTCGAACATGGAGGGGAAGCGGCGCACCGGGATGGACGCGCCGTCGGCGTGCTCCACCACCACTCCCGCCCCCAACCGGGCGCGCAGCCCGTCCAGGATGGTGACGGTCTCACCGTTGTCCTGGTCGAAGCACCACGGGCCCACCGTGTCGCGCGGGCTGGCGGCGAGCTGCCCGACGACGGCGACGCGCCGCAACGCCACAGCGTCGAGCGGGAGGAGGGGCGCGCCGTCGTCGGCCGCGTTCTTGAGCAGCACGAACGTCCGTTCGGCGGCGGTGCGGGCAAGCTCGCGGTGCGCGGGTTCGTCGAGGACGGCGGCGGTGGCGGACTCGTCCACCCAGGGGTTCTCGAACAGCCCGAGCCGGAACTTGACGCGCAGCACGCGCCGGACGGCCTCGTCGATAACCTGCTCGGACACCAGTCCGTCGGCCACGGCCTGCGGCAGGCGGGAGAACGCCGGATCGAACATGCACATCTCCATGTCGAGGCCGGCGGACACGGCACGGGCACCGGCGTCGGTGAGGTCGCGGGCGAAGTGCTGGGTCTCCATGGACCGCACGGCGTTGGCGTCCGAGACCACGAACCCGTCGAAGCCGAACGCCCCGCGCAGCACGTCGGTGAGCAGCCAGCGGTTGCCGGACGCGGGCACCCCGTTCAGGTCCATGTACGCGCCCATGATGTTCGCGGCCCCCGCCTCGACCGCCGCCCGGAACGGCGGGAGGTGGACGTTCCAGAGCTCGGAGTCGGAGATGTCGGAGTCGTCGTAGTCCCGGCCGCCGAGCGCAGCACCGTAACCGGCGAAGTGCTTCGGCCCGGCGAGGATGCTCTCGGGCCCGAGATCGCCCTGGAAGCCCCGCACCTGCGCGGCAGCCACCGCCCCGCCCAGGAACGGGTCCTCGCCCGCGCCCTCGATGATCCGGCCCCAGCGCGGGTCGCGGGCGATGTCCACCATCGGCGCGAACGTCCAGTGGATGCCCGACGCCCGCGCCTCCCGCGCCGCCACCCCCTGCCCGGCCTCGACCACGTCCGGGTCCCAGGACGCGGCCTGGGCGATCGGCACCGGGAAGATCGTGCGGAAGCCGTGGATCACGTCGAAGCCGAACAGGAGCGGGATGCCGTGCCGGCTGCCCTCGATCGCGATGCGCTGCAGGCGGTTGGCGCTGGCCGGATCCTTCACGAACAGCGCCGCGCCAGCGCCCCCGGCCGCGATCGCGGCCTCCACCATCCGCGGCTGCTGGGCGAAGGCCTCTGCGTCCAGCGGCATCGCGTCCGCGACGGCGTCGCGTGCCTCGCCCTGGTCGCCGGCGCCGCCGCCATCCCCCTCGCCGCCGCCATCACCCTCACCACCGCGACTGCCGCCGCCATCAGCCTCGCCGCCGCCGAACGCCCCGAACCAGAAGTACTGCGTGAGCTGTCCAGCCTTCTCCTCCAGGGTCAGCCGGGAGAGCAGGTCGGCGACCCGTTCCTCGACCGGGAGGTTGGGGTCACGGTAGGGGTGCTCGGGCATGTCGGTGCTCCTCGATCGACGCATCGTCGCCCGGCCTCCGGGCCACGCTCCCCTTCACGCTAGTGGAGCGCGATCCCGGGCACCTTGCCCCTCACGCGAGGTGGTGGCACGATCGCGCAGGTGAACGCGTCCCGCACCACCCCGCACCCCGCTGACGCACCACACCCCGCAGACGCCCCGCACCCCGCCGACGCCCACAGCCTCATCCGCGTCCACGGGGCCCGGGAGAACAACCTGAAGGGCGTGGACGTCGAGATCCCGAAGCGGCGGCTCACCGTGTTCACGGGAGTCTCCGGCTCCGGCAAGAGCTCGCTGGTCTTCGACACCATCGCCGCCGAGTCCCAGCGCATGATCAACGAGACCTACAGCGCCTTCGTGCAGGGGTTCATGCCCACCCTCGCGCGCCCGGACGTGGATCACCTGGAGGGCCTGACCACGGCGATCATCGTGGACCAGGAGCGCATGGGCGCGAACGTCCGCTCCACGGTGGGCACGGTGACGGACGCGAACGCCCTGCTCCGCCTGCTGTACAGCCGCCTGGCCACCCCGCACGTCGGCGGGCCGCAGGCCTACTCCTTCAACGTCCCCTCCGCCACGGGGACCGGCGCCATCAAGGTGGATCGCGGGGAGGGCAAGGACCAGCGGAAGCCCGCCACCTTCACCGTGGTGGGCGGGATGTGCCCGCGCTGCGAGGGCCGGGGCACGGTCTCGGACATCGATCTCACCGAACTGGTGGATGAGGGCAAGTCCCTCGCCGAGGGCGCGATCCAGGTGCCCGGCTACACGGCGGACGGCTGGTACGTGCGGCTCTTCGGCGCCGTGGTGCCGCTGGACACACCCGTGAAGGACTTCACCAAGCGGCAGCGGCAGGAGTTCCTGTACGGCGAGCCCCGCAAGGTGAAGCTCGAGAACATCAACATGACCTACGAGGGCCTGGTCCCCAAGATCCAGAAGTCCATGCTCTCCAAGGACCCGGACGCCATGCAGCCGCACATCCGCGCCTTCGTCGAACGGGTGGTCACCTTCGACACCTGCCCCGAGTGCGAGGGCACCCGCCTCGCCGCCCACGCCCGCTCCTCCACGATCGCCGGGAGGTCGATCGCGGACGCCTGCCGCATGCAGATCAGCGACCTCGCCGAGTGGGTCCGCGCCCTGGACGAGCCGTCCGCCGCACCCCTCCTCGCCTCCCTCACCCACCTCCTGGAGAAGTTCGTCGACATCGGGCTCGGCTACCTCTCCCTGGACCGGCCGTCCGGCACGCTCTCCGGCGGCGAGTCCCAGCGCACCAAGATGATCCGCCACCTCGGCTCCGCCCTCACCGACGTCACCTACGTCTTCGACGAGCCCACCATCGGCCTCCACCCCCACGACATCCAGCGCATGAACCGGCTCCTCCTCTCCCTGCGGGACAAGGGCAACACCGTGCTGGTGGTGGAGCACAAGCCGGAGGTCGTGGCGATCGCGGACCACGTCGTCGACCTCGGTCCCGGCGCCGGCACCGCCGGCGGCGAGGTGGTGTTCGAGGGCGACGTCGCCGCGCTGCGCCGGTCCGGGACCGTCACCGGCCGCCACCTCGGCGACCGCGCCACCCTCAAGCGTGAGGTGCGCACGCCGTCGGCCGCGCTGGAGATCAGGGGCGCGGCCACGAACAACCTGCGCGACGTCAGCCTCGACATCCCGCTCGGCGTGCTCGTGGTGCTGACCGGGGTGGCCGGCTCGGGGAAGAGCTCCCTGGTGGACGGTTCGGTGGCGGGGCGGGACGGCGTCGTCGTCATCGACCAGGCGGCGATCCGGGGGTCGCGGCGCAGCAACCCCGCCACGTACACCGGGTTGCTGGACCACATCCGCAAGGCGTTCGCGAAGGCCACGGGCGCGAAGCCGGCCCTGTTCAGTGCGAACTCGGAGGGCGCGTGCCCCGTCTGCAAGGGCGCGGGCGTGATCTTCACGGAGCTCGGGTTCATGGACACGGTCGAGACGCCGTGCGAGGAGTGCGAGGGCCGGCGCTTCCAGGCGAGCGTGCTGGAACTCAAGCTCGCGGGGAAGGACATCAGCGAGGTGCTCGCCATGCCCGTGGCGGAGGCTGCGGCGTTCTTCGGCGACGGCGTCGCCCGCACCCCCGCCGCGCACGCCATCCTGCGGAGGCTGGAGGACGTCGGGCTCGGTTACCTGACCCTCGGCCAGCCGCTCACCACCCTGTCCGGGGGCGAGCGGCAGCGGCTGAAGCTTGCCGCGCGGATGGCGGAGAAGGCGCGCGTCTACGTGCTGGACGAGCCCACCGCCGGGCTGCACCTGGCGGACGTGGCGCAGCTGCTCGCGCTGCTCGACCGGTTGGTGGATGGGGGGACGTCCGTCATCGTGGTGGAACACCACCAGGCGGTGATGGCGCACGCGGACTGGATCATCGACCTCGGCCCCGGCGCCGGCCACGACGGCGGCCGCGTGGTCTTCGAGGGCACGCCGGCAGAGCTCGTGGCGGGCCGGACCACCCTCACGGGCGAGCACCTGGCGGAGTACGTGGGCTGACGGGTCGGCCGGGAAGACGGTCCCGGCGCGGCCAGGTCACGGCGGCGAGGCCGAGGAGGTAGACCACACCCGTGATGCCCAGGTGGCTTGGCTCCACCGTGGGGTCGAGGGCGAAGGCCCACGTCGCGACCTCCCGGCCGGCCGAGCCCTGGCCGAAGAGCATCGCCATGAGGGTCAGGAGCACTCCCGGGAGCCAGAGGACCCGCCCGTCGGTCCGGGCGAGCAGCAGCGCGAGACCGGCGTGGAGGACCACGTTGCGGACGACGGCGGCCGGGGTGGCGGCGTCGCTGAGTGCCAGTCCTGCCAGGGCGATGGCGGCGGCGACTGCCGTGAAGGCGAGCGCCCATCCCGCGCGGGCGAGGAGGGGCGGGTCCGGCAACGGCATCCGCAGGTCCTCCACGCTTGCCATCCCCGCCCCGATCCCGGCGATCGCCGGCACCACGAGCAGGACCGGCAGTGGAACGGCCAGCGCGATGGGCCCGAACTCGGTGAGAACGTGCGAGCTGAAGGCGAGTCCGACTGCGAGTGAGATCCCCAGCATGAGGAGGCCCGCCCAGGTCTCGCGGACGACGGCGAAGTTCCGGATCGTGCGCACTGTCATGCGTCCCCCAGGTCGCAGCGGGACCACCGGTCGAGGATGTCCGCGACCTCGTCTGGGGGCAGGATGTCGGCCTCGGTCTCGAACTGGCCGGTGACGTCAGGAAGCCCGGCGAGGATCGACCAGGTCCCCATCAACCGTGCCAGGTCCTCCCAGTACCGTGCGGGCGGACCCTCGTCGCTCGCGAGCACCGCGCACCTCGGTGCGAGCATGCCCTGGATCGCGACCTCCTGCTCCCACTGGGCGTTGCCGAGGTCGCTCGGGTCGAGGAAGAAGGACCGCACCGTGGGGTCGCTCGGCACGTGGTTGTAGCTCTCCTGCTCGATGCGCGCGGGTACGAGGGCCGCGTAGCCGGCGTCGCGTGCGCTGTCCACGAGGGTGTTGATCCGGCCGGCGACGTCGTCGGCGTGGCGGGCGTGGTACTCGTACAGGCAGATCGTCGGGTCCCACTCGTAGCACCGGTCAGGCGGCTCGGGTGCGGCCAGGACCTTCCGGGACTCCGGCCCGGCGGCCTGTCCCGCCACCACCGCGGCGACGATCCCCACGATCAGCACGGCGCCGGTCACGGTGGGGACCACCCGGCCGCGGTGGTACCGGACGTGGACCGCGAAGGCTGCCACCGTCGTCGCGGCCAGGATGAGGGCCTGCGCCCCGAGGAACCCGAGATCGTAACGCCGCCCGAGCTGGGTGACGGTCGCGCCCCCGACGTCGAGGAGCGCGAACTGCGGTGAACCCAGTCCGGAGCCGCTCAGCACGTAGAAGGCGAGGAGGGCGACCACGGCTCCCGCGATCCCCGAGAGGATGGGTGGGGCGAAGCGTCCGATGAGCGACCCGAGGGCGGCGTACCACGCG
>ERZ1645187.4058-NODE-4058-length-11984-cov-7.099254_pt1 | contig 11984 bp, 15 predicted proteins | sample MGYA00575352_ERZ1645187 | MGnify/ENA primary metagenome ERZ1645187 (study PRJEB40837, sample SAMN11349314) | freshwater sediment metagenome | isolation source: river sediment | host: Sediment | place: India: Wazaribad , New Delhi | collected 2017-02-21 ... | reverse complement strand
AGCTTCGACTACTTCTGGCTTGCGATTCCGATGCCGGAGGATCGGGCAGAACTGAACGAGATAGTCCGCATGCTCCCTGAGTCGATCGGGGTTCTCGGACTGATGGACTACAGGCTGCAGCGACTACGTCAGGCGCAACGTAACCCGCCAACCGAACAGCGTCGGCGAGCAACGTGTGCGGTCACGAAGGCATTACTGGCGAGCAGGCTGAAACAGATCGGCTGATTTTTTTGTACTTCTTTTTATTGTTCCGCGACAATTATATTTCTCAAGGAGGTGTTTCTTATGAACACGAATCTGCAACCCGGAGTCCAGGCACTCCTGGATCACGTCGCAAACGCGAAAAGCGATCCCCAACCGAACAGCGCAACCAGTCAGCTCCGCGCTAAATGGGCGGCAGCACGCAAGCAGCGGCCGGTGCCCGGTGAGCCGATGACCCCCACCCCGCCGCGCGAGTGGGCCGGCGAGCCTGCTTTCCAGTTGCCCGGCGAGTGGCTCGGCATGCGCTCGATCCCGCCCGCGATCATGGGTCGGCACTGGATGACGATGGGCGAGACGGGCTCGGGCAAGACGGTGAGCGCCGTGCAGCCCCTGCTTTACTCGCTGCTGACCTACGAGCTTGCAAACGGCGACCGTGCTTCCTTGCTTGTGATTGATCCGAAAGACGAGTTGGCCGCGTGGATCCGCAAGAAGCTGGATGCCACCGGCGAGACCGAGCGTCTCGTGGTGGTCTCGCCGGAGCTGCGCGTCGTGTTCTTCGAGGGCTTGCAGCACCTCTCGATTACCGATCGCCTCGCACTGCTCGAAAGCATTGCACCCAACTACTACCGGGACCCGGACGGACACAGCGCACACTGGATCGAGCTGGGTCGCTCGATGCTGCGCGAGCTCGTGCAGGCCGAAGCGCTGTTTCGGGAAAAGCTTCCCGACGGGAGCCTGATGGAAGAAGCGCGCGCCGACCTGACCGACCTGGCCGGCGGCGCCATGGACAGCGACGCGGATCGCTCCTTCTTCGGCGATATGAAAACCCTGCTGAACTATGCGCGCAGCAGCCACCGCGCGCTCAAGCAGGCCCAGGGCGTTTTCGCAAAGATCGCAAATGAGGCGGGGCTGCCCGCCCGGATCGCGGATCCCTTCGGACGCTATGCCTCGGCCTCCGACCTGATCGAGCAGTTCAACTACGTGGGGATGACGCTCGATCCGCTGCTCGAGGCGCTGTGCAACCCGGACGTGCAACGCCTGGTCGAGCTCTCGCCCTTCGAGTTCGGCGGCGGTGAGGGCACGCTCTCGGTCCGCGAGCAGATCGAGAACGGCAAGGTGCTGCTGTTCTCGCCCGGCGCTATCGCGCACGAGAGCACCAACGTCGTCGGTCGCGTGCTCAAGACCAAGTTCTTCCAGGCCTCGTTCTGCCGCAAGAACAAGGAGCGCCCGGTCGGCTACGTGTGCGACGAGTTCCAGCGCTTCATCACCTCGGATCCGGAATCCGGCGAGCAGTCCTTCCTCGACCGCTGCCGTGCGCACCGCGTGATCTGCGTGCTGGCAACCCAGTCCGTGGCCTCGATCGAGTATGCGATCGGCAACGACCGGCGCAGCAACAGCGCGATCAGCGTGATCCTCAACAACACCGCCGGAAAGATCTTCATGCGCAACACCGACCCCTCGACGATGGGGGCGATGCGCAACCTGCTGCCCGCCGCGCCGCTTGGCAGCCCGCACGTCACCGAGGTGCGGCCGGCCACCACGCTGAAACCGGGCGAAGCCTACTACCTGCTCGCCGACGGGAAGTGGGGCCGCAAACAGATCCAGCTTCAGCCCGGCTTGCAGTAACCAACAGGACAACAGGAGAAAACACCATGTACAACACCATGCACACGATGACCGCCGCCCCGGTGATGACCGGGCCGGACAGCAGCTCCGCGCTCGTGACGCGGATCCTTGAAACGCACACGGCGCGCATCCTGTATGCCGCACCGGTCGAACCCATCGCGATGCAGCGCTGCGTCGAGTTGATCGACGAGAGCTTCAGCTACTACCAGTACGACCAGGTCGAGATCGAGATCGAATCGAATGGCGGTCGTGTCGACTCCATGCACTCGATGCGTGCTCGCATTGACCGCTGGCGTCGTGACGGCCGCAAGATCCACACCCGCGCCCTTGTCACCTGCGCCAGCGCCGCAGCAAGCCTGCTCTCGATGGGTGAGATCGGCGGTCGCACGGTTTCTCCCACCACGACGCTGCTCTACCACTTCAGCCGGGTGCACACGAGCAGCGCCGCCATCACGTCGGAACGCGCGCGGGATCTGACCCGCCGGCTCGACCGCGAGGACGAGCGCATGCTCGAACAGCTCCTCGACCACGTCATGGGAACCGACGAAACGGCAGCCGCAGCCTGGCTGCAGCGCGCGCTGGCGCGGATCGAGTGGGCCAAGGACTTCATCCGCCATGACAACAGCCAGAGGGCCTTCGTGCAGAAGGATGCAGCCGAACGCCTGCGCAAGCTCGAACGCACCCTCAAGGCGATCCGCAGCGAAAGCAGCATCCGCGCGCGCGTCCGCACGCATCTCGAAGCGATGTTCGCGCTCGACCAGGCTGCCGACCTGCTTGAAGCCTGGGCGCTGAACCTGTTCGACCGGATCGAAGATGTCACGCCCTGAACGCCAGCTGACGACCCCCGATCCCATGGCACCGGTGGTTCTGTTCTTCGACACCGAGTACACCCAGCGTGACAGCACGCATTGCGCGCCGATCAGCTTGGCGCTCGTTGCCCGTGACACGGGCGACGAGTTGTACCTGGTGCTCGAGGAGGGCTGGACGCCACAGGACTGCAGCGACTTCGTCCGCACCACCGTGCTGCCTCAACTGCATGCGCTGGATCCGCTCGTCTGCACGGCCGCCGGCGCGCTCACCGCGATCGAGACCTTCATCGCACGGCAGCGCTCGGATCCGTGGCAACCGGTGCAACTCGCCAGCGACTGGCCGACGGACTGGGACATGCTCATGCGGTTGCCGCCGGATCCACAGCAATGGGCGGCCGAGCACTCGATCCAGCCGGCGCTGATGCACCACCTGATCGACCGGCCCGATGCAATCCAGGCTTTCAACCGTGCCCGCGACCACTACCTGGCGAACCTGCCGGCCGATGGCGCAACCGGCCACCATCACGCACGGATCGATGCCCGTGCGCTTTACAACGCCTGGCACACCACCTTTCACACTGGAGACTGAACCATGAACACCGAAAAACAGCCCTGCACGAACCTCGCGAGCCTCATCGCAACGCACCTTGACCTTATCGGCCCCTGCACCCGCCTGCTGGCCCTGCACAGCCTGCCGATCGGCTGGTACGTCACCGTCAACAAGGTGCTGGCCGACCACAGGCGGCTCCTGAACTGCGACGGCAACAGCCCGAAACTCCATGTCGCGATCATCAACGCCGACATGGGGGAACTGCAGATCGGACTCCGGCCGCACTGGAACGACAGCCTGCCGCCTGAAACGCCGCTGGCGACCAACGTCCGCAGCCGCCAGGACCTGGAGCCGGACGAAGCGGAACAGATCGAGCGCCTGTTCGCCACCGCACCCGAGACGCTGACTCGGATGCACCTCAGGTACGCCGCGTCCGCACTGGTTCACAAGGCCAGGGAGGCCGTGAGGCACATCTGCGAGGAGTGCGGCGCGCCGGGCGAGCGGCAGAAGGATCTTCGTAAGCCGCGCGTGCTGTGTCCTCATCACTACGTCATCGCCCTCGCTGCGCAGAGGGAGACGCGTGAAGGAGGAAACGCTGCGAACTGGGGTAGCCGCGAGAGCTATCCCGATGATGATGACGACCTGGGTGGACTCTTCCATCATCGCCTGCCCGAGCAGGTCGAACACCCGGAAGCCGACACGCAACCGCAGGAAGGCGAGCAGGGGAAGAGCGAGTAGCAATCGAAAACAGTGAAAAAGGCCCTGTTGACGTTCTTTTCTTGTTCCGGCACAATTAAATCACTGGAGACCAACACATGAAAGCGAGCACTGTTTACACCAAACCGGTTTACATCTTCCTGGACTTCGACGGCGTTCTGCACGCGGACCGTTCCACGGTACTTGCTTGGCCGTACAACCCGGCCAAGCCCAAAGACAGGGGCCAATACAGGCACGCGTTCCACCAAGCCGATCTGCTGGAATTCACGCTGAAGCGCCACGTCCCGAATGCGAGGATCATCGTCAGCAGCACGTGGCGCACTGTGGCCGAGTCGGTGGAGGACCTGCGCTGTGAACTGCTGGGCGGCGGCTGCAATGCAGGGCTGGTGAACCGCATGGTCGGAATGACGCCGGTGTTCAAAGAAGATGACGAGCACGTGGATCCGACTGTCGGTCTGCGGCTGCAGGAAATCCTGGCCTACATCAACACGCACAACCTGAACGACGTGCCGTGTCTCATCTTGGACGACATCTACGCTTGGTTCACTGGCAAGGAGGGTCTCTTTTTCCCGCTCCAGTTGATCGATGGTGAGACCGGACTTAGCTTCAAGGACGCTTCTGACATTGCGGGGTGGTTCACCGAGCTCAGCGACGATCTCAAGCCGAAGAACTGGTTCTGGCAGATGAATAACAACACGACGCCGAAGGATGAACCGGAACCTGAGCTCGTTGCAGCATAGCCGTAAGCCACTCAACCTTTACGGGGCCTGTCTGCACAGGCCTCACCCATTACCTGGAGCACACCACGAGCATGAAACTCACGACCATTCTTCTCAGCCTCACCATCGCCTTGTCGACAACCGCGCTGCACGCTGCCCCAACTTCCAAACAGATCCTCGAGCTTCACGGAGCCGGTGACACGAGCTGCGGCGATGACGAGCGCGGCACCGTTTCCGAACTAAAGCTCTTGAGTGCGGCGGAAGCAAAGAGAATCACAGGTGGACAGATGGAAACCACCCCGAAGTCGAAATACTTGATGGTTATCGGCACGCTCAGCCCCGCAGCCGCTGAAAACTTCGGCGAGCCAACCTCCTGGTACATGCAGGAAGTCGATGCAAACGCGAAACTCGAAGAGTTCAAGCCGCTGATCGGGACGGCGAGTTGTCACATGATGGGTGATTGAAAATCGTTGGTATAGAAGCAACGATCCGTCGGTTCAGCGTCAAGGGCCCGCGCAGCTGGGCCCCGCAGGCGCGAACCCTTGACACCGCGCTGCACAAAATGTCCCCGTGGGGACAAATCGCCGTTGCGAAGGGTAGCATCAGCGAAACTGAAGTTTGGCCACGCCGCTCACGCAAATCGAGCGGGAGTGTTCGGCGAAGCACAGCCCCATCACACCTACCTTTTCAACAACTGGTGCGATAAGCGTTTGAAGGTGCCGTTCCATAACGGCTTCGGGGAGTGACTGGGTGTCGGCGGCCGCACCGGGGGCGCTTTCTCTGGACCGAGGGCCAGCCAGCGCGGTATCGCGCTCACCCGGGCGCAGTTCGACTGCTCTGATGGTCAAGCTGTCGGGCAGCTCGGCGACGGCGATGTTCCCGGTAGCCCCCAGCATCGCTTGCGGTAGCGGAACTAGCAGGAATAGCAGTAGCAAGGACCAGCGAGTCATTTGCCAACGTGCTGTAAGCGATGGAAGAGTAGATTCGCGGCAAACCGCCCGAACTGCGACGGATGGAGCACCAAGCGCGCTCTGGCCCGGTCTTGGTTGCACTAAACGCCTGGCACAAGGCCACCCTCAGGCAACTCTCGCAGAAATCGGCACTGGCCGACGCAATCCGCTATTCGCTCGCTCGCTGCGACGCACTCGTGCGCCACACCATCGATGAACGCATAAAGATCAACGTCACAGCCACCGAACGAGCGCTACACACCGTCACCCTGGGGCGCAAAGATTTCATCTTGCCTTAAATCTCCACTCGCACCACCCGTGGACGACTTACAGCCCTCTCTTCCTTGGAAATGATATTTTCCATTCTGTAAGCCTCGTACCTAGCAATGAGCCTTTCATCTTCCAAAACGCGAGCTAGTCCTATAACGCTGACACCCTCGCCTGTTATCCACTCCCAACCCTCGAAATTATCTGGAAAATCAATTCGTCGGCTGAACTCTCCAAAGTGTCGCCCTTCTATGGCTCCCATCAGATAAGCGTGAGCTACTGTTTCTTTTTTATTGTTTACTAAATCCCAGTGCGAGAATCCAGTTGGCAAAGATCCATGCTGCGCGGCTGAGTGCGCGACAGTATCACCATTTACGTCCTGGAGACTCCAGAAGGGAAAATCAGCAGGATGCACTTTGCCGAGAGTAGCTACATGTGCAACCGTAACCCCTGACTTCGTTGCCCAGTCCCAGCCATCGAATTCACTTGGAAGAAAACCTACCTCAGCCGCCTCATGTGCAAGAGTCCAACCATTGAGGTCAGACAGTCTCCAATCTTGACAGCCTTCGGGAAGAGAATCATGTGCCGCCGCTTCATGCGCGACAGTGCGGCCTCGATTGTCCGCAAGTTGCCACTGAGAGAACCCAGAGGGCAAGATCATATTTCTTGCTGCAATGTGGGCAACTGTAGTCCCTTTTAGATCACGCAGATCCCACATTGAAAACTGATCGGGTAACAGCCCCTCTGATGCAGCCACATGGGCTACAGTGGTTCCATCTTTGCCCGCAAAGCTCCAATCTTGAAAATCATCAGGCAGTACGCCCATCGCCGCAGCTGCGTGAGCTACCGTCCAGCCATCGTCATCAACCAGCCCCCATAAACTAAAATTTGAGGGCAAACGGCCGTGCATTACGGCTATGTGCGCAAGCGTAACTTCAACATCGAAGGAATCCATTAAATAGGGGTCGCGCCCTCTTAAAGCCCAAGCTTCTGGAGGCAAGTTCTCCGAAAAATCACCATTACCTACCCTCTCCACGAGCTCATCAAAATTTAGCCCTAACCCACACTTTGCCCCATCACTTTCCTTGCTCTGAACTTCGAATCTATCTTCCATAGCGAAACCTCTCATTATTAATCTTGTAATTTTATATAATTCGGGCATGAAAAAGATCGATGCCCGCAAACTCCCGCCCGGAGCCCTGGAACACATTCGTCGCCAAGCATTTGTGCCGCGCAAGCAAGGCTACACATGGGTTCACATCGCTGAAGTGTGTGGGGTCCATGTTGGTACCGTTTTGAAATGGGCGCGGCGCACCCAGGCCGACGATCTCCATAGCGTCATCAAGGGCGGGCAACGTGGTCGGCCTCATGGCTCGGGACGAACCTTGACGCTGGTTCAAGAGGAGCAGCTGCGCTTGAAGATCATCGGCTCGAACCCCGCCCAACTGCGTCTGCATCGCCGATACGTCCGGTCAATCCTGTCGATGAGCTGTTGCCCTGGACGGTCGGGTTGAAGAACCTAGCTCCCGAGCAGAAAGCCACCCGATGAAGCTGCCCGCCGCCGATCCGCTGGCAATGCTGAAGAACGTGGAGTGGTTGATCTCAGTGCTGACTTGCAAAGCAGATGCAGGTTGCTCCGAAGTCATCAGGGAGTCGTCGCAGCGGATGATTAAGGCCGTATGCAGCCCTCAAGTCTTCGCGCCCACCTCCGCAATAGCCATCAGAGCGACCTGGACGTTTGTAGTGAATGCAGATTACACAACTCTTAACTGCGTTTTCGCACAGAACTTCTTCTACCGGACTCGGTGGAATTGGCTCCAAGGCCCTATCTGGTTTCGCTGCCAGATGTTCCGGTCTGTTTGCTATTGCTACTGTCGCTATTTTTGCTCGCGTTACCTCCATGGGGCCGGGTTTATGAACAGCAGCAGCCTCGTTCTTGCTCTGCATATTAATCAGCGACGCCAGCTTGGTGCCGCAATCATCGCTCGGCACTTGGGAGGCCATTGCTACTGCTATTTGCGCTTTTTTTGCCACTACCAGTGCATCGCCATCAGGCTCTGCACTGGCAGTCGCAACATGCCCCTTACGCCCCCGGATCAGGTCGGAGAGCTTCATGCCACCGCCCCCAAGAGCGCCGGATTCACTTCGATCGTCAGCCGCTTTCCGTCATTGAGTAATCGGACACGCCCCAACTCCGAAAGCTCACGAATCGCGCCATCCAGCTTGGCACCGTTGCGCAGAGGGCCGTGCTGACGCACATGGTTTTTCCCGATGCTGTTTGTGTGCTTATCGCAGCAGTGCTGAATCAGCCAGCCATCAAGCCGCACCGCATCAGTCAGGTCGGGGTCTACGGTCAGCTCGCCAAAGAATCGCCGGGCTTCGGCCAGGTGCCACGCAGCAATCCGGCTGGCCCCTGCAAAGGCGTCGTAACAGACAGCGCCGGAGCCGTACTCGAACATCTGAAACAGCGCCGCGAGCCGCGCCGCGTTGTCGGCACTCTTTGAGGCGATGTCCCTTACGCCGTAAAGTTCGCCGCCGCTGGATAGCTCCGACTCGATGGCATTGTGGAACTCGATCCACGCATCCTTGGCTGCTGGCGACAACGGAACGACTACAGGCTCCAGAGCCCCGTCGTCGTTGATCGGCGCAGCCTGTTCGAGAATGGCTGCAATACGCTTGTGGAAGACAGCGAGATTTGGCCAGTGAGCCGGCGCTTCAGTGAAATGTCGGGTGCCCTGCGTGGACTCAGGCCACGCGAAGAGGAAGCGCGCGAGAAAGCCCGTGCCGCGTGCCAGGGTGCCTTGTTGCTTAAAGAAGTCCCGCAGGGTCGGCTCCTGGACTTGCAGGGCCACCGTCAGTCGTGCGCCACGCGCCGACCATGATTCTGTCGTCCGTCGCTCCGACGAGATCGTTGCTCCATCCCACAGCAGGTTCAGCGTCGCCATGTTGCGCATCCCGGAGTCGCGACCCATACCGTGCGATCCCAGCACGATCCCCGCCTCCGACGACACGATGCCCGCCGACGGCCAGACCTTTGCCAGTTGATAGCCCAGCGCCTCCGGCGTGATGTCACTGTAGATCATGCGCGGAACTCGCGGACTCTCCGGCTTCTCGTGCTGTAGATCACACAGTTCCACCTCCATCTCTGCGGTCGGCTTCTTGTCCCTCGCGAGCTGGCGAATTTTCTCCGTCACCCCGTTGCACTTCGCAGTCCATGCCGCCAGCGCAGCCGCATGGTCTTTCAGCGCCGGTTTTGCGGTCTCGGCTTGTGCCGCCTCGAAGTCGCGGATTGGCTTACTGAAGAATCCATCACAGGTCGATTTGCGCTCTCCGCTGTCCGCGATGGTCAGCAGGAAAAGTCCGACAGGCCCGTGCAGTTTATCTGCACGTTTCACGTCGATATGCGTCTGACAGGCCAGCGAAAGCGCCGCGAGTGCCGAACTCACCACCAGTGGCAGCGGTGCCTTGACGAAGCCCTGGACTTCCTCCACCGCCGCGCGGATCGCAGCCGGCAGTGCATCGACAGGGTATGCCGCAGGTTCGCTCTTGGACGTCAGTGGCAAAGGCGGCGGCCAGGCGTCGGAGTCGCCCTCGATCGGTTTATCAACATCAGCTTTTACCGGCCTGCTTGCGCTCGCTATCGCCTGCTTTACAGCTTCTGCACCCCGCGCAACATGTAGGTCATTGAAGTCCTTTTGACCTGGATCGCGCACATGCCCGAAGTCCGGAATCGCGAGCTTGCCGCCCACCTCCAGCGCTGCCTTTACCGCGCTTGGATCTGGAAGGCCCGTTTCCTTCACAAGATCGGCCAGTAACACGATCTCCGCGTACCTGTAACGGGCGCGCATGAACCGAGCTACGGCCAGCAGGTTGCCAGAGGCCAGCGCAGCAATCCCATGGTGCCCGGTCGCCTCCGACGCCGATAGCGTTGTCGCCATACCTTCACCCAGCAGCAGCACGCCCACCTCGTCGACTGGACGTCCAGTGGCCCAATACCCGCCCGCCTTGCTGCCACGCCCCGCCAAGGCGGTTTTGCGGCCCTTCCCGTCGATTAGCTCCACCGTGGACAGCGTGTCGCCTTGCTGCACCGGCACGACAAGCAATCGGCCTTCGAGAGCCTCTCCACTGGACTTCGGTATGTAGCCCAGGATGCGAGCCACATCGGCGACCTCAATCTCGCGCAACGTATTGGCCGGGAGAACCCGCTTACGCAGAAGATAGGCGTTGTCGGCACTGGCCGGGTTCGATGCATCGAGGATTGCCACCGCCTTTTGCGCTGTATCGGCACGCTCACGCTCGATCTCGGCAGCATCGGCCGCAGCTCGCTCGGCGGCAGCACGGCGGCGTTCTTCGATCTCGGCAGCGGTCAGAGGGGGGCGTTTGCCGTTGTCCTGCCAGCCACGCTGCTTGGCTTCGTAAAACAGGCTACCGATGCCCACCTTACCGTCTGGGCGGATGCTGCGCCACACGGCCTTGGAGTCGGTCGCGTCGTAGTTGTGGGCAGTCTGGCTCCAGGGGTCCCAGGTGTCGAATCCTGGCTCACCGAGTTCGGATTTGACCGCCATGCCCATGCGCAGCCAAAGGTCACGGTCAGCTGCGTCGATGTAGCTCAGTGCGCTGAAGATACGGTCGGTATCGTTGATGGTGTCGTAGCTCATGCCAGCACCTCCAGGCGCAATTCATCCTGCGCCACCCGATGCAGACGGCCGTATGGGGTCGAATCTAAGCTCCAAGGAATTTCATTGCTGGGTACCGTCTCGTAATTGGCGGCGTTCTTTCTCTTGTCGGTCATGGCTCGCCCCTCACGCCGTTGCGCCGCTAGCACGGGCACGCGCTTCGAGCCACATTTGAAGATCCGCACGGCGGTATCGCACATTGCGGCCGATCTTGAGAAACGGCAGGTTGTAGCGCCCGGTAGAGCGCCACACTCTCAGGGTGCCAGGGGAGAGATCGAGCATTACCGCTGCGGCGTGTTCGTCGAGTAGATCAGCGCCGGCAGCGATCAGGTTTTGAAGGTTTTGAGTATTCATAGTTCTCATCCAAAGAATCCCGCTGGGGTGCGGTATGGATGCGAACTTTGCGGAAATGCACGGTGCCTGTGGCCTAATTAGGCAGGTCGAGTTGCCTACTTAGGCGGAGACAAGGATGGCGCCATAGTTTTCGCCGCCTCCAGCCCCTTGCGGATGGTGTCGTCGGAGACGCTCACGTCCACGGACTTAGCTGCTTCTTCCAATTCTTTGGCGCTGGGCCACTTACGTCGCGGCCACACGGCTAGCAGCGCAGCAATAATGGCGACCAAGTTATTGTCTCGAGGGACGGGTTTCGACGGTCGGACCGGATCCTTGATCGTGTCAGGGGCAGGAGTCGCACTCTCCGATTTGAGCATCTTCACATCGGCAGCGGTCAAATACACAATATCTCTTGATATTTGATCCCAGTCCGGGCCAAGCTCCTGAGCACATTTCTCCTCGTTCATCAACGCCCAAAACGTATGGTCTTCATCGATCAACGAGAGTCTTCGTCCCCACCATTTGGTCGTCTGATTTTTCAGAAGCTCAGCTGCGTCTTTGTACAATAGCGGGACGAACAGGAAGTGCTGGATTCCATGGTCATGCGGAAACCAGGACAACTCTTCGTCGCCATTCTCCCGTGTCCCGCGCTTTTCGTAGAGCCCCTTCTCCGCGCTCAACACGGCGTTCAGCAGCCAATACAGTTGTATGCGTCTCTCAGCCGCTGCAATCAGGAGCGTTTCCGCATCGACGTCCAGGATTCCGGCGGCCTTCGCCAGCGGGATATATGTTGTCTCGATCATTAGCGCCCCTTTGCGCTTGCCCTTGAAAACAAATGCCGCGCCGGCCGGGCAAGGGAACCCGCTTTTCGGCCTCGAGGATCAGCCTCGGCATAGGCGCGACAGATCAGCCTCACGCCGCGCTGCGCTTGGTCGGAAGCGTCACCACATCCGCCGCATCCTTGATGCCCCCCGCCTCAAGCATGGCAGCGGTTGCGGTGTTGACCGAATCGCGAACGGGATCAAGGTCGAGTCGGGCATAGATCGCCGTCGCCTGCACGGACTTGTGGTTCAGGCTCTTGCCGATGATCGCCAGGGATGCGCCGGTTCTCGCCTGCCAGCTTCCCAGGGTGCGCC
>ERZ1645187.4056-NODE-4056-length-11987-cov-7.259722_pt1 | contig 11987 bp, 10 predicted proteins | sample MGYA00575352_ERZ1645187 | MGnify/ENA primary metagenome ERZ1645187 (study PRJEB40837, sample SAMN11349314) | freshwater sediment metagenome | isolation source: river sediment | host: Sediment | place: India: Wazaribad , New Delhi | collected 2017-02-21 ... | reverse complement strand
AGGCCGCGATCGATTACGAGGCGCGGCGCCAGATCGCGATCCTCGAGGATGGCGGCACGGTCGTGCAGGAAACCCGGCTTTATGACCCGGACAAGAACGAGACGCGCTCGATGCGCTCGAAGGAAGAGGCGCATGATTACCGCTACTTCCCCTGCCCCGACCTGCTGCCGCTCGAGATCGAACAGGGCTGGGTCGACGATATCGCCGCGGCGATGCCGGAGCTGCCGGACGCCAAGAAGGCGCGCTTTGTCGAGGCGCTGGGGCTCTCCGATTATGACGCCTCGGTGCTGACCGCCGAGGTCGAGAACGCCGATTATTTCGAAGCCGTTGTCGCGGTCGCGGGCGACGGCAAGCTCGCCGCCAACTGGGTGATCAACGAGCTCTTCGGGCGGCTGAAGAAGGACGGCGCCGAGATCGGCCAGAGCCCGGTTTCGCCCGCGCAGCTCGGCGGCATCATCGCGCTGATCAAGGCGGGCGATATCTCGGGCAAGATCGCCAAGGATCTCTTCGAGATCGTCTATACCGAGGGCGGCGACCCGGCGGAGATCGTGGTCGCGCGCGGCATGAAACAGGTCACCGACCTCGGCGCGATCGAGGCGGCGGTCGACGAGATCATCGCCGCGAACCCCGCGCAGGTCGAGAAAGCCAAGCAAAACCCGAAACTTGCGGGCTGGTTCACCGGTCAGGTGATCAAGGCTTCGGGCGGCAAGGCCAACCCCGCGGCGGTCAACGAGATCGTCGCGAAGAAACTCGGGCTCTGAGCCCCGAGGGGCGCCCCGCGGGGCGCCCTTTTCGTTCACCCCTTCGTTTCTTGACGGCGCGCACGCCGCGGCTAGAACCAGCGAAAGAACAGGCCGGAGAGCAAAATGTCCTATGAATACAAGGTCGTCCCCGCCCCGGTGAAGGGCGAGAAAGAGCGCGGTCTGAAGACCGGCGCGGAGCGCTTCGCCCATGCGCTCGGGGCCTTGATGAACGAACTCGGCCGCGAGGGCTGGGAATATTGGCGCGCCGAGACGCTGCCTGCGGAGGAGCGCGCGGGGCTGACCTCGAAGACCACCGTCTTCCACAATCTGCTCGTCTTCCGCCGCCCGCTCGGCGGCGAGACGATGGCGCAAAGCGTGGCCGAAGCCGCGGCGAGTTCGGCGCGCGCCAAGCTCTTCTCCGCGCTCAGCCCCGAGGGCCGCGCGCCGAAACTCGGCCCCGCCGAGGAAGACGAGGCCTAATCCAGAAACTCGATCGCGAGCGCATGCACGCGCGTGGTGATCTCGGGGCCCAGCGCCGCGAGAACCGCGCGATGGCGCGCGAGCCGGCTTTGGCCCGCAAGCCCCGGCGCCGCGAGGCGGATGCGGAAATGGCTCTCGCCGCGGCGGGCGTCTTCGGAATGCCCCGCATGGCGGGAGGATTCGTCAAGGACTTCAAGACGTTCCGGCGCGAGCCCCGCGAGGCGGGCGCGGATTTGATCGGCAATCGGCGAAATTCCCTGCGGCATTGGACAGGCCCCCTTCCCTCTCGCGCCAGATGGTCTAGACTGCGTGACCCGAGTCGGCGGGGGCCGTCAAGAGCCCTGCCGAGAGACGCGCGACAGACGAAAGAGGGCTGCATGAGCACCAGTGACCCGTTCGGTTTCAATATCTCCGCAGCCGCGGACAAAAAACGCCGCACCAAAGGCAAGCGCGGCATGTCCGGCGCTTTCGAGACCTCGACCCGGCAATGCGACCACAAGGGCTGCCAGGAGGCCGGCCAGTATCGCGCGCCGAAGAGCCCGAAGGTGCTCGACGATTACTATTGGTTCTGCAAGGACCATGTGCGCGAGTACAACCTGAACTGGAACTATTTCCAGGGTCAGTCGGAGGAGGAATTCCAGGCCTTCCTCGACAACGCCACCGTCTGGGAGCGCCCCACCAAACCCTTCAACCGCGCCAATGACGAGCGGCTGGGCTGGGCGCGCCATGGCATCACCGACCCCCATGAGATCCTTGGCGGCAATGCCACGCAAAACCCCGGCAAGGTCTCGGCGCGGCGCCTGCCGCCCACCGAGCGGCGCGCGATCGAGATCCTCGAGGCCAAGGAGACGATGACCAAGGCCGAGATCCGCAAATGCTACAAGGCGCTGATCAAGGTGCTGCACCCCGACATGAACGGCGGCGACCGCAGCCAGGAAGAGATGCTGCAAGAGGTGGTCTGGGCCTGGGATCAGCTCAAGGAGTCGCGCAACTTCAAATGAGGCGCAGGGGGCTCTGCCCCCTCTGGCCTGCGGCCATTCACCCCCGGGATATTTGCAGCAAGATGAAAGGCTCCGGTTTCATCTTGCCCGAAATATCCCGGGGGGCCCGGAACGGGCGGGGGCAGCGCCCCCTCCAGCCTCAATGCGCAGCCTTGCCCTTGCCGCTGAGCGCGGCGATCGCCGGGTCGATCAGTTTCGCCACGATCGGCAGGAGCACGAGCCCGAGCGCGAGCCCGAAGAGCCCGTCGAGCGCGGCGGTGACGCTCCATTCGGTCGCGCCGAGCAGGCTCTCGGGCACCGCATGGCCGGCCTTGGCGGCGAGCTCATGGATCAGATCATAGGGCGCATGCCAAAGCGTCTCGGCCAGCCCATGGAGCACGATCGAGCCGCCGACCCAGAGCATCGCCGCCGTGCCGACCGCCATCAGCGCCTTGAGAAACCCCGGCATCACCGCCACCAGCCCGCGGCCAAGCGCGCGCGTGGCGCCGAGCCGGCCGCGGCGCGCGAGCCAGAGCCCCACATCATCGGCCTTCACGATCAGCGCGACGCCGCCATAGACCACCACCGTGATCCCCACCGCGACCACCGCGAGCGTGAGCGCCTCCATCCAGACCGGTTGGCCCGCGGGCAGCGCCGCGAGCGCGATCGTCATGATCTCGGCGGAGAGGATGAAATCGGTCTTCACCGCGCCCGAGACCTTCTCGGCCTCGAGATGTTCGGGGTTTTGCGGGGCGGCGGGGGTGCCGTCGGCATGGGGGGCGGCGGGGTGGAAGAGATGCCAGACCTTCTCGGCGCCCTCAAAACAGAGATAGGCCCCCCCGATCATCAGGAGCGGCGTGATCGCCCAGGGCGCGAAGGCCGACAGCAGCAGCGCCGCGGGCAGCAGAAACAGGATCTTGTTGCGGATCGAGCCGAGCGCGATCTTGCCCACGATCGGCAGCTCGCGCGCGGCGGCAAAGCCATGCACATATTTCGGCGTCACCGCGGCGTCATCGATCACCGCGCCGGCGGCCTTGGCGCCCGCCTTGGTGGCCTGAGCCGCCACATCATCCACGCTCGCCGCGGCGATCTTCGCGATCCCCGCCACATCATCGAGCAGCGCCAGCAATCCACTCATCGCAATCCCTCACCCGGCCCCGATGGCCTGCGCCGAAAATAGAAGCCCGCGCGCGCCGTTACAACCGCCCCGCCGCTTGTGCCGGGCACAATCGCCCCCTTGCGAAGCCCTTTGCGATGGTCCACAAATTCCCCCAATTGCGAAAGGACGCCGCCATGACCGCTCTTGACCCCTCTGCCAAACCCACCGAAGAGATCGACATCCGCGAGGTGTTCGGCATCGACAGCGACATGAAGGTCAAGGGCTTTGCCGAGCGCACCGACCGCGTGCCCGACCTCGACCCGACCTACAAGTTCGACCCCGATACCACGATGGCGATCCTGGCGGGCTTTGCCTATAACCGCCGCGTGATGATCCAGGGCTATCACGGCACCGGCAAATCGACCCATATCGAACAGGTCGCGGCGCGGCTGAACTGGCCTTGCGTGCGCGTCAACCTCGACAGCCATGTCAGCCGGATCGACCTGATCGGCAAGGATGCGATCAAGCTCGTCGACGGCAAGCAGGTCACCGTCTTCCACGAGGGCATCCTGCCCTGGGCCTTGCGCAACCCGACCGCGATCGTCTTCGACGAATATGACGCGGGGCGCGCGGATGTGATGTTCGTGATCCAGCGGGTTCTGGAAACCGACGGCAAGCTCACGCTCCTTGACCAGAACGAGGTGATCACGCCGAACCCCTCTTTCCGGCTCTTCGCCACCGCCAACACCGTGGGCCTTGGCGACACCACCGGCCTCTACCACGGCACCCAGCAGATCAACCAGGGCCAGATGGACCGCTGGAGCCTCGTCGCGACGCTGAACTACCTCAGCCATGACGCCGAGACCGCGATCGTCTTGTCGAAATGCCCCCATTACAACACCGAGAAGGGCCGCAAGACGATCTCGTCGATGGTCCATGTCGCCGATCTGACCCGCACCGCCTTCATGAACGGCGATCTCTCGACGGTGATGAGCCCCCGCTCGGTGATCGCCTGGGCGCAAAACGCCGAGATCTTCCGCAATGTGGGCTATGCGTTCCGGCTGACCTTCCTCAACAAATGCGACGAGCTCGAGCGCGCCACGGTGGCCGAGTTCTACCAGCGCCTCTTTGACGAGGAACTGCCCGAATCGGCGGCGGTGATCGCCGGGCGCTGAGCCCTCTCCGATCCGCGAAGACGGCGCGCCACGCGGCGCGCCGTTTGCGTTTGGGCCGGGTCTCAGGCCGCTTTCGCCGCCTTGATCGCGCGCGCCCACCAGTCGATATCGGCGATCAGCCCCTCGGCGGATTTTTCCAGATGCGGCCCGAGATCGGCAAAGCTCTTGCCGCCCATCAGCGCGCCGAAATCGCCCCCGCCGATATTGACCCCGCCCGCGACCGGCACCATGCCGAAATTGATCGCGATCATCCGCAGATGCTCGACCGCGCGCGCCGCCCCCACGCCGCCATAGCCCACCGTGCCGATCGGCTTGCGCTTCCAGCCCTCGAACGCATAGTCGAAAGCGTTTTTCAGCACCGCGGTGATCGAATGGTTATATTCGGCGGTCAGCACGATGAACCCGTCCATCGCCTCGAGCTTCTCGCCCCAGGCCTGCGCGGCGGGCGCGGTGACGGGCTTGGCCGCCGGCGGCACCGGCTCGTCAAAGAACGGCAAGGCCGCCTCGCGCAGATCGAGCACCTCGATCTCCCAGCCCGGCTGCGCCGCCGCGATCGGCTCGAACCACGCCAGCACCTTGTCGGCAAAGCGCCCCTGACGGGTGGAGCTGACAATCAGCCCGATTTTCAACGTTTCGCTCATGCGGTCATCTCCTGTTCCTTGCGGCCGGCCATCCCGCCGCCTTCCCCACAATCTACCGCACAAACGCCGCAGGTGCCGGGATAGTTCTGTGCGCTCACAAACTATCAACCCGCCATTCCTGCAAAGACCCGCGCAGATGCGCAGCGCTCGGCCGTGCGATCCCTCTTGCCGCCGCCCGATGGCGGTGCATAAGATCACGCATGAGCAAGCCCCTCGACAACCCCGCCGACCCCTTCAAGAAAGCCCTCGCCGAGGCGACCAAGACGCTGGCCGATGCCCCCGATCTGACGGTGAGCTACAGCGTCGACCCCTCGGGCGTCTCGGGCGACACGATGCGCCTGCCGCAGGTCTCCCGCCGGATGACCCGCGACGAGGTGCTCTTGGCGCGCGGCACGGCCGATGCGCTGGCGCTGCGCACGCGCCACCATGATGCGGGGCTCGGCGCGCGCTATGCGCCCTCGGGCGAAATGGCGCGGGCGCTTTACGAGGCGATGGAGGGGGCGCGCTGCGAGGCGCTTGGCGCGCGCGACATGCCCGGCACGCTCTCCAATATCGACGCGAAAATCGCCTGGGAGGCCGAGCGCAAGGGCTATGGCCAGATCCGCAGCCAGGCCGAGGCGCCGCTCGCGGTGGCCGCGGGCTATTTCGTGCGCGAGCTTGCGACGGGGCGCCAACTGCCCGCCGCGGCGACGCATATGCTCGATCTGTGGCGCCCGTTCATCGAACAGACCGCGGGCGCGGATCTGAGCGATGTGGGCGATGTGCTGGCCGATCAGGCGGCTTTCGCGCGCCTTGCCCGCAAGGTGATCGCCGATCTGGGCTATGCCGATCAGCTCGGCGAAGACCCCGACCAGCCGATGGATGACGCGCCCAACGAAGAAGAGGCCGAGACCGACCCCGACGCCGGCGAGGAGCAACAGGGCGAGGAAAGCGAGAGCGACGACGGCGAAGCCACGCCCGAGCGCGCGCAGGATCAGACCCAGGACCAGACCCAGACCACGGTCAGCACCGACGACGCCTCCGATCAGGAGCTCGGCGAAGAAGTCGAGATGCCGCAGGCCGACGCGCCCCCCGAGCCCCCCGCCCCGACGCCGCCCTCGGCCGCCGACCCGAATTACAAGATCTTCACCGCCGAATTCGACGAGGAGATCCGCGCCGAAGACCTCGCCGAACCGGCCGAGCTCGAACGGCTGCGCGCCTATCTCGACCAGCAGCTCGAGCCGCTCAAGGGCGCGGTCTCGCGGCTGGCCAACAAGCTGCAACGGCGACTGCAGGCGCAACAGAACCGGAGCTGGGAATTCGACCGCGAGGAAGGCACGCTCGATGCCGGGCGGCTCGCGCGCGTGGTCGCCAACCCGACGACGCCGCTCTCCTTCAAGATCGAGAAGGACACCGAATTCCGCGACACCTGCGTGACGCTGCTGCTCGACAATTCGGGCTCGATGCGCGGCCGGCCGATCTCGATCGCGGCGATCTGCGCCGATGTGCTCGCGCGCACGCTCGAGCGCTGCTCGGTCAAGGTCGAGATCCTGGGCTTCACCACCCGCGCCTGGAAAGGCGGGCAGAGCCGCGAGAAATGGCTCGCCGAGGGGCGCCCGCAGGCGCCGGGCCGGCTCAACGACCTGCGCCACATCATCTACAAGGGCGCCGATGCGCCCTGGCGGCGGGCGCGGGCGAACCTCGGGCTGATGATGAAAGAGGGTCTGCTGAAGGAAAACATCGACGGCGAGGCGCTCGAATGGGCCTACAAGCGGATGATGGCGCGGCCCGAGGCGCGCAAGATCTTGATGGTGATCTCGGATGGCGCGCCGGTCGATGACTCGACCCTCTCGGTCAACCCCGCGATTTTCCTCGAAAAACACCTGCGCGACGTGATCGCCATGGTGGAGAAACGCCGCGCGGTGGAGCTCATCGCGATCGGCATCGGCCATGACGTGACGCGCTATTATCAGCGCGCCGTGACGATCACCGATGTCGAACAGCTCGCCGGCGCGATGACCGAACAGCTCGCGAGCCTCTTCGACAGCGACCCGCGCGCGCGGGCGCGGTTCATGGGCATGCGAAAGGCGATCTGATGTTTCAGAGCTTCGAGGCGAAGACCTCTCCCGAGGCGGGGCCGGGCCGGCTCGCGGCGCTGCGTGCCGAGATGGCGCGCGAGGGGCTGGTGGGCTTCATCGTGCCGCGCGCCGATGCCCATCAGGGCGAATATGTCGCGCCTTGCGATGCGCGGCTCGCCTGGCTGACCGGGTTCACCGGCTCGGCGGGGTTCTGCATCGCGCTCGGCGACCGCGCGGGCGTGTTCATCGACGGGCGCTACCGGGTGCAGGTGCGCGCCGAGGTCGAGCTTGGCGCCTTCACGCCGGTCAACTGGCCCGAGGAAAAGCCAGGGCCCTGGCTCGCCGCGGCGCTGCCGCAGGGCGGGCGCGTGGGCTTCGACCCCTGGCTGCACACCCGCCGCGAGATCGAGACGATCGAGGCGGCGCTCAAGGGCACGGGCGTCACCCTGGTCGAGAGCGCGAATCTCGTCGACCGGATCTGGGCCGACCGCCCGGCGCCGCCCACCGCGCCTGCCCGCGCCCATCCTCTTGAAATCGCGGGCGAAACGAGCGCCGCGAAACGCGCGCGCCTGGCCGAGGGGCTGCGCGCCGCCGGCGCCCGCGCGGCGGTGCTCAGTTTAAGCGACTCGATCGCCTGGCTTTTGAACATCCGCGGCGCCGATATCGCCCGCAACCCGCTCATGCAGGGCTTTGCCGTGCTCCATGACGACGCGCATCTGACGCTCTTCGCCGAGGGCGCGAAAGTCTCGCCCGCGCTGCGCGCCACGCTCGGGCCCGAGATCACCCTGCGCCCGCCGGAGGCTTTCGCCGCCGGGCTGCGCAGCCTGCAAGGCCCGGTGCGGGTCGATCCGGCCTCGGCGCCGGTGCAAATCGCGCGTGAGCTCGAAGAGGCGGGGGTTGACATCCTCTGGGGCGAAGACCCCTGCATCCTGCCGAAGGCGATCAAGAACCCGAGCGAAATCAAGGGGATGGACGCCGCCCACCTGCGCGACGGCGTGGCGATGGCGGAGTTCCTGGCCTGGCTCGACGCCGAGGCGCCGAAGGGCGGCCTGACCGAGATCGACGTGGTGACCGCGCTCGAGGGCTTCCGCGCGGCGACCGGCGCGCTGATCGAGATCAGCTTCGACACGATCTGCGGCGCCGGGCCGAACGGCGCGATCGTGCATTACCGGGTGACCGAGGCGACGAACCGGGCGGTGACGCCGGGCGAGATCCTGCTCGTCGATTCGGGCGCGCAATACCCCGACGGCACCACCGACATCACCCGCACCGTGGCGGTGGGCCCGGTAGCGCAAGAGGCGCGCGCGCCCTTCACGCGGGTGCTCAAGGGCATGATCGCGCTCGCGCGGGCGCGGTTTCCGCGCGGCCTCGCCGGGCGCGATCTCGACGCGCTGGCGCGCGCGAGCCTGTGGGAGGCGGGGCTCGATTACGACCACGGCACCGGCCATGGCGTCGGCGCGGCGCTCTGTGTGCATGAGGGCCCGGCGCGGATCTCGCGGGTCTCCGAGGTGCCGCTCGCGCCCGGGATGATCCTCTCGAACGAGCCCGGCTATTACCGCGAGGGCGCCTTCGGGATCCGCATCGAGAACCTGATCCTCGTCGAAAACGCCCTGCCGATGACGGGCGCGGACCGGCGCGACATGCTCTGTTTCCGCACGCTGAGCTTCACGCCGATCGACCGGCGGCTGATCCTGGCCGAGATGCTGAGCGCCGAGGAGCGCGCCTGGCTCGACGCCTATCACGCCGAGACGCTCGCGCGGATCGGCCCGCGGGTCAGCCCCGCCACACGTGGCTGGCTAGAGGCGGCCTGCGCCCCCCTCTGAGCGCGCGCCCGAGCCCGGCCTCGGATATGCGTATTTAGGCCAAGAAGAAGGGGAAGGGCGCGCCCCCTCCCCTTGCTTGGGCGCTGCGTTTCTTCTTGGTCCAAATACGCAAGCGCGCTCGGGGCTGCTCAGGCCGCCAAGGTTTCGAGCACCGCCGCCGCCGCGCGGGCGATGACGATCTCCTCATTCGTCGGGATCACCAGAACCCGCACCGGCCCGGTGCCGATCTCGCGCGCATGAGTGGTGTTCTTCGCCCCGTCGATCGCGATCCCGAGCCAGCCGAGCTCCTCGCAGACGCGCGCGCGGACATTGGCCGAATTCTCGCCGATGCCGCCGCAGAAGACGAGCCCGTCGATGCCGCCCATCGCGGCGGCCAGCGCGCCGAGTTCGCGCCGGATGCGGAAGGTGAAATAATCGATCGCTTCCTCGGCATGGGGGTCGGTCGAGCCCTCGAGCGTGCGCATGTCGTTCGACACGCCCGACATGCCCAGAAGCCCCGACTCCTTGTAGACGAGATCGGAGATCTGATGGCTGTCGAGCCCCTCCTCATCCATCAGATAGAGCAGCACGCCCGGGTCGAGCTGGCCGGTGCGGGTGCCCATCGGCAGCCCGTCGAGCGCCGAGAATCCCATCGTGGAATCAATTGATTGGCCGTTCCTGATCGCGCACATCGAGGCGCCGGAGCCAAGATGCGCCACCACCACGCGCCCCGCCGCGAGCGCGGGCTCGGTGCGGGCGAGCTCGCCCGCGATGTAATCGTAGCTCAGCCCGTGGAAGCCATAGCGCCGCACGCCCTTCTCGTAATAGCGCCGCGGCAGCGCGAAAGTGTCGTTCACGAACGGGTGGCTGCGGTGAAAGGCGGTGTCGAAACAGGCGATATTGGGCACGCCGGGGAAGGTATCGACCGCTGCGCGCACGCCGGCGAGGTTATGGGGCTGATGGAGCGGCGCGAAGGGCGCCAGCCGCGCGAGATCCTTCATCATCTCCTCGGTCAGCCGCACCGGGTGGTTGTGCTTGATCCCGCCATGCACGACCCGGTGGCCGATCGCCACCACCTCGAGGCCCGGGAAATCCGCCCGGAACACCTCGAGCGCGGTGCGCAGCGCCGCGCCGTTGGTGCGGAAGGCATTGGGCGCATGCTCGGGCATCGGCAGATCGCGGCCCTCGGCGTCGCGGATCTTCATCGCCGCCTCGCGCCGCCCGATCCGGTCGACGTGGCACATCGCCATCGTCGCCAGATCCTCGGTGAAGAGCCCGAGCTTGAGCGAGGAGGAGCCCGAGTTCAGCGTCAGGATCGCGCGGGTCATTTCGCACCGCCTTTCGTGCGGTTGTAATGGATCGCGGCGACCGCGGCCGAGGCGAGCCGCGCCATCGCACTATCGGAGCGCGAGTTCAGGATGACCGGCACCTTGGCGCCCATCACGATGCCCGCGCCCTCGGCGTGGGAGATATAGGCGAGCTGCTTGGCCAGCATGTTGCCCGCGTCGATCCCCGGCACGACCAGCACCTCGGCATGGCCCGCCACCGCCCCGCGCAGCCCCTTGGTGCGCGCCGCCCCGATATCGACCGCGTTGTCCATCGCCAGCGGCCCGTCGACAATGCCCCCCTTGATCTGACCGCGCTCGGCCATTTTCGACAGAAGCGCCGCGTCGATCGAGCTCGGCATCGCCGGGTTCACCGTCTCCACCGCCGAAAGCACGCCGACCTTCGGCTGCTCGATCCCGATCGAGATTGCCAGATCGATGGCGTTTTGCACGATATCGACCTTGGTCGCGAGATCGGGCGCGATGTTGATCGCGGCATCGGTGACGAGGAGCGGATGGTTCACGCCGGGCACATCCATCACGAAGATATGGGTGAAGCGCCGCCCGATCCGCAGCCCGTTGACCTTGTCGAGCATCGGCTTGAGCAGGTCATCGGTGTGCAGATGGCCCTTCATGATCGCGCCCGCGCGGCCCGAATTGACCAGATCGACCGCCATCCGCGCCGCCAGCGGGTGGCTCAGCGCGGGCAGGATCTCATAGGCGTCGAGCGATTTGCCGATCTCCTTCGCGGCCTTGGCGATCTTGTCGGGGTCGCCGATCAGCACCGGCGTCAGGATCGAATGTTCCGCCGCGATCAGCGCCCCTTCGAGCGCGTGATCGGCCTCGGGGCAGACCACCGCGGTGGTCAGCGCGGGCAGGGGCTCGGCCACCGCGAGCAGTTTCTCGAAATGGCGGTGGCGCTGCACGACGAGGCCGGGCACCTCCAGCTCCTCATAGCGGATGCGCTTTTTCGGCGCGACGACGCACGCCTCGCCCGAGACGATCACCACCCCGTCCTCGAGCCGGCGCACCTCGGTCGCGAGGCTCACCGTGCCGTCGTCATGCTTGGCGGTGACGGTGACCTTGGCCACTAGCTCCTCGCCGGCATGGGCGCGGGCGTGGAACTCGAGCGTCTGCGCGCGGTAGAGCGTGCCCGGCCCGGGCAGCACATTGCCGAGCACCGAGGTGATCAGCGAGGCCACGAACATGCCCGGCGCGACGGCTTTCTCGGGCGTGCCAAGCTCTTGTTTCTGTTGCGCAAGATGGATCGGGTTGTGGTTGCCCGAGGCGGCCGCGAACACATAGAAATCATCCGCAGTGACCAACCGGCGCAGCTCGGCGCTCTGCCCCACTTCCAGCTCATCCCAAATCCGGCTCTCGAAGATCATCGCGTGCTCCTTGCAGTCCTGTTCGCTCACGGGTGGCCCCGTGTTTACCGTGTCATCCGTGAAGGTTCGATAAACGCCTCAGGGGCGATTTACCTTGATCATGGACAAGTTTTTGCTGCGCGTGCGAAAAAAATTCCGCGTCGCGGCGGGAAGGTGCCGGGGCGCGCCCTGCCCCCTTCCCCCCGGGCGCCGAACTGCCTAAGAGTCGGGCAACGAAGGAGGCCCCGATGTCGACCGATCTCACCCAAGCCCTGGCCGAGCTCTCCGCGCTCCTCGGCGCGCGCCTGAGCGCCACCC